>Ga0315905_10002923_pt1 | contig 17802 bp, 16 predicted proteins | sample LakEriMetagenome_5_FD_203522 | JGI IMG/M metagenome (GOLD analysis project Ga0315905, IMG submission 203522) | Freshwater fungal communities from buoy surface, Lake Erie, Ohio, United States - Buoy 4 MA121 | ecosystem: Environmental > Aquatic > Freshwater > Lake | place: USA: Lake Erie, Ohio... | reverse complement strand
CTTCGGCCGCGATCGCCGAGAGCGATATCTCCGCATAGCCCTTTTCAAGAAAGGACCTCGCCGCAACCGCCAGAATCGCCTCGCGGCGCGCCCCCTTGCGCAGTTGTTTCGGTTTGGCAGCCTCATCCACAATCCATCATCCTTGCATCGTTCGAGCGCCAGCGTGGCTGGTTGCGCCCAAGCTGGTGCCCCAGCAGAAAAGTGTACCGCATGGTTTCGTTATCTTGACCTGCCTCAGCGGAATGCATAAATGATACCAGACAGTACAGTAAATGATACGCCGCGCCACGCGGCATGGAGGAGATGCTCGGTGCCCCACGAGTTGCGCGTCCGCCCGTTTGCCGCCCCTCGCCATACCCTTGGCATCACGCTTGCCGCTGGCGCCTTGACGCTGGCGGGTATCGCATCCACCAGCGTCAAGGCCGAGCCTGCTGCACCACGCGCGCCCGAAGCGATCTACCGATCAAGCTGCTCCTTCTGTCACGGACATCAGATTGCCCCGGGCATCCGGGTCGCCCCGGAACTGCTCGGGCGCGCGCTGGAACCGCAGTCGATCACCTATTTCGTCCGCAACGGGCCGCGTGGGATGCTTGCCTTCCGCAAGGTGGACATTTCGGATCGGGAGCTTGAGGCACTGGCGAAATGGATCGCTTCCAGCCCTGCTCCGGCCGGACAGGTCAAGTCATGAAGGGCGATCGGCGCGACTTCATGAAAGGCGCGGCCCTCGCGGTCACGCTTGCGGCAGGTCCAGTACCGCTGGCGCAGGCTGCGGTCCGGCGGGTTCGTGTCATCGGATCGGGCCTTGGCATCGATAGCGCATTTGCAAGCGGCGCTACGGCCGGGATCACCCCGGTTAACCCGGCCTCACCCGATTTCCATGCAGCGCTTGTAGAGCAATTGCGCGCTGGGCGCGGGCAACTGGTCCTTGCGCTGGTCGAGCCCCGGCTTGCCCTGCTGCTGGACGAGGCCGCGATGGACTGCCGCCTTGGCATCAAACAGCGGCAGGCCGTCCAGGTGCCCTTGCATGAGGACCAGAACGCCTGGGCCTTCCGCCTTGGGCAAACCCTTGCCAACGGCTTGCCCCTGATTTCCGCCACAAGCCCCGAAAACCGGCACGGTGCGCGCCTTGTCGCGCTTGCGCTGCGCTGAATTCGAAGGACCCTGCCATGCCCACCCAAGCGACTTTGCCGCACGGCGTTTCGAAATCCGCATTTGAAGTGGCCCTGCGCGAATATCGTGCCATTGTCGGCGATGAAAACGTCATCGCCGATGTGGAGCAGCTTGCGCCCTACGCCCGCCTGATGGTGCCCGACGAGACCGCGCACCATCAGCCCTGCGGCGCGATATCGGCCGGTTCGGTCGAGGACATCCAGAAGATCCTCGCGGTCAGCAACAAGTACCGCATCCCGCTGTGGACCATCTCTGCCGGGCGCAACTTCGGCTATGGCGAGGCTGCTCCCGCCACCCCGGGCCAGATGGTGCTCGATCTCAAGCGGATGAACCGGATCATCGAGATCGACCCCGAACTGGGGACGGCGCTGGTCGAGCCCGGCGTGACGTTCAAGCAGATCGACGATTACCTCAAAGAGCACAACCTGCCCTACTGGATCAACAAGCCTGCGCCCGCACCAGTTGTCGGCCCGGTCGGCTGGACGCTTGAGCGCGGCATGGGATACACCCGCTATCAGGAGCAGGCACAGAACTTCTCGGGCATGGAAGTGGTGCTGGCCGATGGATCGGTTGTGCGTACCGCGATGGGTGGCCCCAAAGGTTCCAAGTCATGGCAATGCTACCGTTGGGGCTACGGACCCTGGGTCGACGGGCTGTTCCTGCAATCGAACTTCGGTATCGTGACCAAGCTCGGCCTGTGGCTGATGAAGAAGCCGGCGGCGCACACGACCTGGGTGGCCGGTTTCGACAATGAAAAGGCGGCGTTCAAGGCCATCGACGTGATCCGCGATCTGCGTATGGATGGCGTGATCGATACCGCTATGCTGTTCCACATGGGCTATGGCATCGCCCTGACGCAGAAGCGCGCCGATTTCTACAAAGGCCCGGGTGCGGTGCCCGATGCCCTGTGGGAGGGCGTGGCCAAGCAGATCAACATCCCGCTGTGGAGCGCCAGCGGCACGCTCTACGGCAGCAAGGAACAGGTCGAACTCAATCTCGGCGTGGTCAAGGCGGCGATGGAGAAGATCGGCGCCCGTTTCCAGCGCGAGGAGGAAGTCACCGGCGCCGGTGTCCTGATGCTGAACAACATGAGGATGCTCGGGACCGACAAGCTCTCGCTCGAAGACTTTGCCATCTTCAACTACCGCGGCGCAGGCGGTGCCTGGTTCGCCCCGGTCATCCCGGCAAGGTCGGCAGACGCCGAAGCGGTCTACCGCCTGATGCGCAGCGTGCTTGACAAGCACGGGTTCGATTTCTTCGGCGGCTACATCGGCGGCTATAGCGGGCGGCATTTCGATGCGGCGTCCCTGCTGCTGTTTGATCGCGATAACCCCGAAGAGCTGGCCAAGGCGAAGGCCTGCTACAACGAGATCGTCGATGTGGCCGCACAGGCCGGATATGCGGTCTACCGCGCGGGCACGCCAGTAATGGACAAAGTGGCAGCCCAGTATGGCGAACCACAAAGGGCGCTCAACCGGCGGCTGAAGCAGGCGCTGGATCCCCACCATATCCTCGCCCCCGGCAAATCGGGCATCGCATGATATGGCAATCGTCATCAGCGGTGCCTCGGGCCATTTGGCCCGTCTCATTTCGGAAGAGCTGGTACGTGCAGTTCCCGCAAGCGATCTGATCCTCGTAACCCGCACGCCAGAGGCACTCGCCGACTGGGCGGCACGCGGCGCACGGGTCGTTCATGGCGATCATCGCAGCGCCGAAAGTCTGAGGCTCGCTTATCAGGGTGGTGACCGGCTCATGCTCATCAGCGGGCTGGCTATCGGCAAGCGGGTGGCCGAGCATGCCAACGCCATCGAGGCTGCCAAGGCTGCCGGCATTGCCCATATCACCTACACCTCGGTCGCCGGCCCACACCCACGCAATCCGACGCCCTCGGCGGCTGACCATGTGGGGACAGAGCGGTTGCTCTGGGCATCGGGCCTCGGTTTTGCGGCCCTGCGCAATCAGATGTATGCCGAGCTCCTCTACGACATGGTGGTAGACACGGCTCTGCCTACAGGGCGCTGGCTTCATGTGGGCGACACCGGGCGGATCGCCCCTGTTTCGCGCAGCGACATTGCCGCCAGCGCGACCGCCATCCTGCTCGCGCCCGACCAGCACGACCGGGTGACATATGAGCTCACCGGACCGGAGCGGTTTTCGTTCCGCCAGATCGCGGCACTCGCCTCCAAGCTGTTCCGCCAGCCGATTGATTACACACCGGTCAGTGCCGACGCCCTCTACGCTGAGCTCGATGCCGCCGGGCTTCCGCGCAAGGGCCTGCCGGACTCCGACATCATACCCGTGCGCTTCGGGTCAGACGAGCTAGTCCAGAGCTTCGTGGCATACGACCAGGGCTACCACGACATTCTGAGCAGCCATGTCGAGTACCTTACCGGACGCAAGCCAAAGTCTTTGGCCGACGTGCTGGCGGGCGAGATCGCAAGGCGGTTCCAGACGAGCGGTCACTGAGACGCAGGCGGCGTGACCGGTCGCGCTGGCCACCAGGTGAGCAGCAGACGGCTGATCTGGCTGCCCCGGATATCGTAGGATGCGAGGAAGCGCGTGCGCAGTTCCTGCCCGGCCAGCAGGGGATGGATCGCAAAGTCCGGTCGGTCCTTGTGGGCCAAGAAATGACCATCGAGTTCGGCCATGATGCGCGTTCCCTCGCGCACCACGCGCAGCAACTCCAGCCGCTCGGTGACCCCGTCATGCGCGTGAAGCAAGGTGCGCAGCCAAGGCTCGCGGCCCCGCGTTGTGCGGTCAGGTCCCTCCATCACGAGGTCCTCGGTGAAGTAGCGGTCGATCATCTCGGACTCGTTGCAACCGCAAGCCGCGTTGAAGTCGGCAACATAGGCTTCCATGTCGAAGGTCATAATGGTCTCCAAAGGTGTCCGGCTCCGGTGCAAAGGCCACACTTGAATCAAGCTACGGCAAAGAACGAATGACCTAGCGCCCTGTTGCTGCGGTCAGGGCTCAATGGCGCGTCCCGTTCAAAGGTCCGGCGTGGGCATCAGTCCCATGAGGCTGCGGCCGTAATTCTGCAGCATGGTGTCATAGTCCGACCCCGTATGCAGCCGCGCCGCATGGCCATCGCGCCAGTAGCGCTGCATCGGATTGAAATCGGCAATCGCGCTCGATCCGGCGCCTGCGAAGAGGCGGTCGATGACCCTGACCGCGCGGTCCGTCACAAAGGCGAACTTGGAGGTGAACCCGAAGAAAATCTCGTCGTCCACGCGTTTCCCTTCCACACCTATGGCCTGCAGCTCATCCAGCAGGCGGCGGAAATAGATGGTGATCGCTTCGAGTTCGTGGACCGATTCCGCAAGCCGCATGTAGCCCGCCGGATTGAGGACGCCTTGCGCCCCGGTATAGGCGTTCTTGCGCGTCTGCTGCCGCTTCTTGAACTCGGCCATCATCCCGTCGGCACAGCCGAGCGCGATAGCGGGCAGGAACGTCGAGAAAATGAGCGTGTAGGGGGTCCGGGTCAGCCAGCTGTCGACGGTCTCGGCGCCACGGGTAATGCCAAAGTTCATGGAGGCGAGGCCTTCGAGACGATGCTGGGCCACGAAGACGTTATCAAAGACGAGATCTTTTGAGCCGCTCCCGCGCTGGCCGGTCGAATACCACGTGTCGTCGATCGCGTACTCGCTGCGGTGGGCGAAGAACATGAAATCGTTGTATCGCCGCCCCGCAAACCGCGCGTCGGACACATCCGGAACCTTGATCCCGACCAGCGCCCATTCGGCATGATCGCACCCGCTCGCCCAGCGTCCCTTGCCGCTGACCATGATCCCGCCTTCGGCCAGAGTCGCCTTCATCTGCGGCGAGCCCGATGAGCAGATGATGGTATCAGGCCCTGTCGCCCAGATTGCGTCCTGCACCCGCTTGTCGAAGAGCCCGACAGCAGCCGGGTGGGTATTAAGCACGCCGGTCACCCAGCCGGTCGCCGGACAGGCCTGCGTCAACGTGCGGATGCCGTCGCAGTAGTCCCAGAGATCGCGTTCACCGCCCCCCTTCACCGCCGGCACAAAGGCGCGCACAAAGCCGAGCTTGCGAATGATGTCGATATTCTCGGCCGGAACCATGCGAGCCTTCTCGGTAGAAGGAGACCGCTTCGCGATTTCCGCGAGGTAGGGCTGCACGCGTTCGGACAAGGTCTGGCGCTGCTCGGGCTGCGCGGGAATTCTCAACTGGGTTGCCATGATACTCTCCTGAAAATCGGCCGTTTCCGCCGAGGGATCACGCCGCGAGGCGGGCAATCACGGAGTGGGCATTTGCCATGATCGTGGCGGCATCTTCCGGGCGCTGACGCAATCCTTCGGCGCGAATGAACGTCACGTCGAAGATGCCGATGAAGCCGAGCAGCGTGCGCAACAGTGGCTCCTGGAAGTCGAACGAAGCCGCCGGGCCATCGGTATAGTCACCGCCCCGGGCGAGCACGACGAAGGCCTTCTTGCCAAAGAGCAGCCCCTTTGAAACGCCCGGTGCGGTATACTTGAACGTCCGCCCCGCGACGATCACATGGTCGAACCAGACCTTGAGTTGGCTGGAAATCGTGAAATTGATCATCGGCGCCCCGATCACCAGCAGATCTGCTCGTTCAAGCTGGGTAATCAGGCGATCGCTCAACTCCATGCGCTCGATCATCTCGGGCGAACGGGCATCATCACCGGCTATGGCTGCCTGCATGAGCAGCGGGCCGAAATGCGGGACTTCGTCGGACGCAAGGTCCAGTGTCTCGACCTCGACATTGGCATGCGAACGCACCCACGTGTCGACAAATCGCTCCGAGAGCTCGCGCGTCACCGAAGTGGCAGAGTTCGGACTGGAATGAATTTGAAGCAGCGTCGGCATAGCCGTTCCCCCCTTTTTTTCTATCGGGGAAACCTACTGCAGCCAAATACGTTCCAAAAATCGATATATCGGAGTTTCAACATCGGATTTTCCGATGGGTCAGTGACGCCTCTGCCGGTCCCCTTGACGGCAAACGGGCCGGGTTTCCCCGGCCCGCCATCAAGCCCAGATTCTGCCGATCAGAAGTTGAACCGCAGTTCCACGCCGACTTCGCGCGGCCTGCCCGGATCCTGCACGCGCATGCCAACGGTAAGGCCGGTATCAAAGGCCGTTTCGTTGAGAAGGTAGAAGGCATTCGTCAGGTTGTTGCCGAAAACTGCGAGGCTCCACCGGTCATTCGGAGCAGTGTACTGGATGCGACCGTTGAGCAGTCCGTAGGACGGCACGAGCGGTGCAATGTCTTCCGAGAGGGTCTTCTGCCGGTCGGTCCAGGCATAATCCAGATTGGTCGTCACCGAACCGCCATTGCCCAGCGGCAGGACATGCCTTGCGCCGATCGTGTACTTGAACTCCGGCGCACGGGCGAGCGGCGTGTCGAGATTGATGTAATTGCGCACCTGCGGGGCACCGACCGGGATGATCGGCGGCTGCTGCGGCCCTGTGAAGAAGTTCGGATTGGTAATGAACCCGTTCGGGAAGGTCACGCGGATGTTCGGATCGAGGCGGGTGTAGCGTGCATCGAGATAGCTGAAGCTTCCCGACAGCACGAGATTGCTGGTCACCGCAAACTTGGATTCCAGTTCGACACCGCGGATCCGGGCATCACCTGCATTCGAGGTAAAGATGTTGGGAACAGTGCCCGGCTCGAGGAACTGGATGTCCTTCCAGTTGGTCTGGAAGATTGTCGGGTTGAAGCGCAGCCGGCCGTCGAGGGCCTCGATCCTCGTGCCGATTTCATAAGTCCATGCCGTTTCCGGCCGGAAGGGCACCGCCAGACGGTTTCCAGCCTCCGGATCGGTCACGAAGTCGCGGCTGATTGAAAAGCCGCCGGCCCGGAAGCCCTTGGACGCCTTCGCGAAGACGAACACGTCATCGCTGGCCTGATAGTTCACGCCAAAATAGGGCGACCAGTCGGTGAACTTGTTCCGCTCCGTGCCAAAGGTCTGCGGAATCGGAGCCGCGCCCGGCACGACGAGGAAAGCGCCGCGGATGCCGGCCGTGATCTTTTCACTGGTGTAGCGAAGGCCCGCCGCGAAAGAGAGCTGCTTGGTCAGATCGAACGAAGCCTGACCGTAGGCGGCATAGGACTTTACGTTGTAGACCGAAGTACCGACCGATCGGTCGATCGGGAAGAAACCGATCCCGATCGGCTGGATGTGGTCGACGTTGCTATCGAAATAGAACCCACCCAGCGTGAAGTCGAGCCGTCCGTCGACGGCTGAGCCGGCGAGCTGAATTTCCTGAGTGAAGGACTTGTTCCGATCCTGGTTCTCGACCGCGAGCAGGGGCTGCGGTGTCGTGTCGAAATCGACCTTGATCAGGCTGTTGGTGATCGAGTGCGAGGTGATCGACTTGAACTTCAGATTGTCAGAAAGTTCGTAGGCAATCACGCCCTCGACGATCGTCGTGTCGATGTCCGATGAATCCGGTGCGTTGAATCCGCTGTTGGCAAACTGGCCCGGCTTCAGGCTGGGCGAAAGATTCGCGTCGGTAAAGCCGAAACGCGGCGCATTCGGAGCGAAGAAATCGCGGAACGCATTGGCCAGCGCGACAAACTGGGCGTTGTTGTCGTAATTGGTCAGCAAGACCGCGCGGCCGTTGGTCTCGACTTTGCCGTATTCGAACTTGAGGTCGATCTGGAGCTTGTCGTCAGGGGTCCAGCGGGCGCGCACGCGGGCAATCTTCGACTCGGTTGCACCGCGATCGATCTTGTTGAGATTGTCGCGAACATAGCCGTCGAGCGAATTGTACTGGCCAGCCACGCGAATGGCCAGGGTATCGGTCAAGGGCACGTTCAACGCACCGCTGACGTCCTTGCGGTCGAAACTGCCGAGGGCACCTTTCAGGTAACCGCCGAAATCTTGCGTGGGTGCCTTCGTGACATACTGGATCGCACCGGCAATCGTGTTCCGGCCAAACAAGGTGCCCTGCGGCCCGCGGAGCACTTCGATCCGCTCGACGTCCATCAGGCCGAGGATATTGCCGAAGCCCGATGCGTAGAACATGTCATCGATATAGGTGCCGACAGCCTGCGATGAATCGTTGGCATCGACGCCCATGCCGCGCAGCGAGATCGCGCCGAAAGAGCCGCCAAAACCGGGACGGTTGCCGATCGACAGGCTCGGCACATAGGAGCTGACGTTCTGCAGCGTATCGACGTTGCGGGTCGCCAGGTCTTTGCCGGAGATCGAGGTCACGGCAATCGGCGTCGATTGCAGATTGGTTTCGCCGCTCCGGGTCGCTGTTACGATGATTTCTTCAAGCCCGGCAGCCGGAGCTGCTTGTTCCTGTGCATGGGCTCCGCTTGCCATCGCAACCGACGAGACTGCCGCCAACAACACAGCGCCCCGCTTCGATCCAATCTTGCGCATCAGATTCCTCCCTCCCGATAACCGGTGTAGGGGCCAACGCGGCATTCCGCGGACCCGTCCCGTTCTGGCATCGGTAGATAGAGACAATCCATCGGCTGACGCGTCCTCAGACCTGAGGACAGGCGGCCTCGAGGGTCCGTGCAAAATTCTGTTCGTTATCCGAGACATGGGCCGGAGAGTCTGGCCCCTGCGCGCCAAGGCCCCAGGCAGGTGCCAGCCTGTAACGGCGGTTCGCTTTAGGCTGACTGCGGAAAGTCTCTTGCCCGGGTGCTGCGGCACGATTATTGCTATATTGTATAGCAAAACAAGATCACGAGGACGGCATGGACTTTACCCGCATAAATCCCCTGACCGGCACAGTTGCTTCATCTGCAGCCGCCATGAAAGCGAGTGACATTCCCGCCATCGCGGGCCGTGCGGCTGCTGCATTTCCCGCATGGGCCGCAACCGGCCCGAACGCCCGGCGTGCGGCTCTGCAGAAGGCGGCCACTGCGCTTGAAGGCAAGAAAGACCAGTTTGTTGCCGCGATGATGGCGGAAACCGGCTCGACGGCGGGTTGGGCCATGTTCAATCTTGGTCTGGCCGCGGGGATCGTGCGCGAAGCCGCCGCCCTCACGACGCAGATCACCGGTGAAGTCATCCCCAGCGACAAGCCCGGCTGCCTTTCCATGGCACTGAAGGAGCCTGTCGGCGTGATCCTCGGCATCGCGCCCTGGAACGCCCCCATCATCCTCGGCGTGCGGGCCATCGCTGTGCCCCTCGCCTGCGGCAACGCGGTGATCCTCAAGGCCAGCGAAGCCTGCCCGCAAACGCATGCACTGATCATCGAAGCCTTTGCCGAGGCGGGCTTTCCCGAGGGCGTTGTCAATCTCGTCACCAATGCCCCCGAGGATGCTGCCGAAGTGGTCGGCGCACTGATCGATGCGCCAGAGGTCAAGCGGATCAATTTCACCGGCAGCACAACGGTAGGCCGCATCATCGCCAAGCGCGCGGCCGAGCACCTCAAGCCCTGCCTGCTCGAACTGGGCGGCAAGGCCCCGTTGCTCGTTCTGGAAGACGCCGATCTGGATGAAGCGGTGAAGGCTGCCGCATTCGGTGCATTCATGAACCAGGGCCAGATCTGCATGAGCACCGAACGGATCATCGTGGTCGATGCCGTGGCGGATGCCTTTGCGCAGCGCTTTGCAGCCAAGGCGGCAACGCTGACGGCGGGTGATCCGCGCGAGGGCAATACGCCGCTTGGTGCCGTGGTCGATCAGAAGACCATCAGCCACGTCAACAGCCTGATCGATGACGCCACAGCCAAGGGCGCGAAGATCATTGCCGGGGGGAAGGGCACCAGCGTGGTGATGTCGGCCACTGTGGTCGATGGCGTGACGTCCGCCATGGATCTCTATCGGGACGAAAGCTTCGGCCCCGTGGTCGCGATGATCCGCGCGAGGGACGCCGATCACGCGGTGGAACTGGCCAATGACACGCAGTATGGCCTCTCGGCAGCCGTGTTCACCAGGGACATCGCCAAGGGCCTGACCATCGCACGCCGGATCCAGTCCGGCATCTGCCACATCAATGGCCCGACGGTTCATGATGAGGCGCAAATGCCGTTCGGCGGTGTCGGTGCTTCGGGCTATGGACGGTTCGGCGGCAAACAGGGCATCGACAGCTTCACCGAGACCCGCTGGGTCACGGTCGAGACCATGCCCGGCCATTTCCCGATCTGATGGGCCGATGCCTTCGCTCCGGGAAATCCGCGCGGATGCTCAATCCATCAGGGCCCGGAGCGCTGGCAGAAAATGGGGCCGATGGCGCGCGGGAATGCGCGCCATCAGGTCTTCCTCGAATTCCAGGACAACCCGGCGGATCGTCGTCAGCTGTTCCAGCCCGTGCTGCGTCAGCACGACGGCCTGGGACTTGCGGTCGATCGGTTCGCGCCGGATCAGCCTTGCCGCTTCCAGCCGGTCGAGCAGTGGCGCCATGTTGGCGCGCTGGATTTCAAGGACTTTCCCGATCTCGCTCGATGTCATGTCGGTTCGTTCGCCGACCACCTGCAGAACTGCAGAGTCCGAGATCCTGATGTCGATGCCGGCCAGCCGACCGGCAAGATCGGCCATCATGGCATTGGCTGCACGGCGAAGCGCGTAACCCGGCAAGCCAGTCAGCCCTGCACCCTTGGGGAACATCGCTTCAGAAGGTTTCATGCTTGCTCACAATGCTATGCCACATAGCAAAAATACCCATTCTTTCCATAATGTTCCTACACAAAAAACCGAAAGGGAATACCATGTCAGAACGTGCCGAAGCCGATACTGTAACCTACATTGTCGAGAACCGCATCGCCTGGGTCTCGTTCAACCGCCCGGAAAAACGCAACTGCATGAGCCCCAAGCTCAACCGCCAGATGAAGCGCGTGATCGAAGAGCTTGAGTTCCGCGATGATGTCGGTGTGCTGGTCCTTACTGGCGAGGGCACCTCCTGGTCTGCCGGAATGGACCTGAAGGAATACTTCCGCGAAAACGAGGAAAAGGGTCTCGGCGCGATCCGCGGGGCGCAACGCGAGGCTTACGACTGGTGGGAGCGTCTGCGCTGGTTCGAAAAGCCGACCATTGCGATGATCAACGGCTGGTGCTTCGGCGGTGCCTATGGACCGCTGTTCGCCTGCGATCTCGCGGTTGCGGCTGAAGACGCGCAGTTTGGCCTTTCGGAAATCAATTGGGGAATCCTGCCCGGCGGCGGCGCCAGCAAGGTGATCGCCGAACTGACCGGCTTCCGCAACGCAATGTACCACGGCATGATGGGTGAAAATGTCGATGGCAAAAAGGCTGCGGAATGGGGCATCGTCAACGAAGCCGTTCCCGCCGACCAGCTCAAGGCGCGGGTAACGGCCATCGCCGAAGTTCTGCTCGGCAAGAACCCGCAGGCCTTGCGCGCGACAAAGTGGGCGATCCGCCGCGTTCGCGAGATGACCTATGACAACGCCGAGGACTACCTGATCCGCGCGCAGGAGGCTGCCAACTCGTTCGACGGCGAAGGTCGCAAGGAAGCGACGCGCCAGTTCATCGACGAAAAGACCTTCAAGCCAGGCCTTGGCGCTTATGACCTCAGCCGGACCAGCAAGGCATAAATCCAAGCCTGGTACTGTCTGCCAAGCCTAGCATTTCCCAGACCAGACCGACGCATTCGGTCTGGTCTGGTCTGGTCTGGGAACATCGCTGTCTGCACGTGAACGGGCGCCTGAAACTGGCGGCCCTGCCGCTTCAGATCGAATTGACATCCACCACCGTCGGGATCGTATCGTTGAGCAGGGTGATTGTCTTGCGCGCGATCAGCCATGTGCTGCCCTGCCGCGCCAGCCGGTATTCGTAGCGACCGAAGAAGCAGTCGGCCCGGTCCATCCGCACGTCAAAGCGGTGGCAGCTGAAGGCAGCGGAAACAGTCGCCGATACCTCGTCCGCCTCGAGCACCATGACATTTGTCACCTGATGCACTACGCGCGGCAGGGGGGATGACGCGGTGGAGAGCCCCGACGTGAGGCGCATGACCCGGTCCTCCAGATTGCGCCGGCCCTTGTAGTAGATGAGCGATAGCTCGCGGTCCGGGTCCTGCGTCGTGGTGGTCTCGTCGCGCCACGCGGGCATCCAGAATTCGACGTCGGGTGTGAACAGCTCCAGCCATTCGGCAAAGCGCTGCGTGTCGATCAGGAGGGCTTCGCGATAGAGCAGATCTTCCGCTTCGGTCCGGCTCAGGGACGCGTTCATGCCTCTTTCTCCCCGGCCATGCGCTGTGCCCACGCACGGTAGTAGCTGTGGAACAGCGTCTCGTCGCAAAGCTGCGCGTCTGCCAGCACGCTGCGTTCGGGTGTCATTCCGATCAGGTCGGAGAAGCGGTTCCCGCCGGCCACCGTTGCGGTCATGCCGCGCGCGTAACCCTGAAGCCAGGGCTCGACCATGCCGCCATAGCCGATCTGGCAGTTCTCGTAGGAGACGGTGTCATCCGGCGTTGCCATGCCGGTGGGATTGAAGAAGTCCTCGTATTGCCGGATGCGCTGGCGGCGCGCGGCGGCGCTTTCGCCCTTGGGCGCGATGCACCAGGTGCGCATTTCGGTAAGGCCCGGCGCCAGAGGGCGGATCACACGCAATTGGCTGGAGGCATTTTCCGCCACCTGCAGATTGGGGAAGATCGTGAGGTTGCGCATGTTGAACATCCAGTCGCGCTTGCCCTCGCCGTGGCGCTCGGCCAGCGCGCCGGCGCTTTCATAAAGCGGTATGGCGGGGGTGATCCCGAAGATACCCCAGTTGAGCACATGGCCGTTCGCGAAGCTGTAGCTGCCGCCCGCCACCCCTTGGGCTTCCTCCTTCCAGTAGTCGCTGTTCTCCCAGACCGAGGCGACCACGTCCGCGCTCATTTCCTGCTGCCGTCGTTCCAGCACGCGGATGTAGGAGGGGTGCGCCGAAGTGAAGTGATAGGCGTCCGAGCAGTTTTCGAGCTGGAGCTTCCAGTTCGCCTCATAGGTGAAGGTCACCTGCCCGGGGACCAGTTCCAGCCCCTCCTCGCTCTGATCGGCCACCAGATCGAGCAGCTTGGCAGCCTCGCCCAGATAGTCCGCCAGCGGCATGACATCGGTGGCCAGACTGCCGAACAGGAACCCGCGATAGGCCTCGAAGCGCGGCAGCGCGGTAAGGCCATGGTCGGTCTGCTCGAACGCAGCGCTATAGCAGCCCGCGCGGTGCGACTTCACCGCCTTGCTGCGCCCCGCGCTGTCGAAGCTCCAGCTGTGATAGGGGCACACGTGCAGCCGCGCATTGCCGGCGCGGGTCTGCGCCAGCCGGGCGCCCTTGTGCGGGCAGGAATTGACGAAGCCGCGCAAGGTGCCCTCGCCGTCCCGCTGCACCATGACCGGCACGCGGCCCATCGTGGTGGTGAAGAAGTCGTGGGGATTCTCGGCCTGCGATTCGATGCCGAGGAACACCCAACCGCCTTCGAAGATCCGTTCGATCTCGCGGTCGAACACCGCCTGATCGGTGAAGATCGCGCGATTGACGCGGAACACCCCGTCCTCGGGGCGGTCGTCAACGAACCGGGTCACATCCATCGCCTCGCCCTCCTCAATCGATCACGGCTTCGACCAGCGTCGGCCCGTCCGCCGCCAGCGACCAGGTGAGCGCCGCATCGAGCGAGGCCGCATCGGCCGCGCTGCGCCCGGTGATACCATGCCCTGCGGCGAGCGCGCAGAAATCGAGCTCGGGGAACTGCGTCCCCACCAATGTCTGCAGACCGAACAGCCGCCCGAAGCTGTGGAGTGCCTCATAGCGCCGGTTCTTGAGGATAATGAAGCTGACCGCCAGCCCGAGCTGCGCTGCGGCATGGAGCCCCTGGATGGCGTACATCGAGGACCCGTCCCCCAGCACTGCGATCACCTTGTCATTTGGCCTTGCCAGCGCCATGCCGACCGCAGCCGGCAGGCCATGCCCCAGCCCGCCGCTGGCGCAGGTGTAGAACGTGTCCTTCGCCACGATCGGCAGGTAATCGTGCATCGTCCCGCGCGTGGAGGGCGCTTCCTCGACGATCACGCTTGCAGGCGCGCGCAGCGCGGCGAGGCGCTGCAGCACATAGGAATCCGTCATTGCCGAACCATCGAGCACCGGCGGCAGCGCACGCGGTGCCGGCGCTGTCCGTGCGGGCGCGGGGCCGCTTTCCAGCAACAGCGCGAGCGCCTGCCGGGTATTCGCGACAATCGCCGTGCCGACAGGTGCCCATGCGGCATGGACATGGTTGTCGCCGATCAGCCAGACCTCGGTCCCTTCCGCGATATGCGGCCCATGCCCCTCGACATGGTAGAGGTTCATCGGGCCGCCCAGCGCCAGCACGAAATCGTGACCGGAGAGCTGCGCCACAATCGCCTCGCGCCCGGCGGTCAGAAACCCGGCGAAGAGCGGATGATTCTCCGGAAAACTGCACCGGGCCGACATCGGCGCGACCCAGACGGAGGCCTGATGCTTTTCAGCTAGCGCTATGACCTCGTCCCACGCCCCGTCACGCGCTACCCCGGCCCCCACCACCAGCGCGGGCCGGGCAGCCTTGCCCAAGGCTTCTGCGCACTCAGCCAAGGCAGCGCGATCCGGCGCGCGTGCGGCATGAATGCGGCGCGAGGTGAAGGGCTCGCCCGGCTGATCCCAGTCATCAATGGGGATTGAAACAAACGTCGGCCCATAGGGCGGCTCCATCGCCACCGCATAGGCGCGCGCAATGGCCGCTGGCACATCCTGCGCCCGCGCCGGCTCGCAGGACCACTTCACGAAGGGCTGGGGAAACTCGGTTGCCCGCTCGGCAAAGAGAAACGGTTCATAGGGCAGGATCGAACGCGCCTGCTGCCCCGCCGTCACCACCAGCGGGGTCTGGTTCTTGTAGGCGGTAAAGAGGTTGCCCAGTGCATGGCCGACACCCGCCGAGCTGTGCAGATTGACGATGGCGGCGTTGCGCGTGCCTTGCGCAAAGCCGTCCGCCATGCCCAGCACGACGCTTTCCTGCAGACCCATCACATAACGGAAATCTGCGGGAAAATCGCGGAACATCGGCAGTTCGGTCGATCCGGGATTGCCGAAGATCGTCGTCATCCCGAGCTCGCGCAACAGCCCGATGGTGATTTCACGAACGCTAGGCATGGTCTCTCCCCGCAGGCCTGCCTCGTGGCGACCCTCGCGGGCAGAGTGCCCGGTCTTTTCCATAGCCGCAATTGCATTCTCAGCCAAAAGACATACGTGAAACGCATGAACTTCGACGAACGACAACTGCGGGCCTTTCTCGCCATCGCTGAAACCGGGAGCCTCGGTCGCGCCGCCGCGCTCGTCCACCTCACCCAGCCCTCGCTCAGCCGCATGATCCAGGCGATGGAGCAGCGCCTCGGCCACCGCCTGTTCGACCGGCAGAGCAAGGGCATGGCTCTCACTCCGGCAGGGGAGATCCTGCTCGATCACGCGCGGCTCCTCGCCTTCGAGATGCAGGCCGCGCGCGACCAGCTCGATGCCTTGCGCGGCCTCAGGCGCGGAGTGGTGCGCATCGGCGCCGTCGCGGCCGTGATGCGCACGTTCGTGACCCAGGCCGTCGCAAGGCTGCTTGCGGAATATCCCGACCTCTCGGTGGAAATGATCGAGGGGACCGACGGCGATCTGCTGAGCGCGCTGCTTGACCGGAAACTCGAGCTGGTCGTGACGGCATCGCGGCTCGAATCCGATGCGGTCGAGACGATGGGAACCTGTGCCTATTCGGACCGGTTCGGCGTGTTCTGCGCCGCTGCCAATCCGATCACCGATCACCCCTCGATGATGGAACTGGCCAGTGAGAACTGGGTCATGCCCGGGCCTTCCGCCACACCGCGAATCCAGTTTGCCGCGAGGTTCCGTGAGCACGGTCTCCCCGCACCACCTGTCCCGGTCGAAACCGCTTCCGTCGAGAGCATGGTCGCAGTTGCGGCCGCCAGCCGCCTGCTGTGCTGGCTGCCGGGTCCATTGGTCGCGCCGCACCTTGCCAGTGGCACCATGCGGCAACTTGCGGTTCCGGCACTGGAAACCGAGCGCCAGGTCCTGCTCTATCGCCGCCGTGCAGGGCTCTTGCCGCAGGCCGCGCGGCAGTTTGCAGCGTACTTACCTCTGCGGACTTGACCCCCCGATCCGACCCCGAAACACTCGCGCGTACATGTGAGGAACCCCGGTTATGCTTTCGAAGATCGTGATTGTCGGCGCTGGCGCCATGGGCTGCTTTCTGGCCGCGCGCCTGGCGGCAGGCGGGCTCGAGGTGACGGTGGTTGATGTCGATCAGGCGCGGCTCGACGTCATCGGGCGCGATGGCATCACGCTCCATGATGACCGCGGCACGGCCATAGCGCAGGTCAGGGCCTGCCTCGCTGCGGATGTGGCAGGGCCGGTCGATCTGGTGCTGCTGATGACCAAAGGCATGTTCAGCGCGGCAGCGATCCGGTCGGTCGCCCACCTCGCGGCGCACAACCCGCTTGTCCTCACGCTGCAGAACGGGCTCGGCAATGTCGAAGCCATCGCGGATGTGTTCCACACCGATCACATCCTGTGGGGCGTCACCGATTTTCCCGCCGATCTCGAAGGCCCGGCGCAGGTCGCCTCGCACGGCGAAGGGCACATCTGGCTGGGCGGCGCCAACGACCGCGCCCACGCCCATGCCAGTGCCGTGGCCGAAGCGCTTAACCGGGCTGCCCTCAACGCCGAGATCGACCCCGAAGTGCGCGTCTCTGTATGGGAGAAGGTCGCCTTCAACGCCGCGCTCAACCCGCTCTCGACGATCACCGGCCTGCCGGTGGGCGGGCTCGATTGCCCCGAGGGCCGCCGCATTGCCACCGCCGTCGCCGAAGAGACGATTGCGACCGCCACCGCGCTCGGCGTGCCCATCGATCCTGCACGGGTGCTCGCCAAGATCGATTTCGCGCTCGCCAACCACCGCACGCACAAGCCTTCGATGCTCCAGGACCGGCTGGCTGGCCGCCGCACCGAGATCGAATCCATCAACGGCGCGATCGTGCGCATGGCCGAGCAGGCCGGCGTCTCGACCCCAACGACCCGTATCCTCGCGGACCTTGTCCGCATGGGCGAGCAGCGAGGCTAGCTTTTGCCAAGCCTTGGCGCATCAGGCGGACGGGCTGCTCGCAAAGCTCAAGGGTAATCGCTGGTCGCTACTTTGCTGCTCACAGCCGCACTTGCGTTTGGCGGAACGCAAATCTGCGGTGCGCCAAGCGGACGGTTGATGTGGCGCTACGCCCGGAATCGCTGGATTTAGGGATCTCTGTGGAGAGGCTGGTGGTGGACAGGGCTAGATTCGAACTAGCGTACGCTTGCGCGGGCAGATTTACAGTCTGCTGCCTTTAACCACTCGGCCACCTGTCCACACCAGTGTTGCCGGTCCGGGAGCTAGCTCCCGATTGTGCGCCGCCTTTCCGTGAGAAAGGGCGGCTCCGGCCGAGTGAGGCGCCCCTTTGGCGAAGCGCCGCGCGCCTGTCAACAGCCTTGCCTGTCAAAGGGACGGCTGGCATGGGCCATGCGGTACCTTGCAAGCATGGAAAGCCAGGCAATGCCGAAGCGCGATGAAAACACGAACCGCAGCAAACCCATGCGCGGGCGCGCCGGACGGATGCAGGGCGGGCGCGGCTCGGGTCGGGCCTCGACCGGCGCGGTGCGGCTGTGGGGCCGCCATGCGGTCGAAGCGGCGCTGACGAACCCAGCCCGCACCGCCA
>Ga0315905_10002922_pt1 | contig 17825 bp, 9 predicted proteins | sample LakEriMetagenome_5_FD_203522 | JGI IMG/M metagenome (GOLD analysis project Ga0315905, IMG submission 203522) | Freshwater fungal communities from buoy surface, Lake Erie, Ohio, United States - Buoy 4 MA121 | ecosystem: Environmental > Aquatic > Freshwater > Lake | place: USA: Lake Erie, Ohio... | reverse complement strand
TTTTTGTTGGCTGCTGATGCAACGATGAATAGTGGTCGTGTGCCGGGTTCAGCAGGTGTGTAAAAACTTTCGTCTATTACAGAAACCTGTACGCCTGGTGAAGTTAAAGCCATTTTAGTGGTCTCCTTTGTGCTAGTAATATTTAGCGTAAGGTCAAAGAAAAAGCCCGTTATAACACAACAAAAAGGGCAATAAAAGGGCGGTTGCTAAATATAATATGAGACCCTTATGTAAAACCTGCTTGGACAAACCTTGTGCAGTTAACTATCACAAGAACAACAAGACATTTTATCGCAGTGAGTGCGATTCGTGTGCAAGGGGTGCTACTCCTAAGAAACCAAGATGGTATCAACTGGGATATAGGCAAAAAGACTTCTGCGAAAAGTGCGGATTCAAGGGCAAGTATTCTGCGGTATTCAATGTGTTTCACATCGACGGCAATCTGGATAACTGTAGACCCGCAAATTTAAAAACCGTATGTGCCAACTGCCAACGCACACTACATCAAGAAGGTGTTAAATGGAGACAGGGAGATCTAACGCCAGACTTTTAACTTGCTGATACAGGTCGTCTATGGATCCGTCATTATTAAGTACTGCGTCAAAACTAGTACCAACCCATGCAGTTTCACTGGCATGTATTTTTTCATTTTTTAACCAGTTTTGAGCATTAACTACACCGCGGTTTGCTTGTATAGCAATATCTACCCAGTGTGGCTGAATGCCACGTTCTACACATACAATAATACCGCCTGCGTCTTTAATTGATTTAATTTCGTTGGGGAAACGACAGTCTGAGATAACAACATCGTCGGTGCTGGTACGTAGTTTGTTTTCTAAGGCAGCAATCCAAATATCATCATGAAACCCTCGACGACATACTTCTGTACCCCAGTATTGTAGTACCCAACGTGGCGTTAGTGTAGGCATGTTTAAGCGTTGGGCCCACCACGGATCTACTTGTTCCCGCCATTCACGGGCTTGTGTTGTACGACCTTCTAGCATGGTTCTATCCCAGCCAAATACACTGGCCACAGCATCTTTTAAACTGTTGGCAAAACTCTCTCGCCTAAATCCGTGAAAGTTAACTAGATAATCTGCAACAGTATCTTTGCCACTACCTATAAAACCGCATACACCTATGATCATAAGAATCCCCTGTAATAACTGTAGTATATAACAGTTTTGTTACAGGGGTCAACTATTTGTTAGCCAATAATGAATGTATAACCGCGGCCGCCAGCCACTTGCTCCATTAACTCTTTTTCAAGTTTTTCCATTTCTGCTGTGGCTTCGCTTTTTAATGCGCCACCATTTAATGCAGTGCCGCCCTGAGGTCCAGCAATTTGCGCAAATTTTTCACGGGCTTGTCCCAGCATTAGTTTACAGTTAGACAAGGTGTAATCTTTGACCCATTGTGTAGCATACACATCATTCAAAATGCCAATGTCGGGACGATAGTTGTAGCAGTAAAGCATTAATTCTTCGTCGCTGTTACGTGGGCGTTGTAGCAGAGTGAGTTTGTGGCTTTGACTGTGCCATTTAAATTCAATAAATGATCCAAACATACGTCCAATCATTTCTTGATATTGTGCAAATAATTCATAGGTTAAAATACCACCCATGTTGCTGGAACTTAATAGATAGGTATTTGTGTAAGCCAAGTTAAACGGTTCAAATATTGTGCCGCCCGATCCACTGCCGGTTCTTGAACCAATGCTACGGCGGAATATTTGACGCACTTCAATAACTTCCTTGGGAAGAATGTAGGTGTTTTGATCTTCTACAGTGGTTAAGAACATATAACTTTCTTCTACTGAACTGTCACCGCGTTGACGATACTTGCCTAATGCTCTGCTTAGAGCGGTTTCGTAATGAATAGGATCTAGTTCAACGTCAATCATGCCGTCACCTAGCATGGCCTTACAATAATTGTAGACTTCGGTTTTTGCTTGTTGTAGTTCGTTAATTTCTGAAGTTGGCATACATTATCTCTTTAATATATTTAGCGGGTTTTGACTGTGGCTAATCCTAGAAACTCCAAGCCCTTGATATACATCCAACCTATGTCAAATTCGTACCATTTCTGACTAAACTTGGGATTAGCAATATCTGCATGGTGATTGTTGTGCAGTTCCTCACCGCCAATCCATATACCCACGGGCATTAAATTTGTACTCTTATCCTTGGTGTCAGTGTTGCGATATCCCCACCAGTGCGCCATTCCGTTGATAAAGCCAGCGGCCCAAAAAGGAATCCATAACATTTGTACACCCCACACTAGAAATCCCCATGGCCCAAATAATAACAAGTCTATGACTAACATTACAAGAATGCCAAGGCGGTGGTGAGGTGTATAAAGTTTGCGTTCAATCCAGTCTTTAGGAGTACCTGCACCGTATTTCATAATCATGTTAGCGTCACTGCCTGCACGATTATAATACTTGACTCCGCCAAATATTAGATTCCAAATTCCGTATATGTGTGGGCTATGTGGGTCGCCCTCTACATCTGTGTTCTGATGATGTTTGCGATGTACTGCTACCCATTGTTTAGTAGTCATTCCTGTGGTCAGCCACAACCAGAAACGCATGAAATGACTTATTGCTGGGTGAAATTCTACACCTCTATGTGCTTGACTGCGATGTAAGTATAGCGTAACTGACACTATAGTCAAGTGTGTCATTATTAAAATTGCTAAGATTATGTCCATAGTGTATTTAATGTTTCTTAAAGTTGAATATTAATAACCGAATCTTGTTTTGTATGCGGCATGCTGTGATTGTACTTCTGCCAAGGTCAGCGCACCATCCCATACTTTGACAAATCCTACGTCAGCATCAACTGGTTCGCTAATAGTAGTTGTATTAGCAAATCTTCCAAATAATCTCAATCCGTTGAAGCCGCCCATGGTGGTACCTGTTCCATTGACTGAAGCAGGTGCGGTGTTAGTGGCTATATAAGAATTTGTCACATTAGAGCCATTCCATGTAAACCATATGAAATGCCAAGCAGTGTCTGCCACAGTGGAACTTGAGCCAATAAAACTACTGCCGTTAAAAGCAATGTCCATGCGACAGTTACCTGCTCCCCACAGACCCATAAGAAAATCTGGACTGGCTGAGTTGGCATTTAACAATCTACCTGCTGTGGCTCCGTTCCACTTGTAAGCCATGCCAACTGTGAATGCTTGAGTACCGCTACTGTAATTTGGTCCAGCACTCATAAAATCAGTACTGTTAGCGGCCGCACTGGTCACTCTAAACACTCCACCGTTGGCAGCGTTCCAACTCATTCTAGAGTTGGTATTTTGCACAGTGATAGGATAAGCACCTGCGCCGGCCACCGTACTGGCATTAGTGGGCACAGCGGCATAGTTGGCCGCATCTAAATCCAAGACCAAGGTTGGTCCTTTTGAACCATAACTGGCCATTATTGCTGATACACCTGTCATATTATGTTAGTCCTGTTCCGTTGATGTACCAAGTGGTAGCCGCTACCTTGACTGCTGTGGCCATACCGTTCGCTGCCAATGTTCTTGTGCCAGTTGAGGCGCTGCCTGCCAGTCTCAAAGTGTCTCCGCCAGCAATAGCAATACTCACTGTGGTAGCACCCGAGCCTGCTATGAATGTCACAGTACTGCCTATTGGGTATGCCACACTGGCATTTGCTGGAATAGTCATTGTCTGACCAGCAGTTGTGACATAAATGTGTTTGCCGGCATCGCCAATGGCCAATGTAGCAGTGGTAGCAGTAGCACTTTGTGGTAGACCTAGATAGCCAACGCTCTTGGCTGTGCTGGTTGCAGTAGCGTCTACAAGTGAACCACTGATAGTCAGCGCACTGGTTGCACCGCTGACTGCACTGCCTATGGCTATGTTGGTTGTAGAACCGCTTACACCTCTAGTACCAATGTTGACTGTCTTGGTGGTAGCATTAAGAGTGGCACCTGTGGCAAAGTTGTATGTGCTTGCACCTGTGGATGCCGTAAACATGTTAACTGTCTGTGCGGCTGTTGCAGTGTTACCAATGCCCAATGTTGTGGCTGCACCAAATGCATTAACTGAAGTTGATGCGGTATTGAACACATCTTGAGTGGCCGCACCAATTATACTACCTGGCAATGTTAAACTGCCATCTGTACCATTAAACAACCACTGTTTAGCACTTGCCGCAGAAGTTGCTCCTGCTAATAGTTTAATATTTGCCTCAGCCTTTTGAGCAAACAATACCAATGCTGTAGCATCAAGTTCTTTAATAACTGCTTCTGTATATGAGTTAGTTGGTAATGATAGTTCACCATCGGTGTCGAGGCTAAGTGTTTTGCCACTGTTGACCAAACTGGATACTGTTGTGCTACCGGTCCAGGCTGTGGTCTGCACAGTGGCATCTGGGAATGTTATGCCACCTGTGCCACTGTTGCCATTCAATGTCAACATACTTGTGGCAGGGTTAATTGTTATTCTGGATGTGTTGTACCAATCAGTACCAGCATAAAATACCATATTAGCATTACCACTCACTGTATCACCATTGGCCGGTGCCGGTAATACTCCAGTCCATGCTGTGGTTTGTTGTGTGTTATTTGGGAATGTCAATGTGCCATTGGTGCCAAATGTCCAAGGCAGTCCGTTGGCGCTGATACCCACTGAACCTGCACTGGTAATGTTGTTGTATCTTGGGGGCAATGTTCCGCTGACATAGGTAACCACACTGGTTGGATCAGTTGAAAAAACTGGTCCTGGGGTTTCAAATGTTGTAACATTGAACACAATGTCATTGGCAGGTGATGTGCCACCTGGGAATGTTGTTCCCAGCACAGTTAAATTAAAACTACCTGGACCATATCCGCCTGCTCCTGCGGCTACACTCATGTTCACAATGGTGTTGTCTAGCAACACAGTAAATGTTAAAGTGGTGTCACCGTATGTTACCGGAACTGCTGTAAATGTTGTTGGTACATAATTCCAAGTCACTGAGGGAACTGTCAACGTGCCATCTAGGTCAAAACTCCAATTTTTGTAAGCAACATTATTGGTTGTGGTTCTTATAACTGCTGGGTTACTGATACCAGTAAATGTCACAGAACTATCATCCCATAAGTTTAATGTGCCCTGACCACTTACTAGTTTGTTTGTACCAGTGTTGATATCGCCGGGTATTGTTAATACGCCATTGTTACCAAACTGCCAATTGAATGTGCTACTGTCCGGAGTGTCAATGACAATATTGATATCGCCCTGACTCTTGATGTCACCAGGCAATGTTAACCCACCACTGGTATCAAATGTCCAGTCAAACTCGATGGTATTATTGTTGGCTTGATTGGCCAGCGCATTGTATCGAGTGATAACAAATGTGGCCGTGCCATCGCCAGCAGTCATAGTCAATACATCACCGTCAGTATATCCTGTGCCTGGAGCCACTACTCCAACGTTGACGATCTGACCGCTAAGTCCAAAACCATAGCCCACTACCATATCTGTACCTGTACCACCTGTGACATAAGAAGTACTGTTACCATTTTGATAACCACTGCCCGCTGTTTGTATAGTACAAATATTAAATTCACCGCCGGTTGTTAATGTCAAACCGTCTCTAGACTGTAAAGTATTGTTGGGGAATGTTGTTGTACCGTCAACATTAAACTGCCAGTCTTTATTACTAGTTCCGTTGTCAGTTCTTACTAGTACTCTACCAAGATCACCGTAGACATTAACTGATGCTCCATTTGTTGTTGTTGTTCCGCTACTGGTTAGTTGCAGTGCGGCGTCTTTAGTAATAACACCTGGAACTGTTAGTTTACCATCGCCGCCAAATGCCCATGTATTACCAGTGCCAACTGTGAGTTCAGTTGCTCGTATACTTAATTCGCCAGTAGGAGCAGGAGCGGCTCCTACAAAAGTATTCCAAGTTAAGAGATTAGTGGAGGTGTATCGAGGATTATCCTGACCTAATACTGAAAGCGCCCATGTGCCGCCTTCATTTACTAGTTGATAGGTAACGCCTTCATCTACAGTTTGATATAATGTGTTGCTTACTTTTGTGTAAAAACGATTAACAGCAGTCTGTCCCGCGCCACCTATAAGAACACCGCTTACTCTGTCGTTAATCACACTACCTGCAGGAAATATTATGTCGCCGCCTGATACATCTGAGCCAAAACTAAAATATGTAGGAGAAACAACTCCACTGGCACCAGGATTAATTTTTATTGTTTTGCCGCTGGCCAGTATTAACTCCCATGACAAGTCAATGCTATTGATACCGCCTTCTGGACCGCCTTTAATCTTACTGCCTCCTGGATATGGTAATGTTAAATAACCATCTGTGTCAAACTCCCAAACATTGGTAGTTCCCATCATCGACGTGGTTATTTGTATCTTACCGTCAACCGTAGTACGCACATTGTGATCATCAGTGCCCAAGAAGATACTGGTTTCTGACAAATCGCCTGTGGTCAAGTGTAGGTGATAGTCTGGGTAAGTGGGTGCGCTGGCATTGATCAATACGGATTCGACACCCACATTGTCAGGGTCGTACTGACCGTTAATGGGCGACACACGCACTGTGAACTCATAGTCATCGCGGTCTATGAGAATATTAAAGGTGCCATCACCATTACCATCTATTGCCACTGTGCCAGAATTTGTATCAGCCACGCCAAGATTTTCTGGGTATGTCCACCAGTACAGTGTTTGATTAGCATAATTGTATGAATCTTCAATATAGAAAGTAACAGTATCGCCAACTATGGCAGTGAGGTCATCGACCCTTAACTGTATATTATTGTTTGCGGTGGTGTCAATGAAGTTGGCGCCACCTTTGATCACCAACTTCTGACTGGCCACATCTGGTCTTGCTGGTGTAAGTTGAATAGTGGGATTGCTGGTAACAACACCTTCTGATATTGTGCCACCCTTGGGCAATGTCACAGCACCAGTTGTTTCTAATACTAGACTCTGACCACCGTTGAACAATCTAGTCTCATCGCCGCTGCCGTGGTACAGTGTACCAATTAGGTCACTGGTAAGATCAACATCCGGATCAAAATCAGTTGGGGTGAACGCCCCGGCAAAGTCACTGTCTCCTTTTCCTGCGTCGACCACTGTGATGTCGCTGGCAGTGTTATCCAAGTCACCGCTAAAACTAGCCTCCCCAAATTCATAGTTGCCCGCTAAAAACTCTGTTCCATCTCTGAGAAACTGTGCCACAATAGCGTTAGGTGGAATTTCAGGAAAATTGTCTAAGTCTCCAAAGCCACCGCCCACTGCCACATAACCGTCTCTCACTGCTAGGTTACTGCCGCCTTCGGTGCTAAAGAACGAGTTCCCAGCAAATGTCATTCCGTCTGTGTTGGTAAGCAATCTCTGCCATTCCAAATCACCAGTCGTGTCGTACTTGGCGATGACCATGTTAACGTCGTTGATGCCAGAGGTCACTGCTGATAGGTATAGAAAATTGTCCGGACTAACCACAATGCTGGTGGCAAAATTTCCACAGTTGCCTTGTAACGTGCGAGTCCATTGTTTAACACCTAAACTGTTAAACTTGATTATGATCATGGCTTGTCCACCACTGTCTTGGTCAAAATTTCCGCAAACGTAGATGTTGCCTTCACTGTCTATGTCAGCATCTGCCCCTTGACAGTCAAAGCCCACTAAAACTTGTACGGCCTTTTGCCACTGTATTGAGCCTGCGCTGTTGTACTTGACCACCAGCATGTGATCGTCCGTGTCTGTACTATCGCCCAATTGAGTCATCCAACCCACAGTGACCACTTCACCGCTTGGACCAACTGCCATACCGTAGGCGTTTTCGTCACCTTGTCCATCTAGTGCTCTTGACCAAGTGACTGCTCCGGTATCAGCGTTGATTTTACTAGTGACTATTAGTTCATTTCCCTCATCATTAACATAACCAACCACTATAGGTTGTCCAAAAGAATCTACATCAACTACTGTGTTGTAGTTACTAACACCAACATCATAGGCCTGACTCCACACTTCAGCACCGTCTATTTGGCTGAGTTTAGTCAACGTGGCGATCTCGTAACCACTACCATTTGTACTCGACGATCCAGCAATATAGATATGTCCGGTTTGCGATACTGCCAGTCCCCAAGGGTTGGTGTAATCTGCGCCCTTAAACGCCATGCTCCATACTTTTACGCCAGCACTGGTAAGTCTAACCACACTGCTGTATGAACCAGTAAAGCCGCCACCTGTATTCTCACTGTGGATCATCAAGGCCACAATGTCACCGTCGGGCAAATATTCAACACTAGCGGCCATTGCTGGTGTATCGGCCGCGCCCAATGATGTTTCAAATTCCTGTACCCACGTATCACTACTAGTGTAGGCTGTGGTCTGTATTGAACCATCTGGGAATTCTATGTGCCCAACATTGTCAAACGTCCAAGTAGAATAATCTCCCGGGTCGTCATTGGAGTTCCAGCCTGTACGAATTCTGACTTGATCTGCCGCTGAAAGAGAAATATCATCACCATTGGCTTCAATGAAAATATCGTCTGCGGCAACAAGATTTATGTCAGCATCCTGAGTACCTGTTCTAGTAGTTTCAAGAGTAAAATCTTTGTTGGCTAGAGTTAACTTTGTGAATCCTTCATCGTCATCTACAGTGACCACAATGTCACCGATGTCGCCACCTGTGCCAACAAAGCCAGCAATGTCATTCCAATAGTTAAAGTCGTCGTTTTGATCGTCCACAATGGTCCAAGATACAAAGTTGGTAGTACGAGCAATTTGTTCATCGTCATTGCCAATGTAGAAGTAACCATTGATAAAGTCCATGGCATCAATGTACTGACCGTTACTCCAAGTCAGTGTTGCTGTGCCGGTGAACGGTGCTAGTCCACTGGTGTCAAATGGTGTGGTCAATGCTTGGTCCGTATATAAAGAACTATCGGCGGACTTCCAGTAGAACGTGCCGTTATAGCCTGAGACTGATGAACCACTGATAATGATTTTCTCACCACTTTCACCACTTTCACCACTACTTGTTACCACTGCTGGGCTGGCTTGTGTAATTGAGGAAATAGTTCTAGTATATGGTATTGGTGTGACAATCTGCCAGGTTTGCCCGTTGTCATCGCTCCACGCCACGTGTCCGTCACTGTCCGATGCCGCAATGTATCCATTGCCGCCTGCCAGTTCTTGGGTGCCACCCGCGTCAATGCCAAGATCCTGAATAGCAGTAGCCCATGGATCAATTGGCCCGGCGAATGTGCCGTTGCGTGGATCGAGGTTGGTGTTGACACCGGCTATACTTTCGTCACCTTCCATGTACCACGCTGAGCCATTCCATGCTGCCTTGTAAGTTATGTTCATACTAAAACATCTAGCAGAAGTCACTGTGGCTGTTAGGTCAGTGATGTATACACCACCGCCATTTGGTGTGCCGCCTTCGGTGTTGCTGACGCTGAACATCCAACCCACTCCATTGTAGTCCACGTCTGAAAACTGCCAATCACTGTCCACAGGATCGTTACCAAAATATTCTACCACTGTTTGATCAACAGTTTCAAAAGTCCAAATTCTGCCATCTGTACTATAGCCGTATACACCTTGGTCAAAACTTGATCCGGTTGGAGTATAACTACCTACTGCCACAAAGTATCCGCCGGCGTAGTCAATTTGTCTCCAGTCAACTGTTTCTCCGCCAATTTCATCGGCAGTGCCACTGCTGCCGCTTACGTATGTTGATGCTTCCAGTCCAGCGAATGTGGTCCAACTCAGTTGATCGTTTTGAATCATGGCCACTGTGACACCGTTGGTAGCCACACGATTGATACCGTCACCTGTGTCAGCACCCACTGTCCAAGTGACACCGTCTGTGGATTTGCTGACTGTGCCGTCATCGTTGACTACGACAAAAAAAGTACCTATTGCGCCACTATTCTGTCCAGTGTAGGCTGTGGTTTGTACTGTGTTGTCTGGGAATACTAATCCACCAGTGTTATTAAATTTCCATTGATTGTTATCTGTGCTGTATTTTGTGGCAATAGTTGCGCCATTGTTGTCAACCCATACCCATGAATCTTCATCTTTACCTGCTGGGCTTGCTGGACCTGCGGTAATACCAGCATAATTGCCTGCTACGGTTTTTAGTGTGGCACCGTTGATGATACTACCATCTGGCAATGTCACCACACCACCGTTGGTAACACCTAGTTCGTATTGATTGTTAAGTCCTGGATTGGGATTTTCATTGTACAGTTTGCTGGTAGTAATTTTTCCATCGTCTAATGCGTCAGTAAAACCTTCACCAAAGTCGGATACGGATAGTCCGCCACCGCCTGTCTCTTGCTCGTTAAAATAAGGAAGTGAAGTCCACGCAGTTGAGCCATCACCAATTTTAATTTTTTTATTGGTTAAATCTAAGCCAATTTCACCTTGTGCCAGCGTTGGGTTAGCACTGGTCCAGTTTGCGCCCGAATCGCGTCTAATTTGTATTTGTGTTGCCATTTGTGGTTCCTTGTCCTTAGAATGTTGAAGTAGCACTGCCGCCGTCTACGACAACAGTCAGGTTTAATTTGTTTTGTTGATCATTGTACGAAACTGCCACGCCATTGTGCGTTCCGTTGAGAAACATCTGAGACGCATAATCTTGGGCAAGTTCTGTTAGACTAGACACTCCGGTAGTATTATACAATTCATCAAAATTTTGATTTACTTTATCAAATGCATCGCGAATTAAATCGCCATCTTTTCCGTTGGGTGTACCCAAGTTAATTGTTTGTTTTGTCATCGTTGTTTCGTCCTAAGGGTCGCTTTAATAGTATTTATCGAACGCTAAATATAATACTATGCCGCGCTTATCACTTTACCGCCCACAAAAAGGGTCAGATTACAAATTTATTGACCGCACTGTCTACGAAATGTTTCAAGTAGGCGGTGTCGACGTCTTGTTGCACAAATATATAGGTCCACAGGACCCCTCAGACCCCAATAAAGCCATGGGAGAAACAACTATTCAAGATGTGCTGTTTCTAGAAAATAGAGACAGAAAGTACGATGCAGATATTTACAATCTTCGCGGTGTGTACAGTGCGCAGGACACTGATTTTAATTTAAGTCAATTTGGACTATTTTTACAAAACGACACAGTGTTTTTAACTGTGCATATCAACAACAGTGTTGACACAATTGGTCGTAAAGTCATGTCAGGGGACGTTGTTGAACTTCCCAACTTAAAAGACGAGTATGCACTCAATGATTTTAAAAGTGCATTAAAAAGATTCTATGTTGTAGACGATGTTAACCGTGCGGCAGAAGGATTTTCCGCAGTATGGTATCCGCATCTATATAGACTCAAATTAAAACCCATTGTTGACAGCCAAGAATTCAAAGACATTCTCACTCGCCCAGAAGATGAAGATACATTTGCCGGCGATTTTGACAGCGCAAAGATATATTATTCTGGAGAAGTTGTTAGATACAACGGAACCTTATACGTGGTAAAAGACTCAGTGGGTCTTGTGGGCACACAATTAGTGCCACCTAATCCCACAGCATGGACCTTATATGCTGATACAACTGTACGTGACATGATGAGCACTTACAGTAAAGAAATGCAGATTAATGCTGCCATTATTGCTGAAGCAGAAAGCGATGCGGCACTCAGCGGCTATGAAACTAGTCATTTTTATACACTATCAGTAGATCCCTCAACTGGATTGCCAGCAGTTAACACTGTGGACATGACTGAAAATCTTGCATCACCCTTTGATATTTCTGATGTTAATCAGCCGCCCGTTAGAGACGGGTATCAAGGATATTTGCTGGGAGACGGAATTCCGCCCAATGGTTTATTAGAGGGTGTAACTAGTCAATTTGGATTTGGAATACAATTTCCAAAAGGGCCGTTTGTGGGGGACATGTTCTTACGCACAGATTATTTGCCCAACAGACTGTTTAAGTGGACTGGTAGTATGTGGGTAAAACAAGAAGATAATGTGCGAATGACAATGACCAATACCGACACTCGTCAGACTCAAAAGACCTCATTTATCAACAACATAGAACGATCTGGTATTGATAAAATTGCCAGCGACATAGTGACCGTAAACACACAAGGAAATCCCGTATTTACAGCAGGCGAACATACTGTGGATTTCCAGTTGTTGCCTGTGGGTGCATATATAATTACTGATATTGACTATGTTGAAAACATGACAGTTGAAGTATGGTTAAACGAGGGAAGTAAGGCTACATCAATCACCTTGCAGAATCAACAAGGTAAACTGGCATTTACTATAAACGATAAATTACTAGTGGCCACGGGACTCGTGCCGCAAGATGCTACGTCATTGCGATGGACTGCATATAGCAGTTCCGTTGAGCAACGTCAGAGTCTCAGCAAGGCACTACGAAAAATTAAACCACAGGCGGATATATAATGCAATGGTATTATGACGGTCAGATTAGACGCTATGTAGGACAAATTGTCCGAGCAATGAGCAGTTTTAAGTATCAAGGCAGTGACGGCAAACAAGTTACTGTGCCAGTAACCTATGGTGATTTAACTCGTCAAGTAGGCAGTATTATTCGCGACAACAGTGAAAGTAAAATTCCCAGTGCTCCGCGAATTGCAGTGTATATTTCAGACCTAGCCCTAGATAGAACTCGCCTGGCAGATTCTACTCACGTTAGCAAAGTACAAATTCGAGAACGTAGAAAAGTTCTAGATAGTGCAGGAGATGTCATAGGCTATGATCCAGTACAAGGCGCCGGATATACAGTTGAACGACTAATGCCAACACCGTTCAAGTTAACAGTAAAAGTTGACATTTGGAGTACCAACACTGATCAAAAGTTGCAGATCATGGAGCAGATTTTAATGCTGTTCAATCCAAGTTTAGAATTGCAGACCACAGACAACTATGTTGACTGGACCAGCCTAAGTGTTTTAGAAATTACAGGAATTCAATTCAGCAGTCGTCAAATTCCACAGGGCATTGACAGCGACATAGACATTGCCACATTGACATTAGAAACTCCTATCTTTATCAGTCCTCCTAGCAAAGTCAAACGATTGGGCGTTATTCATGATATTATTATGAATATTCATGACGAAAGTTACAGTCTAGATGTCACAGACAAAATCAATATCAGTGGGTTTGATATATTTGTGTATTACAACAAAGACTCTGGTCAATATTACGCAGAACTGTTGAATACAAAAGATATTGTACAAGCACTTAGTGATGATGCAGCCGCTGCATGGACAAAAATAGGCGGTGATCTAAATTGGTCTATTCTACTTGATCAATACGCTGGTAAATTTCGTGCCGGATCCAGTCAGATATTTTTAAAACAAGTTACTGGTAATGAGATTGTGGGTACACTTGCACTTAATCCTCTAGACTCAACCAAGTTGGTCATCAACTTTGATCAAGATACTTACAATACCAATACATTAATTGAAGGGGCGGTTACTCGCGGCAACATAGATGCCATTATCAATCCTGAAACATACAATCCTGGCACACCTGTTGGCAATCCTAGATACTTGTTGTTAAGCGATCTTGGCAGTGTGATCAATACCGACGGAGCAGATGCTTGGAAAAATCAAAACGGCAGCGATTTTGTAGCCAAGGCCAACGATATCATTGAGTGGAGCGGTACACAATGGACCGTTGTATTAGAGGCTGCTACTATTGATCAAGTAGTATATGTAACTAACCTACGCACAGGTGTACAATACAAATACGAGGACGGCGAGTGGACTCGTGCATTTGAAGGCGAATATCAGAAAGGATCTTGGCGCATTGTACTTTAAATAAGTACTTGCATGAAAGATCAGATTGTTTGTTCAGGCGCATTGTTCTACGCCAAGTCAACTAAACGTATTTTACTTTTACAAAAGGCCACAGGTAAACATAGAGGTACCTGGGGTCTTGTTGGCGGTACAAACATCGAGGGAGAAAGTGCGTGGCAAGGACTTCAGCGAGAAATTGTTGAAGAAATTGGCCAGTCTCCATCTATCATAAAAGCAATTCCTTTAGAAACCTTTGTTAGTAACGACAGTGTGTTTAATTTTCACACTTACCTCTGTGTTATAGATGACGAATTTATTCCCGTTCTTAGCACCGAGCATCAAGGATGGAGTTGGTGTAGTATTGATGGTACACCAAAACCATTGCATCAGGGACTTAGGTCAAGTTTATCAAACAAGACCATAAGAACTAAATTGCAAACAGTATTTGATATTATTGACTTGATATAAAAATGCCCCTTACGGGGCATTTTTGTTTACATACGTCCTACAACTACTTCTATAACTCCACTGTCTCCGTCGAAATCTTCCAATGCTTTACCAATTACTTGGCCAAACTTTGGATCTTCTTCTGAGCGAGCATGTCCATTGCCTGCGGCAACCAACATATCACCCTTACGGATCTTGCCAGTGACCTTACATGGTACACGACCTTGTAGTGCTAGAGCAATTACAGTTTCGCCTTGTAGACCTTCATTCATTAAGTGCGCTGGATTAGTAGAAACAACTCCTGCTACTCGACGTGTACCGTCTAGAGCCAATGTTACTTCGGCATTACCACCAAACATAACAACAGTTCCTGCTTCGTACTTGACATCACCTAGATAGTTTTCTGCCAAGTCAGCGTAACGTGCTGTTGTCGCTGTACCACGGAACAAGTTGGCAAAAATATCTTGGTTTCCATCACGTAGTGCAACAGTATTTGCGGCACTTGCTGTATTACCCACATAATCAGTTGCGCTAACACGAATGTTTGTTGCTGAACTTGCAAGTCCAGTTAGTGCGGCTGTGATTGTTCCTGCGCTAAAGTTACCTGAAGCATCTCGAGCAACAACCGTACTTCCTGTGTTAGCATTGGTTGCGTTAACAGCCAATGTGCTGGCTGCACTACCGTTGAATGTTGAGCCCACACTGTATGTCAAGAATGAACCTGCTGTTAGACTGTTCAAGTTGCTGCCTAAACTAACACCACTGATTGTGCTGTTGGCCAACTTGGCATTGGCAATTGATCCAGCCAACATAGTACTAGTTACACTACCAGTATCTCCTGTGGTAATAATAGTACCGTCAACGTTTGGCACTGTCAGTGTACGAGTTGTGTTGGTTCCAATACTGCTTAACTGGAATGCCATTTTCTTACTGTTATCAACGTCATCTTGGAACAATGTTGAACTATCAGTAAATGTCTTGTTGGTCACTGTCTGTGTACCAGTGGTTGTTAGAACGCCACTAGTAATACTGATTGTTCGTGCAGAACCACCGTTGAATGTTGTACCGCTGTCTAATTGTAAGCCTGTTCCTACTGTTAAGTTATTGGCCAAATTGGCTGTAACTGTTATTGTATCACCTAGGTTAACTAGTGAGCCGTTTAGTGTAATACTGCTGTTGGCCAACTTGCTGTTTGGAATAGCACCAGCCAACATAGTGTTACTAACTGTGCCAGTATCGTTTGTGCCAATCAGTGTACCGCTAGTTGGTAGTGTAACACTGGTTACGTTGGTCACTGCAATGGTAGTACTAAACGCACCAGTGGTTGTCAAGTTACCAGCCACAGTGATAGTTCTACCTGTGTTGGCTACACCTGTACCACCGTATTGTCCAGCAATTACGTTGGCTGTCCATGTACCACCTGTTAGTGTGCCTACGCTGGTTAAACTAGAACCTACAACTGACGATCCTAATGCTGTAGCACTTAGTACAGCAACGTTGTTGACTTTGAACGTCTTGTCTGTTGGAATATTAACATGCTCGCTCAATGTCCAGTTAGTATTTGTTACATCCCATAAAATTGTATGATCAGTAGTGCCTCTTAGAATAATACCGCCACCGTCAGCAACGGCGTTAGTTGGAGTAACAACGTTTGCCAACTGAATTGCATTGTCTCTAATTGTCACACCAGTCGCATTGATTGTAGCGTTGGTTCCGCTGACAGTTAAGTCACCCGTTACTGTCAAGTTATTACGCACAGTAGTTGTACCGCTGGCATTCGCACCAATAGTCAATGCTGTGGCAGCACCTGCAAAGTTAACAGTAGTTGCGTTGGCATTCAACAAGTTGAATGTTGTAGCAGTTGTAGTAATATCGCCACCGTTAACTGCAATGTCGTTTGCGGTGGTAATATCTGAAGTAACACTGATACCACCCGCTGCGGCAGCACTCAAGGTTAACGTGCCAGCACTGTTGATAGTGATTGCACTGTTGGTACCTGTTGGACTAAAGTTAATGTTCTGTTGGTTACCTGTGGCGCTTAGATTTCCAACTAGAGTAGTTTGTACACCTGTTGTACCAATTGTTGTAATGCCTGCTGGTTGGATGCTTACTGTACCAGCGGCGCCTGGACTCAATGTGATAACAGCATTGTCGCCTGTGATGCTTAATGAACTGTTAAAGTTGATAGCACCTGTAACACTCAAGTCTCCACCAACAAACAAGTTTCTAGTAATACCTGCGCCACCTACTACTTGCAATGTACCGCTTGTAGTGTTTGTGCTATTAGTGTTACTATTGAATACACCATTACCCGATGTAACACCGCCGGATAAGGTCAAGTTTGCTGTCCAACTTGGAATAACTCCGTTGGAACTTAGCACAGTACTTACACCACCAATTGGCAACTGGGTCAATGATCCACCTGAACCAGCATACAACAAGTCACCTTCTAGATATGTGGTCAAACCAGTACCACCTTTGAGTACTGGCACAGCCTTGCTCAAGTTGTCTGGATTGGTATAGTATGTTCCAGCCTGACCGCTTAGGAAACCAGCGTCAATGACACCTGGTTTAATGGTGACGTTACCAGTGTCAACTGGAGTGTTAGTTGCCTTACCCACGGCAAATTGAGCCTTGTCAAAGGCTGCAACACCTGTGTTGGTAAAGTTAGGAGTACCACTGTCGCCATCAACTTTGTCAACGTCAAGAATTGGTTGGTTAAAATAGATAGTGTCAGCACCTTCTGTGTAACTGTCACCACTTAGACTGATACTACTGCCGGCATTCTTACGAATACCTTGAACAGCATAACTCCAACTGCTATCACCACGCAAGAATGTTTGTGTGTTAGCAGTGCCTGCGCTGGCCAATCTACTAGATGCAAATACACCAGACACAATGTTACTTGCATCTAAACTGCTGACACTTACTGTGCCCCAGTTAGCAGATGATCTGCTACTGTTATTAATCGTTGCACTAAATGCCACGTTTTGTACGGTTAATGTTGCACTACCCGAACCAACATCTGTTACTGCAACTTTAGATAAAGTTGCGCCACCCACACTGGCCAATGCGTTTGCACGAATTGTATGTAACGTAAATGTATTTGTGCTTACGCTACCTACAAAGTAATATGTGCCACTGCTTAATCCGGCTGGTAAATCTTCACCTTCTACCAGTACTGGATCGCCCACTGTAAAGCCGTGTGCAGCCTTGTAAAAGAAACTTAAACTGGTTGAACCAATGGCCACAGTGTTACGTGTTAATGTATGTGTACCTGTCGATGTTCCTGTCAACAATAACTGATCGCCTGCACCTAATGCATAATTTGTGTATAATTCAATGGTGTTTGAGTTAATTACTTTAACAAAATAAGCACGGCTATTGGTCATGCCACCGATGTTAGTATTTGCTTGATTGCTATACTGTAAAATATCGCCGTTGGTTAACCCGTGGCCTGTTAAAGTAATACGACTTGTAGTAGTATTAACATCAGAGTTTGCGTTGAAACTGAATGTAGCAAATGTTGCCAAGTTACTGATAGTGACTACTGGAGCATTGTTGTCCTCAAAGAAGTCATTGGCAGCGCTAGAAGCA
>Ga0315905_10002920_pt1 | contig 17829 bp, 9 predicted proteins | sample LakEriMetagenome_5_FD_203522 | JGI IMG/M metagenome (GOLD analysis project Ga0315905, IMG submission 203522) | Freshwater fungal communities from buoy surface, Lake Erie, Ohio, United States - Buoy 4 MA121 | ecosystem: Environmental > Aquatic > Freshwater > Lake | place: USA: Lake Erie, Ohio... | reverse complement strand
GGTTTTTTAATTGTTCGTGGGGGTGGGTGGGGTGCCCCCCGTGGCCGCCCCCCCGCCCCCCCCCCCCCCCCCCCCCCCACGCTCGCCCTCCTCCTCACCGACTCGCCGACGCCCCCTCCTCCTCCTCCTCCTCCTTCCTCTCTTCCACTCACCCCACAACAACAAACCAACGAACAGTTCGAGCTCCGCCAGGACAACCCGGACCGCGCGCGCGCCGTATTCGAGCGCTACGTCGAGGTCCTCCCCTCGGTGCGCGCGTGGGTGCGCTACGCCAAATTCGAGGCGCAGCACGCGCGCCCGGCGGCCGCGCGGCGCGTCTACGAGCGCGCGGCCGCGGCGCTCGGGCCCGCGGCCGACACGCTCGAGTTCCTGTCCAAGTTTGCGCAGTTCGAGGAGATGTCGCGCGAGCCCGACCGCGCGCGCGCCATCTACCGCCACGGCATGGCCGTGCTCCCGCGCGAGCAGGCGCGCGAGCTGCACGAGGCGCTGTCGCGCTTTGAGCGCGCGCACGGCGACCGCCAGGGCGTCGAGGACGCCGTGCTGGCCAAGCGGCGGCTCGAGTACGAGCAGGCGGCGGCGCGCGACCCGCACGACTACGACGCGTGGTTCGACTGGGTGCGGCTGGAGGAGCAGGCGGCGGCGAGCGCGGTCGAGGCGGCGGCGGCGGCGGCGGCGGCGGCGGCAGAGGCCGGCGGGGGTGGCGCCGGCGACGAGGGCGAGGCCTCGGCGGCCGCCGCCGCCCTGCTCGCGCAGCGCGACCAGGCGGTGCAGCGCGCGCGCGACACGTACGAGCGCGCGTGCGCGGGCGCGCTGCCCCCCTCCACGTCCGACAAGCGCTACTGGCGCCGGTACGTCTACCTCTGGGTCAAGTACGCGCTGTTCGAGGAGCTCGACGCCGGCGACCGCGACCGCGCGCGGGAGGTGCTGCGCGCGGCGCTCAAGCTCGTGCCGCACGCCAACTTTACCTTTGCCAAGCTCTGGCTGATGGCGGCGCGTCTCGAGCTGCGCGCGGGCCGGCTGGACGCGGCGCGGCGCGTGCTGGGCACGGCACTCGGCATGTGCCCAAAGCCCAAGCTGTTCAAGGGGTACATCGAGCTCGAGCTGGCGATGGGGCACGTGGACCGGTGAGTCTTTTTTTTCTTCCTTTGGTTTGGCGCCCGCTGTGTGCGCGCGCAAACGGGGGCCGTCTCTCTCTCTCTCTCTCTCTCTCTCACACACATACACACTCACATCAGCTCAAATCCGCCCTCTCCCTTCCCCATCAACACACACACGCACAAAACACAACCCCACCACACCAGCGTCCGCACGCTGTACGAGAAGCACCTCGAGTGGGACCCGTCCAACGCCGGCGCGTGGCTGGCGTTTGCCGAGCTCGAGGCCGCGCTGGGCGAGCGCGAGCGCGCCCGCGCGCTTTACGAGCTCGCCGTCGGCCAGCCCGTGCTCGACGCGCCCGAGCGCGTGTGGCGCGCCTACGTCGAGTTCGAGTGCGCCGGGCGGGAGCGCGCGCGCGCGCGTGTGCTGTACGAGCGCCTGCTCGACCGCACGCGCCACGTCAAGGTGTGGCTGTCGTACGCGCGCTTTGAGCAGGAGGCGCTGCCGGAGGAGGAGGAGGAGGAGGAGGAGGAGGAGGAGGAGGGCGAGGGGGGCGAGGAGAGAGACGGCGATGGCGGCAGCGGGCAGCAACAGCAGCGGCGGCAACGCGGCGATGCGCAGGAGCCGGACCCGGACGACGACGAGTCGGCGGCCCCCGCCGCGTGCGAGCGCCGCCTCGCGCGCGCCCGCGCCGTCTTTGAGCGCGGCTTCCGCGCGCTGCGCGAGCACGCGCCCGACGCCAAGCAGGAGGCGGTGCTGCTGCTGGACGCTTGGCGCGCGGCCGAGGCCGGCGCGGCGCGCGAGTGGGGCCGCGCGCAGGCCGACGTGGACGCGGCCGTCGCCGCCGTCGACGCCAAGGCCCCGCGCCGCGTCAAGCGCAAGCGCCCGGCGGCGGCGGGGGGCGGCGGCGTCGCGGCGGCCGGCGAGGAGTACTGGGACCTCGCCTTTCCCGACGAGGCGGCGGCGGGCGGCGCCGCCGCGAGCCTCAAGCTGCTCGAGGCGGCGCAGCGGTGGAAGCGGCAGCGGCAGCAGCAGCAGCAGCAGCAGCAGCAGCAGGAGGAGGAGGAGCGGCGGGCGCGGGGGGTGGAGGGGGGGGGTGGAGGGGGGGGGTGAGCGGCGACGGAGAGCGTGCGCGCGCGCGCGCGAGCCAACCCTGCCAGAGCCCCACATGGAAGAGAACCTCGACCCCGTCTCCCATCGACCCAAGCGCACACCCGCAAACAGCCACGCAAGCGCCAGCGAGGGGGGCGAACCCACATACCCAAAACCACCATCCCTCTGGTCGCACACGTCAAGCGGGTGGCGCGCGTGTGCGATGGAGGGGCTGACGGACGAGCAATCACGAGCGCTGGCACTGCTCCTCAGCGGAGACACGCACATGTCCGGCCACGTGGCTGGAACAGCGCCCGCCAACGCGGGCGTCCACGCGCTCCTGGCGAGCCTGGCGGCCGCGACGGGCGCCGCGCCCGGCCTGGGCGGGCCCGGGCTGCCAATGCAGCCGCCGCAACAGGCGCACCAGCAGCCGCAGCCGGCGGGGGCAGGCATCGCTCCTCTGCCTTGTCTTCCCCCGACCCACGTTCTCCCCCCCCATCCTCCTCCTCCTCCTCCTCCTCCTCCCACGCGCGAGCCCCAGGCGGCCGTCGCGGCGGCCGCCCTGAACGCGCTGCTGGCGGCCAACTCGTCGCTGCTGATGGCCGCAGGAGCAGGAGGAGCAGTACCACCGCTGGCAGGGGCGTCGCCGCCGCCGCCGCCCGACGCGTCGATGCACCACCTGCTCGCGCTCGCAAGCGCGGCCGACGCCGAGCAGGGCTTTGATTTCGACGACGAGGGCGGCGGCGGCGGGGGCGCGGCGGCCGTGGGTCCCGGCCGCGGCGGCCTCCCTCCGGGCGGCAAGGCGCGCCAGGCCAAGAGCGGCGACTCCAAGTCGAGCTCGGCCTACGCGTCGCGCCACCAGGCCGCCGAGCAGCGCCGCCGCACGCGCATCAACGAGCGCCTCGACCTGCTGCGGCGCCTCGTGCCGCACGCCGAGCGCGCCAACACGGCCACCTTTCTGGAGGAGGTCATCCGGCACATCACGGCGCTGCAGCGGCGCGCGGCCGAGCTGGAGCGCGTGTCGGCGCAGCAGCTGGCGCTGCTGCAGCAGCTGGCGGTGCAGGCGCAGGCGCAGGCGCAGATGGCGGCGGCGGCGGCGGCGGGAAGTGGGGGCGGCGCGGGCGCAGGGGCGGCGGCGGCGGCTGCGGCGGCGGCGGGGGTGGGGGCGCTGCGAGCAAGCGGCGGCGGCGCCTCGGCGGCCGCTGCCGCCCGTCCCTCTGCCTCTGCCGCTCCTGCCGCCCCCGGGCTACTGAAGCCCGAGACGAGCGGCCAGAACACGGCGCGCGGCGGAGACCCCGCGGCGGCGACGAGCCCGGCTGCGCTAGCTGCTGCGGCGGCGGCCGCCGCCGCCGCGGCCGCCGCTGCTGCTGCCACCGCGCCCCCGCCGCGCGGGACGTCGCCCGCAGGCACGCTTTCGGCCGGGGGCGCAGTTGGAGCAGCATGCCCCAGCACCAGCGGAGGAGGAGGAGGAGGAGGAGGAGGAGGAGGAGGAGGAGGAGGAGGAGGAGGAGGAGGAGGAGGAGGGGCAGCCGCCGCCGCCGCCGCCGCCGCCGCCGCAGCCGCCGCATCAGCCGCCGCCGCCGACCCCCAACACCAGCTCAAGCTGGCGGCGGCGGCGGTCAACGGCGCCGCCAACGAGCCCACCGCGCACCTGCTCGCCATCCTGCGGTCCATCCAGCCGCACTGCGACGCTGCTTGCCCCGCCCCGGGGATGCCGCCCGCCGTCGCCAGCGCCAGCGGCAGCGGCCACGCGCTCGTGGCGCCCGAGCAGCTGCTCGAGGCCCTGCGCACGGCATCGACAGGAGGAGCAGCGGGAGCAGCAGCCGCGCCGGCCAGGCCCGTCGCCAGCAGCGGCGGCGGCAACGGCTCGGAAAGCAAGCCTGCCTCGCAGCGCCCGCCGCTTCCGCCGCCGGCCGCCGTGGCCGCCCCGGCGGTGGCGTCAGGCATCGTCCCGGCGGCCAAGCGCCCGCGCGTGCAGGCTCCAGTCCCCAGCGACGACACCAAGCCGGCCTGAGGAATCACACATCGCTGCGAAGATCCAGCACCGCCATTCCCCAACACCACCAATGATTTTTTGCACCGTCTTGGCCCCCATTGGCGCCGCCCCCCCTCTTACTCGTCCGCCGCCGCTCGCCCCATGCGCGCGCTCTGTTTGGGGGTCTTTTTTTTTTCCTGTACCTCGTCCCCCCACCACCACCACACCCATCCCGCCTCCCCAACCACCACCACCAAAGGGCCAACGCATGGGAACAATCGATCGCCCGCGCCTCTCTCTGCTTCTCCCGCGCCCTCCTCCTCCGCACCCCCGCCCCCCCCCCCTCTGCACACGCACGTACGCACGCACGCATGCACGCACGCACCTCCATTATTCGTCCCCTGCATGTTAAAAACCCCTCTCCTCGATCTCTAAGGGCGCGCACGCCCCTGCCTCAAGCTCCACCAGGTGCGCGAGCCGCGCCCGCAGCTGCGCCAGCAGCTCGGGCGGCGACGCGGCGTTGAGCGGGGGCAGCAAGGCGCGGGCGGCACCCTCGTCGTCGTCGTCGTCGTCGTCCCACGTCGCCGCGTCGTACCACTCGCGCCTGAGGCCCACGCGCTCGCGCTCGGCGTGGTTGAACGTCGAGCGCTTGGTGGCCAGGTCGACGCAGCCGCACTCGCGCAGGCGGGCGCGGAACTCCGCCCCCGGGTCCACCCCCTCCCTGCTGCCGCAAACGCGCTCAAACCACGCGACGCCGACGGCGACGTGGGCGCGCTCCTCTTCGGCGATGCGCGCGACGATGGCCGCCGACCGCGCGTCGCCCAGCCCGACCAGACGCTGCGCCAGACGATGGCCTGCATCGAGGCCGCGGGCCTCTTGCGACATGGGCACGACCACCAGGCGCGACGACAGGTCGCCTTTGGACGCATCGCACCCCCGCCACAGGCCGTCGTGCGCGGGGAGGTCGCCGTAAGCGACGCCGAGCTCGCGCAGCCGCTGCAAACACCACGACAGGTGCCGGCCCTCGTCGTCCGCGACGCGGGCGTGATCCTCGTAGAACCGGGCCGGCAGGCGCAGCGGGGCAAAGCGCGCGATCGTGTCGGCGGCCAGGTCGATCGCGTTGAGCTCGACGTGCGCGACGCCGAGCAGGTGGTGGGCCGCGGCGGAGACGCCGCTCGCCTCTCCGGGGGGTGGCACGTCCTTGGACGCGGCGACGAGCAGGGGCTTGTCGGGGCGGGCAGGGCGGGCGGGGAGGTCGAGAGGTGGCGGTGGTGGCGGCGGCGCGTCGTCGGCGTCGTCGGCGGCGGCGGCGGCGGCGGCGTCTTCCCACGAGGGCGGGAAGAGCGGGAGCGGGTGCGACGCGTCGTGATAGGCGAGCCACGCGCGGTAGAAAACGGCGGCTTTGAGCTCTGGTTCGGGCGTGTGCAAAACCTGCACGGCCGTTTCGACGAGCGAGGGCGCCTGAGGGGGGAGGAGCGGCTGTGGGGGCGTCGGCGGGCCGGTGGAACGCGGAACTTTCCCGTTCCGAACGGCAGCCCTGGCGGCGGAGGCGTCCGCGACGACGGGCCCGCTCCCCCGCGCGCCGTCGCCCCACGCTCGCCGCCGGTCGAGCCCCCGCTGCCGCCACTCGGCCAGGCCCTCCCACTCCCTCGTGACCAATCGTGGGGAGGCGGTTTGAGGCGTCTCCTCGATCGTGGCCGTCGTCGCGGATGGCGCGCGTGGAGCTCGTGGTGCTAGTGGTGGTCGAGGAAAGCCAAACGCGGCAGCAATCGGCGGCCGCCGCTGCTGCTGCGGCGCGCGCCGCAGGGCCGACCGCGCCGCAGACATTGTGGAAGTGGTCCTGCTGCGGCGGAGTCGGGGATTGGTTGCAGGCCGACTGGAGCGCGGTTGCAAGCCTTTGTCGGCGCGCGCGTCGGCAGCGGGCGCGGCGCGGCGCCCGGCGAGCGGCTACGGTGCCGGCAAGAGGCGGCTCGCTGAACCATGATGGCGCCCGCGCCCGCCGCGCGCGCCCGCCGCCACACATGCATTCCCACATTTGTAGAGACCACGGCTGCCCCCCCCCCCCCCTCAGCAACACGTAGAAACAGAACCGAGCGCGCCCACCGGCGAACAGCACGCCGATTTGATTGCTCAGCGATCGTCGTCGTCGTCGTCGCACCGCGTCGAGAAGTACCCCTTGGTCGCGCACGCGCGTCGACGCGTCGACTAGGCAAACGCAAGGGCACACACTCAGTGCAGCGCGGCGGCGCGAGGGGCAACGCAAAGCCGATCGCCGTCGCCTCCCTTGCTCGGCGGTCTCGGAGGGAGTTGGTTTCGGCGGCCGCGCCCATCCATCTCTCTCTGGCCGGGGCGCGCAGCCGCAGCATGGACCCCTCGGACGCGCCCAGCAGCGCGCCTGCGCCGCAGCAGCGCGCGGGCGGCGTAGCAACAGAAGCAGCAGGACCAGCAGCAGCAGCAGCAGCCGCAGCAGCCGCGCATGCGTCCCCGCCGGCGGCGCCTGGCGGCGGCGGCATCGGCGGCCCGCCACCACCACCACCGCCAGCCCCCAAGGGCATGCCCCGCCTGCCGCCTCGGCCTGCTGCTGCCAAGTCGTCGTCGACCAAGGCCGCAGCCAGCGGCGGGCCCTCTGATGCCTCGGCCAACGGCAACGGCAGCGCAGCAGCCCTCCCTGCCGCCGCCGCCGCCGCCGCGCCGACCCCTTCTTCCTCGCGCGGGCCGACGCTGCCGGCCAAGAAGAAGAGGACGACGCAAAAGGCCCCTGCTTCGGCTCCAGCCCCCAAGCAGCAGCAGCAGCAGCAGCAGCCAAGGCGGCCACCCCCGCCCGCCGCCGCCACCCCCGCCGCGCCGCCCCAACAACCCCAACAACCCCCACGCCCGGCTGCGCCCGAGGCCGCGCTGGCCATCGACCCGCTCGAGCCCCCAGCGACGCAGGCGCTGCGCCGCCGCATGCACGACATCCGCGTCACGCTCGTGCGCGCCGCCGCCCGCCTGGGCCACGACCACGAGGGCGGCGTCGTGCGCCAGGTGCTCTACCGCCTGCACCTGGCCGAGAAGCTGCGCGAGCCGCCGCGGCGGGGGGCGCCGCGGCGGCCCGATCCGGCGGCCCTGGCGGCGCGGCACGCGACGCGGCTCGAGGCTGAGGCCGAGGCCGAGGCCGAGGCGCGGCGCCAGCAGCAGCAGCAGCAGCAGCAGCAGCAGCAGCAGCAGCAGCAGCAGCAGCAGCGGCAGCAGCGGCGCCAGCCGAGCCGACAACAGCAGGGGCAGCCGGGGCCGTCACCCCCACCCCCACCCCCACCCCCGCCCTTGCTCGAGGCGCGCGTCATGCTCGTCGGCTTGACCGGCACGGGCAAGACGCAGCTGATACGCAGCCTGCTGGGCAGCGCGGACGGCGGCAGCGGCGTGCCCGAGCTCGAGGGCGGCAGCGACAAGGCAGCTGCCGCCGGCACCGCCGTTGGGGGCGACGACCCCTTTGTCAGCGCGACGCGCCGCGTGACCGTCCACTCGGGCACGACGCGCCACGGCATCGCTCTCACGCTCATCGACACGCCCGGCCTCGAGGCCGCCCCGGCCGCCCACGGCCGCAACGCGTCCGTGCTGCGCGCGCTCCGCGCCGCCTACCACCGCCACCGCCCGGACCTCGTGCTGTACGTCGACCGCCTCGACACGCCGACGCGGCGGTGCGGGGAGCTGGACGCGCTCACGGGGCTGACGGCCGTGTTGGGCCCGGGCGTGTGGCTCAACACGATCGTGGCGCTGACGCACGCCGGCGCGCTCCCGCCCGCGGGCGCGCGCGGCCAGATGTCTTACGACGCGTACGCGCAGCAGCGCTCGCACTTGCTCCAGCTGCTGGTGCGCGCGGCCAGCGGCGACGCGCGCCTGATGAACCCCTCGGCGCTGGTCGAGGCGCACCCGGACGCGTGCCCGCGCGACGCGCAGGGGCGGCGCCTGCTGCCCAACGGCCTGCCCTGGCAGGAGCACCTCCTGCTGATGCTCGTGTCGGCCAAGCTGCTGGCGGACGCCGAGGCCGTGCTGCAGGGCGGCGGCGGGGGTGGGGGCGGCGAGGGCGGCGTCGACGAGGAGCATGGGGACGAGGAAGAGGAGGAGGCGGAGGACGAGGACGACGAGAACGTGGACGGGCGCCAAACGCGGCCCCGCAACGGTCGGACCAACGGCCGCACCAAGGCCGCCGCCGCCGCCCAACAAGCCTCCGCCGCTAGCCCGCCGGGCCCCTCGCTCCCGCCGCCCCCCCCGCCGCCCACGCGCTACCTGGCCGGGCAGCTCACGCAGTTCACGCAGCCGCTGCTGTTCGCCGACCACGAGTCGGTCATGGAGGTGCGGCGCGCCCGGCACGAGGCCGCGCGCCTCGCCGACCCGCTCGACGCGCGCGAGGCGGCGCGCCAGATCAAGGGCCGCCTCGCGCAGATGGGCTCGGCGCGGCGCCGGCAGCGGCGCGTGGCGGCGATGCACGCGGGCGCGACCAAGGCGGGCGCCAAGGTGACCCCGGAGCCCCCGCGCACGGCCACGCGCACGCGCCCGGGCGTCGCCCCGCCTCCCAGCTGGCGGTACCGCTGCCCCGAGCCCGGCGGCGGGTGGCTCGTGCGGCCAAATGTCGAGGCGCACGGCGTCGAGGGCGGCGACGGCGTCGACGGCGGCGTGCACCTCGACCTGTCGGGCGTCGTGCGGCCGCCCGCGGGCGAGCGCGGCGCGGGCGCGGCGTGGGCGCTGCCCTGGCTGGCGGGCACGCTGCGGTCGGCGCTGGCGGCGGTGGGCGGGGGCGGCGGCGAAAAGCGCCGGCGCCGGGACGCCAAGCAGGGGGAGGCGGGCGACAACGACGCCAACGACGCCAACGACGCCAACGACGACAGTGACGACGACGACGACGACCTGCCGCGCGGGCTCGTGCCGGGCGCGTGGGCGTGGGGCGGCTCGAGCGGCGGCACGCGGCTCGTGCGCGGGTGCCCCTACCGCGTGTCGGCCTCGTGCCAGGCGTCCAAGGGCGCGTCCGCCTCCGCGTCCGCGCGGTTCGAGACGTCGCTGTACCACGACCTGCGCGGCAACGCCACGACGACGCTCGCGCTCGACGCCCAGGTCTCGCCCTCGCAGCAGTACCAGCAGCAGCACGCGGGCCCGGCCGCGGCCGCCGCGGCCGCCGCCGCGGCCGCCGCCAACAACATGGTGCTCCCCTCGCACGAGGTGCTGCTGGTGCTGCGCGCGGACACGCAGCAGCGTGGCTTACCGTCGGCCTCGTGGCTGGCGCCGACCGCCGGGCTCATGATGTCGACGGTGGTGCTGACGGGCAAGAAGCATGGCGGCGGCGGCGGCGGCGGGGCTGGCGGCGGCGCCGCCGACCACCCCCTGCTTGGCTCTCCTGCCGACCCGCCGCCGCCTGCGGCGACCAAGCGCCTGCTCGCCGTCGCCCGCCGCGCCGCGCGCCCCCCCGTGCTGCTGCGCGCGAGCCCGCCCGTGCTGGGCATGCGCGTGCAGCAGTCGGTGCGCGCCGCCACAGGCGGGCCCGGCCACGCCGCCCTCGAGATGGACGTCTCTGCCGCCGCGCTCACGTGCCCGTTTTTGGGGCGGGCGGGCAAGGGCGGCGCCTGGGACGAGCCCGGCGGCGTTGGCCCCGGCGGCGGCGGCGGCGGCGGGCGCCTGAGCGGCCTGCTCGGCGACGGCGGCGCGTGGGCGCTGAGCGCCGAGCTGCGCACGGACGCGCGCGGCTTCGTGGGCGCCGTCTCGGACGAGGGCGAGCCCGCCCCGCTCACGCTCAGCGGCAGCGTGCTCGAGCACCGCGGCGAGCGCGCCTCGGCGCTGGCCGCGGCGCTCCAGGTGCGGCCGACGGCGCGGTCGGCGCTCGCCGCGCGCGCGCAGCTCAACCCGGGCCGCGGCGTGCTGGCGCTCGGGCTGCAGGTGCGCAGCCAGGAGTACGAGCACCTGCCTCTGGGAGTGGCGGCGGCGTGCGTGCCCCTGCTGAGCTTTGCGCGCGAGGTGATCGGCGCGGCGCTCGCCAACAAGAGGCAGAGGCGGGAGCGGCGGGGGTAGGACGGGGGGGGGGGGGCGGGGGGCGGTGGGCGGCGCGAGGCGGTGGCGGGCCGCCGCCGACGACGAGCGTGTAAGAGGAGCCCTCTCTGTGCGCTCGCGCGCTCTCTTTCTCCAAGTCTCGCCCGCGAGATTCACTTGTACCCGCTCCTTCTGCAACGTCGCAAGCTTCTTCCCGACCCGCGCGCGCGCGTCACAAAAAATAAAGCAAGGCGCGACCTCTCCACCCCCTCCCGAGTGACTCTTCTCGACGCGGATAGCCCGTTTCCACCCGCTGGGCATCATCCCCACCACCGCCACACACGGCGCGCGGTGAGCATCACGCCCGAGGTCTCTATTGGTAAGGTTTTGCGGGCGATCGTCCTGCATCCACGGCGCGGGGCCGCGAAGAGCGCGGCTTCATTGTTCCCCCCGCTCGGCTCCCGACCTGCCGCAGACCAGCCTTGCGGGCCGCGCCTTCTTGCTCCTCTCGATCGCGCGCGCGCCCCCCCCCCCGCCCCCCGGGTCGCCAAATAAAACGCGCGAGGGTCTGGTCTACCACATTCCGCGGTTGGCGGTTGCCAAGGTGGCCGGCGCGCGCGACAGAGGCGACGCGCAGCTCGCAAACCCTCTCACCCGCCGCCGCCGGTGCCGCCGCCAGCCGCCGCTCCTCTCCTCTCGCCCCGGGGCGGCGATGGCAACAGACCCCGCTCTCCTTTTGCACGCCACGCATTGCTCACCTCTACACGACCCCCGCCCTCGTCCCGACAATCACACACAGACCTTCCCGCCAACACCCCCAGCAAGCATGCTGCACGCCCCGCCACCCCCGGCCCCGGCGGCCGCCCACGGCCACAACAATGCCGCCGCCGCCGCCGCCGCCGCCGCCGCCGCCGCCGCCGCCCCGGCCCTCTACTCGGTGCGCGAGCAGTTTGACGGCGCGGCCGTCTTCCTCACGGGCGTCACGGGCTACGTCGGCTCCCTCGTCCTCGAGTCGCTCCTGCGCACCACCGACGTCGCCAAGGTCTTTGTGCTGGCGCGCGGGCGCCGCGGCGTCCCGGCCCAGGCGCGCGTGGACGCCGTGCTCGCGGGCCCGCTGTTCCACCTGATGCGCGGCCGCCCGGCGCTGCTGGCCAAGGTCGTGGCGGTCGAGGGCGACCTCGCCGACGAGGGCCTGGGGCTGTCGGCCGAGGACCGCGCCGCGCTCGTCCGCGAGTGCGACGCCGTCATCCACTGCGCCGCGGACATCCGCCTCGAGGTCGACGTGCAGTCGACGCTGCGCGCCAACTACGTGGGGACAGGGCGCGTGCTCGACCTGGCCGAGGAGGCGCACGAGGCCGCGGGGCGGGGGGGCAAGCTGCGGTCGCTGGTGCACGTGTCGTCGGCCTACGTCAACCTGAACGCGCCGTTCGGCGCGTCCGTGGCCGAGCGCGTCTACCCGCTCCGCCACGGGTGCCCGCCCGGCAGCGACGACCCCGCGGCCCTGACGGGCGCCGTGCAGGACCACGCGGCGCTCGCGGCCGAGCTGCTCGCGCTGCCGATGGCGGCGGCCGAGGCGCGCGCCGAGACGCTCTGCTCGCTCTGGCGCTTCCCCAACAACTACACGTTCGGCAAGCACCTCGCGGAGCAGATGCTGCTGGCGCGCCACGCCGAGGGCCGCCTGCCGCTCGGCACCGTCATCGTGCGCCCCTCGCTCGTGTCGGCCGTCGCCTTTGCGCCCTACCCGGGCTACTGCGGCAACTTTGCGGGCCCCATCGGCGCCGTGGCCGCCATGGCCACGGGGCTGTATGGATCGCTCGACGGCATCGCGTCGCGCCCGCTTGGTGTGTGGGACATGGTGCCCGGGGACCTGGTCGCGGCCGCCGTGCTTGCGGCGGCCGCCGCGGCGGGCGCGGGGGCGTCGGGCCTGCTGGCGCGCGCCGCCGAGGCCGCGCGCCTCGGGCGCCACGCGACCGTGGCCGAGGCGATTGCGGCCGAGGTGGCTGGGGCTGATCTTGCGGCCGCGGCCGCCGCCGGCCGCTTCGGCCGGCTCGCCGTCAAGGCGGCCGAGCTCGACCCGCGCCGCGAGTCGGTGATGGTCGGCGGCCACGGCCACGCGGCCAGCAGCGTGGCGTCGTCGACGATCGCCGCGGGCCCCCACCGCAACCACCCCAACAACCACGCCGGCAGCAGCAGCGACCTGGTCAGCTCGGGCGCCGCGTCGCAGCCCGACTCGCCCGCCGCGGCCTTTGGCGTGGTCGGCGAGCACGAGCACCACCAGGAGCGCCGGCTCTTGGCGGCCGGGCAGCAGGGCGCGCGGCTGGGCCCCGGCGCCTGTGCCGCCGCCGCCGCCGCGTCCGGCCGCGACCACCACCACCCCGTGCTCATCGTGCACGCGTGCACGAGCTCGACCTACCCCGTCACGCTCATGGAGGCGTGGAACAACGCGGCCGAGTTCCTCGTCGCGCACCCGCCGCTCTTCTCGCTCAACGGCTCCAAGTATGTCGTCCCGCGCATGCGCCCGGCCTTTGAGCCCGACATGTCGCGCGTGCGCAGCGCCGAGCGCCGCACGGGCGCCAAGGTCTCGGCCGTGTGCGCGCTCCTGCGCATGGCCGGCGACCGCCGCGGCGCGGCCAAGCTGCGCGCGGGCTTTGGCTCGGTCGCCGTCCAGAACAACGGCCGCACCGACCGCTCGCTGACCTTTGAGACGCACGGCCTCGTCGCGCTCGAGGCGGCGCTCTGCCCCGAGGAGCACGCGCAGCGCCTGCTCGTGTGGCGCCCGGGCCCCGTGCCGGCCGACACGATGGCCGCGTCGGCGGCGTACGTCGAGGCTGGCGGTGCTTCTTCTGAGATGGCGGAGGGCGGCGAGGAGGCGGCGGAGGCGGCGGCGGCTGCCGCTGCTGCGCCCGCGCCGCTCTCGCCCGCGGTCCTGGCCGCCGCCAAGGAGGCCGCCGCCGTGCTCGCGGCCGCCCCCCTCAAGCCCATCTCGTGGCGCCGCTTCCACCACACGCAGATGGCCGGCGTCTACCGCACGCTCTACGGCCGCGTCGTGCCCCGCTCGGCCGACGCGGGCAAGGCGCTGCGCGAGCGCCTGGGCCAGACGTGGTGGCGCCGCCCGCTCGGCCTGGCCGGGTTTCCCGAGACGTGGCTGGCCGAGGCGCCCGGCGCCGGCCAGTGCGACGCGTCCGGGTCGTGGCACGCGGCGTGCGCGATGGCGGCGATCGAGCACGAGTACGTGCATGCGCCGCCGCTTAACGCCGGCGGCGGCAACAAGAAGAAGAAGTGAGCGTGTCGTTGCTATTATTATTATATTATTATTACCACCAACCGCGCGTGCGCGCGCGCAAGAAGAAGACAAGGAGGAGAGATTGCTAGATTGCTAGAGATTGCTCGGCCGCGCGGCGGCACCGCCCGCCGCACGCGCAACGCCGACGAACAAAATAATCCGCCCCAAGCAGCCAGCCCCTCCTTTTGGAACACAAAGGACGCGCGCCGCCAAGGTCACCCTTTTAGTTTCGATATATACACCCGAAAGACGGCCTACCGCACCTTGCGACGCAAGCAAGCATACGAACCGAACCACCCCCCTGTTGTAATATCTCTTCAGTCGATTTATCGAATAAAGAGCGGAGGCCGGGGGGGGGGGGGGGGGATGGCGGCCAAAGGCGCTGCGACGCGGCGGGGGGTGAGAAAGACGGGCGCTTTGTCGTGTGAGAGTGGCGGGAAGGTTTGACGACGAGGCGACGCGCGGGGGGAGCCGGGCGCGGAAGAGGCGGGCGGGAGGGCTTTTGGCCTTTTGTTGGCTTGGCGGAGTGGCGGCGGCGATGGCGGCGTCGGCGTGCCCAGTGAAAGACCGCGCCGCCGCCATCCAACAAACGCACCACTACGCACACAACCCACGAACAACAACACACACGCAACACACACACACACATACATCGCCACCATGTACTGCGGGTGCCGCGGCTGCCCGGCCAAGACGCTGTGGGCGATTTTCACCATCCTGCTGCTCGGGGGCATCGCGCTGCTCGCCGGGGGGCTCGTGCGCACCGTTCCGTGCACCACCGACCTCGTCAACTGCGAGAAGGGCCTCGCGAAAGGATCTACGCAGCACACCGTTTGCTGGGATAGCTTCTGGGTTTGTACGAGCGGCGTGGCGCGTAAGTTGCGGCGGCGGAACGACGGACGAAAAAAAGCAGCGGGAAGGGGAGAGGGAAAACGGCTCCCTCTTCCGCGACGCCCGCGCGGGGTGTCACTCGCGCCGTTTCTCGGCCGATTCTCGCCCGCCGACCGCGCGGCCGGCTCGCTCGGGACGTGCCGAGTGCCCCCGACGCGCCAGGCCTGGACGATGAGGGCGGGGGGGCATTCCGCGTGCCGGACACGCCCAAGCGGCACGCGGCGTGCCGCCGAGCTGGCGCTTCGCCCGGACGTTGCCCCCCCGCCCGCCAAGGCGCTCTCTCTCACACGAAGCCCCCCCCCCCCCCCCACCTTCCGCCCAAAAAACCACACACAGGCGGCATCTTCTTCATCATCTCGGTCGTCGGCGTGGCGTGCCTCCTGCTCGCGGCGCTGACGCTCTGCTGCTTCTGCTGCGTCAAGCGCCCGGGCAGCGCCGCCGCGCGCCGCGCCAAGAAGGGCTCGCAGTTTGTCGAGGGCGACGCCGCCGCGGCGGGCTACGGCACCGCCGCGCAGCCGGGCTACGACGCCACCGCCCCCGTCGGCGCGCGCGACGCGTACGCCGTCGGCACGACGGACACGGCCATCAAGCCGACGGGCACGGCGATGGTTTAAGGAGGAGGAGCAGGCGGAGGCGTCTCGGCTTTTTTTTTTACGGGCTAGCGGGGGAGGGGGCGTGCGTGGGCCGCGGCCGGCGCTCAAAACTGCCAGCCCGCCCACACGCGCCCCCCCCCCCCCCCCCTGGCCCCTCTCATAATACTCCCGTTTGAGATATAGAGCTCTCTCGCTTCCCCTTTCAAATGTGCAACGCTCTTTGTTCCTTCTTGCCTCGCGTCTTTGTGTTGTCGGCACCGAGGCTCTTCCGCAGCCGCGAGGCGGCACCGCGGGGTGGAGGAGCGACATTCGGCGGCCGTCAATCGATGATGGCTCAGCAACGCGACCGCGCTCCACGACACACTGATTATTGCAAAACTCCATAGTCACTCGTCACTTAGTAGCCACGCTCCGCCGGGCCCCCTGGTCTGCAGCCCACCACACCACGCGCGCGCGCAACCGAGTGTCGCGACACCACATCTGCCGCGCCGCGCTCGAGCGCACGGGCGCGCGCTCAGAGAGCTCTTCTGAATCCTCCTCCTTGGGACACCGGGCCGAGCACAACGAAATCATCATCGGCGTCTTTCCATCAAACAAGCGGCGGAGGGCGGCGGAAGAGAAGAGGCCCGATGCTGGTCTCGTCGGCGACGGCTGGGGGCGGGCGAGGGGCGGCGGCGGCGGCGCTCTGGCTCGACACGCCGCTGCGGCTCTCCTGCCCGCGGCGGCGGCGAGCGTGCGCCGCTTTCCCGCTCTCGCAGCGCCATCGCGGCCGGAGGCGAGGGATTTCGGCGGTCGCGGCGGTGGGAGCAGCAGCACCCTCACCATCAGCAGCAGCGGCGGCTGAAGCGAGGGGGGGCTTCCCGCCGGCGACGCCGACGCCGACGCTCCGTGCTGCTGCTGCTGCTCCAGAGGCGGGGCCGCTCGTCGCATATCAGCCCCCTCCTCCGCCGCCGCTGGCTGCTCGTCCGTCTCCCTCCGCGTGGGGTCCGACGCTAGTCGCTGCCCTGCTCGGCGTGGCAGTGGGCGTGGCGGGTGCATCGGCGGCGTTTTCTGCAGCGGCGCGGCAAAAGCAACAGCAGCAGCACAAAGGCGCGGCCGCGCCGCCGACACCGCCGCCGCCTGCGCCGGCGGCCGCCGCGGCCGCTGAAGCCCCAGCCTCGCGACCGCCGCCGCCGACGACCACTCGCCGCCTGCGCCGGCCGGCGAGCGTGTCCGACGCCATGGCATGGTACCGCCGCCTCCCGCGCGTGCACTACCTCGAGGCAAGCAGGGACGACGGGCCCGTGACGGCGATTGCGTCGAGCGCTCTCGGCGGCGACGTTTCCGAGGCGCTGGGGCTGGGCGGAGGAGAGGCGCTGCTTGCTTTTCAAGACCCCGCGGACGCCGAGTTTGCGCTGGCGTGCATGGGTGCCCAGAGCCGGAAAGGGGCTGCGGGTGGTGCGTTTTGGTTTTTGGGGGGGGGGAGAGGGCGTGCTGGTCGATCGATCGATCGATGTCGATCGATTGCTGTCGATGTCGATGTCGATCGATCTTTCCCCAATCGACCCGGTCGATCGATCGATCGATTTGTGCTGGTTGCTCACCCCTCTCTCTCTCACACACACACACACACACACACCACGCTACCAAACAAAACAGTCGCGCTCGCGTCGGCGAGTCCTGCGGACGTGGAGGCCAAGCTCAAGGCGGGGCAGATGCTGTTCGTGCTGCCGCGCGGGCGCCTGCCCGTCAAGGCGGTCTCGTCAGAGGCGGGCGTGAAGCAGCTGCTCAAGATCGCGCTCCTGCAGGATGTGGCCGATCGCGCGGGCGCCGTGTTTGCTGCTTCGCCGGCAGACGGCGATGGTGATGCTGCCGGTGAGGCGGAGTCGACGCCCTCTGCGGCGCGAGCCGCTGTGGCTGTTGGGTCCGCCGCCGCCCCGGTCGCCGCCGCCGCTGCCCCGCCGCCGCCGCCGCCCACATCTCCGCCTGCTCCTTCGCGGCCACAACCGCCGCCGCCGCAGCAGCAGGCCGCAGCATCGACTCCGCCAGCCGTAGCAGCAGCAGACGACGACGAGGAGGACGACGAGCAGCCTTTTGCACCCGTTTTTGCAGGCCAGCCGTCCGCGCTAGACCCGGACGCAGAACGCCGGTTGATGAGCGAGTACTACGCGCTTGAGCAGCAGGCCGCGGCCGACCGCGTCGCCAACGTGGCTTCGGCCGCGCGCGCGCAGATCGACGACGCGATGCAGGAGGCGGCGGCCAAAGTCGATCAGGTCGATCGATCGATCGATGAGGAGGGGGGTGATCGATCGATCGACTCGGCGGAAAAAAATCGATCGATCGATCGATCGAGCAGCACCGCTGCGTCCAAGCGCAAAGGAGACGACGACGATGACGACGACGATGACGACGAGGCCAAATCGACCGTCGTCAGCAAAGGCCTGCGAAAGAAACGCCCGGGGGAGGCCCCCCCGCCCAAGCTGGCGCCCGAGCAGCTGCAGCGCAGCGTGCTGGCGGCGCTCAAGGAGGTCGACCCATCGCGCGACGAGCGCGATAAGAACCCCGACGCGCGCGCCGCCAAGCCCCTGATCGGCGACGACGGCGAGGACGCCGCCGCGGCGTCGCTGTGGTGGAAAAAGCGATTCCGCGCGCTCTACTTGCCGACTGTGCACACTGGCGGGGCAGTCGGCTTCTTGCAGGTCGACATCTCGAGCGACGGCACCGCGAAAGACGTGCGCGTGATCGCGTTCGAGGACCGGTACGACGCCATGGCGTGCGTGGCGACGATGGCCGAGATCGCGTCGTTCCAGGGTTCGACGTTCTCGGTGGGCGCCTTGCCGACCGAAAAAGTCGAGCAGGAGCTGCGCGACGCCTACCTGCGGCAAAAGGCCGAGGGCGGGACGGCCTCTGCGCCGTCGGGCGTGCTC
>Ga0315905_10002918_pt1 | contig 17831 bp, 14 predicted proteins | sample LakEriMetagenome_5_FD_203522 | JGI IMG/M metagenome (GOLD analysis project Ga0315905, IMG submission 203522) | Freshwater fungal communities from buoy surface, Lake Erie, Ohio, United States - Buoy 4 MA121 | ecosystem: Environmental > Aquatic > Freshwater > Lake | place: USA: Lake Erie, Ohio... | reverse complement strand
TGATCTTGGATTAGAAAATGTCATTTGACCAGCCTGATTGCCATACAGGCTTGAGCGCAGAGATCACGGACAGTCATCAAGTGGTCGTGGCCGCATCAGCAATGCGTGTCCTAGCTGTGGATTCTTCGGCAGGGAGCGCGCTGACTGGGTTCGTTGGGATGGTCAGCTGCGGCTGACCATCCCAACGAAGGAGCTAGGCCATGACCTCCGCCATTACGTTACCACGAACTCAACACTCACAAAGTCACAAAGTCACTGACTGAGGGAAGACCGGCGTGCGACAGTGACAGACGCATTACAGTCAACAACATTCAGGTTATACTCGTCTGCGGCCGCCCCAGTGACCGGGGCGGCGGCACCGGCCGGGACACCAGCTGCCTCGGTGCCAAGGCACAAAGTGCAGGCCCGGCACGCCCGGTATTCTGAAATACGTAATCCGTAGTAGGTCATTTTTGCGGAAGGGAATTGAATTGTCAAATACTGTGTCGTAGTCTTGAATTGCTCAGTATTCAGTATGAATTGCTGGTTTGGTGTTTCCAGATACAGTCAACTTCTTTTTTTTGGCTTCTTTTTTGGTGTGAATGGCTCTGTTCGCAAAAAAACCCTCCCGACACGCCCCGCACACACGACAATTGGATGGAGGCAAGACAGACGTCCCGTCGTCAGCAAACGGCCCCTCCACAGCCGCGATGCAGCAGTCCGTCCTGGCCGCCCATGCCCGGCCCCCGCCTGCAGCGGGCAGCCACAGTCTGGCAGGAGAGGATTCAGCCCCGCATTCGGAACAGAATTTTAAACACTCAACACACACGAAGCCGCTGAGACTTACACGCTGACGCTAAGACTTAGTCTGGGCCGGTTGAACCTGACTTTCAGTGCAGGCTGAGCCTGACACTCGGCTAGGATAGCGTGCCTGGTTCACACCATAAGCTTTTTGTTCACACCATAGGGTTTTGGTTCACACCATAGGCTTTATTCACACCATACGGTATGTTTTACACTACACATAGGTATTCACACCAGCAGGATTGGTTCATACCGTACTTGTGTATTCATACCAAAACAGTATGTTATGTACTGCGCATCTCCATGTATGCTCTCTGGTCCTTGCGGATGTCCACGTTATGGGGAAACAGAAAAATCGTAAATAGTAAATCGTACTAGTACTACAGAAAGTCATTCACACCAGATTGTCCCATTCACACGTCAATTTTGATTCACACCATGTGAGTAGTGTCAAGTAGATGTTCACACCCAGGTTGTACGAGTTTACACCAGAAATAATTTTATTCACACCGAAATTGAACAATTTATACTGTACGGTAACCATATCACACTGAACCAGGTCAGTTCCTACTCTAAACTGCCGCTGGCGCCGCACACAAATGGCACTGACACCCATGAAGAAACCGGAAGGAATCCCCATAGTTGGCGAAAAACTCTTCTTCTCTTCGACGTGCCTTGTCGCCTGGACAAAAACGACACGTGTGCGACTTCCTCCTACACCCCCCTCATCCTCTTGTCCCACCCCACGGGCCTTTGTGGATCCCCCACCCCACGGGGATCCTTTGTGGAACCCACGCGGCCAACTCGAAGTACCAGAATTGTACATGTACAACACCTCCACTATCTGGGCCAGCTTTTCGCGACGCACAAGCGCTCCTCCGAAAATCCGAGGAGGTCATGGGCTGGCACCCTTTCCGTGGCCCAAAGCAGCTGCGCGGCGGCAAGCCGCGACGATTCCCAAACGTTGCGTGTTTATTATTAAAATTAAAACGCAACGTTTCGTAAATTTTCGCGGCGGCTCGCGAACCTTTCAAGACGTCCAAGGGGGCCGCGGGCCGTCCAAGGGGGCATGCTTGGTGCCAGGCTCCGCGCGTGGGCGATTACACCCCCACTTTTCAAAGTAACTTAGGCGGCAGGTCATCAAGAATATAGAGGTGCGTCAAGATTAATGGTTCAAGTGTCAGGAATACAGAGGTGGGTGAGGATTAATATTTGAAGACTTGATCGAGAATCTGCTTGGACTCCTCTTGGTGCACGCGGAAGAGGCCGGTAGCCGGCGATGCCGCCACGCTCCGGCCCACATACTCGAAGTGCTTATCAGCCATCTCGGGACACAGCTTCTTCACGGCCGTCTTCAAGCGCGGGTGCACAAAAGACCACGCGCCCATGTTTTTGGGCTCTTGCTGCGCCCAGCACCAGCTCGCATTAGGGTACTTGCTGAGCACGGCGGCTATGCGGTCGAAGGGGAAGGGCGCCAACTGTTCGATGCGCACCAGCATCACGTCATCCACCTTGCGCGCCGCCCGTGCGTGGTACAGGTCATAGAATATCTGGCCGCTGCAGAGGACGAGTTTGCGCATCTTGTAAGGCGGCACAAGCTTGTACTGGCGCCCGGCCATGTTGTCGCCTCCGCTCAACTCCACAATGACCCGTCTAAAAAAGGTGTCGGGCTCCATCTCGGACAAGTCCGACACGCAAGCTCTGCGGCAAACCTGCCCGTCAGTGACACGTGACACGCAAGCTCTGCGGAAGAACGCCCGTCTGTCAGCCCTCCTGCACCCTCACACGTTGCCTCACATGCTCTCGCACACCATGCCCTGTGGGTTGGTGTCTTAGCTTGCACGCTGTTGAGATCCGTAACTAGTAAAGAGAAACTAGTGCCTGCGTGCAGCAACTCGAAACTAGTTGTCAACTAGACACTAGTCAACTAGACACTAGTTGCTGCACCCAGCCACCATCCAGTGCGTCGCAGAAGGTGGGGAAAACCTATGATGGAGGAGGTATTTAGGAGACATGCAAATGAGGGGCTTGGCAAAAGGGCGGTGGATCTGCCGCCGCAGCGCGTGAAAGTACTGGGCTGGCGTGGAGCAATTGACGATGCACATGTTGTGCGTTCGCTCCGCGTTCCGCCGCATCCACCCTGCCTCCCCCCCACCCCAGTATGCCCAAGCATGTCACGCACCATCTTTCAACACAGAGCAGAGGGCCCGCGCATGACTCCTCTGACTTCCATGCAAGACATGGGGCATACTCACACACTCTAACCGCACTCTAACACACTCTAACCACATACTTACACACTCTGGTTAGAGTGTGTTAGTATACGGTTAGAGAGTGTTGTTAGAGAGTGTTGTTAGAGAGTGTTGTTAGAGAGTGTTGTTCGAGAGTGTTGTTAGAGGCAAAAGGGGCAAGACATGGGGCAAGACAATCAAGACAAGCAAGATCGGTCAGACTAGACAATGCAGACCGGCAGCAAAGACAAAGTACTGGTGGCGCGTCAACACACCTCTCACAAGCAACTCACTGGCAGCATGCGTGCGTGAGTGTCAACACACCTCTCACGAGCAACTCACCTGCAGCAAAGACAAAGTACTCGTGCCTCGTCATCTTTTCGCCTATCCTTCCCACCTCCACCCCTGTCTCGCATCTGCATCCCACACGTGCAACCACACACAAACACACACACATGACCCGGTTGAGAGGCAGAGACAGCAGGGCAGGGGCAGCTCCGTGCAAGCCAGTGCCGCCTGCATGCGAAGGCGGCGGGGGAGGCGGGACACGGGCAAGAGGCGAAATGTGACACGCGGGCGAGGCGATGTGTTGGCGTGGCCAGGCCAAGCAAGAAGCGAGACGCAAGAACAGAGACGCAACCCTGGGTCGCCGCTGTGCTGCAAAACGGTTTTGCTGATGTTGCCGAGCTCCCGCACCATGTGCTCGTACTTGATGTCTTGGTCTTGCATGCCTTGGCCATGCGACACCTTGATGATGTGCTGCACCAGGTCTTGGGTGCGCACCATATCATTCTCATCGTGGGGTAGCTGTTCCCAGCCACGATGGAGCTCCTCCTCATATGCCGTGCCTGTTGGCCATGTCACACCACATGACGGACTTTAGAAGAGTACCACGACATGGCTGACCACATGGCATAGGCAGAAGAGTGCCACCCTCACGAGACCACATATGATAGGCAGACTCGTGACACCCTACCAACATAGAACATATCACACCCTACCAACATAGAACATAGGCAGAAGAGGCACACCTTGACCAAGACAGACGCGCCGCAGACGCGCGCTGGTTTCATGGAGCAGGCTTCTGGATGAAGCGAGCAGACAAGCAAGGAGCGCAAGGAGCAAGGAGCACAAGGAGGGTAAGGAGGGCAAGGAGGGCAAGGAGGGCAAGGTGGAGGAGCGGACCAGTCCCGGGAATAAGGTCGGGGTCGTCATCAAAGAGTTGGAGGAAGCGCTCCAGCCTGGCAGACGAGTGCTCGGGACCTTGGCCATCAAAGCCGTGTGGCAGGAGGAGGACCAGCGCCGACTTTTGGTTCCATTTGCTCTCCCCAGAGACGATGAAGTTGTCAATGATGTGCTGAGCCACGTTGGCAAAGTCCCCGAACTGGGCCTCCCACATGACCAAAGACAAGTCACTCTCCAGCGAATAGCCGTACTCGAAGCTCAGCACGGCAGCCTCGGATAGCGACGAGTTGCACACCTGGAAGTGTGCCTGTGGTCCCAGGTTCATGTTGTTTAGCGGGGTGTAAGGTTGGGCGGTGGTCTGGTCGTACAGCACGGCGTGTCGGTGATTAAAGGTGCCCCGCTCACTGTCCTGCCCGCTAAGGCGCACGTCCACCGTGGGGTGGTCAACGTACTGGGTGAGTGCATGGGGCTGGAGGGCATCCATGGTGTGGGCAAGGGAGCGGTCACTATCGTCGGCTCGGCGAATGCGGCCATGCGGGTCGCCAGGCTTCATGGGAAGCATGAGGCAGCCAAAGGCCAGCTGCTCCGCCATGGCCATGTCCACCTTGCCTTTCTCCATCCTCCCTCGTCGCTGTTCCATCAGCTCAACTACCATGGGGTGCGCCGTGAAGGCGTCGGGGATGCGGGTGATGGACCTGCCGATGGCCTGCAGCGTCTCCACCGGGACGCCCGTGAGGTTGTAGGGTCTGGCGTTGCACAAGGAGGATATGGCATAGCCTTGCCAGTTGGAAGCAAGCCAGTCATGCGCCGAGGGCCGGTGCGCCTGCGCGCCACTGTAATTGACCTCAAACTCCTCGAGAATGGCTTGCGACACCTGGCGCACATGCTGCGTGTCTACAATGCCCTGCTCGATGAGGCGCTGCGCATGTATCTCCAACACAGTGCGGTGCTTGGCGATCTCAGCATAGGTCAGAGGCTGCGTAAGCGAGGGTTCGTCAAGCTCGTTGTGCCCGTGGCGGCGGTAGCACACGATGTCGACGACAATGTCGCGTGCAAACGTCTGCCGCCACTCGCTTGCAACTTTGCAGACATGCATGACAGCCTCGATGTCGTCCCCATTGGCATGCAGGATGGGCGCCTCCACTCCCTTGGCCACGTTGGTACAATGGTAGGACGAGCGGGATGCTCGGGGGTCAGTGGTGAAGCCGATCATGTTGTTGATGACCACGTGGATGGTTCCACCTGTCGTGTAAGATGGAATCTCTGACAGCTCCATCACCTCGGCCACAATCCCTTGCCCGCTGAAGGCAGCATCGCCATGAATCAGGATGGGCAGCACGCGCCCGTGTCCTGGCGCTGAGGCCGAACCGATAAAGTATTGCTTGGCGCGTGCCTTGCCTAAAACCACGCCATTCACAGCCTCGAGGTGGGAGGGATTTGCGGCTAGATTCATGTGCACTTTCTTGCCGTCCAACTCACGGATGGCGTGCGTGCCCAGGTGGTACTTGACATCGCCAACCGACATGTCACTTTCAGCGAACTCGTTGCAGATGGCGCCCAACGGTTTTCCGAACAGGTTGACCAACACATTGAGGCGTCCACGGTGCGCCATACCGATTTCAACGCCCTCGACTCCTAAGCTCGCCGCCCTCTTAATCATGCAGTGCAGCCCTGGAAGAACCGCCTCCGCGCCTTCGATCCCGAAGCGCTTGGCTGCGGGAAACTTATTGCCGAAAAAGCGCTCTAGGTGGTCGGCTCGCACCAGCATTTCTAGTGCCTCCCTGTGTTCCTCGTGCGTGAACGCCTCCCAATGCCTGCACCCTTGTGCTGCTGCTGCTGACTGCTGTTCACTGCCGCCATTGCCTATATGGTCTCGCTCAAAGATCGTCTTGAGCCAGCTGCGCTGGAAGCGATCCGAGAGGTGCGTGTACTCGACAGCCACGCTGCCGCAGTATCGCTCTCGCAGGAAATCAACTATCTCTTGCACTGTCCACCACTTCTTCTTCTGAACGAGGAACTCGGAGCTGAGGTCGAAGGAGCGGTTTCTGTCCACTTCCTGCAGGCCAAACACAGACAGGTCCACCGAGTGCGGGTAGTCCTTGAGCAGCTGGCACACGTCAACGGCATCCGTGTTCACCCAGTAGATTGGCTCGTGCGGGTTGAGCTTCTTGTGCGAGCTCCCTCGCAGAGGATCCAGGTTCGCCGCGAAGTGACCGCGGTGCCTGGCGCCCAACGTTAGCATACCAATCGTCAGGTCCGCACGGGACTCAAAGAATGGGGTTACATTCCGCTAAATCTCCACGGGTTTGAGGCCCTGGAAACGCGTTACGTTGCGCGCGCAACAACACGCTGCTGTGTGCGCGCACGTTACCGGCAGGGCAAATTCAGCACAGGAGGGCCAGCGCACCTGAAGGCGTTGATCATGCTCGCAAGGCGCAGAATTGTTGCCGTTTCGCAGGCCGTGCCGCCCGCTGGCAGCTTGGACCAGCGCATCTTCAAAGGGTCCCAGTCTGGATTATCCCCCGGGGACGACGAGAACACCCTGCGGTCGTGCCTACACAGCTTGGTCTTGACTCCCCCGCGGGGGAGTCGGCGCCACGGGGATGCCGCGGGATGCCGCGGCATGCTACAATTTCTCCGAATTATATACATTACGGCCACGACCTGCGCCGCACGAACCCATTCCACGAACCAGAATTTAAAATCTAAGCAGACCAGATCCCAACGGGATGGACGCAGGACCTGGAAGCGGGTCAGCAGCGGCATCTTCCTCTTCGGCATCGAGGCTGACTCATCCAAGATCCCCACATCAAGCGCGCGAGGGAGCCGCTTTGGAAAGCGCGGTGGGTTCGCCGGGCTCACCAGTGGCGCGCGTATTGTCTACCCGCCGACACGGCGTGGCACGCCAAACGAAACAGATAACTGAAAGGCTGGACGAGATGAATATCTCGCTGGTGGAACACGGGGCCGCCTGCCTCAAGATGGGGCGGACGTACGAGCAGTTGGGGCGCCTCGACGAGGCGATGGACGTGCTCACGCAGCACCTTGTCATCGCGAAGCGGTGTGTTGACACCCGGTCCCCGGCCGAGCCCCTAGCTCCTCTTGTGCGCGGCGCACGCCGGACGCTCCCACTGAGCGTGTGATGTGGGGCTGCGCAGGCTGGGTGACATGGAGGGCACGTGCATTGCTTGCGGTGCCATCGGGGCTGTGCAACTGAAGATGGGAAATCTTGACGCCGCCTTGGACACTCTGATCAAGCAGCTGCGGCTTGCAGAGGAGCTCAATGACCTGGCGCAGCAAGCCATGGCCATGGGCAACCTGGGGCTGACGTGCCGCTCGCTTGGGCGACACGACGAGGCAAGGACGTGGTTCGAGCGCCAGTTCATGGTGGCGCAGAGCATCGACGACATACCGGGTCAGATCCAGGCCTATGGGAGCCTGAGCACGTTGTTCCGTATGCTCGGCCGGCATGCTGAGGCCATGGAAATGTTTTCAAAACAGCTCCAGATGGCCGACAATGCGGCGCCGAGTGAGCTTGTCACAGGGCAGGCGGAGGTGGAAGACGATCCTGTATGCACAGAAGATAGGCCCGAGGCGCCGGCAGACTTGAAACAGAAAAACTCCAGGAAGGCTGAGGTGGAAGACAACCCTGTAGCTGAAGAAGATGGGCCCGAGGTGCTGGCGGACTTGCAAGAGGTAATTAAGGCCCGCCGGGAGCTGACATGGGACGAGGAGTCCGGAGCAGCCCCCCCCGATTCCGACGAGGTCCTTGTCTTGAAAAAGCAGAAAGTGCACGTGCAGCGTGCACAACCGCAACATCGCCCAGACCACCGGACGGAAGGGAGAGTGCGGGGTGACAACGAAGACGGGCAAATGTGTGATGATGCAACGATTTCCGCATGCCATCCTCTGGCTCAACAGGAAACCTCTTCCGGAGCCCCGTCGTTGACAGATGGAGGGAAAGCCGAACCGGCAGAAAGAAAAGTTGCCTTGATGGAGGAGGAAGAGCAGATGCGTAAAGCAGAAGAGGACATGGCGAAAAATCTTCGCGCAGCTGAGCGTGTTGCACAGCAGCTTGTTGCACTGCCCCTAGGCAGTGCTTGCCGGGATCAGGCTTGGGCTCGTGCAATTGCCATGAAGGAAGTGGTGTTTCACATGGCTGAATCTGTGGAGTCCACACAGCCGGATCTTGCTATTATTTTGTTTGGGCGCCTTGCCCGGGCGTACGAGCAAAGCTCCAGCCCTGGAAACGTGCAAGCTGCAATAGACTTATACGACAAGGTGATCAAGTTGGCGAACAAGCTCAAAATGTCTGCCGTCGAGGCAAGTTCCTGGATGTTGAAGGCAGAGGGTTTGATGTTGCTCAGAGACTACGAGAGTGCAGCAAAGGCACTAACTCGGCAAGTTGATCTCGTCGAGCGACTGCAGGACACCAAAGCGCACGTGAACGCCTGCTTTAAATTAGCTGGCGTGTACAGCAAGATAGGAATGCACGTGAAGACTCTGGACGTGTTGCGCATGCTTTTGCCTCTCACAGAGCGCTTGGGGGACATGGCTGCGCAAGGCTCGGCTTTATCGTTAATGGCCGAGACCTTGGGAAAAATCGGACGATTTGACGAAGCTAGCCAGATTCGGGCGAAATCGCGGGTTGTCTACAATCAAGCCGTTCAATTCTATACCTCACACTTGTCTTCACGAGAACACGACAAACAGTCTACGGCTTATTCGAAGCTTGCAGTTTTGTACAAAGACCTGGGGCGGCATACTGAGGCTATAGACATGCTAGCCAAAGCCAAAGCCACACAGGGCTGTGTTGGCGCGAGCGCCGTGGAAGCAACAAGCTCAAGGCACCCTGCCGACCTGCCCTATCCATTCAATTTGCATGTTGCACTCGACAACGCCTCTCATGACCAAGTATTTGTTTGCGAGTCGCAGGCGCAAACGTGCGAGGGCGGGGACTGCGGGAAGACGGACAGACGGAGCGTGCTTGGCAGACTGCCAAGCAGGCCTGAACCTGTGTCTGGGCCTGCCTCCGTGTCTGGGCCTACTACTTACGTGGGGCAGGAAGGAATGCCACCTGCTGAGGCCAGGGAGGAAGCCCAAAAGTGGTTAATGAGCGAACAGGGAACCGAGAAGTTTGATGTACTACCAGAGGCATGGGGTCCCAAAAACGCATCAGCTCTTGATTCGCAGTCACATGAGTGGGTGGAATGTCAAGTTGACGCACACATGGAGCGCCAAGTTCACGCAGACATGCAGCAGGAAGCATCATCAGGCGCTGACTGTTCGACAACGCCAGGATCTGACCGGCACCGTTCGCCCCAAAGTCCCTGCAATGCATCCCTTGTCGGCCAATTAGCTGGCCCCACGCCAACCTCCTCGCCAATGCATGTATCATATGCTGTTGTGCAAACGCATCTCTCGTTAGAGTCAGATGAGCAACAACAACGTCCTGTCGCTGAGGACGTTGCGGTTAACGCACTAGTCCTTGAGCTGCTTCATCTGTGCGAAGAAGAGGAGTGGGAAAAGGCTGCCGCCATGCAGCCGCAAATGCTGCTGCTTGCATCTGCACTGCCTGAAGGCGATGCGGGCATAGCATCGGCAATATACGGCAACCTCGGTTTCGCCCTGGAGAGCCTGGCGCAAGCTGCTGACAGGCAATATGAAGCTAGCACGCCGCTTTGGGGCGAGGCCATTGCCATGCACCAGAAGGCCAGGCATGCTGCCATAAGGTCCCCGACCACAGCCATTAATCATTCTCAAATTTGCTCGGTATTGATGCGTGTTGTAGCAGCAGTTGGGCTTGGCTGACACAGTGCTTGCTTTTGTGCAGCGTTGGCGACCTAAGTGCAGAAGGCAACGCGTGCAGCCATCTGGGTGTTGCATTTACGGCGATGGAGGAGCATGATGATGCGATTGCAATGCTGCACAGGAGTTTGGAGGTAGCAGATGCTTTGCATAATGAGCCTGGTAGAGCCCAAGCCTTGGGCAAACTTGGCAACGTATACTTTCTGCTGGGTGATTACACGCGTGCTATCGATGCCCTTCAGAAGCAGCGGTCTTCGGCTCAGAAGATGGGAGACACGGCGGGGGAGGCGGCCACGTGCGGAAACTTGGGCGCCGTCTACGCTTCTCTGAATCGGCATGTTGACGCCTTGGAGATGTTTCAGAAACACCTTAGTCTTGCAAAGCTCCTTGGAGACGTAGGCGGTGAAGCTCAGACCTTTTGTAACATGGCTACTTCCTTCGAAAAGGTAGGCCGCAACCAGCAGGCTATTGAATGCTTGGGTCAAGCCCGGAGCTTGCTAAAGCACATTTCGGACCATGTCGGCCACGCAGAGGCGGCTGGCCGATTGGGGCGAGCTTTGATCGCAGCTGGACACCTCGACAAGGCTATGGTCTTCCTCTCTGAGAGCCTTGAACTGTGTCAGTCGTGTGGCATGGTGGAGCAAGAGGGTCAAATGTTGCACACTATGGGCATGCTCAGTCTTGGTCTGGGGAACTATACAGCGGCCGTGGAACATCTGTCCAAGGCCAAGGCTATTGCATATCAATTGCAAAAGAAGCCAGTTCTCGCCAAGATGTGTACAAACTTGGGTATTGTGAAAATGCGCCTTGGCGCACATGAAGAGGCTCTTGCACTGCACATGGTAGCTTATGATATCGCGCGAGAACTTGACGACTTGTCTTCTCAAGCCGTCTGTGCTGGCAATATAGGTCTCGGTGTTGTTTTCGGTGTTGTTTTCCCAACGTACTTGCATGATTTGTATCCGTTCCTGAGGAGGGAGTTTTAGTCTCTGTGACTGTCACCACTGGCTTGTTATTGACACATTACTTGTGATTGACATGAGACATTGCCAACAGGCACCTGCTATCACAAAATGGGCCGCAACCAAGAGGCACTGGAAATATTGCGCTTGTACTGTGATTTGGCGACGACCTTGGAAGATCACGATGGATTGTCGCGCACGTACTCGCACATGGGGGCGATCTACCGGAAAATGGGTCTTCACCGTGAAGGAGCAGAAATGTTTGCGAAGGCCAAAGTCCTGAATGGCGACATCAAGAATTTGGTTGGTGATCAGCCTCTGTCAGAAAGTATGCTTAACACCATGGTTTTGCCAAGCGCTGCCGCACGCAGAAATAGAACGCTCGAGATCCTTGAGGAGAATGCGTCGTCCGAAACGAATGACAAGTCCCTAGACACCACACACAATTGTTCGCCAAATCATTCCCCGGACCAGCGTGTTGATGAGTGGGAGAAGAATTTGGATCTGTCTCTTCAGATTGACATGGAGAGTGGTAGGAATTGGATCATACGAGAAGATGACGACCTTAAATCACCAGCCCGCGACAGTCGCAATTCGAGCACTGATGTTTGCGAAGAGCCAGATACAGAAAGTGTGTTGGAGCACCGGGACCAAGAAGAGTCTCAGGAAAGGAAAATCTGGCAGCAAGACATCGCGGCGGCAAATTCAGCGGAGCTTCTCATCACCCTGCCACTGCCCACCAGTCAGCACGATGAAGACCCGGACGACGCGGAGGCAAAGGAGGAGGGCCATGCTGCTGATGCAGAAGAAGAGAGAGACATCAGCATGGAAAATTGGGACCCAAATTCAGCGAAACTTCTCGTTACCCTGCCTTTACCCGCTTGTCAGTACGGTGAAGACGTGAAAGTGGATGCGAACGAGGAGAAGGCAGCGGCTACGGAGGTTGCGCGCGTGATGGCGAACGAGGAAGGGCGATTGAGGAAGGAGGAAGAGGAGCGGGAGAAGAATGACGAGCACTTGAGGAAGATGGAAGAAGAGCGCTCGGCGGCTGCGGAGGCTGCGCGAATAGATGCAGAGCGAATCGCAGCGGCTCATGCGGAAGCTGCGAGGAAGGAGCAGGAGGAAATGAGGGGGGCTGCGGAGGCAGGAGCGGCAGCAAAAAGGGCAGCAAAAAGGGCAGTGGATGAGGCGGCTGCCAAGAAGGCGGAGCAAGAGCGCGCTGCTGCTGTGGCGGCAGCAAGCAAGAAGGCTGAGGAGAAAGCCGCAGCAGCGGCAGCGAGAGAGGAGGAGATCAAGAGGCTTGAGGAAGAAAGGAGGATTGAGGAGGCTCAGAGGAAGCGGCAAAAGGAGGAGGAAGAGAGGAAGCGCATTGAGGAGGAGCAGGGCCATGCTGCTGACGTGGGAACAGAGAGAGGCACAAGCCTGGAGCACCGGGACCAAGAAGAGTTTCAGGAAAGGAGAGCCTGGGAACAAGACATCACGGCGGCGAATTCAGCGGAACTTCTGGTCACGGTCAACCTGCCTTTGCCCGCCTGTGAAGACTTGGACGAAGTGGACCCGAACGAGGGCCGTACTGCTGATGCAGAAGAAGAGAGAGTCCAAGACACAAGCCTGGAGAGGGCAGAGGTTAAGGTGGTTACGGATGAAGATGGGGCACATTGCCATGCTGCTCATGCGGGAGGATCTCCGGGTGACGATTCGGTTTCGCTGTTGTCGTCGGATCTGGACATTTGCACGCGTGTCGAAAGCTTCCAACATGAAAAAGAAGAGGCTCCGGCACATGTTGCCGTTGCAGTGCAAGATTGGCAGGTCGAGAATGTTGGGGAACTCGGGCAGCCACAGCACTGCCTCAAGACGGGTAAGCGGGCAAACATGGAGATTGAATCTGATGCTACTGCTCATGCTGCTGGAGGACTGGCAGAGGAGGCGATAATGGTAGAAAACTGCCTTGAACAGCGCCGACTTGAAGACTCAGAGCCAGCATTGTCAGCCTATGCGCAAATGCCTTTGGACATGTCTCGTGTAGATTGTCTAGTACAGGCGCAAACGCAAGATGCAGTTGATGGAATGCAGATGTCATCTCGCCAGGACACTCACCATAACAAATGTCAAGTTGCTGAGTTGCCAAACGACGCAGCCATCGAAAATGCTAACCCTCGGACGTCGGCCAGCGTGTCCCCAAGTCAACCTGCCGCGTCAGAGTTCGCCGGAGAACTCCTCAAGACGTCCAAGGACGCCGCAAGGACGCTTCGTGGCATTGGCGACAAGGTCCCTCCAACAAACATAAACTCGAGAAGCTTAATGTATTCCTGGCTCCATGCCCAGAAGCTGCCGTCTATGCCCGAAGGCTCTGCAATGCCTGAATCTTCTTCGCTCCCGCCCTTCTCCTGGATACCCGAACAAGAGGCATCGCAGACCACTTTTTTTGCATTGCCAGCCACGCATGATTCAAGCGCATCAGAAGATTCAAATGCATCCGGCATGTCCACGGTCGCAGCTGCGACCGAATTGCCTTCCAAGATGTTTGGCTGGCTACACGTGAATGAGCCCGGGCCGTACACTCCACGAAACAACAGATCTGTCGAGAGCATGGCGCAAGGGAGCCTGGGCATGTCGCCGAGGACTCCTCGACATAATGAGACCGGGCCGTACACTCCACGAAACAACGGATCTGTCGAGAGCATGGCGCAAGGGAGCCTGGGCATGTCGCCGAGGACTTCTCGACGTCCATCTGGCATCTTGTTGTCCCCGCGGCCTGACCCACATGTTAACCCGCGAGGCAGCGGGAATGTGGAAAGCCCCCCCATGGACCACTTGGCACAAAGACTTCCCACCCAAAGACTTCCCACCACACCTCGGTCGACAGTGCGGCCAGAAGTTCGCGAGGTGTTTGTTGATTGCTATTGGCTACCTGAGCTCCACACTTGCGCAAGACCTGCCAACGACCTTGGCGAATGGATGATATGTCCCGTGGAGGCAGAAAGGTCACCGCACCAGCGCTCGCTTTCTCCCGTCTTGATTCCAGAATGCGCGTCGCACAATCTCGTTTCGCCTTCTCCCGTCCTCCATCTTGACTCAACATGGCAAAACGAGAATCAACAAACGACTGTGCCGTCTCAAGGCGCGGCCGAGATGAGATATCTCTTTTGAGTCTTGGCAAATTGCCCCCACGTTTTGTCGTTTAAGCATCTCTTTTCAGTCCTTGCAGACATGAGATTTCTCTTTTCCCTTACAGAAACCGGGCAGGGCTCTTTGCACAGAGGGGCTCTTTGCGCGAGTCGGCGAGCATACTTTAACCTTATTCATTGTTTGAAATACAATTCACAGAGTGTCGATCCGAGTTTGGGTTTCATGTGTGTACACTTATCACGTAGGATGGACTTCGCGCTCTCTCCTTCTCTCTCCCTCTCCTCTCGAACACGACACGACGACGACGATGCTATGCCCCTGCTCTGAGAAGAGCGCGTCACCCCAAGAGGGGAGGGGGCAGGCGCCGCAGGCGTTCCGCCGTGGGGAACACATGGGCCGGGTGGGGTTCGATCCCGTAGTTTTTTCCCCTGGGATGGCAGGTCACCCGTGTCTCATCCTACGTGCGACGTCTGTTTCCTCCAAGGAGCACCGGCGAATATCGGAAAGGGATTGTCTCTGCTCCCAGGGGGTCAGGAGATCGGTTCGGGATCCCAGGGGGTCAGGAGATCGGTTCGGGATCCCAGGGGGTCCGGAGATCGGTTTGGGATCCCGCCCTCAGGGGGTCAGGAGATCGGTTTGGGATCCCAAAACCTCGAGAGAGCGGACCGGTGATTTTGACGGACCGGAGACGGTAGTTGTGTTGGCTTCTATTTTTTGTGCGGAGCAGCTCCTCGCGCTCTCTCGAGGTTTCGGGATCCCAAACTGATCTCCTGGGCCGAGAAGAGACGTCAACGTTCGTCTTCTCGTCTCCTTGGGCTTCTTGATTCTCTCGGGCTCCACCTCTCGCTCGTTCTTAATCGCGCGTGCGGTCTCTCGCTCTTTGTCGCATGGTGGCCTCTATTTCCTCGGAGCGAAGGAGCAACGTGTGTGTGTGAGAGAGAGAGAGAGAGAGAGAGAAGTTTGATAGAGCAGCGATGGCATTCTGTCTGGCTCTGTCCACTGCCACATACCTCATGCAAAATCTTTCTGTTAATTCATTTATTTCGACATGGATACCATACTAGCCTGTATGTGCAATGCTCTCGCTTCTTCGCGAGCGAGAAAACGTGAGCGAGAGATCTTGATTCCTTCGCCAGTGGTTAAAGTTGTTTCGTGTGAGTCGCTTTTCATGTGCTAGGGGCTGTTTCCACTCAAGGTTGTACATTGAGCATGCTGGCAGACCTTGTCTCCTCGCACTTTGAGTAGAAAAAAACTCGTTTTTTCCGAGGGGCAGACAGACAGTAGGCGCCAAGTCAGACATGAGAGTTAGGAGTAAGATTGAGGAAGAGATGATGTTGAGGGGCTGGCAATGTTCTTGCTTTGCGCGTGCTGTGATGCTGACAGACAGCGCCAGCGGCTGTGTCGCTTGAATGCCATATATACACGCATGCAAACTAGGCACGTGCATGCATATATACGCGAACGAATAATCTTTTCTGTATGCTTTCGCATCCTTACTACTGCTGCCGCATTTTTAGGGTGCAACAGCAGTAGTTTCGACCATGTCGGGGGGCAGCAGCGCCGGAAGCAGGGCCACAGACTCGAACGTGCGATGGCAAAACTTCTTGTAGACCGCCTTGTACCTCTGTGGCAGCACAGATCAAGATTTGATCATCAATACAAATGATAAACACCCCTGACACGTACACATGCGTGCGTTGCAGATGATGAAACCAAGCGCCATAAGGCTATGAGCGCTTAAACGGTTTAATGGTCATTTCCACGAAATTACCTATCCACGAAATTACCTAAATCACGAAATTACCTAAGAATTTAATTGAAATAATTATTCTCATACAAACGTACCAGAACAATATGAAGATGGTTCTAGATAGGTACACCGCTTTACAAGAAGGATTCGGCGTAACACATGTAAAGCCCATTGATACATGTAAGGCTCAAGGAAAAGACATGTAAGGAATCTCAGTAGACCTAAAGAATTCCTTAGACATCTAAGTAACTTTTGTTGCGAGTCACTTCCAGTTTTAGCCCATAAAAGCCATCAAGGCTTTCCGAGCTTTGATCGGCCTTGATAGCTCGTTACCGACACGCTATCACTAAAGTCAACCTTACTACCCCTCTGACCCTCACGGGTACCCCACTCGGATCGCTCCCTACCAGCGCTCCAACTTCGCCTACCGCTTAACCCGGTAATCCCTCAGCAGACATCTACCAGACCCTACAGATTTTCCTCTTGTGTGTTGCCGCAAGTCGTGCCACACGGCGAAACGGAGAGCGGGGTATAGTACTCGCCGTCGTATTCTGGAGCCCGAGCGCCCAGAGGCGTTGTGCATACCGACCTTCAATCACTTCTTGATTCTCAATAACTTCTCTCTCTCTCTCTCTCTCTCTCCTCCTCCTTCCACCCCGCGCATCTTCACATAAGGCTGCGTCGACCGACAAGAGGGGGAGCCTTACACTTCGCCGCGCAGCCAGGCGGCGGCGAGCGCGTAGTTGCCGTCTCGAATGCTCTGCCAGCGCCGTGCCCGGAGTAAGCGGAGAGGAGCGCAAGAGGCGTGGGGGTACATTGGTGCACGGCTCAGGCAGGCGGGTTGCAAATTATGCAAATCACCTGCGGTAGCTTCTGGATCTCCCTTGCCCTCGGGGTGGTCACGAGATTGTGAAAGCGCGAGACTGAAAGCGCCAGACTACAATGCCATCCAGACTACAATGCCATATAGGCTTTCACAACGGACGCGAGCTACGCGGGGTGGTGTGCGCTGTACTTGTTGGCGTGGATATGTTGTCACCTTGACGTTCCTCTGACGACTTCCGGCTGTGCTTAAACAAGTTTGCAAGTGACATGGGTGCAGTGTCAGGCTGACGCCAAGGAGAGTCAAGTAGTGTGACGGGTTTCCAATGGAAGCCCGAGGTAGGGCGGAGATTGGTTGCTCTATCGATTCGTTGTTCCATCCGCAGTTGTCAAATGACAAAGGGGAGAGGGAACAGAGGTTACACACAACACGTAACTTTGCGTTTCTAAGTTTGAGTAAGTGTGAGTGGAGCATAAGTATAACAGAGAAGAGTCCGAGGGGGGCTGAGACCGCGACGAGTGTTGTTGGCGTTTTTGTCGTTGGGTCGCAAACTTTCGTCTCGACACCAAGGTCAAGTCGGCAAGTCCTGAATGCTTCAGGATCAGATGATAAATATCAGGGCGTCGGCCGTCGGCAGTGATATTGGCAGCTTCATCGAGCGGGGAAGTGCCATGCTTGTCCGCTTCTCCTGCCCGCCACCCGAGACCCCAGCCACCTCCTCGGGCCGTCAGTTTTCGCAGGCACGGGTGCGTTGAGTGCTGGATGCGTCTGATTGACAGTGCGTGTCACGTGTGCGGCTGATTCGTTGCATGCGCGTGCTTCTCATTCCCAGGCAGATGTGCACCGACGGCCAGGGTGTTAGACAGGGAGTTAGACAGGGAGTTAGACAGGGTGTTAGACAGGGAGTTAGACAGGGTGTTAGACAGGGAGTTAGACAGGGTGTTAGACAGGGAGTTAGACAGGGTGTTAGACAGGGAGTTAGACAGGGTGTTAGACAGGGTGTTAGACAGGGTGTTAGACAGGGAGTTAGACAGGGTGTTAGACAGGGTGTTAGACAGGGTGTTAGACAGGGAGTTAGACAGGGTGTTAGACAGGGAGTTAGACAGGGTGTTAGACAGGGTGTTAGACAGGGTGTTAGACAGGGAGTTAGACAGGGTGTT
>Ga0315905_10002917_pt1 | contig 17832 bp, 4 predicted proteins | sample LakEriMetagenome_5_FD_203522 | JGI IMG/M metagenome (GOLD analysis project Ga0315905, IMG submission 203522) | Freshwater fungal communities from buoy surface, Lake Erie, Ohio, United States - Buoy 4 MA121 | ecosystem: Environmental > Aquatic > Freshwater > Lake | place: USA: Lake Erie, Ohio... | reverse complement strand
CCACCCCCCCCCCCCCCCCCCCGCCCTCCACCCCCCCCCCCCCCCCCCCCCCCCCCCCGAAACGCACACACCGCTCGCAGGGAGTGCCCAACGCCGCCGCGTTCGCCATCGGATTGGGGCTCGCGCTGCTGTGGCTGTGAGAGGCAGGGGTGTCGGGAGGGAGGCGCCGAAGGCGAAGACTTCCAGCCACCAGCTCGAGCGTCCTTGCTGGCGAGCGCGCCGCGCCGCGTGTAATCGACGCGCGCCTTCTCTCCACGCGCGCGCGCACACACAACTCTCTTTCCCAACACCCACACTCTCATACACAACGCGCACCGGCCCTCACCGCCGAACGCGCAACACGTAAGTGGGAAAAACCACGAGACCCTTTTTTGTTCGCGGTGTTGCGTCGTCCGTTCCGCTCCCGTCGTTCCTGCGCGCCGCACCTCCCCGCGCGCAGCCGGCCAATCGACGGCAGAGCTCCTCGCCCGATTGGCCGGCGGGGCGCGCCGGCGCGAGACGTGACGGCCAGGCGCGGGGCGCGCGCGCCAGTCAACAATTCCTCAAGCCGCGGCGGCCGCCCGCCCCGCGCACCCACCGCCAACTAAAAACCCCTCCACCTCCCCCCCTCGCTCCTCGCTCCTCAAACCAACCAACAAACACAGCCAAACCCAACGACCCCCCAAAACCCCAGCAACCATGCCGTGCGCGTGCAAGGACAAGACCAACGGCTGCGGCGCCGACTGCGCCTGCGAGCAGTCGTGCGACTGCCGCGCGTCCGGCGGCTGCTGCGCGACGGCGGCCGCCGCGCCCGCCTGCGCGTGCGCGGGCGGTGCCAAAGGCTGCGGCGCGGACTGCGCCTGCGAGAGCTCGTGCGCGTGCAAGGGCGACGGTGGCTGCTGCAAGTGAAGAGGGTGGTTTGAGTGAGCGGCGGCGGTGGTGACGGCGCCCTGCCGCCGCCGCCACCGCCCCCTGCTTTTTCGTTGAAGCGAGACGCCTGCCTTGTTTGTGGGGTGTGCCGGGCGACGGCGTCGCGCGCGCGCGCGCGCGCGCGCGCGCTCGCGCGTGTACACTACTACTACTACTGCTACTATTATCCATCGTCGCGCAGTCCAAAACACACACCACACCACCCATCCCATCCTCCGACCCACCGACCCCTCCTTTTGTGTGCACGCGCGCGCGCGAGAGAGGAAGAGGCAAAGCGACGAGTCGAGAGCGGCGGCCGGCGGCGGGCGGGCGCTCTTTTTCCGCTGCAGCGCGGCCTCTTTTTGGGCTCGCGCGCGCCGAGGCGCACGCCCCTGCAGTTCTCTTTGCCCTCGTTCGACTCCTCCTCTGCCTGCGCACGTAAGACGGCTCGTGCACGACGGACGCTGTAATAAGAATCAGCGGAGAACTATGGACTAATTGTGCCTCTTTTTGGGGGGTCGCGCGCACTGCGCGGATCGGGGGGCGAGCGCGCGCAGAGGCGAGCGCCGCCCGGACGACCTGATCCGCCAGCCAAGAGAAGCGCCGCGTCCCTCCTCCGCAGACGGCTGCCCCGCATCATACACAACCCACCACAGTCACCACCACCACGGATTACGCCCCGTCGCTTGGATCTGTGCGTCGATCGCGGCGCTCGTAGAAACGACGACCACATCAATTCATCGTGATCGCACCCGTCCGCTGCGCTTGTGCGCTGCGGCCCCCCCCCCCCCGTCGGTCGATCACGCCATTCCACGTCGCCCTTGATCCCGCCCTTGATCCACAGCGAGTGGCAAGGACCGCCGCTGCCGCTTGCCTCTGCTCATCAAGCATCCCCGCGTCGAAACACACACCCAGCGCGCGGCACCCCCACCCGCCCGTGCACGCCGCCGCCGCCCCGCCCTGCTCCCGCCCCCGCCCGCCCGCCGCAACACACCCAAAACAAAAAAAAAATGGCCGCCGCCCCCTCCGACGCCCCCGCCCCCGCCGCCCCCGCGCGCGCCGACGGCCGCCCGGCCATGCAGTACCGCGCCCTCGGCGCCATGCCCCAGCCCGTCCCCGTGGTCTGCATGGGCGGCATGACGTGGGGCGAGCAGAACACGCCCGAGCAGTCCTTTGCCGTGCTCGACCGCTGCGTCGAGCGCGGCGTCACGTTCATCGACGTCGCCGAGCTCTACCCCGTGCCGCCCGCTCAGCGCGACCGCGCCCTCCTGTCCGAGCAGATCCTGGGGGACTGGCTCGCGGCCCGCAGCGAGCAGGACCCGGGCCTTCGCTCGAAGCTGATCCTCGCCACCAAGGTCGCGTCGCGCCTCCCGGGCGTCGGGCCGCGAGGCTTCATCGTCCAAAACCGCTACGATTCGCCCGAGGCCGCCACGGCCGCGGGCGCCGACGCGATCGAGTGCCCCGACCTGACGCGCGACCAGATCCTCGCGGCGTGCGACGCGTCCCTCAAGCGCCTGCAGACGACGTACGTCGACCTGTACCAGCTCCACTGGCCGTCGCGCTACGCGCCCGTGTTCGGGAGGCGGCAGTTCCGGTACGACCTGGCGTCCGCCGACGGGGCCGACGGCGCGCCGATCGAGGAGAGCGTCGCGGCGGTCGGCGAGCTCATCAGGGCGGGCAAGGTGCGCCACTGGGGGCTGAGCAACGAGACCCCCTTTGGCCTGTGCGCGTTTGCCGCCGCCGCGAAGAAGCTCGGCGTGCCCCCGCCCGTGTCGGTGCAGAACGACTACTCGCTCCTGGACCGGGAGTTCGACGGCGGCAACGCCGAGGCGTGCCACCCGAAGAACCTGAACATCGGCCTGATCGCGTACGGCTGCCTGGCGGGGGGCGGCCTCTCGAACAAGTACGCCGGGGGCGCCAAGCCCGCGGGCGCGCGCCACACGCTCTACCCCAACTTTCAGCCGCGGTACGTCTGCGACCGCGCGGCGGCCGCAACGGCGGACTACGCCGCGCTCGCCGGGCGGCTCGGGATGACGCCGACCACCCTCGCGCTGGCCTGGGCGGCGTCGCGGCCGTTCATGGCGAGCGTGATCATCGGCGCGACCACGCTGGGGCAGCTGGACGAGTGCATCGACGCGTGCCTGACGCCGCTGGCGGGCGAGGCGCTGCGCGAGGTGGACGAGCTGTTTCTGAAGCACGGCAACGCCGTCCTCACGGACTGAGCGGAGCTGTGCGTCGCACCTTGTAAAAGAGCGCCCCCCCTCGAGCGCGGCGATGAGAAAACCAAACCCTCGAGCGAGCGACCGAGAGCGCGCGCCCGCCGCCCCGCTGCCCCGGCCGGGGCGCCAGCGCCCGAGAGCGCGCGCGCCGCTGCCCCCGCCCGGTCGGGTCGCCCGGGTTTCTTCCACGTGCCCTTTTCCCCCCGCCCCGGCCTCTCCAGAGCCCCGTTCTCGCGTGACAACAGCACCCGACACATCGCTTCGCCGTGTGCACCGCCCGCGTGACCCCTGCAACACAGGTCTTGTTCGACTGGACGAATAACTCGCGCGCGCGCAGCGGGACCGCGTCGAAAACCCTGCGACCGCGCCGTTCGCGCTTGGCGCGCGCGCTCTCCGGGTTCCGCGTGCCAAGCGATCGACCAGGGCGGGCGCCCGGACTCCTTCTTTCGACGCGCGCGGCGCGCGCACCTACGCGGGCACCGCACGACGAACCGCACCGCACGTGTGACCCTTTGCGCGCGCGACGCGCTCGTCTCTCGCGCGCCGCCCGGGGGCCCGCCGCCAAGGGGGGACGAGCGGGGGCGCACGACAACAAAGCGCGCCGGCCCGCCGCGCGGGGCGGGGGGGCGCAAAAACACCCACGCCCCGCCCGAACCAACAACACCCCCCCCCCCCCAACCACCCCAAACCAAAAAAAATGGGCCTGTGCTTCAGCACCTCGGACGACGGCGCGGGCGGCGGGGGCGCGGCCGCCTACCACCGCCACCGCAACGCCGCCGCCGAGCACGGCGCCGGCGCCGGCGCCAACGAGGGCGCGTTTGATCCGTCGTCGCTCGACGAGGACCTCGCGCGCCTCTACGAGCTCAAGCACCCGCTCGGCAGCGGCTCCGCGGGCGAGACGTGGCTGTGCCGCTGCCGCCAGACGGGCGAGCTCGTCGCCGTCAAGCTGATGGCCCGCCCCCTGCCGGGCGGGATGACGACCTCGATCTTTCGCGAGGCCAAGATCGGCGCGCAGCTCGGCCGCGGCCACCTCAACGTCGTCAAGCCGCGCGACCTCGTGCTGACGCGCCGGCACCTGGGCCTCGTGATGGAGTACGTGGCGGGCGGCAACATGGCCGACTACATCCTCAAGGCCCTGCTGCTGCGGCACGGGGCGTTCGACCCCCCCCCGCCGGGCGCGCCCGCGCGCGGCCTCGTGCTCGACGAGGACGAGGCGCGCTACTACTTCCTGCAGGTCGTGCGCGCGGTGGACTTTTGCCACCGCAACGCCGTCGTGCACCGCGACCTCAAGATGGACAACACCCTGCTGGACTCGAGCGACCCCCCGCGCGTCAAGCTGTGCGACTTTGGCTTTGCCAACTGGTGGCCGGGCTTGCAGCCGGGGGGGCAGCAGCAGCAGCAGCAGCAGCAGCAGCAGCAGCAAGGGGGGCAGCGGCAAGGGGGCGCGGGGGGCGGCGGCGGCGGCGGCGGCGGCGGGGGCGCGGGGACTCCCCCGCGCCACGACCTCCAGCAGGGCCTGCGCGCGGCCGGCGGGAGCCCGGTCAACAACGGCGTGCCGTCGCGCCCGCCCGGGGCGGCTGCCGGCCTCGCAGCAGCCGCCGCAGCAGGAGCGGCCGCAGCAGCAGGAGCAGGAGCAGGAGCGTCGTCCCCCGGCCAGCCGTCGCGCGCGACCTCGTGCGACCCCAACAACGCCGCCGCCGGCCAAGCCCCGCTCACCGCCGCGCAGCAGCTCCTCCGCGGGCCCTCGACCGTCGCGACCATCACGGGCACGCCCGACTACATGTCGCCGCAGATCCTGTCGAGCAAGGTCCACGGGCGCGCGCGCGGCACGTACGACGCCCCCAAGGCCGACGTGTGGGCGTGCGGCGTCGTGCTCTGCGTGATGCTCCTGGGGCGCTTCCCGTTCGACGGCTCGGGCATGCAGGGGGAGGAGGACGGCGGCCTGGGAGGGGGCGGGGGCGGAGGAGGAGGAGGCGCGAGCGAGGAGGAGGACGGGGAGGGCGGCTACGGGGGCGAGTACGGCGGCGCAAACGGGGGGGACGGCGAGGCGTCGGCGCAGCGGCAGGAGCAGGACGCGTCCATGTCGGTGTACCTGCAGCAGCAGGCGGTGCTCGGGGAGCGCGCGGTGCGGCTGGGAGGGCGCGGCGGGTCCGGGCGCGGCGGGTCGGCCAGCTCCGCCGGCGGCGGCGGCGGCAGCCGCGCGCCCTCGCTCCCCGACAGCGCCGGCGCCCCCGCCAGCGGCGGCGCCGACAACAGCGGCGCCCTCCCCACCGCCGCCGCCTCCGCCGCCGGCACCGGCGCCAAGCGCTGGTTCGACCACCCGGCCCTCAGCGGCGGCGCAGCCTTCCTCACGCCCGAGGCGCGCGACCTCCTCGCCCGCATCTTCGAGCCGGACGAGGCCGCGCGCATCAGCGTGGCCGAGATGCTGGAGCACCCCTGGTCGACGGCGCCGATCGCCGAGCCCTTCCGGTCGGCGCTCGCGCAGATGGGCCGCGAGCAGGCGCGCATCGACGCCGAGGTGGCCGCGGGCGCCCACGCGTCGCGCGACCGCGACGCGGCGCTCAAGCAGATGGTGTACGCGGCGTCGATGCCGTACGACCCCAACGTCGTGGCCGTGGGCGCCGCGGCAGTGGGCGCGTCGGTCCCGCTCGGCGAGCGGTCGCTGCACTCGATCGCGGCCGACGCGGCGGCCCGGCGGGACCGGATGGCGCTGGGCGGCGGCGGCGGCAGCAGCAGCAGCGAGGGAGGCGGCGACGACGACGAGGACGACGGCGGCGACCTGGCCGCTGCCGCCGCCCCGGGCGGGTGCGTGCGGCGCGTCTCCCTGTCGGCCGTCAACCCGGCCGAGTGGTCGGGCCCCGCGGCCGCGGCCGCGCCCCGCGCCGACCTGGCCGAGGTGGCGCGCTTTTTCGCGATGCACTCGCCCGACGGGCTGGTTTCGGCCGAGCCGACGCGGCACGGCGGCGGGGACGCGTACGCCGAGCTGAATGCCGCGGCGCGCGCGCCGGCCTGACCTCGTGAGGGCGGCCAAGCCCTCCCCCCCCCCCCCCTTCACCCAGCGCCGCCCCGCCGCCGCCGGCCTCCTCCCGCATTCCTTCTTTCCCTCTTGCGCGACACTGGGCCCCTTTGATTTTGCCGCTGCGGGACGTCGTGGGTCTGACTCTTGTCCTTACCTCGGGCCTGATGATATGCTTCCACGCGCGCGCGTTTATTTTAGACCCTTGAAAACAACAACAACAACACGGGACGTCGCCGCTTTGTCTCCCTCTCTCTCTCTCTCTCGAGCGCGCGCGCGCCTCGCTCTTTCCCCCGGCGACGGCGAGGCGCCCCGACAACAAGCGGGCGGCGCTGCCCGATCGTGCGTGGTCCCGCGACTCTCTCTGAATAAACTCGGCCAGTCGTTCGCACCTTGCGTGCGTCTGCTCTTGACCTCCTGGCTCGACCCCGCAAACAGCGCGATGGAACCGATGAAATCGCTGCGGGCGGGCGACGGAGCAAGCACCTTGTCTCCCGACAGTCGACAGTCTCGCGCGCGCCCCCTCGATAGAAACCAGGACCAAAGCGCGCGCGCCGCCATGAGCGCCCAGGGCCACTGCTGCACCGTGTGCGGCAAGGCCGACTGCGCCCAGCACCAGCACCGAGGGTCTGCCGCCGCCGCCGCCGCGCCCGCCAGCGCGCCCGCCGCCGCGCCCGCGCCCGCCACCACAACCACCACCACGACGACCGCCGACCTGCTGCTCGACGAGTTCGTGGCGCGCGCAGATGCGCTCGTGGACCGCGCGGCGGCGAGCGCGGCCCGCGGGGAGGAAGCCGTCGTCGACGTCGTCGCCGCGCTCGACGAGGACCCGGCGCTCGCGCGCGCGCTGCTGGCCGTGCGCGCCGCCGCCGCGCGCGACCCCCCGGCGGCGAGCGCGCGGCTCGCGGCGTGGCGGCAGTCGGTCAGCGACGCGGCCAAGCGGCGGCTGCCCGGCGCGCTGCCGCTGGGCGCCGAGGGCGTCGCGCAGCGCGCGGCGGCCGAGGTGCTGTTCCTGGAGGCGGCGGCGCAGGTGGTCGCGGCGGCGCACGCGCTCGCGGTTGAGCAGCAGCAGCAGCAGCAGCAGCAGCGAGGGCGCGACCCCCCCGCCTCGGCCGCCTCGGCCGTCCACGCCGCCACTGCTGCCGCCGCCTCGATCGCCGCCTTCCGCGAGTCCCTCCTGCACGTGGCCTTTCGGTGGGCGCTGCACGCGCACGAGTACGTGCCCCCGCCAAACGGTGGCGCGGTCTGCCTGGCCCCGCTGCGCGCCCGGGTCGTGCGCGCGGCCGAGCGGCTCGTGGGCCTGCTCTCGGTGACGCGCGCGCCGACCGCCGCCGCCGCCGCCGCCGCCGCCGCTGCCGCCGCTGCGGCGGGGGGCGACGACGGCGACGGCGGCGAAGCAGCGACAGCAGCGACAAAAACAAGCCCGTCCACAGGCCCCCACCCTTTGTCCGACATCATCCTCCCCTACTTTGAGCGGAAGCTCGAGGAGCGCCTGTCACTCGGCGGGCGCGCGGCGGGCTTGCTGTCGCCGCTCGCGGGCTCGGACACGCCCCTCGCCGCCGCCGCGCGCGCCGCCACCTTTCGGCTCGCGGGCGCCATGCGCGACGTGCGCCTGCCCGCTTTTTCGTGCGACGCGGACGCCCGCGCCGCCGCGGAGTTCCTGCGGCGCGCCCACCCGCTCGCGCGCGCGGCGCCGCGCCGGCGATCCCGCGTGCACCACGCGATCGCGGCCATGTGCGCGCGGCTGCTCGCCCCGCTCGCGCGCGCCGACGCGCCCCGCCGCGCCCTGGCGGCGGGCCTCGTCTCGCCCGCGGCCTACGGCGAGTGGCAGCGCGAGGTGACGCGCCTGAAGGCGGACGTGGGTGCGTGGGTGAACAAGCACGCCAAGCACGCGGCGACGGGCTACCCGCTCGTCACGGCGCTGGTGTGCCTGGCGTCGGCGCCGGCGGCCGCCTCCTCGGCGGCGGCGACGGCGGCGGCCACGACAACAACATCATCATCAGAGGCGGCGTACTCCACCGCACGAAAGCGGGCGGAGGAGCAGGACCAGGCGGACGCGCACATGGTCGACGCGATGGCCGACTTTCTGCTCAAGCAGGTGGCGGCGCCGCTATCGCCCGCCGCGGCGGCGGCGGCGGCCGCCGCCTCGCCTGCTGCGGGCGCGGCGGCGGCGGCGGCCGAGGACGACGCGATGCGGGCCCTCTGCCTGCGCTGCGTCGGTCTGCTGGCCGTCAACCGCCTGTCGCGCCTCTCTTCTGCGTCGGGGCAAGCCGCGGACGCGTGGCTCGAGCGGTTTGTGCGGCCAGCGCTGGCGGCCGCCGCGCGCCACGCGTGCGCCGCCTCTGCGCTGGCCCACCACCAGCAGCAGCACCCCCCCAAGGCGCCCCCGCCCCAGCAGCAGCAGCAGCACCAGCACCAGCACCAGCAGCACCAGCCGCTCTGGCGCGCGCAGCTCGAGGTGCTCTCGGACGTCGTGCGCCTGCGGCCGGCCTACGCCCTAGCCCGCCTCCTGCCCGAGGCCTTGGCCCCGGCCGAGGCGGCATCGGCCGCGGCGCCGCGCGACGACGCGCAGCTCGCCGGCGCGCGGGCGCTGGCGCGCGCCCTGATGATGCTGCCGCCGGGCGACGCCAGGCCGGGTTGGTCGGCGGCAGTGGCGGCAGCGGCGGCCGCAACAGCAGCAGCCGCGACGGAGGAAGGCGCGGGCACGGAAACAGCAGCAGCAGCCCTGCAGCCGGCGCTCGCGGCCCTCGAGCGCGCCTCGCGCCGCTGCGCCGCCCGCGACGACCCCGACTACGCCGCCCGGCCCCTTCCTCCCCCTCCTGGGGACGACGGCGGCGGACCTGGCGGCGGCTCCTTCCTGTCGCCATGGGTCGCGGGCGAGCTCGAGCGGCGGCGCCTGCAGCAGCAGGGGTGGGCGGCAGCAGCGTGCAGCGACGCCGACGGCGCGGCAATGGCGGCGGCGGCGATGGTCCTCGCCTCGAGCGGGCGCTCGCCGCTCGCCCTGCAGCTGGCGGCGCTGAACGAGCGCGGTGCCGACGACGGGCCCGACGCCCAGGAGCAGGCCGCGCTCCTGGCGCGCGGCCTCCTCGCGCCCGTCACGCGCGCGGTCGAGGAGCTTGTCGCACGGGTGCCGACGGCGGCGGCGGCGGCGGCGGCGAGGGGCCCCGGCGGCGAGGGCGGTGGCGGTGCGGCTGTGGCACCTCCGTTGGCTCCAGGCTCATTCGACGACGACGACGACCACGCCGGCTGCTGGACCGCGCGCGCAGCCCTGCTCGCCGCGCTCCTGGAGCTCGCGCCGCTTCTCCTGGCGACGGCGGGCGCCGCCGACGACGACGCCGACGCCGACCTCGAGCGGCCGCGGGCGCGGCTGCTCGACCTCGTGGCCGCCTGCATGTCCGCGGGGCTCGGGGGCGGCGTGCAGGCGCCGCCTCGGCAGCCCCTCGTGACAGCAGCAGCCGACCCTTACGCCGTCGTGCGCCGCTCGGCCGCCGCCGCGCTGGCCGCGTGCGCGTTTGGCGCGCCAGCCCTGCGCGCGGGGGCGCTCGAGCGCGCCGCCCGCCTCGCGGCCGCGCCTGGCACGGACGCCGGCGTCGTGCGCGCGGCTCTGGCGCTGTTTGTCCGCGTCGCGCGGACGTGGGCGCGCCTGGACGAAGAGGCGGCGGCTCGGCGGGCGCAGCAGCAGCAGGCGCCGACGACAAGCGAGGACGAGGGCGAGGACGACGAGCTGGAGGAGGAGGAGGAGGAGGAGGAGGGGGAGCAAGGGCCCTCGAGCGACGCCGGCGCCGCGCCGCCCCGCCTTCTGCTCTCGCCCTTTGCCCTGCCGCCGCAGCAGCACCAGCCTGGCGCGCGGCTTCTTGCAGGGGACGATGGCGGCTGCTGTGGATTCGCCGCTCTCGGCTCGACGGCCCCGTTTGGTGGCGGCAACACCGCCGCCGCCGCCGCCGCCGCCGCCCTCATCACCGTCGTCCCCTCTTCTTTCCCGGCCGCTGCGCTCCCCCTCGCCAGGCTCGAGGGCGTGCTGTTCTCGGCCCTCTGCCAGCGCGACCGCCCCACGCGCCTGCTCGCCCTGCGCGCCCTCGCAGCCCTGCGGGACTTGCACGTCGGACTCGCCGCCGCCGATCGCGAGGCCGCCCCATCCTCTCGCAGCAGCAGCAGCGCCGCCGGCGGCGGCGGCGGCGGCGGCGGCGACGACGGCAGCGAGAGCGACGGCGACCGCAGCAGCAGCAGCAGCAGCAGCAGCAGCACTGCCTCGTGCCCGTCGCTGCTCGCCGCTCCCCCCGCCTCGTACGTCGCGGACGCCCTCGACGACGCGGCGGAGGACGCCCTGCGCGAGGGCCTCTGGGACGACGTCGGCGACGGCGCAGCCGGCGCGCCCCGCCCGCCTGCTGCCGCGGAACAACTTGGGCGGGGGGCGGGGGGCGGCGCCGACGCGGCGACGGTGCTGTCCCGCCTGCTGCCTCCGCCCGCAACGGCAGAGGGGGCGCCGGCCGACCGGGCCGCCGACCTGCGCTGGCTGCGCGCCCTCTCGGTGCTCTGCCGGCGCCTGCCCGCGTCCTGCCCCGAGGCGGCCACGGCGGCGGGCGCGTTTGCGCGGGCGCGGCTGACCGCCGCGTTGGGCGGCGGGCAAGGGCCGCCGGCCTCGTCGCCGTCGCCCGCCGCAGCGACGACGGCAGAACAGCAGGCCCCCCCCACCCACGCCTGCGTCTCGTTGACGCCCATGGCCCTGTACCTCGCGACCGCCACGGGCGCGGGCGCCGACGCCGCGAGCGCGCTGCTCATCGCGGCATGCGCGCTGCCGCCGCCGCCAGCAGAGGGGCCGCCGCCGCCCCCGCAGTTCGGCGGAGGAGCGCGGCGGGGCGGCGGCGGCGGCGGCGGCGGCGGCGGCGGCGGCAATGTCGCCGCCTCGGCGCCCAGCTTCCTCGGCGGGCCGTGCCCGCCCCCGGAGGCGCTCGTGGGCGCGCTCGTGGGCAACCTCGGCGTCGACGGCAGCGCGACGCACCGCCGCGCCGCCGCGCTCGCCCTCGCCGGCGCGCGCGGCCCTTACCTGCGGGCGCTCGTCGGGGCCGGTGGTGGCGGTGGTGGAGGGGCCGGGGCCGGGGCCGCGCCGGGCGGGGGGGCGCTCCTCGAGCTGGCCTCGACGCTCGAGCTGTCGGTCCCGGCTGCGGGCGGGGGCGTCCCGTTAGACCCGCCTGCTGCCCTGGTGGCCGTCGGGGACGTGCTGCGCCTGGCGCTCGAGTGGGGGGGCGCGGGCGCAGGGGCTGCGGCGGCGTCGGCGGCGCTCTCATTGGACGGCGGCGACGACGGCGACGGCGACGACGACGGCGGCGGCGGCGGCCGCGAGGGGTTGCGCGCCTGCGCCCGCTCCTGGCTTTCGACCGCGTGCGCGTGGCTCGAGCGGACGCCTCCCGACGCCCTCCCGCGCGCGGGCGCCGACGCTCACCTGGCCGCCTGCGTGGGCGCCGTGCTCGCTGCAGCGGCGGGCGCAGGGGGGGCGGAAGCCGGTGTGTTTTCTGCGGCCGCCGCCAGCGCCCCGAAAAGCGTCTTTGGCATGCTCGCGGCATGGACGCCCGAGGGTGGTGCTGGCGGCCACATAGCGTATCATGAGTGCCTGGAGCACGGCGTGGAGCGGGCCGCCAGCGCCGCAGCGGCCGCCGCACTGGCAGCAGCGGCCGCAGTCGGAGGCACCGCGGGCGCAGCGGCCGCCGCCGAGGCCGCCGCCTCGGCCGCGCGCCGGCGGGCGCGCCTGTCCGCCGCGGCGCTCGCGCGCGCCTCGCGCGCGGGATGCGCCGCCGTCGTGCGCCTAGCCGCCGCCGAGGGCGTAGACCTGGATTGCGGCGCCGTCGCAGCGTGGCTGCGGCGCCTGCTGCTGCTGGATGAGGAGGCCGAGGAGCAGGGGCGAGGGGCGGCCGCGGCCGCTGCCGCCGCCCAATCAACCCTAAGCGCCCTGGTCCAAGTCGGCGCGTGGGGCCAGGTGCTCGACGGCGCCTACGATACCGACCCGGCCGTGTCGGCCGCCCACTTTGCCGCCCTCGTCGAGGGCTGCGCGCTGCTCCTGCCGCCGCCCGGCGAGGACGGCCCGGGGCGAGCGTCGCCGCCGCAACCACCACCACCGCCGCCGCCGCCGGGCCCGGGCGCGCTGCTCGCGCTGCTGCTCGCCAAGATGGTCGACCCCTCGCCCGAGGTCCGCGAAGACGCGCTCTTTCTCCTGCGCGTCCTCCGCGAGCGCGAGTGGCGGCCCCTGCGGCACGAGGGCGGCGGCGGATGGGGGGACCAGGGCCTTCCTTCTCCCGGAGGCGGCGCCCCGGCCCCCGCTGCCCCGTCCGCCGCCGCCGCCGTCGTCGTGCTCGGCCGCCTGCCCGAGACGTACGCGCCCTTCCAGTACGAGCTGTCCGCCAAGCTGGCGCGCGAGCACCCGCACCTGGCCGGCGCCGTGCTCGAGGAGGCCCTCGCGCGGCTGCTGGGGCAGCAGCAGCAGCAGCAGCAGCAGCAGCTTTCGCCGCCTTGCTTGCCGGCAGTCGGCGGCGCCCCGACTGTCCCTGCCCCGGCCGCAACCTTGGCCCCGGCCGCAACCAGCGCCACGCTCGCGTCCCTCGCGCCGTGGGCCGAGGCCCTCGAGCTGCGCGGGGCTGCCGGCGACCGCCGCGCCGTGCGCCTCCTGCTCAAGGCGACGCGCCGCTTCGCCGCGCGGTGCCCCGCCGAGACGGAGCGCCTGTGGGCCGCGCTCGCGTCGGCGCCAATGATGCCGGCCGGCGGCGGCGACCCCGCCGCCGTCGCCACGGGCAACGCCCTGCTCGCCGTCGACCTCCTGCTCTCGGAGGTGCAGGCCGCCGGGGGCAAAGGGGCCGGGGCGGACGGCGGCGACGGCGAGCTCGACGCGACGCTGTGCGCGGCCGAGCGCGCCGCGCTGTTCCTGGCGCGCGCGGCCCCGCGGCCGACGCTCGACGCGCTGGCGCTCGAGGCGGCGGCGGCGGTCGGCGACGGCGGCGGAGGCAGCGGCGGAGGCGGCGGCGGCGGCGGGGGGCGGCGGGATGGCGGTGACGACGAGGAGGAGGAGGAGGAGCAAGTCGGGAACGATCGTCGGCCGTTTACTCTTGGCGGCCGCCTGACGCTGGACGCGGTGGGAGCCGAGGAGGCTGGTCGGCAGCAGCCCGCGCCGCCGCCGCAGCCGCCGCCGCAGCCGCCGCAGCCGCCGCCTCGAGCGCTGCCGCGCTGGGCCGCCGCGCTCGCGCTGCTCGCCGAGCCCGCGTACGAGCACGACGAGGACCTCGCGCCGCACGCCGCCCCGCTTCTGCACGGCGCGCTCGTGTCGTGCGACGCGCGGCGCGCCCCGCTGGCCCGTCGCGCGCGGCGCCTGCTCCTGCACCTGGCGTACAGCCTGCTGGCGCGGCACTCGGACCTCGAGGTGGCCCTCGGCGGCCAAGGAGGCGGGGGCAGCCCCGGCGGCGGCGGCGGCGCCGCCGCCGTCGACTCGGCGGCCTCGCCGGCCGCGTCCGCGCAGGAGCTCCTGCGCGCCCTGCTGGCCGCGAGCCAGGCGCCGCCCTGGCCGCGAGAGACGCCCGCGCCGGACGACCCGGAGCCGCCCAGCGCCGAGGCGGTCGGGGCGCTCGCGCGGCTCGTCAGCCGGGCGCTCGCGCCTGCAGCGGCGGCGGCGGCGGCGGCCGCCGCCGCTTCCGCCGGCGCCGCCGACGACGCCGCCCAAAGCAGCCCCGCCCACGCCGCCATTAACCCCTCCCCGTCTTCCGCCGCTCCATCCTACTCCCTGAGCGCCGCCTGGGCCGACGTCGCCCTCGACTGGGCCCTGCGCGCCCCCAGCCGGCACGACTCGGCGCGCTCGCACGCCGTCCTCCGCGCCCTCGCCCCCACGCCCACGCCCGGCGTCGTCGCGGCCCTCGTGCAGTGCCTCGCGCGCTGCCATCGTCGCTCTTTGCGTTCGGGCTCCTCCCCTCCGCCGGTGCGTGCTGCGCCCGTCGCCGCCGCCGCGGACCTGGCCCTGACGCTGCGGGCGCTCGCGGACGCCGTGCCGGACGACGCGCTGCTGCTCCAGCCCGCGGCGTTCTGGGCGGGCGCCGCGCTGCTGGCGGCGCCGGGCGCGGGCGCGGCCGAGTTTTGCGCGGCCTCCGGGCTGCTGGGCCGGTTCGTGCGCGCGCTGCCGCTGCACGACGCCACGGTGCAGAACGTGCTGATGGCGATGGCGCCGGTCGCGACGTCGCAAGGAGCCGGCGGGGACGCGCGGGCCAGCGAGCGCGCGCGGGGCGCCGCGCTCGCTGCCCTGCTGCTGCCGCCCGCCGCCGCCGTGGCTCACCTGCCCCCTCCTCCTCACTCGAGCAGCCAGAACCTGCGCGGCTCCTTCGCGGCGCTGATGGCGCACCCGGACGTCAGCCTGGACCTGTCGGCTGCAACGGCGGCGGGGGGGGCGCGCGAGCCCGCGCCGCCGCTGCCGTGGGCGATGGCGCCGCACCTGCTGCCGCCGCCTCTGTCGGTGGTGGCGGCGGCATCCTCCTCGTCCTCCTCCTCGCCGCCGCCTTCGCAGCAGGTCCTCGCTATCCAGCAGCTGCTGTGGAAGGGCCTGCTCCTGCCGGGCCCCGCGCGCCTGGCCGCGCTGCGCCTGGCCACGCAGCTCGCGGCGCAGCTCGCCCAGCTCGCGCCCGCGCAGCGGCGCGTCGTGGCGACCCTGGCGGCGGCGCCGGCGCCGGCAGAGGCGGCGGCCTTGCGCCGCAGCCTCGTCGGCGCCGGGCCCCGCCGCCGCCGCGCGTCCGTCACCCTGAGCGGGCGCAGGTCCTCCCTCTCGGGAGCGGCCGACGCGCACGCGTCGCGCAGCCTGCGCTCGTCCGTGGGGGCGGGGGCGTCGTCGTCGTGGGCGCGCCTCGCGCTGCCGCCGCAGCAGCAGCAGCAGCAGCAGCGGCAGCAGCAGCAGCAGCAGCAGCGCCCCAGCCTCGTCGGCTCGGTCCACCACCACCAGGCGGAGGAGGACCACGACGATGAGCTCGGCGCCGCCGGGCTGGACGCCAACGACCCCGACGCGCTCATCCGCAGCGCGCCCGAGCTGCGGCACGCCCTGCGCGCGCCCCGCCGCCACACCCGCACGCGCAGCTCGCTCGGCGGCCTCAGGCCGGCGCCGCTGCCGCCGCCGCCCCCGCCGGCGGCGTCGTCGTCGTCGTCCTCGTCGCTCCGCCTCTTTCTCCTGCGCGAGCAGGGCCCGCTGCCCCCGCCGCAGCCGCCGGCGCCCAAGCGCGCGGGGTGCCGCCCTCCCGGGTCGCGGCACGTGTACCAGGCGCTGCTGGGCCACCGGCACGCGCAGGTGCTCGCGACCGCCGTCGGCGTGGCGCCCGCGGTTGGCGAGATGGTGCTCTCGCGACTGCCGCCGCCGGCGCCCACGGCGGAAGACGGCGCCTACTCCTCCTCCTCCTCCTCCTCCTCCTCCTCCTTGGCGGCCGCGCGCGAGTGCCTGGCCGTGCTGGCGGCCGCGTCCGACGCGCAGGGCCTCCCCGGGGTCGCGCGCGCGCTCGAGGCGCTGGCGCGCGAGGCTGGGGGGGACGGCGGGCTCGCGGGGGGCAACACCAGCGGCAAGGCGGCGGCGGCGGCAACGGAACGCGCGCTCGGCGCGCTCGGCGCGGCGCTCGCGCGCGCCTTTTTCCCGCGCCACGCCGCGTGGCTGCTGCGCGCCGCGTGCGAGATGCTGCGCCTGCCGGGCGCCTCGCGCGCGCTCAAGAGGGCCGTGCTTGCGTTGCTCGCGGGCGCGCTGCGGGCGGTGGCGGCGGACGCCGACGCCGAGGGCGCCGGCGGGGGGGAGGGGCCCGCCGTCGCTCCATCTTCTCCCGCCGCCGCCTCCCTTGGCCCTGCCGCGGCGGCCATGCTCTCCGACCCGCACGGCGCGCTCCTCAGCTGCGTCGCGCGCCTGAGCCGCGAGGACCCGGAGCGCCTGTCGGGCCCGGCGCTGGCGGTGCTGGACGCCGCCATGGCCGCTGCGGGTTTGGTGGGGGCTGCCGTCGTTGTCGCACGTCCGGCGCCCCGCGGTCGCGCCGCGCCGTCGTCGTCGTTCCCGCTCGTGCTCCCCGAGGGCGACGCTGCGCTCGCCCTGTCGCGCGTCTTGGAGGCCTCGACGCGCCGGGGCGCGCTCGCGCAGCTGCGGCGGCGCGAGCGCGGCCTGCTGCCGTTCTTGGGGGAGGAGGGAGGAGGGGGGATACGGCCGGGCGGGGGACGGCAGGACTAGCAGGGCGACGCGACGTTGCGCTTTGGACATTACACACACACACACACACACACAAGGGCGTGTGAGAAAGACGACGATCCTTGAAAAAAGAGAAAAAGCTCGGCGGCGGGGGCGTTACTCGACGAAGCACTCGCGCACGCTGCAGCCGACCAGCGAAAAGTTGCTCGAGGCGCGCACGGCCACCGCGCGCTTGCGCTGGGCGCCGCCGTCGGTCAGCGGGAGCTGTATGGGGAAGATGTATTGCACGCTGGTGGCGCTCGATCGGTAAGTCACCAGGGCCGACGACGGTGATGATGACTGTGAGGGCGGCGACGGTTTTTGGGAAGAGAATTCAGGCCCGTCCGCCGCCGCCGCCGACGTCTCCGCCGCCGCCGACGTCTCCGCCACCGCCCCCCGCTCCACGAGGCCCCCTCTCGGGGTCCTCTCGGGCTTGATGACCACCTCGAACACGTCAGGGCCGAACAACCCGTCCGCCTGCCACGCGCGGTACGCCGCGCCCGTGCCCGCCACGTCGTCCTCGCTCTTCACGAGGCGCGCGGAGGGCGCGGCCGAGGGGACGGCGCGCTCCAGCACGCGGGCGGCCTCGGCGACCGTCAGCGGCGCGCGCCAGGGGGGGCTGTAGAGGTCGTTTGTGGAGGCGGTGCTGACGCAATTCGGGACGAGGTTGCCCATGCAGGGCCGGATGCTGCCGTCGGGCGTCGGCCCAAAGATCAACTTGGTCTTCGCTTCGAGCATCGGCGAGTTGGCCGGGGTCGGGGCGGCGAGCGCGGCCGCGCGAGGGGACGGGGCGCCGCCGAGGACGGCGACCGCGGCGATCGCCGCGAGCAAGGGGCCGGCGGACGGCGGGGGGTCTGGTCGCGCGAGGGGTGGCGGTGACGCGAGTGGGAGGAGGGATCGGCGGCTGCCTCGTGCTGCTGCGGCGGTTGCCGAGGACGAGGCGCGCGTCGTCTGCATCGGTCGAAGAGGGGAAGGACGACTGTGGAACGCGGTCGAGAGAGAGCGGCGCGCGAGCGATCAAGGCGGTGGTACTGGCTTGCGGGTCTTTGGGCAGAGCGCGTGTGTGCGTGTGTGGAGCATCCTGCTAACAGTAGGGAGCCCAGGGCGGCGCCGTGCCGCCAGTTTCAGTCGGTCTATAAAGCCAGTTTCAGTCGGTTGCGAGCGTCGCGCGCGCGCGCGCGCGGCGGCGACGGCGACGGCGACGGCGCGGCGGCGAGACGGCGAACAACAGAGCGCGCCGTCGCTTGGGCATCCGTCCGCCCCAAAAACCTTCCCGAATCCCAACCCGCCCCTCGGAGCCCTTGTACAGTTGACCCCTGTCTTTCGCCGTCTCCTTGACCCTACCTCCTATTCGCTTCCCGTCCCCTATATCGCCCATCGCGACCGCGCACTTCGGTCCACGCGCGCCGTTACGCCAACCGCATCCCCCGCATCCGCCCCCCGCCCCTACGAAGAAAACCCCGCCCCCCCCCCCCCCCACCCCCCCGGGGACAAACACATCA
>Ga0315905_10002916_pt1 | contig 17834 bp, 28 predicted proteins | sample LakEriMetagenome_5_FD_203522 | JGI IMG/M metagenome (GOLD analysis project Ga0315905, IMG submission 203522) | Freshwater fungal communities from buoy surface, Lake Erie, Ohio, United States - Buoy 4 MA121 | ecosystem: Environmental > Aquatic > Freshwater > Lake | place: USA: Lake Erie, Ohio... | reverse complement strand
GATTGGGTCGGAACCTCAAGAAAACCTTTGTTTAGAAAAAAAGTCCTCATTTTTTGGACTAACTCGTGATAAATTTTTGTGTTTTTCATATAACTTTTGGGTAAAAAAAAACCTCCCGAAGGAGGTTTGCGTTTATTTATTATTTATTAAATTGTTTATCATTTTGAAAAAAATACGAGATAAAGTTGAAAACTAAATATATTTTTTAAATTTTTTTTGTAATATTTATAGATATGAAAGTTTTGTTATCTGAGAACCAATTAAAAACACTTATTAAGGAAGATTTGGGGGTTTCTAGAGCTTCTTTAGCTTATAGTAATCTAATATACCAAAAATTGGAGCCGATTGTAACCGAGTTCATAGAAACAAAAGTTCCGGTTAATCAAAAAATAATAATGAATTTGTCTGACATATCTAGAATTTATCAATCTAGTATGGATGACTACATAGAGCTTCCCGTTGAAACTATCGAGGTGGCACTCCAATGTAGTAAAATGAAAAAAACCGTTCCTGGTGTTACTTTTAATAGTGGTGGTGCTTTCTTATTTATTGGTGAAAAATCACCTAACGCATCTTATCTAACTGAACCGTCTTTAGAATTACCTAGGTATGTTTTAGAAGAGGTAACACAAACTATAGTCGCAAAATTTGAAATTTTTATAACCATTAGTTCTAAATTTGAGGATTCTGACAAAGATAAAGCCCTTTATGATTTAAGGGATACTATTTTTCATGAATGTAATCACCTTTATGAGAGTTATAAAAGAGCCGAAGCCGGGGTAAAACAGGCTAATATTTCTCTAAGTTGGGTTGGGGGTAAAAATTACAACATAAACAGGGAAATTTTTAAAGTTTACCAAGAATTTTTAGATTTAATTTATTACTCAGAACCATACGAAATCAACGCTAAGTCCCAAGAAGCGGTAAGTCAAACCTCATTAATGACACCGCAAGAATTTCAAAAAACTAAGTTTTGGCAAATTGCAACAGTTATGAAAAATTTCAAAGCCGATGAATATTTCGATAAGTTGGTTAATAAAATACAAGATGTAAACCCTCAGAAAACTGTTTCGATTCTAAATAACCTATATAAATGGTTTATGACCGACTATTATAAATGGATGAAAATTCATGGTGACCAACCGGCCAAATACATCGAAAAAACAAATCAGTTATACGATTTAATCAAAGCTTTTGAAAAAAGAATTAATAAGGCGGGTGATAAGTTACAAAGGAATTACAGTAGACTTTTCACATTAGAATTAGAAAAATAATATATTTGTCATATATTCTATCGTAAAAACTGACATTTTGTCAGTTTTTTTGTTTTGGTATGTTCTTTAATAAATTATTATTGGAGTTGACTCCATAAAAGTTTTTTAATATACTTTAAAAAAATAAAAAATTATTTTAAACTATGGGTAAAATTATAGGTATTGATTTAGGAACAACAAATTCGTGTGTTGCCGTTATGGAAAACGGTGAACCTGTTGTGATTACAAACAGTGAAGGAAAAAGAACCACCCCTTCGATTGTTGGTTTTGCAAATGGTGGTGATAGAAAGGTTGGTGACCCGGCAAAACGACAAGCGGTTACAAATCCTGATAAAACAGTTTATTCTATTAAGCGTTTTATGGGAGCGAGCTTTGATGAAAGTAAAAAAGAAATCAAGCGTGTCCCATACAAAGTAGTTAAAGGGGAAGGTAACACTCCTCGTGTTCAGATTGACGACAGAAAATATTCTGCTCAAGAAATTTCGGCAATGGTTCTTCAGAAAATGAAACAAACCGCTGAGGATTATTTGGGTGAATCTGTGACTGACGCGGTTATCACAGTACCTGCTTACTTTAATGACGCCCAACGTCAGGCGACTAAAGAGGCTGGTGAAATTGCGGGTCTTACTGTTAAACGAATCATCAACGAACCAACAGCCGCTGCACTCGCTTACGGTTTGGATAAGAAAGGTTCTGATATGAAAGTAGTTGTGTTTGACTGTGGTGGTGGAACTCACGACGTATCCGTTCTAGAACTCGGTGATGGGGTATTTGAGGTACTTTCAACCGATGGGGACACTCACCTCGGTGGTGATGACTTTGACCAAGCAATTATTGATTGGTTGGCTAAAGAGTTCCAAGATGAAAATGGAGTTGATTTGACAAAAGACCCTATGGCACTCCAACGTCTTCGCGAAGGTGCCGAAAAAGCAAAGATTGAATTGTCATCTTCTCCATCTACAGAAATCAATCTACCATACATTATGCCGGTAGATGGTATGCCAAAACACTTGATTCGTACAATGACAAAGGCAAAGTTTGAGCAACTTGTTGACAGTTTGGTACAACGTACAATTGCTCCTTGTAAGTCAGCACTTAAAAACGCAGGTTTAAAGGCTAGTGAAATTGATGAGGTTATTTTGGTTGGTGGGTCAACTCGTATTCCGGCAATCCAAGAAGCGGTAAAAAAGTTCTTCGGTAAAGACCCATCAAAAGGAGTTAATCCGGATGAGGTTGTTGCTCTTGGAGCTGCGATTCAGGGAGGAGTTCTTGCAGGTGACGTAACTGATGTATTATTGTTAGACGTAACCCCACTTTCTTTAGGTATCGAAACACAAGGTGGTGTTCTTACAAAATTGATTGAGGCTAATACTACAATCCCTACTAAAAAATCACAGGTTTTCTCAACTGCAGTTGACAACCAACCATCTGTTGAAATTCACGTTCTACAGGGTGAAAGAGCAATGGCAGTAGATAATCGTACTATCGGTAGATTCCATTTGGACGAACTTCCTCCAGCGATGAGAGGTGTCCCTCAAATTGAGGTTACTTTCGATATTGATGCTAACGGGATAATTAATGTTTCGGCAAAAGATAAAGCCACTGACAAAGAACAATCTATACGTATTGAAAGTTCATCAGGATTATCAAAAGAAGAAATTGAACAGATGAAACAAGATGCTGAGATGAATGCCGAGGCTGACGCTAAGGCTCGTGAAAATGCCGAAGTATTAAATCAAGGAGATTCATTGGCGTTTCAAACCGAAAAAACTTTAAAGGATTTGGATGAAAAAATGACTGATGAGCAGAAAACACAACTTTCAGATGCATTATCCGAACTAAAAACTGCCTTATCTGATAAAGATATTGATAAAGTTAGAGAAACGACTGCAAAAGTTTCAGTAGTTTCACAAACTATTACGCAATCAATTTACAGTCAAACGTCTTCAGAAGGTGAGGACGGACAAACTTCGAACGAAGAAGTTTCAGACGTAGATTTTGAGGAAGTGGAACCTAAATAATCAAAAAAACATGTTAAAATCCCCACTTCGGTGGGGATTTTTGTTTATATTTATACTATGATTTATTTTTTGATACAATGTTTAATTTTTACTTTTTCAAGAAGATTTGGAATGTATTACTTGGAAGAGGAAAAATTCGTATCTTTGTCGGACGAAACAAAAAAACTATCAAAAATATTTTTGTGGAGTATTCCCTTAATGTTAGTAACCAATATAGTAATTAATTTTTTATTAAAATAATGAGTAAGATTACAAGAACCTACGAAACAGAAGACACAATTTCAATATGGACTTACGATTTGGATAAGTTCAAAAATGGCCCAATTTCAGTTGAGACCATTGATAAGAAACCTCAACCCGTTAAGAAAAAAAGAAAATAAAAAACCCCCTAATAAAAGGGGGCTATTTTAATTAGATTCTTCCTCATCCTTTTTCTTTCTCCCTCTTCTGTCTGTGAACTTGTCAAAACTTGCAAGTCCCAAACAACCAAAAGCTAAAAGAGCAACTGAATCAACCAAGTACTCGGCTGGTGCAACATTAACTTCAGAGAAACTATTATGATACATAGTTAAACATAGAGCAACTGCACATCCCATGCCCACAATTCTTTTTGATGAGGGATTACCTTTCTCGTCGTTAAAAATACCTTTTAACCAAAGAATGGCTTCTCCAAAAATAGAAACAATTTTTTTCATTTTTTCAGTTTTAGTTTGAGTTTATTTTCTTCCCTGACCTTTGTAAGCTTTGGGTTTTTCTTCTTTTGGTCCGTACTTTCTTTTAGACTTTCCTTTTTTACGTGTACCAAAAGTTTCTTTTGCTCCCACTGCTCCACCTGATTTTGCCATAGTTAAAAATTTTAGATAATTTATTTATATATAAATATTAAGGCAACAAAAAAGGGGACAGTAGCGAACTTCCCCTTTTCCTGTTATGTAACATAACGGTCCTAAGACTCCTCTTTCGAGGTTTATTTTTCTTTAAGTAAAACTAAACATCTTTTTAAATATTCTTTTGCTCTTGGTGATGGGGTAAATTCATCATCCTTAGTTTGTAGTGCAAGAACACGCTCAATATCTTTAACTAATTCAGTACCGTGTTCATTTTCTTTATAAAGTTCAATTACTTTATCCATGGCTTTGTTACATTGGCCAGATGTTTCATCGTAGTAGTTTTTGTTTCTAAACTTATTTAAATGATTCATCATTTCGTAAGAAAGATGAGCACCACCGTCATTAACATCTTTAAATAATCTTAGGTTATTTAAAATACCTAAAGTATCCACCATAGAATTTACTCCTGACTTTCTTTTTGTAACACCAGGTGTGTAAAGGTTATATCCTTCTGAGTCACCAACCATTTCAGATAATGAAACTGTGTTATCTGTCATACAGCGAGGTTTAGATTCTTTTTTTTCACCGGAATCTATATTCATCTCCTCCATTAATTGTTGTCTAATTATTTTTCTAAGTTCGTTCTCGTTAATTGTTACTTTTTTCATGACAATTTTATTTATAAATATTATTGGACTATGAATTATTCTTCTTTAAGGATATTTATATGAAAAGTATTTTAGACCTAAAGTCATAAAAAGTAAACCACAAACTATGAGCGATGGAGATAGTAAAATCAACTTGGAAGAAGATTTTTGTAGGAAATCTATCAGTAAAATTTTTAATGATGGGAATGTTCTTCAACCCTTTCGGTTTCGATTTGGTTCAATACCAACTTATTTCTCTAACAGGAAGTTTGTGGAATGCAAATTTGGTTTTGTATTTTATTTCGGCTTTTTGCTTTGGTCTATCTTTTTTATATCAAAAATTTTCATCTAAATGAGTCAATTAATTTCAGAAATTAAAAGAATTAATCAAATTTTGGGTAACGGAGATTCAACAATCGTCACGGAATCTGAATCAGAAAATCGTTCAAAATACTACATCGATAGAATTATTAATTTATTAAAATTCAATAAGATGTATAATAAAACAAATGAAAAAAATATTAACAATGTAATATCACATTCAAAGGACCAAATAATTGATTTTAGTCTATTGGAGAGAGGTATTATTAAAGTTCTTAAATTGAAGGGTAATAAGAGCAAAAATTTAAGTGATTTTTTTAGTCAATTAACTAAGTCTTTAGAAGAACGACAAAAAAATATATACACCGACCAACCTGAGATGGATGATATGCCAAGTTTGGAGCCACAAGAACCATCAATTTTACCAAAAAAAGTATTCAGAGAAGAACTTTATTATTTACAAGTAGAACTATTAAAATTACAAGAATGGTTAAAGTCCACAGGTAAAACAGTAATAATAGTTTTTGAGGGTAGAGATTCGGCTGGTAAGGGGTCAACAATTAAAAAGTTTGCTGAATATATGAACCCAAGATATTATAATATCGTGGCTTTAGGAGTCCCTACGCCTGATGAAAGAAAACAATGGTGGGATAGGTATAAAAACCAAATACAAACAGGTAAAATCAATATGTTTGATAGAAGTTGGTATAACAGAGGGTTGATAGAACCTGTTATGGGTTATGGTAGTCCTGAGGAATATGAGGATTTCATGGAAAATGTCGCCAATTTCGAAGGAGATTTAGTTAAAAACGGTGATTTTTTGTTTAAATTATGGTTTTCAATCGATAAAGATACTCAGGCGAAGAGATTTGAAATGAGACAGAAATCACCACTAAAATATTGGAAATATTCTCCAAATGACGCTCACATGCAAGATTTATGGGACAGATTTACCGAATATAAAGATAGATTATTTGATAAAACATCAACATTAAATCATCCTTGGGTTATTTTGGATGCTAATGATAAAAGGATATCAGGATTAAACGCGATAAGATACGTTCTCCAAAATATTCCTTATGAAGGTAAAAATGAAAATTTACTTAATAAGAATTTTCCTGAAGCACTTACTGTTCTGAGACCTCAGTAGTTTCATTAGAAATTGAATTTGGAATCACGAGTTGAATCCAAATATCAAAAACTAAATAATAAAGTAACCAATCTAAATTCTGTAATGGGTGTTCGATAGGATTTATTGAATTCATTACCAATCCCCCTACGAATTTAAAACAAATATAAATTCTAATAATGATTAGAATTATTGACATAAAATTTTTCATACAGAAGTTATTTGATACAAATATACTAATATTTATTTAAAAAGTTAAAGATATGTCAAAAATTATAAGACTAACAGAATCTGATTTAAAAAAAATTATTGAAATGGTTTCAATGGAGATGAATCAAACCTTAAATGAATCTATAGGGTCAAAAACGAGAATTATCTATGAGGATGAATACGGTAGTGTTGAGGAGACTGACTTTGTGGTAACTGATTTGTTAAGTGAGGCAGAATACAAAGGTAGGAAAGTCCAACTCGGTAAAATCATGCAAGGTGATATTAAAAAATTCAAAGTTTATGTTAAAAACGATAAAGGTAATGTTGTTAAAGTTAATTTTGGATTTGGAGGCTCGTCGGCTAAAGGTAAAAGAATGGTAATTAAAAAAAATAATCCGGCAAGACGTAAATCATTCAGAGCAAGACACAACTGTGACAATCCTGGACCAAGATGGAAAGCCAGATATTGGGCGTGTCGTACTTGGTAATTACTTATCGTATCTTTTACGGGCGTTTTCAGTTATGAATACAAAATCAGAGTATTTGAATGACTCAAGATTTTTTGAATTGGTATAAGACATTGCCGACCTCAAATAATCCTTAAAGTTTTCAGTCCAACCCGTTAATGTGTATTCGACTTTATTCATCCGATGGACACCCTCGGATGTTTTAATTTTACCTCTACCCCATTTTTTCTGAACTTCTTTTGTACTCATACCTCTAAACTTTTTGTAGAAATACTTTCTCATAAACGGATACTTTTCCCAAATTTTAGTTGCTCGTTCTTTGGATAATTTAAACTTACCAAACAACAGAGTGTCTGAACATGACTCCAAAGTTTTATTCAACATACCTCCTAACATTACATAGTCAGCACCTAAAGCGAGAGCTTTAATAATGTCATCGTAATTTCTGAAACCTCCATCTGCAACAATTTTAGAATTATAACCCCATTGTTTTTTAATTTCAAAACATTCCTTAATTAAGGACGCCATTGGGTAATGGACACCAGTATTTGCCGATGTTAAACAACCACTACCACCACCAATACCAACACGAATATATTTTACACCAATCTCAGCGAATTTTTCATATGTCTTGGGGTTGGCAATATTACCAATCATTAATTCACCATATGGGTATTGTTCCATAAACTTTTTGGATAAATTGTATAGTTTTTCCATATGACCGTTGGCGATATCAACCAGTATTTTTGGTAGTACCGAACACTTGGTATTTACCAATTTCTCAAATTCATCTAATGATATCGATTTGAAACCAGTATAAGTCGGCTCCATTCCCCTTGGGTAACATAGAACCATGTTTTCTTGCCAAAAATCGATAGAACTTGTATAATCAATTACAGTATCCATTGGTGACACCATAAGGGGTAAATGTTTAGAGTCTGTCAAAATATCAATCTCACTACGAGACGAAATTGATGAGATGGTTTCAGGAACCAATGTGATATCTTTGAAATCGAACTTTTTATCCATATTATTTGTTTAACACTAAAATATAAGTGAAAAATTATTATCGGTCAAAGAGTATTTATTGATATGTTAAGTGAAAAGGCGATAGATAGGATTAATAATGTTTTAAAGGATAGAACCTTTAATTATACTGGTAATTTACTACACGATATAGATTGCGACATTGATTTCAAAATTGAGTTGTTAGGATATCGAAATATGATAAGAGTGGGTACGGAATACCCATATATGAGAGTCAAAATTATTTTTACAAAATTTAAGGATGATGTTAGTAAATTGATTTTCAGAAGAATAAAAGAAGTTGGAGGTAATCATGCATTTAATTTTATGAAAACTTCATTATCCATGAAATATGGATTACAAAATTACTTATCTTCGGTGATACAATTCTTCGACCCCGAAAATAATCAAAATGTGGTTATAGATGATATTGAAATACGAGACAAGTTTGAAAGTGACGAACCAATAACAGAACAAAAAGTTCCAGCTTTGGCCGTTAGGACCGTTATAAAAGACATAATAAATGTTTTAAAATCAGGTAAAACAGATGAAATCATGTTGCCCTATGATTTAAATGGCCAAGAAACTTATCAAATTATGAATTTTCCCGAATTCGATGTTTTCTTAGACATAAGACAAGTTGATTTTGAAGAAATACCATCAGGGGCCGACTACTCAATTACATCTAGTTATGTATCAGAAGGTCAACAGTTACAAATATTAATATTGTATGTACCCGATAGACTTAACAAGTCTTTCTCATCAATGATTGGTAACCTTAACGACGATGTTGCACATGAATTACAACATATGAGACAAGACAATGAGGGTAGGTTAGATTTAGGAACGTATAGAGGTTCAAAACTAGGATATTTTTTACAACCAGATGAACTCGAGGCTCAATATTATGGGTTTAAGAGAAAATCCAAATTGATGAGAATCCCAATGACGGATTTAATTGATGATTGGTTTGAAAACAACGCTCAAAGATTCAAATTATCAGACAAAGATGTAAAAACTATAAAGTCTGCGATAATGGGATATCCCAAAACTCTTAATTAAGAAGAAAATCTCTTAATTATTTTACTGATTGAATTTCTAAGACCTATTGACGATACAGTTATTAATCCTGAACTTATTAATCTATCCGAAATTTCTTTAACGGTAGAACTATCAATTTCACCACTTGTGGCATATTGAGCCAAATGAAATAAAATAGGTGCCAAAAAAGCGTATGATATTAAGTTTGTCACTTTATATAAATGTAGATTTAGACTTTCGATGAAATCCATAAAAGCAGTTTTAAATTCCTGACTTTTATATAATGCCATTTTGAATGGTTCTTCTAAACCTTTTTCTTTAATAACATTAAGAACTTCTTTAACTTTTGATTTATTGTCTTGGAAATATATTGCAATAACTCCAAGTAATACTATACTTAACTCAACGTCAGATAATCCTGAATAATTACCACGTATAAATCTTGATAAAGGTTCAATTAAACCACCAATAGTTGCCCCCCACGATATCAAAACATTAAAATGACCCCCAAATTCTTTAGAGGTTTCCTCAATAACATTTTTAACAGTTTCGTAGTTAGTTTTTAAAACACCAATCAATTCATCAGCGATTGATTCAGTGATTAAAACTTTTTTTTGACTTTCGTTTATTACTACAGTTAATTTCATACAATAATAAATAGTTGAAATATATTTATTATTAAAGTAAAAATATGATAAATCCTAGATTAAAGGTTGGGGACAGAGTTCAAATAATGCACATGGAAGATGAGATGGATATAATTCCTATGGGAACATGGGGAACAGTAGAAAGAGTTTCTAATGTAATGGATGAGGACATTTATGGTGTTAAATGGGATAATGGTAAAACTTTAAACATTTTGTCAACCACTGATGTGTGGGATACCGAAGAAAATAGAGGTGAATTTAAAAAGAAAAAAATTTCAGAACAAGATGAGACTGAAAGACACAAAGCGTTAGTTAAAAATATGGATGTTTTTACAAATTTTAAAATGAGATATCTGTATGAGTATTTAAAAAAGGTTAGAGACTGCGGTGTCGTTAATATGTTTCAGGCCGCTCCATTCTTATATATGGGTAAAGATAGAATGGAACATTTTTTCAAATATAATGACATCGAAAATGAAATATGTGATGAGGTTTTAGATATGGCGAATATGGCTCAACACGAGATGGTTACTGGAGTAATTAAAGTATTAGAAAGTCAGGGTAAAGAGGATAGTATTGAAATTATTAATCGATATTTACAAAGATATTCTCAAAAAGTATTGGAAAATTATATGATGTTATTCTAAATTGAAAACCCATTCTCCATTAAAGGGAACTGGAGTTACCTCGATATCCAAAAAAACAGGATTTAATTCAGAGGCATACAATCCTAAAATGTTATAATCATAGAATTCTTCGGCTTCTATTTCCGTCATACCATCTCTAACCATTAAAATATTTAAAATTTTAGGTTTAGAATATAAGATTTTTCTTCCGGTAAAATCCTCAACAATTCCAATAATCGCATTGTCCAATCCTGTCAGTAAAACCGCACCTTCGGCGTATTCGTGAATATCTATAGTCATTTTTGTAAGTATTCGTTAAATTCTATTGCAACATTATCTTTATCACTTATTACAAGTTGATTGTTACCTAAGTAACCCTCAACAACTTCTTTAACCTCAGGGATACTCATCCAATGAACTGAAACTTCGTGTTCCTTTGAGTAAATTTCATCGACAAAATAATTTACAATTGTTCCTGATTCCAAAGTCAAAAATCCATGAGCATAATTTTTAGGAATATATAACCCATCGCCTTGGTTTAATTCATAGATTTCAACCTTACCTAAATCCTCACCACTCAAACAAACAATTATGTCGATAATTTTACCTTGTATTACTGAAATATATTTTGATTGTCTTCTTGGACCGACTTGGAAGTGTAATCCGCGCCATGTAAATGGGTTGTCGTTTATACTCAAATTGGATTGTATCCAATTATCTTCTAGTTTAACTGGTATAAAAGAACCTCGATTATCCTTATAAACTGAAATATTAAATTTTTTTGGATTTTTCATATTTAAAATATAAAAAATAATTTCACATCAATCAATATATTTATTTAGAAAAACAAAACTATGAATTCATATTTTTTTAAAATGACACAAGCTGAGAAAAATAACATTCTCGACCAACATAAAACAATTTATGATGGGTTTGTGACTCAATACGGCCAACAAAAAGAACAACCATTATATGTACAAGATTACGCCAACGATAAAGGTGGTATCACTATAAACAATAAAGGTGATGTGAAAACTTATACAAATATGAAAATTAATGAGGATGTTTATGGCGGTGCTGCTATTGAGCCTGAGTTGACATTTGAGGAAGATGATGAATTTATGGTTAGTGTTGGAGAACAAAAAGATATGATTGGTGATGGCCCTGATGATTTTGCACATGGTACATTTGAGGATGACGAAACTGAGATGTTAGTTGGACCTGAAGGAGAAATGGAAATTTTTATTGACGATTACGACGATGATATGGAGTCTGAATTGGATGAACCAAAATTTAAAGGTATTGATTTATCTAAGTCTGACGATATTGATATGGACGAAATTGAGCCTCTCCAAGAACAAATTAATAAAACTCTAGATATGTTTAAGAGATTTAAAAATTTCTAAATTTATGGAAATTAAAGATTTAATTTCATTCTATGTAAATGAATCTTCTCACACATTGGATGTTACATTCAGATTAGATTCAGATAGGGATGATGAGGTAAGAACAGACCAAGTAGGTTTTGATGAGATTAAAAATTTTGGTTACGATTTTTTGGACGATAAAATTGATGTCTATAGGACCCTTTTTGAGGACGAGTCTTTTGAGGATGAGGAAGACTTTGATTCTGATATTTTTGAGGATATATTCTCAGAGTCAGAAATTGATGAACAGGAAATCATATCGTTTTTGAATGAATATTATTTAATCTATATCACCAGATTACCTGAGTCAGAGATTTATTAGGGACCCACTCTTGTTAGATGTAAAGTAACTGACGATTCTTCCCAAACGTTTAAAAAAACCCATCGACCTGTGGTTCTGAACGTAATACTTTCTGCGGTATCGTCGATAATTTTGAGTATTAATTTTCTGTCAATCATATTAATATCAACATAACCTAATTCATATTGAGTATATGACGGTACTAAACTATAAAAATATTGTTCAGACCACTCTAATTGACCCGCCGGATTTACATATGGGTCAAATGAAACAACACTGTAATCAAAGTGCCATTTAGTGAATCCAACCTCAATATTGTTAATCGGAAAACTATCAGTTTCACTTATGAAAACATCACCAGGTAAATAAGTGGTGTCCATACCCGCATTAGGACCTTCTGTGATGTTAACCGTTATTTTATCAATAATATATTCGCCACTTAAACTTACTAAAGTTGGTTGTTCATATCTGTAACAAGAAACGAACATGTAGGATGTAATAAAAAATAAAAATATCTTTTTCATATTGCAAATATATGAAATTTTTGTTTTACAAAATATTTATCTTATATGAAAAATGACATTGACTCAATCATTTCTTTGATGAAATCTTTTACACCGTCATCTGATAAAGAAGAAATGGGAGAACAAGATGCCGCACCTGCAGCCGCTGGTGGAGGTAAAGCCGCCTATCCAACAGTTACAAAATGGGAAAGTGGCGTTGCAAGAACGGGTCCGGCCAATCAAATAGGTTTAACCAAATGGAAGGATATTGTTAAGATAAATCGTGGTAAGGCAAACACTTTACTGTGAATTTATTAACCGTAAGATATATTTATAAAAAAAACTTAATCATGGATAATATAAAAAAACAAGGAGAAGAGGAATTAAAAAGAGCTCTTCTTATGATGAAATATGATAACCGTAAAACTCTGAAGGAAAACACTAATGTAATTTTTGAACAGTCTACCCAAACTACAAATATCGTCACAGATAAGGATTTAATGGGTCAAACTGATGTATTAGATAATTTAAAATCATTCATTATCCACGATTTAGGGGCTAATATGTCTATGGTACCATATAGTAGAAGATATGGTGTAAAAGGAGCTGTAGACGCTTTAGATTCCCTATATGTAGGTATGGAAGATTTAAATTGGATTTTAGTGTTAGTTCAAATGATGAAAGGAAAATGTTGGGTTGATGAATCCGACCCCGCAAATCAAATAAAAAAACCAGCTATGGAAAGATTTTTAGAATTGTATTCTGAAGATGAAAATGGTGATGATTTAATTGAAGACATTGAATCGGTAGGTACCAGAACCTTACCAACTGGTGCCGAACAATTAAAGAAAAAAATAATTGGTAATATTAGAGCATATCAAATTGAGGATTGCAGTGCCACTGAGGCGAATGTTGACGATAGTGGTAAATCATCAGAGGATAACAAAGCCGACCAAGTGGATGAACCAAAAGTTCCAGGTGAAGATGATGAATATAAAAACACAAAATTCAGAAGATTTATTGATAAATCAGAAGTCGAGCGTTAAAAAAACAAATATCATGAAAAAAAATATAATTAAAGAACAAACATCGTCTCCAAGTCTTTACGACTTAAAATATAAATACAAATGTCCTTTTTTAGAAGGTGCTGATGAAATTAGTGATGATAATACAATTGCAAAAAAAATAGCAACTAGTGATAGTCAACGTGGTAATTTCGTAACGGGAGATGAACTTTGGATAAGGTCAAATTTTACTTTTGACGTATATAAAGCTGGTAAAAAGGTAAAAAGTAACGTTGAGTGGGCGTGCGATAATTATAAAAATACACCTACTTTGGGACAGGACCAAGACATAAGTCAACTAACTGCGGACCAAAAGATAAGAGTTGATGAGAAATTACTAGAAGGTTGGAGTATAACAAAACCGCTGAACTACGAAGATAATAAAAATTTATACGAAGTTTTCAAAGGCATTCCTGGTGTAATATTATATAGGGCAATATCATTAAAAAATATCACCCAAAGTCAAATTCAAAATATTCAGGATAAATTAGCTCAATTCAATTATGGATTTACGGTTCCCGCATTTGGTTCTAAGGAATACAATGAATCAAGAACTAACCCAAAAACTTTGGCCGATTTTTTAACTAAAGAAGACGCTCGAGAACTTGGAGTTAGAGATTTAACAGTCAGAGTTTACCCGTTGGAAGCTAAAAAAGCTCTAAGTAGAAAAGGTGCAAGAAAGGCTGAAAGAGTAAGACAATCAACAGAAAAACAATACAGAACATCATCAACGGAGTGTCAACAAAATATAGAGAGACTTTATTATAGTTTACCAATGGTAACCAAAAAACCAAGAGGTTTTGTTGCTTTAACTGACCAAACTGAATTAAGAAGTGTTAGAGATAAGGTTAAGGCATGTATAGCTAACGAAGGTGAGGATGGTTTTACAATAATGAGAGGTTACGGACGTAGAACTGATGACATGGTTAAGGAACTTTTACGCAACCCAAACCCTCAGTTTGGTTTAAAACCAACTAGAGGAATTACCAGAGAAAATAAAGAGACTGAATTGAAAAATATTATCAGAGAAGGATTGATTAATTTCGATAATACCAAGAAAAAAACTTTAACTGAGGAGAGAAAAATTGCTTCGAACAGATTTAAAATTGTTTTGGAAGGAAGAAATTTAAAATCTAAAAAAGAACAAAGAAAAATTGGTAACGAATTATTCGAGGAAGTTTTTTATCTAAAATCTCAGGGTTTTGATAATAAAGTCATCGAGGAATCACTATTTGATTTTTTCAAATCAATTTTAGGACAAACACCAGGTAGTGTGGTGGATGTCTTTAAAGAAAGATTAGCGGACAAACTACTTTCGGCAATTGGAGTAGACCCGACTGGATGGATTGGAGGTACAATTTCAACAGCCTTCGGTAACTTGGATATCACTGATGCCGGAAAATTAGTTTCAGATTGTAGTTTTACAACCAATTTGATTTCTAAATCAATCGCGGAAGAAGCGATAAATCAATTGAAAAAGAAAGCTGGAACTACAAATGTATTGTACGACGTTATTTCTAACTCAGTTATTGAATCTTTATCTGAAAGTCAACTTGGTAAAAAAATCGAATCGGCTTTAGGAACGATTATTTGTCCAGTTCTTTCAGGAGTTGGGACTAAAATGGCGAATACTGAAACGGAACTTAAAGAAAAAATGTTTTCTTAAAATACCTAGCAGAGTAGTTTCTGCAATGGGATAAACCACTAAAAGAAAGGGGGTATTCCAAATCTAACAAAAAGGTGTCGAGAGACACCTTTTTGTTTTATATGAAGGATTTTCTGAACTCCTCCCACACAAATTCAACCTGAGGGTTAACAACATCTGAAAATATTGTTGGTTCGTATGGTTTTTTTAAAAACTTCATGCCCGCTTCCTCAGGTGTACGATTATCTTTTGTACGGTTACAAGAAGAACAACAAGTGACAAGATTTAACCAAGTATTTTCTCCACCTCGTGATTTAGGAATGACATGGTCAACCGTTAAATTTCTCTTACTACCACAATAAACACATTGAAAATCATCTCTTCTAAAAAGTCTATGACGATTAATTTTTAATTTGTGGTATCTAAATTTTACATAATTAAACAAGCGTATGATGAGAGGTCTAACAAATGTTTGTAAACCAGCAAGTATCGGCTTTTCGTGAGATTTTAATATCTCAGCCTTACCTTTATTTACCAAATTGAACCCCTTATAAACGGATGTCACATTAATGGGGGTAAAATCTGAGTTTAGAACTAAAACTTTCTCCATCCATTCAAATATACGAAATTTTAATCACATAAAAAATAAACTGTAAAAAAATAATTTATTTGTCAATTCGGAAATTCTACCTATATTTGTAATCACAAACAACAAATGCTCCCGTAGCTCAGCTGGATAGAGCAACAGATTTCTAATCTGTGGGTCAGGGGTTCGAATCCCTTCGGGAGTACCAATTTTTTATAATGAAAAAAACACTAATTACGTTAGTTTTATGTTTATTCACATCACTAACATTCGCCCAAATGTGGGCCGTAGCCGTAAATCTTACTATAGGTATTAGAGATAACGAGTACTCCAAATTTACTTGGGGGGAGACAAAGCCTGTTACAGATAAACTTATGATTAAGTTAGATGGTCAGGACATAACCGTTTATACCGAAGAACTCCAATTCTACCAAACGTTAAAACCTGAGTATTTTACTGAAGACGGTAATGGGTCTTATTGGTATGCGATTGATGAGGAAAGAAAACGTTGTAAAGTTTATTTGTATTATAAAGATGGGAATCTTCTTATGATTGAATACGATGATGTTTGTATAATCTATGGTATAATCTATCCGTAATATGGAAGACCCGATTAAATATAAAATTAAAAATTCTCATTATTATAAGTTTGGTGGAATTGCGCCTGACGGATTTACATTAATCCCCAATGAAACATTAAAAAGATTTGAGGATTTTGACAATTGGAAAGAATGGAAGTCAAATCCCGAAATTTTGGAAAAGTGGATGATTGAGGATACTGTTGATAAGTAAATTTTGTAAAATCAAAAGTTTTACCGTATATTTGTACTATGAAACACACACTTATTATCCTTACAATTATTACTTTGTTTTCATGTAACAATCAACCTGAAAACATATATTCTGTTGATGATAGTAAAACTCAAACCGTCGCAAATCCAGTACAAACTGATAAACGTATACATATCAGGGGTTTGGGTGAGTTTAGTGAACAAGATTTACAAGAGATATCAAACTATATTGAGGGTTTTTATAAATTTGATTGTGTTGTCGAATCTTCGGTTCCGTCAACCAAAAAAATGTACATGGATAATACGGACACTTTGGATGTGGACAACTGTATTTACGAATTGAAAAGACCAAATATTAAGACAATTTATGTGACTAGTGAAAAGTTAGTCTTAAAACGTCAAAAAATACGTGGCGGAACTAAACTTAGAGGTAATACTGTGATTATTAGTTCGGGTGAGCACAATAGGGAAACAGTTATCCATGAGTTAGGTCATACTTTAGGTCTTAGACATTGTGATAACTTAACTTGTGTTATGGCTATTAGAAACGATGAGTTTGACACGGAAGATTTTTGTAATAAATGTAAAAAACTTTTAAAAGAAAATGAAAACATTCAATGACATAAAATTTAAATTACACCCAAATGGAATGGGGGGTATATTGGGACAAATGGAATTGGGTAACGGATACAAAATTTCAGTTGTTGGAGGAGGAAGAGGTCTTTACGGTGATGGTAAAAAGACATTTGAAGTTGCAATCTTTGACCTAACTGGTGAAATGATTATGTTATCTGAAAACGACCAAGTTTTGGGGTGGATGACTATTGATGAGGTAAATAAAATAATTCAGAAATACGATAATTAACCAATTTTAAAAGTTAAGTTATGAGTGAAGAATCTAAAGATTTTACATATTGGATACCGACTGTATATGAACCATGTGGACAACACGATTGGAAATATAGATATCCAAAAACCTCAGAGGAAATGACCAAGTGTTTCACTATTGAAGAGGTTTACAACGACTATATACAAAAAAAGGGGAGTTAACAACTCCCCTTAATTCCCAATATTTGAAATATTATTTGTTGGATAAAATTGACCATACGGTCCCAACAAAAGTTACAGTCATACCAATTATGTCCATAATTTGACCTTCTGATGCTAAGCCCCTAGCAACTAAAATTCCCCCTAAAAAAGTAAGTCCGTGTCTAACTAAACCCAAAATTTGTTCTTTTTGTACCATTGTTTAAAAATTAAAATTTATTTACTATAAAT
>Ga0315905_10002915_pt1 | contig 17841 bp, 14 predicted proteins | sample LakEriMetagenome_5_FD_203522 | JGI IMG/M metagenome (GOLD analysis project Ga0315905, IMG submission 203522) | Freshwater fungal communities from buoy surface, Lake Erie, Ohio, United States - Buoy 4 MA121 | ecosystem: Environmental > Aquatic > Freshwater > Lake | place: USA: Lake Erie, Ohio... | reverse complement strand
TCCGCCCGAATCTTTCAACCCGCCTCCAAAGGTAATGAGTGGGGTTATTAGACTTACAAGACGCACCGAGCCTATACCCATGAAATCGGAAAAAGCTTTCAAGCTATTGGTAAAAACCGCATTCAATCAGCGAAGAAAAACTTTAAGAAATGCACTTAAAGGGATACTGCCACCTGAAGAGCTTCAAAAAGACATTTATACCAAGCGTGCAGAGGAGCTGAGTGTAGCAACTTTTGCCGAGCTTTCCTTTAAGCTTTTTGCCTCATAAATACCGCCTTATTTAAGGGTTAATGTTGTAGTTTTGCATCCTGAACGATTGCAGCTAACCGCTTTGTCGGCCTGGCTTCAAACCTCAATTCATGTTATACCCGAAACCTTTTTCAGGAAACGGAAAAAACAGTCATCATGAGCCCCAACACACAACAAAAAGTCAGAATAGTTACCGCAGCTTCTTTATTTGATGGTCACGATGCAGCCATTAATATCATGCGAAGGATTTTGCAAAGCAAGGGTGCCGAAATCATACATCTTGGTCACAACCGTAGTGTGGCCGAAATTGTGGAATGTGCGATAGAGGAAGATGTGCAAGGCATTGCTATTACAAGCTATCAGGGCGGACACGTTGAGTTTTTCAAATACATGAAGGACCTGCTTCAGGAAAACGGTTGCGGTCACATTAAAATATTTGGTGGCGGTGGAGGCACTATACTTCCAGATGAAATTGAAGAACTCCATGCTTATGGCATTACCAGAATTTATTCGCCCGACGATGGAAGAGAAATGGGATTGGAAGGTATGATTGAAGATGTAATCAGACAATGCGACTTTCCGCTGAATGGTTCAGGAGATTACGATACTGCACTCAAGCTTCAAGAATCGGTTGACATCAGAAAGATTGCCCGAAAAATAACCAACGCTGAAAATGGTGTTTTTGACGGTGTTGATGCTGCTATACTTCAGCAAAAAAACATACCTGTTCTGGGTATTACAGGTACTGGAGGTGCTGGTAAATCTTCTGTAACCGATGAAATTGTAAGGCGTTTCCTTCAACGTTTTGCCGATAAAACCATAGCAGTTATATCTGTTGATCCTTCCAAGAAAAAAACAGGCGGTGCATTGCTTGGCGATCGCATTAGAATGAACGCCATTTCATCTCCCAGGGCATACATGAGAAGTTTGGCTACCCGTGAAAGCGATAAAGCGCTAAGTAAATATGTACAGGATGCACTTGATATTTGTAAAGAAGCCGGTTTTGACCTGGTCATTCTCGAAAGTGCGGGTGTTGGTCAGAGCGATGCTTCCATTCTTGATTATTGCAACGTGAGTATGTATGTGATGACACCGGAGTACGGAGCGCCATCTCAACTGGAAAAAATAAACATGCTTGATTATGCCGATCTGGTTTGCGTAAACAAGTTCGATAAAGCAGGCGCTTTGGATGCTTTACACGATGTAAGAAAACAATACAAAAGAAACCATGGATTGTGGAATGCGGCCGATGAAGAATTGCCTGTGATAGGAACCATTGCTGCACAATTTAATGATGCAGGAGTGAACAAGTTGTTTGGTCAGCTAATGGAAACAATCAATAAAAAAACTGGTGTTTCCTTTTCTTCTTCAAGCGCATCATCATTAGAAAAAGTGGAGTCAGGACATCAATCAACTATTATTCCACCATCAAGATCTAGGTACCTTGCAGAAATCGCTTCGTCTATTCAGGAATACGACAATGTAGTTGAAGCCCAGCGCAAATTGGCGAGCCAATGGTACAAAATTCAGGGCACGCTTGAAATGCTGAGTGATGAAAATCATTCCCTTAAATCTGCGCTATCGGATGTTGCAGCCAATATCGTATCTCAAATTCATGCTCATCATAAAGCATTGATTGAGCAATGGCCGGAAATGATTGAACGTTACAAAGCAGACAATTACGAATTTAAGGTTCGCGATAAAATAATCAAACAGCCTCTGAAGTACAAGAGTCTTTCAGGCACTTCTATTTCAAAAGTTTATCTGCCACGCTACAGCGATTGGGGTGACATTCTTGCCTGGCAATTGCAGGAAAATGTACCGGGCGAGTTTCCTTATACCGCCGGCGTATTTCCTTTGAAAAGAGAAGGAGAAGATCCTACAAGAATGTTTGCCGGTGAAGGCGGACCTGAAAGAACAAACAAACGATTTCATTATGTTAGTTTAGGTCAACCGGCTAAAAGATTAAGTACGGCATTCGACAGTGTTACGCTTTATGGAGAAGATCCTGCAGTTCGTCCGGATATTTACGGAAAGATTGGAAACAGCGGTGTGAGTATTGCAACCGTTGATGATGCTAAAAAACTCTACAGTGGATTTGACCTCTGCGATCCTAAGACTTCGGTAAGCATGACCATTAATGGACCAGCTCCGATATTACTTGCCTTTTTTATGAATGCTGCTATTGATCAGCAATGTGAAAAATACATCATTGAAAATGGTTTGAGAGATGAAGTGAATGAAAAGATAGAATCACTGTTTAATTTGGATGCGTTGCCCAAATACATTGGTATTGATGGTTTGCCAATACAACCACTGAAGGGCGAATTGAAGGGTGCGCTTCCACAAGGAAATGATGGATTGGGCTTACGTTTGCTGGGTTTGAGCGGAAGAGATGTATTGCCTGCCGAAATATATGAATCTATAAAGGCAAAAGCTTTGTCAACGGTGAGAGGAACAGTTCAGGCAGACATTTTGAAAGAAGACCAGGCGCAAAACACCTGTATTTTTTCAACTGAATTTGCCTTGAAACTAATGGGTGATGTTCAGCAATATTTCATCGACCATGATGTACAAAATTTTTACAGTGTTAGTATCAGCGGTTATCATATTGCAGAAGCGGGAGCCAATCCCATTACCCAATTGGCATTTACCCTGTCCAACGGATTCACCTATGTAGAATATTATCTCAGCAGAGGAATGAATATTGATGATTTTGCGCCAAACCTTTCTTTCTTTTTCAGTAATGGTATGGACCCTGAATACAGTGTGATCGGCAGGGTAGCCAGAAGAATATGGGCAAAGGCCATGAAAAATAAATACAAGGCCAACAGCAGAAGTCAAAAATTGAAATACCATATACAAACCAGCGGAAGAAGTCTGCATGCGCAGGAGATTGATTTCAATGACATCCGTACAACTTTACAGGCTTTGTATGCCATTTACGATAATTGCAATTCGCTGCATACTAACGCCTATGATGAAGCCATTACTACTCCAACAGAAGAAAGCGTAAGAAGGGCTATGGCTATACAATTAATCATCAACCGTGAATTGGGCACAGCCAAAAATGAAAACCCCAATCAAGGTTCATTCCTTATTGAAGAATTAACTGATTTGGTTGAAGAGGCTGTAATGAATGAATTCAACAGAATTACAGAAAGAGGCGGAGTGCTTGGTGCTATGGAAAGGATGTACCAGCGCAATAAGATTCAGGAAGAAAGCCTACATTACGAAACCCTTAAACACACCGGAGAATATCCCATCGTTGGTGTAAATACCTTTTTAAGTAAAGAAGGTTCGCCCACTATTTTACCAACTGAAGTCATCAGATCAACAACCAAGGAAAAGGACGATCAGATTGCGTTCTTACACACCTTCCAACTTAAAAACAAACAAAAATCTGTTGAGATGCTTCAGTGTTTGCAAATGGTTGCTGTGAACAATGGTAATTTGTTTGAAGAGCTCATGGAAACCGTCAAATATTGCAGCCTTGGTCAGATAACCACTGCTTTGTATGAGGTGGGAGGTCAGTACAGAAGAAACATGTAAAACGGCTAACTTCTGGTAAATTTTATCACACTGGTTGCCTAATCATCACATTTATTAAGTACATGTAAATATGTTATTGGAGTGGGGTAATTAGCATTATCATTGCATTGGTTTTTCATAGGATATTGGATTTTAAACGGGGAGTTATTTCTATTTCTCCCTTTTTTTATTTTACAAATCAACTGCCTATTTTTTATACAAACGTTTTACCAAAGGCAAAACAGCGAGCTCCTTTTTTTCTGTTCTTCCTACAAATAGAACGTATCCCACAAACAACAAGCAGCCTGAACTTATAGAAAATATCAAACTGCTGTTTATTTGATCTGTCATCAATCGATGGATAATAATTAAAGCCACAGCCATTATTATGTAGACGGAAATTCTTTTAACGGGGTAGGGAACAGGATAATGTTTTTTACCCAGCATATAGCTGCTGACCATCATAAAAAGGTAGCAAGCGAATGTGGCCCATGCTGCTCCGTAATAATGAAACTTTGGTATCAATAAAATATTCAACACAATTGTGATGACTGCACCGGCAACTGTTATCATTGCTCCGGATAAATTTTTATTGGTTAGTTTATACCAGATGCTGAGGTTGTAATAGATGCCTAAAAAAATATTTCCCAAAGCCAAAATCGGAATGGCTGAAAATCCTTCCACCCATTGCTTGTTTGAAAAGGTAAGAAAGAACCATTGTAAAACATCTAAAAACAGCCCAATTCCTAAAAACATAAAACAACAAACTATAACAAAGAATTTCATAATTCTTGCGTAGGTAGCTGGTGCGTTATCGTTTTTGTTTTGGTTGAAAAAGAAGGGTTCGGCCGCCATTCGAAACGCCTGAATCATGATGGTTATGAGCAGCGCAAGCCGAAAAATATTGGCAAATACACCCAATTCATGATTGGCTTGTTCTTCAGGCAAATGCACAACATGTCGATAGATAAGCCGACTTAACACATCATTTATCATTCCGCCAAGTCCTACTATAATCAACGGATAACTGTACTTCATTACATCCTTCCATAGTGGTAGGCTGAAGTTGAATTTGATTTGCCGTATCTCATTAGATAGTATTATTAACGTACAAACGCTGCCCAATAAATTACCTACAAGATAATAACCTATACCAAGGTCTTTGTTGTAAATGGTATGTAAAAAATGGTTTGGATTGGCTGATAATAGTGACGGCACGTATCCCAAAAAGAAAATGACGGCTCCAATGTTTAATACAATTCCAGTTATGCGGGCAAGTGCATATTTTCTTGGTCGGTTTTCCTGTCTGAGCCTTGCGAATGGAAGGGTATTAAGGTTATCAACTGAAATAATAGCAATCATCCATAAAATATAATTACTGTGATTGGTCAGGTCGGTAGCCCCAGCGATACTGTCTTTGCAAAGCAGCAAAATTGTACTGAATAGGATGGTGCTGGCAAACATCGACAACGACAAGGTGCTGTAAAGTTTTTGTTTGTCGTGTGTTTGAGAAAAACGAAAATAGGCCGTTTCCATGCCATAAGCGTAGAGCACATTTAGAAAAGGAATGAGTGTATAAACCTGAATAAGATCTGCTGTTTTGGAAGGCATGTCAATGAAAAAGGGCAAAGCCATATTCATGAGGTAGCCTAAAAAACGACTTGCAATAGTTGGTAATCCATACCATAATGTTTGTCCGGCCAGTTGCTTAATTCCGCTCAATGATTTTTATTTGTTTGTAAAATAAGATTTTTATCCAACAACATTTTTGCGTTTGAAGGATTTTATAGTTCAAAGCGTTTGGATTGTCTTTCTTGTTTTTTTTGACCTGTTATTTTTTTATCCGAGAGTCGTTGTTCTTTGGAAGCTTTGGTTGGTTTTGTAGCTTTTCTTTTTTTGGGAACTTCCAATGCTTTTTTAATAAGGGTATGAATTTTTTTAAGCACGATTGCTTTGTTTTCCAATTGCGTTCTTTTCTCACTGCTTTTAACATGCAGCAAACCCTCCTGAGAAATCTTGGATGCTAATTTTAGAAAAATTAGCGCTTTTTCCTCACTTGAAAATTGAGCGGAAGCGCCAATGTTCCAGAAACCCTCTGCCATGGTTTCAACCTTATTGACGTGCTGGCCCCCTTTGCCGCCACTTCGGGATGTTTTGAACCTTATTTCTTTGTTAAGGGCTGTCATTTATTCAAAATTAGGCCATAATACAGTATTTTGCTTTTATGCTTTCCAATAGCTTCTTTATTATTTCCTAATGAGCGAAAAAAAGCACATTTTTGCAGTATAAGTTTTAAATCGAAATGCGTCGCTCTATTTATCATAACATTCTTGAAAGAAAAAAAGACCATAAAAAGTCTTTTGCGGTCTTGATTGATCCTGACAAGGTTGTGTATGGGGACATCAATAATTTGGTAGCCCTTGCAACCGAAGCGTGCGTTGATTATTTTTTTGTGGGTGGAAGTTTAGTGGTTTCTCAGAATTTAGATGAATGTGTCATGTCCATCAAGCGCCAATGCGAGATTCCTGTTATTTTGTTTCCGGGCAGTCCATCTCAAGTAAGTAGCCATGCGGATGCATTGCTTTACCTTTCCCTGATTAGCGGCAGAAATCCTGAATTGTTGATTGGTCAACATGTAATTTCCGCTCCAATGGTTAGAAACAGCGGATTGGAGGTTATGCCTACGGGTTATATGGTTATTGATGGCGGAGCACCAACCACTGTTTCTTATATCAGTAATGCTAATCCATTGCCGGCCGATAAAAAGGAGATTGCTATATGCACGGCAATGGCCGGAGAGATGCTAGGCATGAAATTGATTTATATGGATGCCGGAAGTGGAGCAAAGGTTCCCATTTCCGAAAAAATGATTCAAAGTGTTTCTTCCTGCATCGATATTCCTTTAATTGTTGGAGGTGGTATAACCGACGCCGAAAAGGCCTATTTGAACTGTAAGGCAGGAGCGGATATCATTGTGATTGGCAACGCCATAGAAAAAGATGCCTCTTTAATAAAAGAAATGAGTACTGCCATTCATAGCGTCTCTTTAACCAATGTGTAATTTGTTTTTTGATTTACCAATTTCTGTCAATTTTTTTCTTTGATGCCTAAGAACCCCAATCTCAATTCCAGCAAAGATTTGCTTCATTCTCCCGACAAAGAGTTTGAAAACAACATTAGACCCGGATACATTAAAGAGTTCAGTGGCCAGCCACAAATCATCGAAAATATCAGCATTTTCATTAAGGCCTCCAAAATGAGAGGCGAAGCGCTTGATCATATACTTTTTCACGGTCCTCCGGGTTTAGGAAAAACAACATTGTCACGCATTGTTGCCAATGAAATGGGCGTTAACATCAAGGAAACTTCTGGCCCCGTTATTGAAAAGCCTGGAGATCTTGCAGGGTTGCTTACCAATTTGGAACCCAATGATGTATTGTTTATCGACGAAATCCATCGCCTAAGCAACGTGGTGGAAGAATACCTTTATGCGGCCATGGAGGACTACAAAATCGATATCATGATCGACAGCGGTCCGAATGCAAGAAGTGTTCAGTTATCCTTGAATCCATTTACACTTATAGGCGCAACCACTCGAAGCGGTTTACTTACAGCGCCACTGTTGTCGAGGTTCGGCATCAAGTCCCGACTTGAATATTACAATACAGATACACTAAAACAGATATTGTTGCGAAGTTCTTCTATACTGAATACCAAAATCCAGTCGGATGCTGCTGCAGAAATTGCGCGCAGAAGCAGGGGTACGCCAAGAATTGCAAATGGCTTACTCAGAAGGGTTAGGGATTTTGCGCAGGTATTGGGTAACGGTGTTATAGATCTTGAAATCACCAAACATGCGCTGAAAGCCCTTAATGTGGATGAACACGGCCTCGATGATATGGACAATAGGATTTTATCTGCTATTATTGACAAATTCAAAGGCGGGCCTGTAGGGATATCAACCATTGCTACAGCAGTTGGAGAGGAACAAGGCACTTTGGAAGAAGTATACGAACCTTTTCTAATCCAGGAGGGCTTTATCATGCGAACACCAAGAGGAAGAGAAGCTACGGATAAAGCATACAGGCACTTAGGAAAAGTGCCGCACAAGGGCGGCACTAATCAGCAGAACATTTTCGGGGGTATAGAATAAAAAATTATTCAGCGAATTATTCAGCAACTACAAGTCTGAAACCATTTCCGTGAATATTGACAATTTCAAGCCTTTCATCTTCTCTCAAGTATTTTCTGAGTTTGGCAATGTAAACATCCATGCTTCTACCGTTGAAATAAGTATCACTGCCCCAGATTTTCTTCAGCGCAGCTTCTCTGGGAAGCAAGTCGTTTTTATACTCTGCCAGCATTTTAAGTAGTTCATTTTCTTTAGGTGATAAAACCTGTGTTTTTCCATTTACAATCAACTCCCTCAATTTCGGATTGAAATGATAAGAGCCTAAATCGTACTCCGCGTTAATTTCTTCTTTGTGTAACTCTTCGTTTCTTTTGAGGATGGCTTTTATTTTCAACAACAACACTTCGCTGTCGAAAGGCTTGGTGATGTAGTCGTCTGCGCCAAGTTTATAACCTTGAATGATATCATCTTTCATGGTTTTGGCGCTCAGAAAGAAAAGCGGCACATCAGGGTTGATGTCTCTAATGGCTTCAGCAACTGTAAATCCATCCATGTTGGGCATCATTACGTCGAGCAGGCAAATGTCTATTTTCCCCCGCTGAAAAGCTGCCAGTCCAAGTCTGCCATCTCTTTCCAGAACGACGTCGTAATCATTCAACTCCAGATAGTTTTTCAACACCATGCCAAGATTAGTATCATCTTCACACAGTAAAATTTTGGGCTTACTTGTTTCCATAAAAATTGATTTTAGTTAATCCAAATTATGTTAACCTTAACGTAATAACAACGCATTCAACGTAATGTTTTGTTAAAGCACGTTTTGTGGTAGGAAGCTACAAAGGTATTCCACTTTTTAATTTGCAAGCAAAGTGTTTATTTAATTTAGAATGACACCTGTCATCTTTTTTTGGCGAAGGCCTTATCTGTAAGGGTTTTTAAAAAAGCAACTAGGTCTTTTTTTTCTTGTACGTTTAATCCAAGCGGCTGAAGTAACGAGGAGTCTATATGCTTGGCATTGGGAATTATTTTGAAGGGATCGTTATAGAAATCAATCACTTCCTCCAGGGTGTTGAACATACCATTATGCATATAAGGTGCTGTTACGCCAATATTTCGTAATCCCGGAGTTTTGAATTTGCCGATATCTGCTGTTTTTTGGCTGATGCGGTACCTGCCGCTGTCGTTGTACTTAATTCCATCAAACAAACCAATGTTTTTAAAATCATCATCGGTAAAGTCTTCCATCCAATGGCAGTCGAAGCATTTGGCTTTGTCTCCTACAAAAAGCGCTCTGCCTCTTTCTTCTGATTCGGTCAAGTTGGCTTTCCCGTTGCCCCATTCGTCGAAATGACTATCGACTGTTTCCAAACTGTTTTCAAATGCGGCAAACGCAGCTGCCAAATTTGATTTATTGGGATAATCTCCAAATACTTTTTTAAAATACGCTTTGTAATAGACCGATTCATTTAGTCTTTTGATAGCCTCGGCAATAGGAAGCCCCATTTCATTAGGGTTTTCAATGGGCATCAATGCTTGTTCGTTGAGTGATGAAGCTCTGCCATCCCAAAAAAAATAGGGACGGTTTTTCATATTGAGAACGGATGGGGTATTCCTCAAAGTGGGTGTATTGTTGATGCCAACACTAAATGCTGTAGTATCGGCAAAGGCAAATTCAGGTTTGTGGCAGCTTGCACAGGAAACAGAGGAGTCGCGCGATAATATTTTTTCATTGAACAGCTTTTCTCCGAGTTTTACTGCAGTTCTTTTTTCATTATCAAAGCTGAATGCCATTGATGTTAAAACCAAGACAATTGCTGTGGCTATGAAAAGTATCGGCTTGCTCATAAAAACGAAAAAAGTAGGTTGAAAAATTTCTTCATAGGTTTGCATCAGATTTGATGCTTACGTACAGGCAAAATTCATTTATTTATCCGTCAAAATGAAGAATATTTCAAAAATTTTCAAACACAGGTTTGGTGTTATAGCCGTTGTTGCTGCATTATTGGTTTTATTGGGCTTTGTTACAAGGGTTGCCCTGCTCTTTATTTCTAAAAACGCTGTTGATTTCAGCATTATCAATGTATTGGGAATTTTTGGAATAGGCCTTTTTACGACCTTGTTGTTTCCTGTTTTTTTGCCGTTCCTATCGCGCGGTATTGTTAATTGATGAAAGACAGTTGGTATCGACAAAAGTTATCATTGATTTTGCTTGTCCTGCTTTTATTGGTGATTACTTTTATCTTGGTATTGAATGTGGGTGGGGAAATAGCTTTTTGGGATGAATTTGGCGCACGTTACAATTTTATTGCTGTTGATTACCTCGTATATACAAATGAATTGATTGTAAATATCAGGCAATCTTACAATATGCCGTTGATCGTTGGTTTTTCGCTGCTTTTTTCGGCATTGCTTCTTTTGGTCTTCAGCAAAAAATATTAGCAACACAATTGGTAGATATGCGTTTTGGCAGCAGGAGTATTTTCTTTTTAGGTTTTTTGGCTGTTGCCTTTAGCGCCTTTTTTTGTAAACAACAGAATAAAATATTTTAGGGATAACAATTTCGTCAACGAGCTTTCCGGTGCCGGAATTTATGAATTTGGTGCAGCCTTTTGGCACAATGAAATTGATTATGCTACTTATTATCCTGTAAAAGAAGATAAGGAGAATTTTTCGGTATTAAGGCAAATGCTTTCCGATTCTGTGTCGAAATTCAGTAACGATTTTAGGGTGTGGAAAGACATATTGTTCCATTGGTCCCTGAGCAAAAAAGAAATGTGGTGATAATCAGTATGGAGAGCTTTAGTGCCGACTTCATGAATTATTTTGGTCATCAGCCGCAGGGCTTGACACCGTTTTTGGATTCGCTTACTCAAAAGAGTTTGTTTTTTAGCAGGTTTTATGCCACCGGAACCTGCATCGTCAGAGGACTTGAAGCATTGTCCTTGTCAATCCCTCCAACACCCGGCCAATCTATAGTTAGAAGACCAGGCAATGAAAACATGTTTACACTTGGCAGTGTATTGTCTCAAAAAGATTATGATGTCAAATACATTTACGGGGGAAACGGTTTTTTCGACAACAGGGGTTATTTCTTCAGCAATAGCGGATATAAGGTAATCGACCGAAAAGAGATTCCAGATGAAACTATTTTGGATGAAACTATTTTGCATTAAACTGTTTGGGGTGTTTCTGATGAGGATGCGTTTAAAATCGCATTACAGGTATGTGACAAAAGTTTTAAAAGCAATAAAAAATTCTTCAATCATATCATGACGGTAACCAATCACCGTCCATTTACCTATCCTGATGGAAGGATAGACATTCCATCTTCTTCGCACACCAGGGAAGGTGCCGTAAAATATACCGATAATGCTATTCGTAAATTTATTACGGAGGCTTCAGCAAAACCATGGTTCGCCAATACCATTTTTGTTATAGTGGCTGATCACAGTTCAGGAAGTGCCGGTAAAACAGATTTGCCGATTGAGCGATACCATATCCCCTGTTTTATTTATGCACCCTCCTTAATAAAGCCTGTAATTGAGCAAAGACTTACCAGTCAGATAGATCTTGCTCCAACCGTTTTGGGATTGATGAATTTCAGCTATAAAAGTAGGTTCATGGGCTATGATATCAATCGAATAGAACCTGGAAGGGAACGTGTTTTTGTGAGTACATACCAGGATATGGGGTACCTTAAAAACGACACCTTGGTGATATTGTCGCCCAAGAAAAAAGTGCAAATGTTCAGGGTGTCAACAACAGATCAAAAGAACATCCCATTTAATGCAAACTCTCCGCTTGTTAAAGAAGCAATTGCCTGGTACCAGAGTGCAAGCTATTTATTCAAGAATGGAAAATACAAAGCACTCCATTAATCGACTTGATCTAATGGCATTCAAAAGGCCTGTAAAATTATTTTACCTTTTATTAAGAGATAAACTTGTTTGTTTCCTTAACCGCCATTATCTTCGTTTTGGTTTTTCATAGGATATTGGATTTTAAAGCGGGACTAGATTTATATCTTGGTCCCTCTTTTATGCATTTTATTTTTTTTGCTCAAACTTCCCTTTCCCGTCGTGTATTATTTTTTGCTCAGCAAGTAAAAATCGGAGTGTGATTTTAAGTTGCTCACCATCGTTAACTTGCAATTCTTTTTCCATTTCATCATAAGTATAGGGCTTGTTTTTCAGTAAATGCAAAACTTGTTCTGTTGTGCTTTTGAAAGGTTCATTATGGGCGCCGGTATTTTTTTGATTGGTGCAATTGTCGCAAATGCCGCAAGGTGAAATATCCAAATCATTGAAATGTCTGCCAATGAAAACACTTCTGCAAAGAGCCGTTTGTTGGAGATATTGTATCATGGTTTCCAACCTTTCTTTGAATTTTTTCTTTCTTTCTCTAAGTGCAGCAAAATCGAAAGCGAAATCATCGGCATACATTCTGTTCTTCAACAGCAAAACGGTTGGCTTTTCGGATTGTTCCTTGAAGTCTATTACCCTTTGCTGATGTAGTGTTTGAAGTTGTTGTTTTATTTCTGTAAATGGAAATCCTGTGGATTTTGACAGTTTTGATTCTGAAATAGCGCTTTGATAATCAAAAATACCGCCATAGGTTCTGAGTAGTGTATTGATGATGTCTTCCATTTCCGGATGAACATGAATAAAATCGAAAAGCGATTTTTTATCTGTTGTGAAAACCACTGTTGAAGGCTTGAAAACAGATTCAGAATAATATAGTAATCCATCCTGGCTAAGCGCCTGAATTCCATAGGTAACTTCTAACGTATTAAATGAAAAATGTTTGGCGAATGCCAAAGTATCAAAATCAAACAATTTCCCCTCACCGATTCCTGCAGGTACCTGAAAATGATTCATTAGTCCCTGGTATAGCTTTTTGATTTTTTCGGGTTGAGGATATTTTAAGTCAACGAGTGCATTTAAGTCGTTCAGATCACTTTGATCAAAGAGTAAAACGGCTTTGGCAAACTGACCATCTCTTCCTGCTCTCCCTGCTTCTTGGTAATAATTTTCCAGGCTTTCAGGGCAATTGAAATGAACAACCAACCTTACATTTGATTTGTCTATCCCCATTCCAAAAGCATTGGTGCAAACCATCACCTGGGTTTGGTCATTAATCCAGCTTTCCTGTTTTTTTTGTCTTTCAGCATTTGATAGTCCTGCGTGGTAATAATCTGCATTTATTTTTTGCAGCTTAAGCTGATCGGCAATTTGTTGTGTCAGTTTTCGGCTTTTGCAATATACAAGTGCGCTGCCATTTTCTTTTTTAAGCCATTCCAGTAATTTATTGATTTTAGTTGCATTGCCAATTGCTTCGTAGGAAAGGTTTGGCCTGGAAAAGGATTGCTGGAATACAGCATGATTTTTATGGAATGAAAGTTGTTTGCAAATATCCTGCTGCACTTCCAGCGTAGCTGAAGCTGTTAGTGCAATAATGGGGACTTTTGGAAATCCCTCTCTAAGAGATGAAATGTTGGTATAAGATGGCCTGAAATCATATCCCCATTGAGAAATGCAATGAGCCTCATCTACCGCAATAAGACTAGGCTTAAGCGCATTAAGATAAGATTTGAATAAGGATGTTTCTAATCTTTCAGGTGAGAGATATAAGAACTTGAAGTTCCCGTTTATTGCATTTTGAAGGGTTGTATTTACCTCCGAGTAAGACATGGCGGAATGGATATACAGAGCGGGGATACCTTTGCTTGTTAGTGCTTCAATTTGATCTTTCATTAGCGCAATAAGCGGACTAACAACAAGGCAAATTCCATCCAGCATCATTGCCGGCAATTGAAAACAAATGGATTTACCTCCTCCAGTTGGCAGTAGTGCAAGTACATCGTTTCCTTTCAATACTTCACCAATAATTTCCTTTTGAAGCGGTCTGAAGTTTTCGTGCCCCCAGTATTTTTTTAAAAGCTGCTGACTTTGGTCCATAGTTTGGTTGCTTGATGGATGCTTTGAAATTAAACAACCTTTTTGAAATACAGCCTCATTGAAATAAGGGCGAGCATAACATCGCTGAAACCCATCGCCATTGCCGAGAATGTTGGCGTAAGCCAGCCTCCGAACGCAACAGGGATAGCCACGATATTATAGGCAAATGCCCAAAACAGATTTTGTTTGATGGTAAAGTAAGTGTGCTGTCCAAGTCCGAGCGCCTCTGGTAATTGCTGAATGCCTTTGTTCATAAGAATAACATCAGCATGCTGAACGGCCATTTCCGATGCATCACTCAGAGAAATGCCTAAGCTTGATTTTGCTAATGCCGGCGCATCATTTATTCCATCTCCAACCATAGCTGTTGGACAAACAGCTTTCAGTTCTGTTATCTTTTCCAGTTTAGCTGAGGGGGATTGTCCATAGAACACCGTTTTAATACCCAGCTTTTCAGCAACATCTAAAGCCTTGCGTTTAACATCGCCTGTAAGCATGATGCTGCTGATGTTTTTTGAATACAGCCAATCAATTACTTTTTTTGCTTCGGGACGAATTTCATCACTGATTTCAATCCAACCTACAATCAACCCATTTTTAAAAAGGTATACATCGGCGGCATTATCAACAACAATATCTTCTCTGATTTTTGCCGATCCAAGTTCAAATAGATTCCCTTCTTTGTCTTCCGCCCTTACACCCATACCTTTTACCTCTTCAATTTTTTTCCATGGGATGGTTGTTTTTGTGGGCCATTTCTCAACAACTGATTTAGCTATTGGATGGGAGGAATATTTTTCAAGCGAATAAACAAGTGTTTTAAATGCTGATTCCTCCATGGAACTGTGAAAACTATTGATTTCAAATTTTCCTGTCGTCAATGTTCCTGTTTTATCAAAAACGATTTGTTTAATTTTTTTGAAAGATTCTAATGCGGTTGCGTTTCTGAAAACAATTCCTTTGCGGGCTGCTCTGCCAAGGCCTACAGAGATGGCTGCAGGAGTAGCCAATCCCATGGCACATGGACAAGAAATGACTAATACCGCAATAGAACGCATCAGGGCTGAAGTCATGTTTTGGTCTAAAAGGAAATAATTTATCAAAAAAGTCAGGCAGGCGATTGCGATTACAATTGGAACAAACACTGCGCTTATTCGATCTGCAAGTTTTTGTAAAGGCGGTTTTTCGGCTTGTGCATGTTGAGCCATCTGCAGAATGCTTGAAATTACGGTTTGCTCACCTGTTGCGGTTACCTGTGCCTTTACCAATCCAGAGTGGAGCATACTTCCGCCGATTAGAAAGTCTTTTTTCGATTTAAATATAGGTAAGCTTTCGCCACTGATGATGGCTTCATCAACCATAGCTTCTCCCCATAATATTTTACAGTCTGCCGGTATCAATTCCCCTGTTTTGATAAGCACCAGATCACCTGTTTTCAGCAGTTCATTTTCAACAGGAAAAATTTGTTCATTGTGTTCACTGTCAAATGCAATCATGTTAGCTATTACCTTTTGGGTTTTTGCAATAGATTGTAATGCTTTGCGGGTTGATTGCATGGTGGATTCCTCCAGGTAGTTTCCCAAAAAAACCAGTGTGATGATAGAAGCTGTTGTTTCGAAAAAAAGGTAGTTAGCATTTTCAAAATAAATCATTCCAATCAGGCTGTACAGAAAGGCAACCAGCGCACCAAGTGTTACCAATAAATTCATATTGGGGATACCAGATTTGATACCATTCCAAGCGCTTTTACCAAAGTATCTCATTCCCATCAGAAAAACAGGTAAACACAACAACAGCTGTACCATAGGGTTGTGCAGTAAATGAAATAGATGGCCATCAAACATATGCAACATCAACAAAGTGCTGAACGGCAGGGTAAACAAAAACCTGTTTTTGTTGCTGTGAAAGAAATGTACTTTTTGAGTGTTGCCTTTGATTTGCTCAAGAACAGGATAGCCAAGATCGGCAAGGCCGGATTTCAAAGTGTCTTTGTTCTCCTCAATAGGGTTTTGGAAGGATACCGAACCATCAAGAGGGTTTACGGAAATAGCTTCTACGCCTTGCTTTTCCAGAAACTTCTTAATTGAAAGTGCGCAATTGCTACAAGTCATTCCGCCTACTTTCCAGTTTACCTTTTCCATGGTGTAAAAATATCTTATTCTAACGGTCAATACTTTACTAAATATGAAATTATCTTTACAGCATGGAAATTACTTTTCATTTAAATGATATTGAGCATGCCGCTGCATGGTTTCTGAAACATACTTCAGCTACCAGATGTTTTACTTTCAGTGGCGAGATGGGAGCCGGAAAAACAACCTTCATTTCTGCTGTATGTAAAGCGCTTGGAGCCAAAGACAACTTCAGTAGCCCAACCTTTTCCATAATAAATGAATATGAGTCCTCAGTTCATGGTGTAATTCATCATATTGATTTGTATCGTTTGAAGGGCACCAAAGAGGTAATTTCCGCCGGGGTGGAGGATTCTTTGTTTTCGGGAAATTATTGTTTTGTAGAATGGCCTGAACGTACTCCTGATATTTTTCCTGACAATACCATATCCTGCTTTTTGTATGTTCTGGATGCAGACACCCGAAAGCTGAAATTAATCATGTAAATTGTACAACAATAATTAATAAAGACATGGCTGCCTCAAAACCTTTTATCTCGTCTTCATTTTCTTATGAAACTTTGGAAGAAAAGCTCGACATCAAACCTAAGGGGGAATCTTTAATGATTGGTATCCCCAGGGAAATATCATTGAATGAAAACAGGATTGCGCTTACTCCGGAAGGGGTGGGCGTGTTGGTTGCAAACGGACACCAGGTAATGATAGAGTCAAATGCCGGGAAAGGGTCCAACTATACCGATAAAGATTATGGTGAGGTTGGTGCAAAAATTGTTTACGATAAAAAAGAGATCTTCAATTGTAGCATCCTGGTAAAAAGTGCGCCGATAAGCGATTCGGATTGCGAGTTGCTGAAGCCCAATACCACTATTATTTCTCCTATTCACATGGCCATCATGAAAAAGGATATTCTCGAAAAAATGATGGAGAAAAAAGTAACGGCAATAAGTTTTGAAAACCTGAAAGATGATAGTGGCCATAATCCTATTGTTAGAAGTATGAGTGAAATTGCAGGGAGTGCGGTGATGCTTATTGCAGGCCAGTATCTTAGTAACGCCAACAATGGAAAAGGCGTTTTGGTGGGAGGCATCAGCGGAATACCACCAACCAAAGTAATCATCATTGGTGCAGGAATTGTGGGGGAATATGCAGCAAGAACAGCGCTGGCTATGGGAGCAAGCGTAAAGGTTTTTGACAACAGTATTTACAGACTGAAAAGACTACAGAACAATATAGGCGTGAGAATGTGGACATCAGTTATAGAGCCAAAAATATTATCCAAGCAACTTAAAACATGCGATGTAGCTATTGGAGCATTAAGCGGAGCTGCAGGACGAACACCTGTAGTGGTAACAGAGGAAATGGTCAGCAACATGAGAGCCGGAACGGTGATTGTGGATGTAAGTATTGACCATGGTGGTTGTTTTGAAACGAGTGCGGTTACCTCTCATGAAAAACCAATTTTTACAAAATACGATGTGATTCACTATTGTGTTCCCAATATACCGAGCGGCTTTGCACGAACGGCTTCTCAGGCCATCAGCAATGTATTGATGCCCCTTTTGATCGAAATAGGAGAAGATGGGGGAATGGATAATATGGTGTGGCACAAGATGAATGTGAGAAGCGGCATCTACCTTTTCAAAGGAAGTCTAACCAACTTTTACCTGAGTGAGCGCTTCGATTTGAAGTATACCGATTTGAATCTGCTCATAGCCAGCAGAAGATAATTTTCCGAAAAGTTAATTAGAGGATTTGTATTGATCTATTTGCAAGAGTTGCTTGCAAAAGGCATACTCTTTTTTTTCATTGCTGCAAACAATCACCGTTCTGTTTTGAGTATA
>Ga0315905_10002914_pt1 | contig 17841 bp, 24 predicted proteins | sample LakEriMetagenome_5_FD_203522 | JGI IMG/M metagenome (GOLD analysis project Ga0315905, IMG submission 203522) | Freshwater fungal communities from buoy surface, Lake Erie, Ohio, United States - Buoy 4 MA121 | ecosystem: Environmental > Aquatic > Freshwater > Lake | place: USA: Lake Erie, Ohio... | reverse complement strand
CCGAGCAGGAGTTAGACTTTGGCGCCATTGTGTTTGACGAACTGACGCGCTTGAAGAATCCATCAGGCACACGTTTTAAGGCGTTGATGAAAGTCATTGACCCTATGAAAATTCGTTGGGGCTTGACTGGCTCATTCACCAGCAACGGCTTGGAGGACGTCTTCGGCCAGTGCAAGATCGTTGACCAGACGCTGCTGGGCCGCGCCAAGGGCGCGTTCCTGCAACAGTACTTTGTGCTGATCAACAAGGAGTTTGGCGAGTGGGCGCCCCGGGTTGGGTCGCTGGCCAAGGTCATGGACAAGATCAAGCCGGCAACGTTTGTGTTGGAGCCAGGCGAATACAAGGACAAGCTACCCCCGCTGCACGTCGTTGAGGTGCGCTGCGACTTGATTGACCGCAAGCCCTACGAAAAAATGAAGGCCGACTTTGTGGCCCTTGGCGTTGCCGCGATCAACGGCGGCGTGGTGACCGGCAAGCTGCAACAAATGGCCAGCGGGTTTGTGTACGACACGCGCAAAACAGCGTCTGACGTACCCGGCAAGTTTACTGTCACACAGACGCCGGTCTGGTTTAGCCCGCACAAATTTGATCGCTTGGAGGAGTTGCTTGATGAGAACCAACACGCAAATACCATCATTGTTTACCAGTATCAAGAAGAGCTTGCCGAGCTCAAGCGCCGGTTCAACCCCACGACTCTTGACGACGACCGAGCCATCGAGCGATGGAATGCTGGACAAGTCAGGTTATTGGCCGTCCATCCAAAGTCAGCCGGCCACGGGCTCAACCTCCAGCACGGTGGGTGTCACATGGTGTTTCTGTCCCTGCCGTGGAGTCTGGAGTTGTACGAACAGACCATTGGTCGTTTGCACCGCTCAGGCCAAGCACACGCTGTGTGGTGCTACGTGATGCTGACCAACAAAACGATTGACGAAAAAATTTTTGCCGCCTTGCATGATAAGCGGGCGGTGTCGGATATTGCAATGGAGGAACTTAAATGACCAGACTAGACCTGTGGAAGGCGCAACTCAAAGCGGCGCGATCCATATTGAAAATTCACCGCAAAGACGCCAACGCCGCAACGCGCACATGGCAACACACTATTGATTTGATAGCTAAACTGGAGACAAAAATTGGAAATCACTTGGCGAAAACTAAACGCTGAACTCAAGACCCTGGATGAAGCCAAGGTTTTGGAGATGCTGACCCATGAACGTGAGTCAGCCAAACGAGTGTCTGTGCTGGAGCGACTGCACCAGCGCTACACGGCCTTGCGGGCATCCCGCGAGCGGATTGAAATACTACAGGAGGCAAGACGACCATGACCCATTGGACACCACCCCCAGGCACCAAAATTGTGATGCCAAGTCTTTTAGTGACAAACGCTAAATTCAAGCCCAGCCGAGGCTCAGACGTGCAAGCGACTTGGCGCAAGCAGGGTTGGACTGCACCCAGCGCGGGTCTGCCCCCGCCCCCGCCTGAGAAGGTGATTGAGCCATTGCGCCGAGTGAGGTGAGCCATGCCAGCATTTGACACATGGAGCCAGGAGAACCTGGCCAAGTTTGCTGCGGAAGCCTACGCCAAGATGCAAGAGCAAGACGACCGCATCCAGCAGTTGCAAAACGATTTGAAAACCGCGATTAACGCATACCGGGAGATACTGAAATGAGTTATATCGTGGCATCGTTGCCACCCATCAAATGTTTTGTGAAGCGTGAGTTTCTGTACAACGACCACAAAGGGCAAGGCGAGCTTGAACCCGCCATCTGGGTTAGCCTGAAAGCGTTGAGGGGCCAGGTGTTCCGCATTGAGTCCTTGTTGCCAGCATACGGTGCGCTGTACGACAAGTTGCCCATCCACGCTTATGTGTGGCACGCAAACGCTGGCAACCTTCCGATTGACACCCTGCAACTGTGGGACTGCATGGGCTACAAATTCACCATCATTGAAAAGATCGGCCTGCGTAACCTGGGTGTGAAGTTTTTGGGCAAAGATAAGCAGTGGCACTTTGGGCGGTACTTGTTCACCGTAGACTTTTGCGCTGACGGCATGGACTTGGACACGGGCTTTACTGAGCAGGCCGAGGAGCACAAGTCCTTCAACTGGATCATGTTGGACAACGGCCAGTTTGCCTGCCAGCCCAACAATAGGTGCCTGTGGTACGACCAGAGCTTGATTCCCGCTGAGACCAAGTTCCCCGACTTCCAAGCGGCGCAGCGCCTGTGGACAGTGGACGGCACGCGCAAGTGGTCGGCAGGGGATGATTGGTTTTACGACATCAAGGAGAAGACATGAAATGGATTAAAAGCGCAGATCAACTGCCAGAACATAAGCAACGCTGCATTGTTGCGTGGGCAGATCAATCTGTTTCGCATACAGCAACCTTATATGAACATCCATCAAAGCCGGGTGTTTTTCAGTGGTTAGCGTCTAATGGAAACACCGTATATCACCATCCACTGTATTGGATGCCTTGCCCAGAAATGCCACCAAAGGAGAACACATGATTGAGGCCATACTTGCCGTGTTTGCAGTGGGTTTTCTTGGCGTTGCAGTGGGCGTTGGTGTTGTCTGCCTGATGGTCTGGATGGCGCTCAATGAAGACTAGAGGCGGCGCCAGGCCCGGCAGCGGGCGCAAGCCCACACCGATTAGCGAATCCAGGGCCATAACGCTATGGAACGAAGGCGCCAGCAAGAAGGAGATCGCCAAGCGCTTTGGCGTGGACTACCAGGTGATTCGGTACTTCTTCAAGAAGAAGCAGATGTTCAGGACATGAACAGCGCGGCTTCGTCCTTGCGGCGGTTCTCAAGCCCTCTGAGCACCTTGCCGCCGGCCTTGCAGTATTGCAACAGCGACGCTATGGCCGCGTCTTTTTCCCCGCGAATAACCTTCTGACGGAAGGTGCTGCGCTGTAGCGTTCCCAGACCAACATTGAAAGCAAAGCTGACGCAAGCATCGAATTGGCCTTGGGTAAGAGCGACAGGAATGAGTTGGCCCACACCGCGCTCAAAGCGCTGAAGATCGCTTCTGAGAATTCCATCTACTTCGTCTTTTGAAAACGTGCGATTGTCTTCTGGGCGAAGCGGGTAAGCGCCTCTTTGATCGATTGGAATTTTTGCTTGATCTGGGTAAAGTACATGTCCGACTCCTATTGTCCAAAGCTGTGCTGGGCACCGATACGCTTTGTACCGAATGCCCTCATGGTGCTGGATCATCTTGATCGCATCAGCGCTGACGTTCATTTCGACTTAAACGCTTGGCCACCAAACCAGAAGCTCACGATACAAGCCCAAATGATCTGGGTCTCATCGTCCCACAGGTGATTGAGCGCCACATCAAAAGCAACGTCTGTATGCCAGGCGTAGTAAAAACCAAAGACCTCGACGAACATAAACATGATGAACATGCCGTAGGTGATGACGCTACGGGTCGCAGCGCGCATGTTGGTCACCCAGATGCTGGCGCCTTGGCCCAGCGCGATGTCGTGCGCATACAGCGCCTGGCGCTCCTGCATGGCCGTCTGGTTGTTGGTGACCTCGGCGTTGATCTGAATCTGCTCGGTCTGGATATGTTCTATGCGCTCTTGCGCTTCCAGGCCAGCTTTCTTCAACGTCAATTCACGCTCAGTCTGCATGGCGGCCAGCGCCAGCTCATGCTTCTTGTCGGCCCGGTCCTGGAATAGCTCAAGGATTTTGGGCAAGCCGCCCATCAAGAAGCTGATAAGGGATGAGAACAGGGTCAGCATGCTTAACCTTTCAATTCAAAATTAAGGTTGGTGTGGCGCGGGTACTGCACAACACGCTCACCCTCGGGGCATTTGTATTTGATGGTTGCCAACAAAGTTGCCTTGCCTTCAGCAATCTTCTCTTTTCTCACCATGGTGAGTTGGTACGTAAACGTGTCGATCTCTGGGCCTGCTGGGCCGCTGAATCGGCTGGCGGTGGTGGTGGCTTCATGCACCATCCCCGCTGCGTCCCGAATGCTTGGCGTAAAACTTTCAACAGAACAATCATCCCGTTTTTTTATTCGTGCAACGGTGACGTTGATGGGCTGGCCAGCTTCTGCCACGATCTTGAAATGCTCTGGTGACCATTCAAGAATGGCCCTATCAAACCAACCAAACTTGTCGGCCAGCGTGTAACTGCCGCCCAGTGCGGCAACGCTTGCGGCGACCGCGCCAATGGCTTTGGTGAGGTCAATCATTTGTCAGCCTTGTTGTCGAGCTTGTCGAAAATCTTGCCCAGCATGTCGCGGATGTCGCGGATGTCGGCCTTGTAGTCGTCTTTGCTTATGTAGTTATGCGGCATGTTGCGCACGTCGCCGTCCAGCCGGTCGATGGCGATGTAGATGCGGTTGAGCGTCCACCCGCCGAAGAACCCGGCGATGGCCACAGCGATGTTGAAGAGTATTTGGTAGTCCATTATTGTGCTAGCGCGTTACGGTTTTCTTGGTTGGGTGCAAGATTGTTAGTTGGCATGGTTGCAGCGCGAGCCGCAGCCGCGCCAACTTTGCCATATCTGGAAGGGTCGGTCAAAATACGCAACACACCTGCACGTTCAGACGCAGGCAACGTATTAAGCATTTCCAGCGCGGATTTGCCAGATAGCATGCCTTCTTGCAATTTAAGCGCAACTTTTTTGTTCAATCGTTTTTCAAGCTCATCAAAAGTGACGTTACCGATAGTCACATCACGTCTGAGCAAACTAGGCAAGCGCGGGAACGACCGCCCTATGTCTTCAACGACAGACGTAAATTTTTCTGCGCCCGCCGTAGCGGCTTCACCCATTTGTTTTGTGCGTTCAACGCCAACCGCAAGTTTTTCTAGCGTAGGCATCTTACTGCCCATCTCTTTAAAGATGTCGTAGCTGCCGGGGCCAAAAATGGTTTCCACGGCGTCTGGGTTGTTACCCCGTACCAGACGAACATATTCCTGTGGGGAATCTTTAAACAACTTGGCCGCTTGCGCTGCCATAGCCTTTTGGTCAATGGCTTGCATTCCCTGCGCGTATGTCTTGAGATAATCGCGCCACCCAGTGCCGCCCGCCTTTTCAATTGCATCGTCAATAAGCGGGCGAACTTCTTGAAGCACGCTGCGCGTTACTTTGGCGCTGATCTTTGGGTCAGTCTGGCCAAGAATCTGCATGATGCGCTCGTTGATGCCTTCTTTGCGGAGGGTGTACAAATCGTGCGCATCAATAACGCCGCCGCCTTTGGCCGTCAAATTGGCAATGTCATCCTTAACTGCTTCCAACACTTTGGTCATGTTGGAGCTGGCGCGGAGTCCTGGCGTTGCAAGTTTGGCGTCAATGGCCGCAGTGATGCCGCCTGCATCCAAGGGGCGCAGGCCATAATCTTCTAAGCTGCCAATTTGACGTTCCAAAAAGCCTGCTTCGGCGCGGCGCTGTTTGGCAATGTCAGCAAAGATGTCAGACGTTTCTTGCCATTCTTGTGAGCGCGTGCCAGCAGTCAAAAAGCCTGGCTTGCCTTTAGCGGCAGTGGCCGCTTGTTGCGCAGCTTCAGTTGCCGGCGAAATGACCGCTTGACCGGGTAATGGTGGGCCAACCGGAATGCCACCGCGCAGCGCGTTAACCATGCCGGCTTGCCGCTGCTGCGCTTGCGGTGCTAATTGGTTGATTGTTTGTGCCGCTTGATTGGCCGCGCCCAACTCAACATTACGCATGTCTTGCGTCAGTTGATTCAAGCGATTAATTGACGCTTCATACGCCGCGCGGGCTTCAGTTTCGTTGCCGCCTTCCGCCATGCGTTGCAACAACGCAAGGTCATCCGATGCTTGCTGCTTGAGCTTTAACGATATATCGTCTGTTTTGCTTGCAAACGCACCTAAGGCTTGAAACGCATTTTTCTGTACGCCAGCCGCAGCCTGCGCGGCAGTCAAATCGTCTGGTGCTGCGGCAAGAGCGGCGCGGATAGCTCCAATGCGATCGCCGGCCACTTCACGCGAAATTTTGCCCGCTTTGACTGCGGCAAGTTGGCCGGTAAAAGCATCTTTAAGGAACCCAGCGCCTTTTGCAAGCGCTCCCACAATTGGCGGCGCGACGACGGCCAACGCCGCGCCGGTAACGGCGCCTGTTTCGGCCTCTTCGGGGTTTATGAGCGCTGAGGTAGCGCCGCCAGTAACCGCGCCGCCCGCAGTTCGAACACCCAAGTCAGCCGCCCGTGTTGCGAGCGGCGCGCCTTTTTGTACGGCTTTACCAGTTGAAAAACCGCCGGTTTGAACAGCTTGGGCCAACCGCCCTGCGCCCGTAGCCCGCAAAGGCGCAGCAATCATGCCGCCTACAGGATACGTTGCTGCTACTTCAGCAGCCAATTCGCCTGCGCCGGTAGAGGTTGGATACTCTTGCTTGAATGGCGCAACGCGCGCCTGTGCTTCGGCACGACGGCGAGCAGCGTCAGCCGCCAAATCAATGCCGGCTTGTTGAACTAAATTAAGCGGGCGTTGCCCCGTAACTATGCCGGATAAAGTTTGATCTGCGGGAAATAAATTGCCAACAGCTCGCAATCCTTTGCCCAACAATTCTTGGCCACCAAACATGACGTTGCCGGCGCCGCTAATGATGCCTTCTGACGCTGCTTGAAGTGGCGCGCCTATCTGCTCCATTACCCCAAGAACCCCGGTCAATTTAGGTTGTACAGGAGTACGGGGGCCGGGCATGCCCGTGCCTCTTGGCGCAGGTGCAGTTCCAAAAGTCTGCGCGGCAAACGCTTCTACTTGGGCAGGGGTTGCGTCGTCTGGGCCTTCAAAGACGTGAACCGCACCGTCTGGGCCTTGAACACGGTATTTGGTAGCCATTACTTGCCGCTTTCTTTACCAAGGTATTTGAACCCGCCAGTTCCTTGCCCCGCCGCACCTGGTTGATCCATTCCTTTGGGGGGAGGAATAAGGCCAACACGCATCATGCGGTCTTTGGCCGCAGTCCAACCCGCCAAACGCTCGGCAGAAGTTTTCATTGGGTTAGCAACGTCGCCCAAAGCGCCGACAATAAAGTCGCGGTCAGTGTTAGAAATGCCAGCACCCAATTTACCGCCTGCCAAATCAGTTGCGATTTGATTAGCAGTGCCTTCAAGTGCAGCAATTGCTTTGCGACCTTCTGTAGATTTACCAAAAAACGCAATCGCGGCGGTTGTCCCAGCTTGAAGACCACCGCTGGTTGATTTTGCAATTAGTTTAGAAATAGTATCTTCGCCAGTTGTCGGGTCATAGCCAGCAGACTTCAATGCCTTGACCGCAGCTTGCTGATCTTTATTTTCCTGAATGCTGCCAAGAGGCGTAAACGTGCCTTGCGGGTTGTCTTTAGTTGGCGGCGCAACAAAGCCACCAGCTTCAGCGTTAAACACCGGTTTTACAGCGTTTGCTTGCGCCAAAGTAAGCTGCCCGGCTGAAGTATTTGCTTGTTGTTGCGCAATTTTGTTAGCTGCAATTTGATACTCGCTCATGGTAATTGGGGCCACAGAGCCGGGGACTACCGTAGCCGGGCCGCCAAGCCCCGCCGTTGCCAACAACCTTGCAGTGCCGCCAGTGTTTTGCGCAGTGACTGAAGGTTTATTTAGCTCAATAAACTTAGTCATGCCCAACGCATTTTGATTTTTCCATACGTTAAATTCTTGAGGCGTTTTGGGAATTTCGGCCAATGCAGCTTCAAGAGGCACGCTAGAAATGGTGTCTTTTAAATACGGATCGTTATACATTCCAATAGTCCATTGCGCGGCGGCTTCTGGACTATTGACCTTGCTGAGTTGATCCCGGAATTGAGCGGTTCTAGTATTAGCTAAGTCTTGTCTTGTTTTCTGTTGCGTTAATCCCGCCGTGTCTATCTCAGTTTGCGTTTTCTTAGCCAACAACGCTTTCTGTTCCATCTCATTTATTCTTGCCAGTTCAGCAGGAATTAGATTGGGCGCAGTCGTCCTTAATTTGTTGACAATTGCCTGCCTCATGTTGTCATAGTTAATTCCTCCACGTGCTGCGCCCATGCCCGCAAGAGTTTCGCCCGCCGGACTAGCGGCTGCGCCTCCGCTGCCGCCATAATATGCTCCATAGGCTTGGCCTAGCGCATTTTGGCCTTGCTCGGCACGTCTTGCTGCGCCAAGTTGAAACTGTGCCAAAGCATTTTGCTGTTGCGCGTTTTCAACTTGCGCCATCTGAGCATACTGCGCCAATTGGTTCGGCACTTCAAGAGGCCGAATACCCAATGCGATAGAAGGATCGAGTGCCATATTTATTCCTTAGCCTGTGTATGTTGATCTGCGAGTCCGGTCGTTATACGCAGCTAACATATCTTGTTGGCCGGCGTAGTTCAAATACGAACCCAAGCCGCCGGTCAAAGCGTTGGCGCTTCCTACTGAACCCGCAGCATTTGCGGCTGCGCCGGACGTCATCAAATTGCCCACGTTGGACGCCATGTTCTGCCCGGCAGCACCAATTTGACCCGTGGCCGTTGGGCCATAGCCCGCCAAAGCCGCCAAACGGTTGTAGCCTGTGGCTTCACGCGCCACATCAGCGTTGTAGCCTGTTAGCGCTCGGTTGTAGGCGTTTTGATACTCTTGTGACCCATAGTCTTGTCCAAAACGCACTGCATTTTTTAAAGCGCTGCCGGACATTGCGCCGCTTCGCACAGCCGCGCTTCGATCCAACGCTTTCTGCCCTTCCGAAAAGCGGAACGCATAACCTGGGTCTTGAGTCAGATCAACTTTGCCAGTAAACGCTCCCGGCATCATGTTGCGTTGTGCCTCAAGCTGGGGTAACGCACGAATGCCAACTTGGCGAAATGGTTCTTGCAGCGCGGCTGTATCCCTAAATTGTTGGTATTGCAAATCAGCCGCACGACTTGCGGCGGCGGCTTGTGCGCTACCTGCCTGTTGGGCCGCGTTAGCCCCATACAAAGAGCTGCCAAGTATGGCCGCAGGCAGCATCCAACTAGACCCCATTCCAGCGCCAGTTAGAGCATTGACACCAGCAGCCCCCGCTCCAACAGCCCCAGCCCCAGCCCCCGCGCCGCCAGCAGTCAATCCAGCAATAGCATCGTATGCCGCCAGATCGGCAGCGCCCGCTCCAGCAGCGCCTGCGCCCGCTCCAGCGCCGCTAAAATACTGCATTGCGGCTGGCCCACCGTAATAAATAGCCGCAGCTATAGCTGCTGCTTTAGCTGCGTCGCCCCCGCCGGTCTTCCAATAATCGTCCAATGTCCCCGCTGGATTTTGAACAAATTTGGTTGCTGTATCAGATAACGTGCCAGTTGGGTTTGTTATAAGGTCTTTAAAAAATCCCATGCTGCTCTCCTTAAGTTACTTCACGGCCACTGACGCGCATGTTGATAGCTGAGCCAGTGCTTGCCGCAGTGCTGATGAAGTCGCCCACACCCAGCACTTGGCCCACCAACTCGGGGAAAGTATAGACCTCAGATGCTTGGAGCGTCTTGGTCTTGGTGATCAAATTCAAATCGCCAAACGCCCCCGACGCAGTGACCAAATAGACGCTAATGGTCGCAGCGCTGCCGCTGTAATTGGTCGCGGTAAATTTGTCGATGATGGCCGTGACGCCAGTAGCTGTGTACTGGGTTGTTTGCGCGGCCACAACAAGTTTGGCGGGGACAAGGACTTTGACGGTGACGGTCATGGGTTACTCCAGTAAAAGGCAATTGTTAGCGGCAGCTTGCATGATGACCCAATTGGTGCCGTCAGACACCATTGTCGCCCAATTGCCTGCAACTGCCAAGAGGATTGCGGTGCCCGCTGCCCCACCGGCTTGGGGGACGACATTGCTTGACGCTGACACCAGCGTCTGGGCTTGATAGTTTTGAAAGGTTAGATACCCACCAGGGAATGTAGACGCCGCCGGTAAAGTGACTGTACAAGTCGATCCCGACTTATTGTTGATGTACCAATTGCTGGTGCCCACTGTAAAGTCTGCCGTTACAGTCACTGGCACGGTTGACAGCGCCGCAATAAATGCGTTGACTGCGCCAATGTCAAGAATGGGTTGCGATTGCAACCCTTCAATCTGCTTTTGCATCTCAGCTATCTGGGACACCAAGGCAGAACAGCAATCGGTCAATATGTCAGGAACTGGTAAGGTAACAACAGGTGGCAGCGTTTGCAATTCCTGATTGACCGCACGAAGCGCGGCGTCATAGGATGCAATCAAGGATATTGAGTCAGAGCCAAGGCCGCTATCATCCACCACATCAGTCGCAATGTCGTTGAGCGACAGAAAAAACAAGTACCACGCCCGGTCAATCAACCCGGTACGCGGGTCGATCAACGGCACCCTGGGGGGTGTAATGGGCGTTGGATTTGCGTTTGGGCTAGGCATTGGTCGGGCTAATGATTAACTCGGCCCCCATGATGGCCACTTTGACCGGATCAGTCATGGACAGCTCATAGACGCGATCCCGCAGCTTGAGCGTCATGCCCAGCCGCCGCCAAAACGTCCGGTGGCCATACGCGCCAATCCTGCCAAGCGGCGACCAATGCTCGTTTGACCAAGTGTGCCCGCCATCGTCCGACCAACGCAACATAGCTTCGGGGTTGTAGCCTGGTGTGGCTTCGTGGGAATTGGTAACAATTTCGTATCCCGTAATGTCAGTATCTGACAATTCGTATTGCCCAAGCGGCTCAAAATTGTCACCAGCTTCAGTGGTTAATATAACGCCTGATTGAGTGGCCAAATATGTTTGCACATATTGAGCCACAAGGTTTAACCCCGACTCAGTATCTATGTTTTCGCTGGCGTAGGCAGGGTATAGGTTTAAACCAACGCCCGTTTCGCAATCCAATTGCAAGCTGTGATGGGCCGTGCGCTTGAGGTTGTTTTGTCCCGTAGGCAGCGCCCGCCAAGTGCGTAGCCACTTTTGAATTTCGCCATTGTCGGAGTACACGTCAAGATCAAAGGCGTAAATGTTGCCGTTTTGAAAGTCGCCAACAACAACTTTATTGTTGAACGCCATCTGGCAGTTGCTGCGGTGCCGGGTAAATGCGCCTTCGGAAAAACCGGCCCGCTCATGCCAGGCTTGGGTAGCCGCGTCATACACCCAAGTGGTGTTGGCCGTGGGGAAAATCAGCACATAAAAGCTGTGGCCATCCTGTTGATAAGTGTACGCAATGGCGTCCGACATGTCGCTGTACTGTTGGATTTGCCACTCAACCGCATGGGTCGAGATGCGCTGGCCTTGGTACCCGTTGGCCCGGTAGACGATACCTTGGCCCCGGCGATCCCGGCCCAGCCAAAAGAGACCATTGTCCATCTTGGCGATGGAGTAAGGGGCTGCGCAGCCAAGCTCGTTAAACGCGCCTTGGATGCGTTGCAAGGGAAAGTCTGTGGCGCCTGAGTCGTACCAGACCTCAATGCTGTTTGTGCCAAAGGCCCAGACTTCGCGGAAATTGGACACCACGGCCAACAGGCCGTCAGGCGACCCTTCAGTGCTGGCAAATTCAAGCGGGTCAATGGATGTGCCATCCAAAAGCGTTGTAACCCACATTCTTTGGCTGTTAGGCTCGTTGAACACAAAATAACCGTCCAGATAGCAGACTGTTACCGCGCCTGGAAAATCAGGGTCAGTGATCTGGCCAAAAGCGTTGGTGGCGTTGTTGTAGATGTAACTGGGGCCGTTGGCCGCAATAAACAGTTGCGTGCCGTTGTCGGCCATGCTGACCGGCCCAGAACCTGCTACGGTGCCGATTAGCGTGGGTGCGTAAGTGTTGTTGATCTTGTAAAGCTGAGTGCCCGACACCACAAAGCCTACGCCGTCATTAGGCGAAAACGCCCACAAGCCCCGAACCGGGCCAACGCCCACCGTTGACAAAAGCGCCAGACCTGGGCAACGCTGCAAAAATGCCGGCTCTTTACCGCCCTCGGGAATAACCTCTGGGAACAGATTGACCATGCGGGCATTCGCAGCGTTGATGCTGCGGGTCACATAGGTCGATCCAAGGATGGGCGTTTTCATGCGACGTAACTTGGATACCACTTAGTTGTCGTAGCGTCGTAAGTCATTGTCAACGCTTTTTTAACTACCGCTGTACCCGCCAACGCAATATTTCCCGCAGTTGTCCATGTAAATAGGGCCGTTGGAATTAATGTAATCGCACCGCCACCAGCAGAAATTGGGGCGGATGCCGTGATAGTATCGATTGCCGCTACTCCCGAAATAAACACAATTGGTGTTGTCGGGGTAATTGTTGCTGCGCTTGCAATTGTTGGCGCGGCAGCACTCACGGCGTTAAAACTGCTCAGTACAAGACTTGTGCCAGTGGCTGCGCCGATAACGGGGGTGACCAATGTCGGAGTGGTGGCAAATACTGCCGATCCTGTGCCCGTTTCATCTGTCAAGGCCGAACGCAAATTTGCGCTTGATGGGGACGTTAAAAATGTGGCTACGTTAGCGCCCAAGTTACTTATGCCAGTTGCAACAGGTAGACCTGTGCAATTGGTCAAAGTGCCACTGGCAGGCGTACCAAGGATAGGCCGAACCAAAGTTGAATCGGTAAACAACAACGAATTCTCTAGTTTTTTTGTTGTTCCCCCTTGGACAATTGGCAAGAGATCAGAAGTAGCAGCAGCAGTTGCTGGGGGAAGAGATGAGATTGCAATGGTGGTGGCCATGTTAGTAGTTTCCTGCGTAAATGTTAAAACGTTGACGGGTGGCGATTAGCGAATATGGCATTGACATGATGTCATCAGGATTGTTGATGCGCTTCAAGTTGCGTTTGCTGGTCATTGCAATGCGTTGCACTTGGGGGCTGGGCTCAACGCCAAACTCAGGCGCAAACTCCATGGCCAAGTTGTACGCGAAAGCCCGTAGATACCCCGGCGGGAACAAAATGTTGGTTGCCAAGTTAGCTGGCTGACTTAGCTCTTGCACGCTGACAAAATGGAACTCCAGCAGACGTGTAGGACGCGGGTAGATGTTGATCGTAACGTCTGGGTAGGTCATGTTGACAAACATGACTTGGGGAAAGGTTGACGTCACGGTCTTGACCGCGATGCCGTTGTATTGCTGCTGATTGATCAGCTTGAGGCCATACGACACTCCGGTGCCGGGGTCTTTGAAATAAGTGGAGTCGTCAACCAAAACAGGCCGCACGGCAGTGCCATTTAGGCGCACCAAGGAGCCAGTGGGGCCAAGGGTTTCTTCAATGGAGCCGACCGGCCAGTTGACGATCTGGTCAATGGTGCAAAAGACAGACAGACGCTCGGTGTTCCAAGAGTCGATCATTTGGTTGAGCGCCATCAAGGCGTCTTCAGACACTGATGCCGCTGGCGTTTCGCCCTCGGCCAGCACGCCCAGCAGCCGCAGCGCCCGGTTGATCTGATCGGCAGCAGAGTAGGTGGCCATCTTTACGCTCCTAGTTCGACCGCCTCAACAACAGGACGGCCACGTCTACGTTTTACTTCCTGTGGAGCCGCCTCTTCAACAACATCAGGCGTGTCAAGAGTATAGCGTGTCCAACCATTTTGTTCATCTGCTACAGCTTCAAGTTCCATCGACGCAATCTTTGCGCCGTGGACGGGGTGAGACATGTAAATGATAGGCATTATTCTTCCGTGGGTGTTGGTTCTGGCTCATCCAATCTACGATCAAGCATTTGATAAGCGTTCAAAACCGCTTGAGCTTGAGTCAGAAAGGCTTGCGCCTTCCCAATCTCTTGCTCAAGCGATTGAATTTCCCCAATGAGAAACTCTTTGGTGATTACCATCAAGCAATCGAGCTGACCATGATGTAGTAGGTCGTGCCGCCGCTGACCACGGGGATGGTATGGCTGACCACGGGCGAACCCACCTTAGCGCGGAACACGCCAGTTGCACTGACCGCAGGCATCAGAGCAAAGTTACCCACCTCGCCCGTGCCTGAGTTGGTTACGCGCAAGAAGGATGCATTACTCCAAGTGCCGCCAGAGGCAAAGTCAGAGTCCAGTTGCAAAGCCGCCAAAGTACCGCCGGGGTTGGTGGACGTGCCACCAATAGTTGCACGAATGGCGTTAGCCGCGCCGCTGATGGTGCCGCCAGTGTTGACCGAAGTGCTGACGTGTGCGCCGTTAATTGTGCCGGCAGTGGCAGCGTTTGCGCCAGTTACGCGGGTCAAGAAACGAGCAGTTTCACCAGAGCCAGTCGAAGTAAAGGTCAGCCTGTTAAAGTTAAGACGAGTGTCGCCCGACGTTGCCGAAGTGGTGGCATATGCGCCGTTGAGGACACCAGCAGAAGTGATCTCAATTGGCTCGTTAGCTGCGCCAACTTGAAACGAATCCAGTTGGGGATCGGCGTATGCAACGCCAATGGGTTTGTTATTTGCCATGATTAAATTCCTTTATCAGTTCCAAAAGAAAAAAATGGGGGCAAACGCCCCCATTAGGTTTAGGCCATTTTGTACACAGTGTACGCAGCGTCGCCGGTTTTACGAAACCGGAACACTGCGCTAGACGTGATTGCCACGGCCACAAAAGCGTTGCCGCCGTCGGTGATGCCGGTAGCGGTTGCCAACGTCACAGTGCCCGAAGAAGTGCCAATGTTGACAATGCTTAGGTCAAATGTGCTGCCAACAGTAGCGTTGGGAACAGCAGCGTCAATCAACGCAGCCGTAGGTAGCGTGTAGACAGCAGCCGTAGCCGACGGGTTTGCAACCAACATTTGATTGACCACTTGAGCAGCAGTCAAAGTTGCGGTTGCGGTTGCGGTTTGCGGTGCAGCCATTGCACTCATAAGGGTTTCTTGACGGTTGCCAGCACCGACTTGATAACCACCTGCGCCATTAGGTAAAGCCATGATAAATTTCCTTCAAAAAGATGTTACGAAGAAAGGGGCCGAAGCCCCGTTTCAGATCAACCCCAAATGCGGCAAGCCATCTGAGGACGAATGGTGGAGAAGCCATACAACACGTCGATACGGCAAGGCATACGGTCGTTGTTGATGTCGTACTGGCGAACTACGCGCAAGCTGATGCCATTGTGAACGGCACGCGCGGCCATATCGACCCCCTGCGGCAGCAAGAGATCAGCCGTCGCGAACGTGATGGCGTCCTTGTGGTAGACCAAATTCTGGGGGTACTGGGTTGAAGCAGCACCCACAAACACCACAGCTTTGGCAGTAGCAGGCAAGGTCAGCATGGTAGCCAGAGCGTTAGTCGCTGAGTACATCGGCGCCACGGTCACGGTAGCAGTGGTGCTGGTGGTCGAAGACGCCAAAGCCACGAACTGAAACAACGAACCAGTGGATTCACGGGTTTGTGGGTTCACAGCGTAGCAGTCGGCAATGGTAAACACGTCACCAACGGTGATGGTTTCAGCAGAGCCAACAGTCAACGTCAGGGTAGACGCGCCTTCAGCGGTCACAGCGGCAGCAGTGACGGTACCGGTAGCGGCGCGGGTGCCAGTGGTGTGTTGCTTGATCGACTGAGACATGTTGATCTCGTCAAAGCCCAACACGCCCATGCCCATCATGCCGTTCTTGAATTGGCGGCTGATGGTGTCGGTGGGGTTGAACAAACCCTTCATGCCTTCGACCAAACCAGCGTTAGCGGCGGGGTTGACGGTGGCATAACGGGGGCTCATCACAGCGGCGTTCTCGTTCAGCTTCTGCTGGGCTTGCAACAGCACCAAAGAAGTCGAAGGAGTGGTGCCAGGAGTGCCCACGGTGTTACCGATGCTCTTGTAAGCATTGGCAACGTCAGCGTCGATGGAGCTGGCTAACTGGCTGATACGTGGCTTTAACACACGTTCTGCAAAGTCATCCAATTGCATGGTCAATTCAGCAGATGTGAAGTTGACACCGATATGCTTTTGGCTGGCCACGGTCAAAGTGGTGAACTGCTCGTTGTCGTCTTGCACTTGCAAGGCGGCGCCGTCGGTCACCAGAGCGCGGTCGGGCAAACGAATACGCAGGGTCGAACCAATCTTGGCACCTTCAACAGCAAAGCTGTCGTCGTACTGACGGTTCACGTTACGGGTCAACACAAGGTTGTTTTCGAGAATCTCAAGCGCTTTGCGCGTGATCATGTCGATGGTTAAGATACTGTTAGCCATGGAAAAAGTCCTTTAAAAATTTAGCGGTTTGCCTGCATCTTTTTTAACTGTCGGGCTCGTTCGGCGTCAATCCACTCTGAAGCACTCATGGTCTTGGTAGACCGTGGGTCAGTCGTGTCATAAGCCGGCGCTCCAGAGGAGCGAGCCGTCACAGGCGAAATCGGTGCTGGCGCGGATGTCGTTTTCTTCACTGGTGGATCGCTGGCCAACTTGGCCTCAATCCTTCCAATTTCCTTGGCCTGCAAGATAGGTGCAAGACGGGAGATTCGATCTGCTTCCTTGGGGTTTGCACCGAGGTAGTAAGCTACTTCAGGGCCAACGTCCGAGGCTTGAATCGACTGAGCCATCACGGTCGTGATTGGAAGTTTTGGGTTGTACGCGACTTGTTCAAAGTCATCGTATTTGTTCCGAGCTTCTTCTTCCTTCTCGTGATAAGTCTCAAGAATTTCAGATTGCTGCCGGGCATGTTCACGCTGGGCAAGCAGCTCTTCAGCCTTTTTGTAAGCCAATGCGTCTGCATAGGCTTCGGGGCTTTCAAACTGATCAACCGGCGGGATGTCTGCTGGCGCTCTCAATGCCTGCGTTTCCGCTTGCCTTTGAGTCTGCTCTCTTTCCCACTTACGCTGTTCTCTCGCAAGCCGCTTACCGATGGCTGCATCCAGTTCTTCTTGGGTAAAAACCCTTGAAGGCTCTTTCTGCTCATCAGCGACTACCGGCGCATTTTCTACAGTCTCAGGAGTGGCCGTCACTTCCGTTGCTGGCGCGGAGTCAACTTCCGCTAGGTTTTGTTGGACTTCTTCAGTCATTTCAATGAATCCTAAGATTCCCCGGTGAACCTCACCGGTAAGGGTTTGTCAGCATTATGCTGGAATTCTGGTTTCTTGCATAGCTTGGCACGGTTTAATAAAGATTGTTGACCGCGCCAGTGCTATCTTTCCACACCAATTTGCTTGCTGTGGTTGAATAATACAACGTTGAATTTGGTGCGTTTCCATCAGCAACCGCAGGAAAGTTTTGCGGCGTGCTAGTTGCAAGTGCGTCGTTAAAAATAAGCCAAGCATTTGCTTGCAAAGCAGTTGCTGTTGAGTAGGAATAGCTTGATCCTAAAGCGCCGTCCAAAGTTGTGCCGCTTATTTTTACATTGCCAGCCGCAGGGACAGCAGTTGCAGCGTTTATTTTTATGCCAAATCTTCCCGCCACATAAGCAGAAGGATTTATAACATGATTGCTTACAAATTTAAACGTAGATGTTGTGGTTGATGGAATCAAATAAACGTAAGAATCACCAATAGTTGGGTCTGTTAAGTTGCGTCTTTCGCCAGATGTATTCAAACCACCATTGGCACAGTTATTAAATGTGTTGCCAATCAAAGAAATTGAATTGTAAGAATTGCCTTTAATGGCATAACCAGAACTATCAATAAATTGACAGCCAACAACAGTAACGTTAGTGGGGAAAGATGCGTTTGAAGTGCTAATCGACAAATCGGCGCATTCCCCTGTGGTTCCTGTTGATGTGTCCAGTAACCACCCTGTTGCTGAAAATACACAATTTGTAAAAATTATATTTCTTGCGTCAGCAATTATATTTCCATATCTGTTTAGCGGAAATTGGCAGTTAGTAAAACTTATGTTGGAACATTTCTGTACGATAAATCCATACTGGTTATTTGGTTGACCACCGCCCCCGCTGCTAAAACCATTGTTACCAAACATGGTGTTAACAATACTAATATTAGAGTCAGTAAATTGATTAACGTTAAAAATAGCACCAACACCTGCAATACTGTTTGATTGGTTAAAAGTACAGTTGC
>Ga0315905_10002913_pt1 | contig 17847 bp, 3 predicted proteins | sample LakEriMetagenome_5_FD_203522 | JGI IMG/M metagenome (GOLD analysis project Ga0315905, IMG submission 203522) | Freshwater fungal communities from buoy surface, Lake Erie, Ohio, United States - Buoy 4 MA121 | ecosystem: Environmental > Aquatic > Freshwater > Lake | place: USA: Lake Erie, Ohio... | reverse complement strand
CTGTGTGTGTGTGTGTGTGTGTGTGTGTGCGCGCGTGTGTTTGGAGTGTTGAAGTGGCGAGGGCGGGTGAGAGAGGGCGCGGTCGTCGCGTTTCGGGCGGGCGCGCGCAAGGGGAGGAAGCAGCAGGACGTTTCGCGCGCACGCGCGCGCGCTCGTCGCTTCTCACCTCTGCCATGGCCGGATCGATGTCGCGGGCGGTGCGTCTGGTCCTCGCGCAGGTACCTTATCGATGCGACTTGTCTGCTCTAGTGGGCGCGCGCCAACGCGACGCGACGAAGGCCAAGGAGGAGCGCCGGCTTTGCGCGCGCGCGAACTCGGCAACGATGCTTGCGTCCGAGTCTGCCCGAGGCAATTCGATCGTCTGGGCCGTCGTCGTGGAGGCGCTGCACAAGCTACTGGCGTGATGGCGTGCTAACGCGTGATCGATTGGCGCGCTTGCTGTTGGGGCCGTCCGCGGATGAATGCTCGGCTTGCTGCCTGCTCTGGTGGCTGGCTGCTCTCTTGAGCGGGGTCCTGCTCGCGGCGTTCACTCGCGCGCCGCACAGCGCACACGACGCACACACTCTCATTGCCTCCTCCAACAGTGTGTGGTCGCTTCTCCCACATTGCCACCATCGCACGCGCCAAGCCCCTCGCGACTCCCAGCATCCGGATCCCAATTTCGAAAACTGAACTCGCCCCCCCCCGATCGCACAAGTCCCCGTCCGCCTTGGCCAATCCAAGCAACAGGCGCGCGCCCAGAGCAGCCGAGCGCGATCCACACCGACCGCGCGTAAACGTCCTCCCCTGAGGCGCAACAACAGCGCGGCGCCACCCAAAAGCAGGCGGGAGATGCGGCGCGCGCCGCCGCCGCCGTTGGCGCGCGCGCGCGCGACGCCGGCGCCGCTGCTGACCGTGCTGCTGCTCGCCGCGCTCGCCGCGCTCGCCGCAACAGCATCCGCCTCCGAAGCCGCCACCGCCCCCTCCTCCTCCCAGCAGCCCCGCCGCTTCCAGGCCTCGGACCTGTACCACCTCACCGTCCCCGGCGACTGGTTCCTCACGGGCCACCGCGTCTGGGACTACGCGCTCCTCACGCTCGCGTTTGCCGTCGCCATCCCGCTCGCGCGGCGCGCGCTGGTGCGCTTCGCGTACGAGCCCCTGGGCCGCCGCATGATCGGCGCGGCGCTGCTGGCCAAGCGGCTGGAGAGGAGGAAGAAGCGGGGCGGCAAGGGCGGGAGCGCCGCCGCCGCAGCCACGACGACGACGACGACGCCGCGCCGCACGACGCGCCGGTCCGCAGCGGCGGCCGCGGCCGCTGCCGACGGCGGCGGCAACACCGCAAACGGCACCCCGGCGCCCCCGGCCCTCCCGCGCGTCTCTGCCGAGAAGATGCGCAAGTGGACCGAGTCCGCGTGGAAGATGACGGCCTTCTCCGTCCTGACGGGCCTGGCGATCTACGTCGTGCACGACGAGCCGTGGATGACCGAGCCCGAGACCATGTGGCGCGGCGCCAGGCGCATCCCCATTGACCTGCGCGTCAAGCGCTCGCTCGCCGTCTCGTACGCGCTGCAGACGGGGTTCTACCTGCAGTCGATCCCCTTTCTGCTGATGGTCGAGGTCCGCCGCAAGGACTTTGCCGAGTCCATGGCGCACCACATCATCACGGCCGCGCTGCTGGCCGTGTCGTGGGGCACCAACTTCACGCGCGCGGGCGTCGCGTTCACGCTGCTGCACGACGTGTCGGACATCTTCCTCGAGACGGCCAAGCTGGCGCGCTACTGCCGGCGCGAGGGCGCCGCCACGGCGGCCTTTGTCGCGTTCGCGCTCTCTTGGATCGCCCTGCGCGTCTTCTACTACCCCTGGCTCATCCTCGCGCACATCCTGATCGACCCCATCCGGCTCGTGGCGCTGCCGTTCGGCGTCGACCCGCAGCCCTACTGGTCGATCTTTGCCACGCTCTTCTCGCTGCTCTGGGGCCTGCACCTCTACTGGACCTACCTGATCGTGATGGTGATCGTGCGCAAGTTCACGCGCGGGGAGATGGACGACGTGCGGGAGGAGGACAGCGACGACGACGATAGCGACAGCGACGACGACTAGATTAGATGATGAGGAGCGGGGGGCCTTTGAAAAAGGTTTGCGGAAAGGAGAAAAAGCTTTTTTGGCGCGCGGCGACGACGAGACGGCGGATATCCGCTCGGCGGGCGCGAGGGGAAAGCCACAAAGGGCGGCGCGCGCGCGCTCTCTCTCTCTCCTCCGGTTTTTTCGACTCTCTCTCTCAAAACCTCGCAATTCGCGCGCCCGAGCCCGCCACAACCCGCAGCACCTAGCACGAGCCCCTTCTCCTCCCCAGCACGCTCTCGAAGCGGCACCTGGGAGCGCGCACACGCACAAAGGAGCCGCCCCAAAACGCGCAAAAATGAGCGAGGGCGGCGGCGAGGGCGGCGACGCCCCCGTCGCGCGCGTCCTGCGCGCGGTCGAGGCAGGCGTCTCCGCCGAGCAGCTGCGCGCCGTCATCGACATGTACGCCTCCGAGGGCGGGTGCGACTACACGCCCGGGACGTACGAGGTGCGGCGCGCGGCGGCCGTCAACTACCGCCCCGCGGGCGGCTACAGCGACGCGTGCCCCTTGCGCCGCGCGCACTCTCAGGCGCGCGGCGACGTCGTCAGCGTGTTGCTCGAGGCCGGCGCGGACGCCCGCGCGGCTTTCGGGCCCAACTGCAGCCCCTTGGCTTTGGCCATCCACTACGACCTGACAGAGACCCTGCGCGCGCTACTGCGCAGCGGTCTCTACGACGTCGACGCACCGCTGCGCTACGACTGCCGCAGCAACGTCGAGGGGTACGACGACGGCCCCGCCTCGTGCCGCGCCGTCCACCTCGCCATCGTGCCGCCGTCGCACTTGTACGACATTCCGCCTCGCCTGGACGCCCTCGAGATCCTCGTGCGCGAGTTTGGTGCCGACGTCAACGCCCGAGACCAATACGGACGGTCGCCTATCTACTGGCTGCACGCATCCTTCCTCGAGGGGGACTACACCTACGGGCGGGCGCTCGACACGCTGCTGGCGCTCGGCGCCGACCTCGAGGCGCGCGACAATGAGGGACGCACGCCGCTCTGCGACGCGGTCCTTCCCCATCGTGAGCCCGGCATTGCACGGCTGCTTTTGTCTCGCGGCGCATCTGCCAGCACGTTCGACCTGCGTGGAGTGTCACCCCTGATGCACGCGTGCTGTCTCTGGGACGACAATGAGGAACGTGGCGCGCTGGTCCCGCGCCTCCTGCGCGCGTCGTCGCGCGAGACGCGCCGCGCCTTGCACGGCACCTCGGACCGGAGCGCGCTCGATTATCTGATCACCCGGTCGAATTTGGCGCATTTGGCGCATTTGGCGGATGAGCCTTGGTACCGTGCCATCATTTGCGAGCTCCTGCGCTCTGGCGTGCCCGTCCATCCCGACAACGCCCACCTCGCCCTCGTTCACGCCGCGCGCGCGCGCCGGCGCCTCCGGGCGCTGGCGGCCGCGAGCGCGCGCTTGCCGCCGCCGTGGCAGGCGCACGATGCGGTGGTGAGCTTGGCGTTCGACCTCCAGGAGCTGCGGGACATCGATGAGGGCGTGCGCGCGCGCGAGGCGCGCGTGGCCGAGCTCGAGCGGGCGCTGGCCGAGAAGGAGGAGGCGGAGGGGTAGGAGGAGGGCGACGGCGACGAGGGGAGCAGCGGCCGCGGGGAGGAGAGCGGCGGCGGCGGGGAGGTGCGCGCGGCCGAGCTGGCGCTGGCAGGGCTAGCGCTGGACGAGGAGGGGGAGGAGGACGACGGTGCGCGCTGAACAATGGAGGCTTCGAGATTGTCGACGCGCACGATATCACACACAGTCAGGGGCCCCTGCAACGCACCCGCCCCACCCACGATTTGAACAGCCGACGACACTTTCGCTCGGACGACGGAAGCAAGCGCGATCACGAAACCACGCTCGCGGCACGCCGAGACGATGGCCGCACTACCTCAGCGCGCGCCCGTCCGCCCGTCGCGACCACAACCACGCGCACCACCTCGCACCCGCCGGCGAACTTTGGGCGGCGCGCTCAAAGCGACCCCTGCAGCCGCCGCCGCCGCCACGATGATCGCCGCCGTCGTCCTGCTCGTCCTCCTCGCCGCCGCGCCATCCCTCGCAGAAGCCGCCGCCGCCGCCGCGCGCCCCCCACCCGCCCCCCCCCTCGCAACCAGCAACCACACCAGCAACTGGGCCGTCCTCGTCTGCACCTCCCGCTACTGGTTCAACTACCGCCACATGGCCAACACCCTCTCCTTCTACCGCACGGTCCGCCGCATGGGCATCCCCGACGACCGCATCGTGCTGATGCTCGGCGACGACGCCGCGTGCTCGCCCCGGTCGCGCTACCCGGCGCAGGTGTTCAACGACGAGGACCACGCGCTTGACGTGTACGGACAGAACGTTGAGGTCGACTACCGCGGCCACGAGGTGACGGTCGAGTCGTTCGTGCGCGTGCTCACGGGGCGCCACGACCCGGCCGTGCCGCGCGCAAAGCGCCTTTTGTCCGACTCGGGGAGCAACGTCCTCGTCTACGTCACGGGCCACGGCGGCAACGAGTTCATCAAGTTTCAGGACACGGAGGAGCTGCTGGCGGCCGACGTGGCCGACGCCCTCGCGCAGATGCACCGCAAGGGGCGCTACCGCGAGCTCCTGCTCGTCGTCGAGACGTGCCAGGCGTCGACGCTCTACTCGCGCGTGCGTTCGCCGGGCGTGCTGGCCGTGTCGTCGTCCGTGAAGGGCGAGTCGAGCTACTCTTACACGACCGACCTGGACGTGGGCGTGGCGCTGATTGATCGGTTCACGGCGGCCACCCTCGACTTTTTCGAAAAGAGGGTGGTTGGTGGGGGCGGCGGAAGCGGAAGCGGCGACGACAGCGCCAGCGATTCCAGCGAAGAGCCGACGCTCGCCGACCTCGCGCGCGTCTACACGCACGAGCGCCTCGAGTCGCACTTTCACTACACGCTGGACAACTACCACGGCGGGAGGCGTCCGCTCAGCGCCGTGCGCGTGAGCGAGTTTTTCGGGTCGCGCAGGAGCGCGGTTGGTGGCGGCGGCGGCGGCGGCGGCGGCGGGGGCGGGGCGGAAGCGGCCGCGGCGTCAGAGGAGGGCGCCTACCCGTACGTCGGGTCGGCCGGGGATGCGGCGGCGCAGGAGGCCGCAGCGCGGGACACGACCTCCGGACGGCAGGGGAGCAGCAGCAGCAGCAGCAGCAGCAGCAGCAGCAGCAGCAGCAGCAGCAGCAGCAGCAGCAGCAGCATGAGGATAAGGCGGCGGCGGCGGCGGCGAGAGCCCCCGGCAGCGCGAGCGGCCGCTGCTGGCGGCGGCGGCGGCGACCCGCTCTTGCTCGCCGCCCTCGCCGCCGGCGGCGCCTTGTTTGTGGCGGCCGCTTGGCGGGCCGGGTCGGCGGTGCCGGCGGCAGACGACGCTCGGGGGGCGACAGATCGGAAGAAGCGGGCTTGACGAAATTGCAAGCAATGGTCTATTGTGACAAAAAGAAAATACAACGAAAGCGTGTCGCCGTCAATCAAAGCCGATCAAATCCGCCCGGGCGCGCCGACGCCCGCCGCGCGGCCCGCCCTCCTTGTCCTCCTCCTCCTCGCCGCCCTCCTCCTCGTCGCACGCGCGCCGCAGCAGGCCTTGCAGCTCCCGCGCCGCGCGCGCCGAGCCGCAGCGCACGTCGCACCCGACCAGCCAGCAGTCGGCCGTCGTGATTGCGGTGGCGGCGGCGTCGTCGCCCTCGGCCGTTGCCGCCGCCGCCGCCGCCGCGCCGCCACCACCACCGCCGCCGCCCCCGAGCCGCAGCACGGGCGCCATCAGCAGCAGGCGCACCAGCGCGGGGCCGTCAGGCAAGGAGCCGCCATTCTCGGCATCACCACCACCACCACCACCACCACCACCACCACCAGCCACAACGACGGCCGAGCGGACGACGTCCGCGATCGCGACGTCGAGCAGCAGCTCGGGCGCCTGCCACGGCGGCACGGGCGCGGCAGACGCGCCGCCGCCGCCGCCGCCGCCCCTTGCGCCGCCGCCGGCGACCCCGCCGCGCCCGCCGCCAGCGCCCCCCAGGCGCAGCAGCAGGAGCGCGCGCGACGTGACGAGCGCAAACTCGCGCCCGGACGATGCCGCCGACGCGTCGTTGAGCGGCGCGGGACCGGCGGCGGCAGCAGCAGCAGCAGCAGCAGCAGCGTCGCCCGCCGCCGCCGCCGCCCCCCCCGCCGCCCCCCCCGCCCCGCCCAAGAGGTCCACGCACCCGAGCAGCGGCTCGTCGCCCGAGGCGAGCGCCAGCAGCCGCGCCGCCGGCAGCGGCGCGTGCCGCAGCAGCGCGCGCCCGAGCGCCTCGAGCCGGTCGTACGCGCCGAGGGGGCGGCCGGCGCCGCCCACGGGCCGCGGGACGCGCGCGCCCGCGGCCGATGCGGCCCACAGGCCGAGGCCGCCGCCGGCGGCGACGAGCGCGCGCACCGAGGCCGCGGCCGCCTCGGCGACCTCGAGCGCCAGCACGAGCGGCAGCACGGCGGCCTGCAGGGCCGAGGCCGCGAGGGCCCGGGCCGCGGCAACCGGGCGGCCGCGGCCCAGGCAGGCGGCGGCGCCGGACGCGGCGCGCGCGGCGACGTGGCCGTAGCACGTGAACAAGGCCTGGAGCAGGTCGTGGCCTTCGGCGGCGGCGTGCCGGTGCGACGGCGGCGGGGCGGCGGCCGCGGCCAGCAGGGGGCTCGGGCGGGGCGGGCCCGTCCGGCGGTGCTGCTTGGGAGCGGCCTTGGCGGGCGATGACGCGACGGCATCTACGGCATCGACGGCACCACCACCACCACCGTCGCCACCACTGACCGCGACCACCGCCGCAGCTGCCGCCGCCGCCGCCGCCGCCGCAACCGCCCCTTCCGGCCGCCCCTCGCGGCGCGCGGCCGCGGCCGCGTCGGCGACTGCAGCGGCGACCGCGAGGCGCTTGGGCAGGTCGTAGGGCTGCAGGCACGCGTGCGCTGACGTGGAGGAGGCATACGAGGAGGAGGAGGAGGAGGGGCCAAATCCTCCACCACCACCACCACCAAACCGCGACGCCCGCCTGCCAAACCCACTGCTTGCCACGCCAACCCCGACGCCGCCGCCGACAAACAGCGCGGCCTCGGGCGGCGCGAGCGGCAGCAGCGCGGCCTTGGCGCGCCGCGCGCCCTTGGCGGCGCTGTGCGCGGAGGCATACGCGAGCATGCGCACGCCGCGGGCCACGCGCGCGAGGGCCTGGCGCGCGCGCGCGGCGTTGACGCCACCGGCCGGACTTGACGCCGCCGCCGTCGTCGAGGCGGCTGCGGCGGCGGCGGCAGCGGCGGCGGCCTTGCCGGCGTGCGCGGCGGTGGAGCTGCGCGCCGCCACGGCCGGCAGCGTGAGCAGGTGCCAGAACCCCAGGCCCAAAGCTCCCAAGGCCGACAGCACGCGCGCCGGGTCGCCGATGATGTCCAGGCTCGCGACCACCTTGGGCAGCTCGGCGTGCGCGGCCAGCGCGTAGTGGTGGCCGAGCACCAGCGGGAGGGCGTCGCCCGACAGCAGCGGGTGCCGGCGGCGCAGCGGGGCGAGCGTCACCCACGCGCCCTCGACCTGCGCGAGCGCGAGGGCGACCTGGCCCCAGACGGGCGGGGGGGCGGCGCTCGTCGACGAGGCGGGGGTGGCGGTGGCGCCGTCGTTGTTGCCGGCGGCGGCGGCGGCGGCTGCGGCGCGGTCGAACGAGGGCCGGCGACGGACGGCGGGCGCGGCAGCAAGCGCCTTGGCGGCGGCGGCCGCTGGAGCAGAGGGCTCCTCTGCCGCCGCCGCTTCGTCGTGCTGCCACGGGTGCGCCCCTCCTCCCAGCCAGGACGGCCAGCTGGTGCGGCGCGCGCGGTCCGAAGACCGCCGGCCTGCACCTCCTCCACCGCCGCCGTCGGAAGAAGACGCCGCCGCCACAGCGCGCGCGCCGCCGCCGCCCGAGCTCGCGGCGCGCCGGCCGGCGGCGGATGCCGGCGACTTGGCCGCCGCCGCCCCCTGCTCTTCTTCGTGCTCCTCCTCCTCCTCCTCCTCCTCCTCCTCGTCGACGACGGCAGCCGGCGCCGCGTCCGGGCCGAACCAGGACCCGGGCGCGAAGCTCAGGCACAGCTGGATCGGCGACACGTACCAGTCGTCGAAGTAGAACTTGAGCGACTGGCGCTCGGAATCGGCGGCAGCGGCCCCCCCGCCCTCGGCGCCGGCGCCGCCCCCGCCGCCGCTGCCGCCGACGGTGGCCCCGCCTGGCAGGGCCGGGCGCGCGGCCGCGGCGGCGCCGAGCGGGTGCTGGCGCGGCCTGCGATGGGCTGCAGGCGGCTGCTGCTGCTGCTGCTGCTGCGGGGCGGCGGCGGCGGCGCGCGCCCCGGGCGCCGTGGGAGGCAAGAGCGAACCGGCGGCGGCTCCACTGCCGGCCGAGAGCCCGCCCGAGGACGGGAGCGCGGCCAGGCGCGAGCTGGCGGCCGAAAACAGCCGCAAAGGGGACGACGCGTGGGCCTGCCCCCCGAGCCTGGCCGCGCTGCCGTGCCGCGAGGACAGGCCGCTGCCGCCGCCGCCGCCGCCGCCACCAAACCGCACCGCGAGCGAGGCGCCGCTGCCTCGGGCGCTGCCCGGCCCTGCGTGCGCGGCTGCGGCTGCTGCGGCGGCCGCAGCAGCCATGGCCGGGGCCGACGCGGCGTACAGCGCTCGCACGGCGCTGGTGGGCGGGTCCGCACTCGCAAAAGCAGCAGACGAAGAAGAACCACTCCCACCACCACCACCACCACCACCACCACCGCCGAGCGCCGCCGCGAGGCCGACGAGCGCGCGCGCGTGGGCGCCCTCGATCGCCACGGCCGCGGGCGCGACGTGGACGGCGAGGCGCTCGAAGCACACGACTCCCGCGGGCCGCGCGTTCCAGATCGACACCAGCACTCCGAGCGCCGGGGAGCCCGCCGGGCCCGAGGCAAAGGACGAAGGCGGCGACGAGAGCGGGTCGTCGTCGCGCGCGCCCTGACGACGGCGGGCGGCGGCGTCGGCGAACGAGGCCGTCAGCGACGCCTCGCCAAAGATGGAGCGCTTGACGGGCGCGGCCAGCATGACGCGGTGCTGCGGCTGCTCGCGGAGGCGCCGCTGGGCGGCCAGGGCGGCGGCCACGGCCGCGGGCCGGGGAGCGGGCGGCGGCAGCCGGTGGTGCGGCGACAGAGCGGCGACGGGGGCACAGGCAGAGGGAGGCCTCGCCCCGCCCAGCGTCCACCCCCGCGCGGCGGCCGCGCGCCAGCGCGACGACGGCGCAGGAGGGCCGAAGGGTGGCCGACGCTGCGGCGCCGCCGCGGCCGCCGCCATCGCCAGCGCCGCCTCGTCCGCCCCGCTGCCCGCGTCGAGCGTGTTTTCGACGAGCGCGGCGCCGAGCGACGCGCCCACGCGCAGCGACAGGCCGTCGCGCGCGGCGCGCGCGTCGAGGCGGCGGAGGGAGGCGTACAGGAGCTCCTGCGTGTCGGACACGAGGGACAGGCCGACGCCGGCGAGGGATATCCGGGCGTCGAGGGCGTAGGACGGGCCGGGGGGGCGAGAGGCGGGGCGGAGGGGGCCGCTGCCGTCGCGGCGCGCGGCGCTGGGGGCTGCCAAAGAGGAGCGGCCGCCGCGAGCGCGGACGACGAGGGACGGCCGGGGCAGGAGGCGGGCGGTGGCTGCGGCGGCGGCGGCCGGCGATGGCGACCGCAGCAGCTGCTGCTCGCGAGCTTGTTCGTCGACGCCAGCACCGGCTGGCGGCACGAGCTGCGGCGCGGCCGCGATGAAGGCGGCCAGCTCGCCGACGAGGCCGTCGTTGGCGCGGCGGGTCGTCGTCGGCGGCGGCACAGGACGAGCCGGCGGCGATCCAGCAGCAGCCTCGGGCCGCCGCTCCACGGCGCTGTCCTCGAGCAGGGCGGCCTTGACGCCCGCAAAGGCTTCCGCAGACCCAGACCAGAGCGACCACAGCGGGCCCCAGCGGCGCCGCTGCTGCAGCCAGCGCGCGCGCGCCCACGCGCGCGCGTCGTCGTCGGCCGCGGCCGCGAGCGCGGCCGGCAGCGGGGCGCGCGACCCGCCCGGGTGCGCGCCCAGGTCAGTGATGCACAGCACGCGCGTGGGGCCCTCGGCGTAGGTGGTGATGCACAGGCGGCGCGTGCCGTCCATCTCCGCCGCGGTAGCGCCGCCAGCACCGCCACCACCACCATCGCGGACGTGCGCGCCGCTGCCGTCGTTGCCGCCACCGCCGCCGAAGAAGAGCAGCGACCCAAGGCGCGGGGCCGCGACCCCCCCGCTGCTGCCGCCGGCTCGCCCTGCAAGTCCTGCCGCGGCCGAGGCTGCAGCAGCGCCGCCAGCAGAAGAGCCCCTGCCGGCCGCGGCGACGCTCCCAGCGGCGGCGCCTCCGACGCCCCCAAAGCCGACGACGACACCCGACCCGCCGCCGCCCCCTCCTCCGCCGCCGCCGCCGCCCAGGGCGCTCGACGGCCGCGGGGGCGCGGCCACGTCGACGACGACGCGCGTCCCGACGGCGTCCAGCTCAAACTCGCCCAGGTGGCGGTGGCCGGGCAGGGCCAGGGCGACGCGGTGGTGGGCGGTCGGGTCGCCCGCCCCGGCCGGGGCCGAGGCGGCGGCCGCGGCGGCGCGCCCAAACAGCAGGCCGCGGCCCGCGCTGGCGGCGGCGGCGGCGGCCGAGGCGGCGGCGGCGGCGGCGGGCTCATCCCACGAGTATCGGAGCGAGCCGTACGGCCGCACGGCCTCCTGCGTCTCGGCGCACCCGACCTGGTGCACGTGCAGCGTCTCGCCGGAGCAGTTGTCGATGCGGTAGGGCGCAAAGGCGGCGCCGAGCGGGCGCAGCACGGCGCGCACGGTGCCGCCCGCGGCGTCGCGGCCGCTGTCGCCGCTTCCGCGCGACGCGCCTCCGGCCACGGCAGAGGCGGCCGCCTCTGCCGCCGCCGCCGCCGCCCCGGACACGCCCCCCAAGCCGCTCACGGGCGCGGCCCCGACATCGAGCCGCAGCAGCAGCGTCTCGCCACGGTGCCGGTGCCGCAGCTTGACGAGCGTCTCGCCCGGCTGGTCGAGCGCCAGCGCGCCCGACCACGACCAGCCCGGCGCCGACGCGCGCACCTGCACGCGCGGCGGCAGCGACGGGTCGGCCCACGTGAGCCCGCGCGCGCTTCCCGGCGCGATGGGGGTGGCGGCCGCGGTGGCGGCGGCCGCGGCGGCGGCTCCCGGGCCCGCGGGCTGCTGCCGCACCTGCACCTCGAACGGCAGGCGGCTCTCGACGACGTACGTCGGCGCGATGTGCAGCGCGACCGCGCCGGCGCCGGCGGGGCCGACGCGCTCGGCGCGCACCGAGACGACGACGGTGCCCCCTCCCGCGGCCGACGGGCCACCTGCAGAGGCGGCGGCGGCGGATGCGGGGTTGCTTGCCGGGAGCGCCACGGCTCCCGGAGACAGCGGGGTCGAGGGCGATGACGCCTGCGAGGGCCGGTTGCCGGCGGCGGACGACGAGGCGCCTGACGCGGCCGCGGCTGCTGCGGCGGCGGCGGCCGCAGCGGCGGCGCCAGGTCCGGGCCTGCGGGGAATGGCGACCACGATGGTGCCACCTCCACCACCGCCGCCACCGCTGCCCAAAGCAGCAGCAGCAGCAGAGGCCAGCGTCGGCACGTCCAGCCGCAGGGGCGCCGACCACGCCAGGGGCGGCGGCGGGCCCAGCGCTCCCGCGGCCATCGCCCCGATGCCCGAGTGCCACTGCGCCAGCAGCCCCCGGCCCGCGGGCGCGAGCGCGAGCTGCAGCTCGAGCGCCGCGGGCGCCGCGTCCCCGCGGGCGGCCGCCTCGGTCGCGGCGGCGGCCGCGGCGTGCAGGAGCTGCTGCTGCTGGTGCGCGGCGGCGTCGGCGGCAGCGGGCGAGGCGAACAGGCCCGCTGCGTCGGCGGCAGCAGCCGCGCGGGCGGACAGCAGCGCGGGCCAGGGCCCCGAGGCGGCCGCGGCCGCCAAGGCCGGAGGCTGCAGCAGCAAGGCGGACGCCGAGCCCGCCGCGGACGCCAGCGAGGCGGCGGACGAGCCCGCGAGGTTGGGGCGGAAGGCGCCGCCGCCGCCGCCGCCGCCGCGCGCAAACGCGCCGCCGCCGCCGCCGGCGGCCTGTTGTTGTTGTTGCTGCTGCTGCTGCTGCTGCTGCTGCTGTTGCGGCGCCGCGCCAGCGTCGGGCACCTGCGCGGCAGAGGCGCCGCCAGAGCCGCGGGGCCCGCCCAACGGCCCGGCGAGCTCTCTCGAGGCGCGCAGAGCGAGCTCGGCAGCCGCGGCGTCCCCGCCGCGGCGGCCCGGCGCCGCCGACAGGGACAGGCCCTGGGGGGTCGGGGGCACAGCCGCGCCCGCCGACGGGCCAGCAGCGCTGCCGGCGCGCCGCAGCTGCTGATGCTGCTGCTGCTGCTGCTGCTGCTGCTGCTGACTTGCCAGGCCGCCGCCGCCGCTCGCGGAGGTGCCCGAGTGGTGGTGGTGGCGCTTGGCCGGGCTCTGCCCGGCCGCCCCCGACGCTGCCGTCGCTCCCGCCGCCGACGACGAAGGCGCAGCAGCAGCAAAGGGCGGCACGACCACGGCGCCCAGCGCGGCGTCCGCCGCCGCAGCAGCCGCGGCAGCAGCAGCCGCGGCCTCGATCGTCAGGGGCTGTCGGCCGCCGCCGGCCGCCGCGGCCGCGGCGGGCGTGCCGGGCGCGGGCGCGCGCCGCACCGCCAGCGGCAGGCCCGTGCCGTTGAAGACCCACACGTCGCAGGCGAGGCGCGCGCGCAGGCGGCCCGTCGCCAGCCCACGCGTGAGCACGAGCCGAAGCGGCTCGACCGGCTGCTCCGAGTCGAGGGGGGCCACGCAGAGGACGCGGGTCTCGAGCAGGCGCTCGGCTGCTGCCGCGTCGTCCTCGTCGCCGACGTGGCGGCGCTTGCGCGTCGTCCCGCCTGCAGCGGCGGCGGCGCTCGCGCTCAGGCCCGCCGAGGTCAGCAGAGGCACCCAGTCAGACGGGTGAAAGCCCATGGGCTGCGCCTTGAGCCGTGCCGCGGACGCGGCCTCGTGGCTGCTGCTGCTGCTGCTGCCGCCGTGCCCGCCAGCGCGCACCGTCGCCGCCGCTGCGGCGGCCGCCGAGGCGCAGTAGACCGGCAGCTCCGAGCACGGCGGGACGGTGGCGACCACCGCCGTCGGCGCCCTGGACTGCAGGTGCAGCGCGGATGAGGACGCCGAGGGCGACGGAGCGCGCGGGGGGAGGGCGGCGTCGCCGCCCCCCCCGCCGCCGCCGCCGCTGCTGCCGACCGGCGGCTCGTTGCCCGGCCCTCCTGATGCTCCTCCGAGCGCGAGCGACACCTCCGCAGGCACGGGCAGGCAGTTGCACAGCACGAGCGGGGGCTCCAGGCGCAGCTCCCACAGGCCCTCGCGCCCCTCGTCACCAGCCAGCGCCGCGCCGCCGAGCGCCAGCGCAAACGGGGGCGGAGGGGTCAGGCTGCTCGCCGCTGCGGGCGCAGCAGCAGCAGCAGCAGCAGCAGCGGGCGCGCCTCCCCCCGCGCTCGCGCCGCTGCCGGCCGCGGCCGCGAAAAAGGTGAGCTGGTGCCACTGCGGCTGCTGCTGCGCCGCAAAGGCCGCGGCGGCAGACGGGGGAAAGTACCAAAACCCGCCCTCGGATCCCGACCCCCCCGGCGCCCGCTGCTGCTGCCGCGCCGCCCAACTGTCGGCCGCGGCCTCGCTGGGTGCGAGCGAGCGCACGTCCAGCGGGCGGGACCAGCCGTACGGGTGGTACTGCTGCTTGGGGTGTTGGTGGTACAGATGCGACGGCGAGCGCGAGTGCGCGAGACCCGACGCCGACGCAGACAGGTTGCCGCCGCTCCCTCCCCCGCCGCCGGGGCGGAGCGGGCCGGACGCCGAACGCGAGGGCGGCAGCTGCTGCTGCTGCTGCTGCTGGGGCCCGCCGCGCGCCCCGAGGCTCGCAAACACGGCCGCCACCGCACCGGCGGCAACGGGACGCAGCACCAGGCACGGCGCCGCGGACAGCACGGCCGCGAGCGGCAGCCAGCAGCGCTGGCCGGCCGGCAGGCGCGCAAATGGCTGCGGGGCGAGGCCGAGCGGCGGCAGCAGCGCGAGCTCGACCTCGACGGTGCTGCCGTTGCGCACGGCGACGGCCGAGTGCAGGGTGACGGCGCGGCGCCCGAGGCCGCGGGACGTTGCGGAGCTGCTGCTGGCTGCAGCGCCGGGCCCGACCGAGCACACGAGGCGGGCGCAGCGCAGCGGCGGCGCGGCGCCGAGCGGCAGCGGCATCGGCGGCGCCATGGGCGGGGGCGCGGGCGGCAGGGGGGGCGTCGACGGGGCCGCGGCCGCGCCCGAGCGGGCGAGGGCTGGAGGGGGGGTCGCCGGCGGCGACGAGAGGTCGTGGCCGGAGCCGCGCTCGAAAACGTGGTCGTCATCGGAGTCGTCGTCCTGCTTGGTCGCCGTCGACGCCCCCGCCGCTGCCGACGGCGGCCGCGCAATCACGGCAGCAGCCGCGGCCGCGGCCGCGGCGCTCGCGGCCGTCATCGCGACCGGGGCGAGGAGCGACAGGTCGGCGGCGCTGGACGATGACGCGCCCTGGACCGCCCGGCCCGGAAAGAGGGGCGACGCCAGCACCGCCGCCGCGGCCGCCGCCGTGGTCGTCGGCGGGAAGCAGCCAAAGCCCGAGCCAAACCTGGCGCGGTGCGTGACGCAGCCCGCGCCGTCGAGCCACACGGGTCCCAGCACGTCCTGCTGCCCGGCAACCTGCAGGTACAGGCACTTGCGGCGGCGCTGGGCGGGAGGGGCGGCGTACGCGGTGCTGCTGCTGCTGCCGTCGCGCTTCTTGGCGCCGCGGGTACGCCTCGCGTCGTCGTCCTCCTCCTCCTCCTCCTCCTCCTGCTCGGCTGCTGCGGCTGCCCCCGAGCCAAGCTCCGCGTACGCCGGCGCGCGCACGTGGCGGCCGCAGTACCCGGCCGCCATGAGGTCGGGCCCGGCGATGGACACGGGCCGGCGGCCCAGGGCGACGCCCTCGCGCGCGCCGCCGTTTGCGTCGGCGTCTGCACCGTCGGCCGCCGCCGGCCGTTGCGCGCGCGCGGCGGCCACCTGCAGCCTCGCCGCGGCCTCGGCTGCGGACAGCGGTCCGTCGGCCACGACGAACGCGACGGGAACGCCCGTGGAGTTGCAAAAAGCGGCGGATCCCGGCGGGGGAGCGGCTGGCGCGGCCGGGGCGGCAGCCGTTGCCGCATCCGCCGCCCCCGAGTCCTCCTCTGCCTCCCCAGCCGCGAGCGCCTCGAGCAGCCGCGACAGCAGGGGCGCGTCGCCCGCGGCGGCGGCGGAGGCAGCCGCAAGCACGCCTCCCTGGCGGCCGAGGGCGCGCCAGATGCCCGGGGCCACCGTGGCCTCGAGCGTGTCGGAGGACAGGACGGCGACGCGCGTCGACGCGCCACTGCCGCTGCCGTCGCCGGCAGCGGCAGAGCCAGCGCCGCTCCCGTCGCCTGCATCCGCGCCCGCCCGCCGCTCCAGTGCCAGTCGCACGGACCACGGCTCGACCGCCGGCTCCCAGCCGTACTTGTCCGCGTTCCACGCGTCGACCAGCACGCGGGCGTCGAGCGCCGCGCGCAGCATCGCTGGCGCCGCCGACAGGCGCAGCGACAGCGGCGACGACGCCAGCTCGAGCGCGGGCGCGACGGACGCGAGGGCGCAGTCGGCTGCGGAGAGGGGCGGGAGGGGAGGGAGCAGGGGCGCGCCGGTGCTGCCGGGCGCGAGGTCGTGCGCGAGGTAGCCGCGGGAGAGGGACGCAAAGAATGCAGGTGCGGGGGCGGCGGAGGGCGCCCGCTGCTGCTGCTGCTGCTGCTGCTGGTGCTGCGGCGGCTTGGCCGGCGATGCCGGATGCTGCTGCGACTGCGACTGCTCCTGCTGCTGCTGCTGCTGTTGCTGCTGCGGCTCCTGCTCCAGCAGGGCGCCGTCGTCGCCCAGCAGCGCGGCCGCCGAAGACAGCAACACGCTCAGCGCCAGCGAGGGTGGCGGCGCCGCCTGCATCCGCGCCGGCGCCCCGCCGCCCGCCACGCTCGAGGCGAGTGGCCGCCGCGGCCGCGGCGGCACGGCCGTGGCCGCCGCCGCCACGGCCGCCGACCACTCGGCCTCGAGCGCGCCCGAGGTGGCCAGCAGCAGGGCGGCGCGCGACGTCGACAGCCACGCGCTCAGGTTGCGCGCGGACACGTCAACGGCGAGCCCGGGCGGGGAGGAGGCAGCCGCAGCGGCAGCGGCAGCGGCGCCTGCGCTTGCGTCGCCGCCGCCGCCGCTCCCGCCCACGCGGCGCAGCGCGACGTTCACGCCGTGCAGCGCGGCGAGCGCGAGCTGGGGGCGGCGGCGAGCGGCCGGCGGCAGGCTGGCCGGCAAGGGCGGAAGGCTCTGGGAGCCGTCGCGGGGCGCGGGCAGGCACCACTCGAGCGGCGCGAGCGCGTCAAACGACCAGCGCGCGGCGCCCAGGGCGGCAGCGGCCTCGGCGACGCGCAGCGAGAGCAGCGGGGAGGCGGCGGCGCCGGGAGGGGCGTCGCCGTCCGTCGCCGTGCCCCGCCCGTCCAAGGTCGCCTCGACCGACCAAAAGTCAGCCGAGAGGACGGGGATGGCCATGGTCGGCGCGTCGCGGCGGCGGCCCTTGTTGCCCCCTCCCTCGTCCCGCAGGTGCAGAACGTGGTCCTCCGAGCCCGCGCTAGCGCCGTCGTCCTGGTCGTCGTCGTCGTGGTCGTCCTCGCTGTGCGCGCCCGCCGCCGCCGCCGCCGCAGCAGCAGCGGCGGAGACGGCCGCCGCGACGGCCGAGGTCGCCGGCGCTGCCGCCCGCCGCTCCTGCTCCTCGTCGCCGTCGCCGTCCTCGCTGTCCCCGCCGGGCAAGTGCGCGCCGCCGTCGTCGTCGTCGGCCGGCAGCGTCGACGGCGGCAGGAAAAACTCGGCCTGCAGGCGCCGCGCGCGCAGCGCGAGCCAGGGCAGGCGCGGGGGCGGCGGGGGCGGAGACGTCGGCGCCGCCAGGGCGGCAAAGGCCGCGGCGACCTGCACGAGCGCGGGCAGGGCGGCGTCCCACGCGCCCAGGCTGGCGGCCAGGCGCCAGTGGTCGATCAACAGCTCGGCCGGCGCATCCGCCGTGTCAACGCCGCCCGCGCGGAAGAAGACGGCGCGCAGGGCAGCAGAGGAGGAGGCGCCGCCGTCGTCGTCATCGCCGCCGCCGTCGCCCGCGGCAGCCGTCTCGACGGCCGTCAGGGCAAACAGCAGCTGCGCGGGCGCCGCCGGAGCTGCGGGAGGCAGCGGGGGCGACGGCGCCGTGGCGGCTCGAGCCGCGGCCGCCGCCGTTGATGCCGGCGCGCCGTCGTCGAGAGACCAGTACCGGTCGCCGAGGCGGCGGGCGTCGCCACCCCCGGGGCCTGTGTGGGGGCGGGGCAGGACAGCGGCGGCAGCAGCTGCGCCGGGGCTGCTGCCCAAACCGCTGTCCCCCCCGAGCGCGCGCGCCCACGACACCAAGCCCGCCGCCGCCGCTGCAGCCGCACCAGCACCCCCGCCCGAGCCGTCCAAGCTGTCGCCCGCGACCGAAAAGTAGTCGCCGAGCTCCGTGCGGGAGGCACCACCACCCGCGAGAGTGGCGGTGCCGTCGACGCTCGCGACGGCGGCGGCGGCGGCGGAACCGAACCGCGCGGCGGACGACGCACCGCCGCCCGAGCGCGCGCTCACAAACGACGCCGGCTGCTGCTGCTGCTGCTGCTGCTGCTGCTGCTGCTGCTGCTGCTGCTGCTGCTGCTGCTGCTGCTGCTGCTGCTGCTGCTGCTGCTGCTGCTGCT
>Ga0315905_10002912_pt1 | contig 17847 bp, 17 predicted proteins | sample LakEriMetagenome_5_FD_203522 | JGI IMG/M metagenome (GOLD analysis project Ga0315905, IMG submission 203522) | Freshwater fungal communities from buoy surface, Lake Erie, Ohio, United States - Buoy 4 MA121 | ecosystem: Environmental > Aquatic > Freshwater > Lake | place: USA: Lake Erie, Ohio... | reverse complement strand
ACGGTATCCCAATCGACCAAACGATAAGTGGGGCGGCGACGCAACGCATTGCGACGAGCGAGGCGCACCTTGCTGACTTCCCAACCTGGTGTGCGGCCGTCTTCACGCAAACGTAATGCGACGTCGCTCACTACTTCATCGCCCACTTTTTGGTTGATGACACCAATTTTGAGGAGGCGTTCACCTTCTTTTGGCTTGAAAGGGTGGAAGTCGACGTCCCAACTTTTCAATCGTGCACCGGCATTGTCGAGTGAGGCCACGCGGTTGGCATTCACAAAAATGCGTCGGCGCTGGCTGGTGGCAACGAAACCCAACACTTGTGGGGCCGAAGAGGTGCGGCCCGAGACCACCACCACGTCTTCGAGGCGACCAATAGGTGCGCCACCCGCATCGAGAAGAGACAGGCGCATTACCCGAAATGCATAAATGAGCTCGCCTGTCATACAGCGAGATTACCCCCGTGAACGCATGAACCTGCGGCGATTTCGGGCAATCCATCGATAGATCACATTGGCAACACTGCGAATTCCCCACAATGAGACAATTCGCCCCGCGATGCGAAAGATGCGCAGGCGACCGTGTTGCAAAATGTACGCCACTGCAAGCGCTTCACTTTGTGGTGCGGGCTCCGACTTGCTGAGGGTCCATACCGAGCGATCGAGCTCACTGTCGCCAATGCCCGCTGCTCCACTTTCCCAAGTACTGCCCGGCACCACAGCAAGACTTGTATTTTTCTCGACCCAGCGCGCAGCAGCTGAACACATGGGGCATGAATCGTCGAAGATCATGCAGGCGTCGTTCGCGTTCGGGTCGGTCATGTGCACAACCTATGCTCATGCCATGTCGAAAGTCGCAATGATCGCCCTGAAAATTGAAATTGACCGCGCGAAGAATCTTTTCGCTTCACTCACCGCAGACCAATGGGCGGCGCAGTCGGGTTGTACCGACTGGCGCGTACAAGACGTGGCATGTCACATGGCCAGCGTGTTTCATCAAATTGCCGACCCCGCAACCATTGACGGCGGCAACGGCGAAGACGCCGAAGTTGATGCTGAAGTTCCGGTGCAGGCCCGCAAAAACTGGACACCATTGCAAGTGATGGCCGAGTACAACGAGTGGGCCGAGAAAGGCTTCGCCGCATTGGGCGCCATGCAAGAAGAGCCCACCGCCAGCACGGTCATTGCCATGGCCAACCTGGGGTCGCACCCGCTGCACATTGCATCGAATGCCATCGTGTTCGACCATTACTGCCATTTGCGTCACGACATTGGCCATGCCATTCCTGCTGCAGCAAACTTGCCCCACGACGACGCAGCACTCAGCGCTGCTTTGGTGTGGATGCTCGCTGGCACCCCCGAAATGTGTGCTCCAGCACTTGCGTCGTGCACGGTGGGCGTCAACCTCGTTTTTGAAGGCCCAGCCGCCGGCTCTTATGCCATCACCCCACCTGCAGCTGGCGCCACCCTGTGGAGCGTGGTGCCCGAGGCCAACCCCGCCTTTGCTTCTGCTACCGGCACAGCCCACGACTTTGTTTCTTGGGCTACCAAGCGCGCCAATTGGAGCGACTACGTGACCCTGAGCGGCAACAGTGGGTCTCAGGCTGGGGCGGCCGCCACCTTGGACGCCCTCAACATCATCTAACCCCAAAAAGGGTTCCCCCCTTAAGGGTTCTCGGCGCCGTATGTACCGTTTTTCGCGACATGACGCGCCGAAAAACTGAAGTTCCCCGATACAGTTTCCCTCGCCCTACGGGGACGTAGCTCAGTTGGCTAGAGCACCTGCTTTGCAAGCAGGGGGTCGTGGGTTCGATTCCCATCGTCTCCACCACTGTGAGTGCTACCGCGGTTCTTCTCATCTCCTGCCCCGACACGTCGGGGATCGTGGCCGATGTGTCGAGCTGGGTGGCCCACAATGGTGGAAACATTGTTCACGCCGAACAGCACACCGACTCACACGACAGCGTTTTTTTCCAGCGTGTGGAATTCACACATTCGGGTGAGCAAACACTCGATCAGTTGAGTGCAGCATTTGTACCCATTGCCACCAAGTTCAACATGAACTTTTCTCTGCGAGCATTGCCATGGAATCCGCGCACCGCAATTTTGGTGTCGAAAACCGTGCACTGTTTGTCTGACCTTCTCACGCGGTCGCGCTACGGCGACCTCGGCCTCGATGTTGCTGCAGTTGTTTCCAACCACAACGACAGCCGCGAACTTGTTGAAGCCTTTGGCTATCGATACGAACACATTCCTGTTGAAGAAGGAAAGCGCGCTGAACAAGAGCAAACAGTAAACAACTTGCTTACTTCGCTCAATGTAGAACTCGTGGTCTTAGCCCGTTACATGTTGGTGTTGCCACCATGGTTTGCACAACAGTGGAAGGGCAAGATGATCAACATTCATCATTCGTTCTTGCCCGCATTTATTGGTGCAAACCCATACCGCCAGGCACACGACCGCGGCGTAAAAATTATTGGCGCAACTGCGCACTATGTAACTGACGACCTCGACGAAGGACCAATTCTGGAACAAGACGTTACGCGTGTAACGCACCGCGACGATGTTGCAGAACTTACGCGCCGCGGCCGCGACTTAGAAACAGTGGTGCTTGCGCGTGCAGTACGTGCCCATGTTGAACATCGCGTGCTCATCTGGGGCAACCGTTCGGTTGTATTTAACTAAGCGCCATGCGTTACGTAGGCATTTATAACGCTGACGGAACAGTTTTCGGAGAACTGCGTTACGTAGTCGGCAAGTTGCGCGGAACAACATCATGTTCATTATGCGATATCACTCATGGCAAAGTGCGACCGCGCAAAGATTTTTTCAGCGCATGTGCTGACGCTGCAATTGAAATTGAACTGCTGCATCGCAATGAAGCAACAGGTGAACAACTTGCCGCCGCCGCTGTTCTTCCTGCACTCATTGCTCACAGCGAAGGCGAGTGGCGTTGTGTGCTCACCGCAAGTGATCTAGCAGAGTGTGCCGGCAGCCCGGCGCAACTTATTTCTCGGTTGCAGGCGTAGCGGGGCTGGGCGCAAGCCCACGGAACATCCGCAATAACAACAATTCCCAGTCTTTTTGATCGGGCGAATACTTACCGTACACATTTGCGAGCACGAGCCCAATGGGCAGAACCTCGAGCAGCAACGACAATGCCTTTTCATCAATTGACTCATCGAGAATGCCATTGGCTTTGGCCTTGCGAATGGTGGCAATAATGTTGCTCGCCAAACCTTCTTGGGCAGCAGTGAGGCGTTCTTTCAATTCCGGATCGTGGCGCGCAATAGCGAGAGCTTCAATGCGGTCGAGGCGATACTCGGTGCGCTGTGGGTGATACGGGTCGGTGAAGTCGCTGGTAATGGTGCGCAATACGCCGCCACGCCCATCACGGGCAACGAAGCCGTCGAGGCTCGCCGAGTCGGCCGTGATGCGCGCCAAAAATTGATATTCGCGCACGGCCGTGATGAGCGCTTTGCGATCTTTGAAGTAGTGGTAGAGCAAACCCACGGCAACACCTGCACGTTCGGCAACTTCGGTAACCCGCAATGCATTTTCGCCAGATTCATCAATGATGTCTTTGGCCGCTTGCAAAATTGCGTTAGCTGCATCGGGTTTGTTGCCCAGAGATTCTTCACTTACATTCACCGTGCCACCCTAGGACACAAGCACAAGAACCGTCCACAGCACGAAAGGTTCTAGAGTTGCAATGTGGCACACATTGCAGTGATAGGTGGTTCGTTAGCCGGCTTGCGAGCAGTGGAAACACTGCGCACCGACGGCTTCGATGGCGACATCACTGTGGTGAACGCCGAAGACACCGCGCCATATGACCGACCACCACTATCGAAGAAGTTTTTGAGTGGTGAATGGGAAGCCGATCGTATTCAATTGCGCAAGCCCAGTGACATTGATGAGCTAGGCGCAACCTGGCTGAACAGCACACAGGCCACTGCACTCAATGTTGCCGCTCGCGAACTTACGCTTAATACATCTTCAGTTCTGAACTACGACGCATGCATCATTGCTACTGGTGGCATTGCTCGCGAGTTGCCACAACAACCACACGCACAAGGCATTCATCAATTGCGTACATTGCACGATGCGCAAGGACTTCGTGCAGAACTACAGCCCGGCAAAAAACTGGTGGTCATTGGCGCCGGCTTTATTGGGCTAGAAGCAGCAGCAACTGCAGTGGCACGTGGTTGCACGGTCACGGTTCTTGAAGGCTTGCCCGCACCTCTCATTCGTGGACTGGGTGAAGACATGGGCACCGCCGCAACAGCAATTCACGCAACACAGGGTGTGAATATTCGGTGCAATGTGCGAGTGCAAAGTATTGAAACACAAGCAGGAAGTGTTACTGGCGTGCGTATTTCCGATGCCACCGGCGAGAGCGTTGTTGCAGCCGACGTAGTGCTGGTGGGCATCGGCGTTGCGCCTGCAACACAGTGGCTTGAGGGAAGTGGCCTTGTCGTGAATGACGGCGTGGTGTGCGATGCACATTTACAAGCAGCACCAGGTGTGTTTGCCGCTGGCGATATTGCGCGTTGGGTAAATGGTTTATACAGCGACCTTGAACCAACAATGCGTGTTGAGCATTGGACCACTGCAGCAGAACAAGGTGCACACGCAGCGCGTAATGCATTGGCATACATGAACAACACACCACTTGTGCCCTACAGCGCTGTTCCTTTTTTCTGGAGCGACCAATTCACTGCTCGCATTCAGTTTCTGGGTCGCTCTACCGATGCAGAGGAAATTCGTGTAGTAGCTGGCAGTGTTGATGAAGGAAAATTTGCTGCTGCATACATGCGTGCGGGTCGCCTTGTTGGCGTGCTCGGTGTGTCGATGCCAAAAGTTGTAATGCCCTCGCGCAAATTGTTAGAAGTGCACACGCCGTGGCAAGTCGCACTTGAGCACTATGCAGGACTCGCATCGTGAGCGCTAACGCAACACCCACAACAGCCCTGCAACTCTTCGGCGAAGCACGCCAGGTTGCTTATGTGGTTCCACGCGGAACATTTCAGCAACACATTGCACATTGGTCACAGTCGCTTGGCGTTGGCCCATGGCGCGTGGTGGAACGCCCCACCATTAGCAACTTCAGCCACCGCGGAACCCCTGGCACACTCGAGTTTTCTTTTGCTCTCGCACACATGGGCGCAATGCAAATAGAAATTATTGAGCAACACAACGACACGCCTTCTACCTACAACGAATTTTTAGAAGCAACAAATGGCCAAGGCGGCTTGCATCACATTGCATATTGGCCCGACGACATGAACGTTGCCGAACAACAAGTTGCACAACTCGGCTGGTCGCTCATTACTGCGGGCGAACTTGGCCCCACTGGTCGCTTTCGTTATTACGAAACTCCCAACACACAAGTGCATGGCGCAACAGCACCCACAATGGAACTTGCAGAAGTAAATGGCAAAGTGCGCAACTATTTCCTTACAACGGTTGCAGAACTCAGCCGTACTTTTAACCCGCACACCGACGAAGTGATTTTGCAGAAATAAAATGTCTGCTCCCGACACCGACCGTTTAGAAGTGTGGCGCGAGTTTCTCATTTCTTATGGCGCCCTCGAGCGCATGCTCACGCGCGCTCTGCAAGAAGAGTGCAATCTGCCCCTTCCTTGGTTCGAAGTAATGGAAGCCCTGCATGCCGCCGGCGGGCATATGCGGTTTATGGAACTGGCCGAAAAAGTGATGGTGCACCCCTCCTCGCTGTCGCGGCAACTCGACAATATGGAAGACGCCGAACTGGTGGCCCGCGAGAAACTGAATGAAGAAGACGGCCGGGCGGTGACGGTGACCCTTACCCAGATTGGCCGTGACGATTGGCGCACCGCCAGCGTTGTCTATTACCGCCTGGTGAAACGGGTTTTCACGAATCACCTCACAGAAACCGACGTCATTGCCATGCACCGTGTGTTCGGAAAGGTCCTTGAGGGCTAGGCTAACGAGGCTCACTTTGAGCATTTCGGGGAATATTTAATTGGAGGAATCATCGTGACAACCGCAGTAATTGTTGACGCAATTCGTACGCCACTCGGCAAGCGCAATGGCAAATTGCAAAACTGGCACCCAGTAGACCTGGCCGCCGAAACATTAAAAGCTCTCATCAGCCGCACCGGCATCGACCCAGCAGTTATTGACGACGTCATCATGGGTTGCGTCATGCAAGTAGGCGAGCAGGGTGTCAACATCGGCCGCAACGCAGTTCTTGCAGCTGGTTGGCCAGACAGCATTCCTGGAACCACCATCGACCGCCAGTGCGGTTCAAGCCAGCAAGCAGCACACTTCGCTGCACAAGGTGTTATTGCCGGCGCATACGACGTTGTTGTTGCTGCAGGTGTTGAAGTCATGTCACGCGTTCCAATGGGCTCGTCAATGGCCGAAGGAAAATTTGGTTTCCCATTCGGACCAGCAGTTGCTGCTCGTTACGAATCAGAAGGTGGCCTTGTTGGCCAAGGCATCTCGGCAGAACTCATTGCCGACAAGTGGGGCATTAGCCGCGACGACATGGACGCATTTGGTGTGCGTTCACAGGAATACGCCGCACGCGCAACCCGCGAAGGCCGTTTCCAGGCTGAAATCTTGCCTGTTCTTGGCGCCGACGGCACCATGATGACCCAAGACGAAGGCTTGCGCGACACCACACGTGAATCGCTTGGCAAGTTGAAGCCATCGTTCCGTCCTCAAGAAGAAGGTGGCCGCGTTACTGCCGGTAACTCTTCACAAATCACCGACGGTTCGTCTGCAATTCTCATCATGAGCGAAGAAAAAGCAAAAGCACTTGGTCTCACACCACGCGCACGTTTTGTTGACTTCTCACTTGCTGGTGCAGACCCACGCTTCATGCTCACCGCACCAATTCCGGCAACACACAAAGTGTTGCAACGTGCCGGTATGAACATCGACCAAATGGACCTCGTTGAAATCAACGAAGCATTTGCATCAGTTGTTCTCGCATGGGAAAAAGAACTTCACCCAGACATGAACAAAGTGAACGTGAACGGTGGCGCAATTGCAATTGGTCACCCACTTGGTTGCTCAGGTGCACGCCTCATGACCACACTTTTGAACGAGCTCGAGCGCACCGGTGGTCGCTACGGCTTGCAGACCATGTGTGAAGGTGGCGGCATGGCAAACGCAACCATCATCGAGCGCCTCGGCTAAAGAAGTAACTCAAATGCCCTCCTTTGGCGCCGTTATTTGGTTTGCCATTGGAGGGCTTTTGTTTTTCTTCATTTGGAAAGTTGGCCTGGCCATGTTGAAAAGCATGACCATGTCGACCCCACCCCCTTTGCCCGCGGGGGAAATGCGCCGCATCAACGTGCGCTACCGCTGTGGCGTGTGCGGCGTGGAATTGCGGATGGTGATGGCCCCCGACGAAGACCCGCCACCGCCCAAGCACTGCTTGGAAGAAATGGAATTTGTCGCCCCTATTTTTGAGTAGGGCTCATGAAGTTTTCCCCAACTTGTGGATAACCCTGTTGAGAATGACACGGTTGTAACTCCACCCCTGTGAATAACACGGGTGTTGTTACACCAGGGGCATTTCCCTTGCCCCACACAGGTTTTATAGCCCTCCTCAAGTGTTCTCGGCGCCGTATGTCCCGCATATCGCGACAATTCGCGCCGAGAATTTACCTCGGTTTTAACCCCTGTTTCTGTGGAAAACTCGCCTTTATCCACATATCGAAGAGGGAAATTGCCCCATCTGGGCCAAAACAGCTCGAACTATCGATATTTCGTGGCGGTGTACAAGCCACCAAGCACGCACGCAAGGCCACCAAAGAGGTACCAATTGCTGCGCCCACCGGGCACTGCGCCCAGGTAGTAACACAAAATGACAAGCGACCCGAGACCGAGCAGAACGAACATCAAGATGGGAACCCACGGTGGGCTCACGTAGTAGCTCTTTGGCGTGGGCGGCGTATAGCGCGTGCTGGCATCAGGCGTATTCACGCCATGCATGCTCTTAGGGTCGGCATGGTCGAGATGATGTGTTTGGTGCAAGCCACCAGGCTTAGTGCCTTTAGGAGTTACACGACCACCGGTTTTGCGTTTTGGAGGAGCCACGAGGAAAGAGTGTAGGCGCAAAATGCCGCGCTTATTGCTTCGTCTGGATGGCAGGCTTAAGGCATGGCAAATTCTGGTGCCCCGGCCCGCGTGCTCGTCATCGACAACATCGACTCTTTCGTCTACAACCTCGTCCAATATGTGGGCGAACTCGGCGCCGAGCCCATTGTTTTGCGCAACAACGAAATCACGGTGGAAGAAGCTCTTGCCCTTGCCCCCGACGGCGTATTGCTCTCACCTGGCCCAGGCCGACCCGAAGACGCTGGCATTTTGTGCGCATCCATTTTCGCATTCGCCGGCAAGGTTCCCATCTTCGGCGTGTGTTTGGGCCACCAAGCCATTGGCCATGTGTTTGGTGGAAACGTGGTGCGCGCGCCCGAACTACTGCACGGAAAAACATCGCAGGTGGAACATCGCAACACTGGCGTATTTGCCGGCGTTCCTTCCCCTGTGCAGGCAACGCGCTATCACTCACTCATTGTGGAACGCGCAACGCTGCCCGCATGTTTAGAAGTAACTGCAGAAACCGACGACGGCATGATTATGGGAATGCGTCATCGCGAATTCGATATTGAAGGTGTGCAGTTTCACCCCGAAAGCATTCTCACGAACAGCGGTCATCAAATGATCGCAAACTTTCTCGCGCGACTCTAGCGCAGGAATTATTTCTTGACTTTGAGTGTGACAGTAGTTGACTTCGCAGAACCCTTTTTCGGTTTCGCAGTCACAGTAATTTTGCACGTGCCAGCAGATACGTACTTAATGGTGGTGCCCACTGCCTTGCAATACTTTTTCGAAGCAGCAGCAACGCTTACTGAAACTTGTGCACCAGCGGGAATGACAAATTTCTTATAAGAGGCAATTGCTCGCGCAGTAAGAGCTTTTTTAGAAGTAATGCTGGGCGCTACAGCTACTGCCACGGGCGCCGGAGTAGTGGTGGTTGTTGTCGTTGTACCAGTTGAACTTGTCGTTCCACCAAAATAAATTTTCGGGTTAGGTGCGGAATAGTGAGTAATAGCAACCTTTATTAACGCACCCGCCTCCGTCATCGTTGTTTCATGTGCTTGAGGTACTGCCTTTGCACTGGAGTCTTCAATGGTTGCACTAATGCGACCAGGAGCTTTTTCTTCAATTTCTGCCATCTGAAAATTATTAACAAACGCTAAGAGTTCATTAGGAATGAACGCCGTGAAATACGCCGGGTTCAAGTAACGGCTCCCTTCAGCGGTTAAACCAGCGGATGGAAAATCGGTTGGCACGTAATGCGGGCCGTATGCAGGCAACCCTAAAGATTTCGTCACCAAATTCATTTCTGGCTTAACGTCGAGCACCACAGTGTTACTTGCAACCCATAATCCCTGTGACCGCGCCAAGCTAGGACTGACAGCGGGCATTCCTGGTGCGAGAACTGGTTCCACTTCTTGATAGGTAGAAGGAATCGCTGTGATGATGCCAGACAACTTCCGCAAAAATGCGGTGTCAGGTTCGCATGTTGCATCCCACTTCACAGCCCTACACGCATCCCATTTTGAGAAATCCATAATGGTGACGAATGGTTCAGATGTGGCAGAAAGGGTAAGCGTGTAATAGCCATCGGCACCTTGTGCAATAGCAAAGGGGTTATCGCCAGCGGGTTTGCCTTTAATGGTCATGGAGTGCGGCTTGTACGTACCTGTGCGAACAACAAGTTGATACTTGCCATCAGGTATTCCCGTTTTAGTTTTCGTTCCGCCGGCGACGAGCGTTTCAAAAGCAGGGTCACTGAACTCAAAGCTGAGTGCCGCCAAACCCATTTTCCCGTACAAGTTATTGTTCAAACTATTCAAACTCACTAATGCAGAAGTATTGGGGTGCAGTGCAAGGGTAGACCCCATCGCAGGAACTGCGTCGGCAATAGTTTGTGCGGTGGAGGAGCCAGAGGGGGTGAACTCCAATTTCTCCACGCAAAATTCCTCGGATACTGTGGCGCAGTCGGGCCACCACGGGCCAACGGCGGGCTCGTTGAGCGCACTCACCATTTGCTGAGACCCACTCGTCACGACGAGCGCCGTCAGTAGTGCAACTAACGCAATCACAAATCGTGAAATCTTCACTATGTACTCGTTTCCCCTGTGGTGTTCACACAGTAGCGCAGCAATATCTCGGCGCGAATTGTTGCAATAAACGATACCTACGGCGCCGAGAACACTTGGTTAGGGGGCAGAGGTTGTGGGCGCAGGTGCAGGTGCAGGAGCAGGAGCAATGGTCGTTGCCGCAGCAACAGCTTTACCCACAGTGAGTTTCACCAAGGTTGCTGGGTCGACCATCGTCTTGTATGGCACACCTTGCGAAATGACTTTGCCATCGTTCAACGAACCAGCAGGCACGTCGACATATGCAACTTCAACACCAAGACCACGAGTATTCAATGACACGCGAGCTTCACCTTCAGTGCGGCCTTCTACATCGGGCACTTCAACTTGTTGTGGGCCACTTGAAACATAAACGGTAATGGCAGCACCCGCTTCAATGGGTCCGCCAATTGCAGGGTCGGTACGAACAACGCGACCCTTTTCCACATCAACACTCACTTCGTTTTGCACAGACACAACAAAGTTGTACGGGGTCGACTTCAACAACTGTGTTGCAGCATCGGCGGTTTGGCCTTCAATGCTTGGCACCGTTACTTGCCCAGCACCACCCGACACCACAACTTTCACCGCAGAACCCGCAGGCACTTCAGCATTGGCACCAGGGTCTTGTGAAATAATTTGGTTCGCCGGAATAGTGGGGTCGTTACGCACTTCAGAAACAGTGAGTTGTAAACCCTTCGACAACAACAACGCCGTTGCATCTTTTACCGACAACCCTTGAATAGCAGGCACCGCAACAGGTGCTTTTTTCGGGTTGTAAGTAATGGTGACGTTGTCGCCTTTGCGCATCACGACATCGGGCAATGGGTCTTGCCCGTACACAACGTCGTCACCCACGCCGTCTTTAGCAACAGGGTTCGGCACAGGGTTCAGGCCAAGGTCGAGCAACACTTTGCTGGCATCAGACAACGTGAGGTTCACCACGTTGGGCAATTTCATATCGCTCGAAGAGTTGTTGCTTGTAAGAGAACTGAACAATGCAAATGCACCACCAAGTAATGCAATAACAGCAATGAACGCGGCAACGATATACAAGCCGGCCTTGCGTGGCGGTTCATCGTCGTATGGCGGAAGATACGTGCCACCAGTTGCAGCGCCGCCACCCGTTGCCGGCATCACCTGTGTGCCACCAACGCCAGCACCAACAATGGGCATGGCCTGCGTAGTTGCAGCATCGCCAGTGGGGTAGTTTGCAGCGCCACCGGTTGGCGTTTGTGCCATGACCGTGGTGGCGCCAGCAACACTGCCACCCAATGCTTCAATGAGTGCACCCACATCGGCACCTTCGCGGAAACGACGCAGGTCGTCGCGCACCGCATCGGCACTTTGGTAACGCACAGAAGCATCTTTTGCTAAGCATTTCGCCACAATGGCTTCAAAGCTGCGCGGAATATCGAGAACAATTTGATTCAACGGCTGCGGGTAATCGTGCACCTGTTTGTAAGCAACCGACACCGCATTTTCACCAGTGAACGGGGGAGTGCCCGCTACCATTTCGTACAACACAATGCCCAGTGAATACACATCGCTGCGCGGGTCGGGTTGGCCACCTTGTGCTTGCTCTGGAGAAAAATAAGTTGCGGTGCCCATAACGGCACCCACTTGTGTGAGGTTCGACTCTTGGCGCGTGTCGACCGCGCGTGCAATTCCAAAGTCGGCTACTTTCACGGCACCGTTGGCACCAATGAGAATGTTGGCCGGCTTCACGTCGCGGTGCACCACACCATTGCGATGCGCAAACGACAACGCCGCGGCAACTTCACTTGCAATGTCGCTGGCTTGGGCGCTCGAGAGTTGCTTCTCGGCACGCAAAATGTCGGCAAGCGTGCGACCCTCTACATATTCCATTGCCATGAAGTAGGTGTTACCCACGCGACCCCAGTCGTACACCGACACAATGTTGGGGTGGTTCAGGTTGGCGGCAGCTTGGGCCTCGCGGCGGAAGCGCTCAACGAAGGCAGGGTCGGTGGCAAATTCAGGAAAAAGTACTTTGACGGCAACCGGGCGGTCGAGCAAAATGTCGCGGGCCAAAAAGACGTCGGCCATTCCACCGCGCCCTACGCGCTGTTGAATTTCGTAGCGATCATTGACCATCGCTTTGTCGTTGCCACTCATACGTTCCTAGAGGTTACCGACGTGTAACGAACCCCGAGGATTCATTGGGGAACTACCTTCAAAGCACGGTCGAGCAGCACTTTGGCCACCGGGCCAGCCAGGGTTCCACCCGTACCGGCACTAATTTGGGCATTCACGCCCTTCAGCATCACCGCCACGGCCACTCGGGGGGCCTCGGCCGGGGCAAAAGCGGTGATCCAGGCATGTGAACGTTGGGTTTCCCCGGGGGCATTGAGCTGGGCAGTACCCGTTTTGGCCGCCGCTTGCACCCCTCCCGCCAAGGCCAAACAGCACTTTGCGGTACCTTCCTTTGCCACACCCACCATGAAGGTGTTCAGAGTTGCCGCCGTGGCGGGGGAAATGGGCTGGCGCCACACTTCGGGGGAAGTGCTGCTGAGCTCGGTGCCGTTGTGCGCCAGGGTCTTGGCCACCACATAGGGCTTCATCATGGCCCCGCCATTGGCAACCGTTGCCGCCACCATGGCCATATGCAAGGGCACCATTTGTACGCTGCCTTGCCCAAAACCGTGAATGGCTAAGAGCGCGAGAGAGTCTGTGAAGTCGGCAACCTCGCCGCCAAAAGTACTGGTGGCCGCCTTCGGCAAATCGATGGGCAACTGTTCACCCACGCCCCACTTCTTCACACCATTCACCATTACTTCGGGGCCCATGTCGGCACTCATGCGCGCAAAGGGAATATTGCAACTGCGGCGAAACACTTCAAACATGTCGCCACCACAAGTTTTCTTGCCGTAGTTCTGAATCGGGTTCTTCGTATTCGGTGGTGTCCACGAATTTTCATCGGGCCATTCACTTGCCGTACTAATGAAGCCCGCTTCCAAACCCGTTGCGGTGGTGATGACTTTAAAAGTAGAACCCGGCATGTAACGCTCTTGATACGCATTGGCCAACAGCGGCTTGCCTGGCGCATCGGCAAGTGCTTCTAACGCCGCACCTGCTTCATCGTTGTTATGAACAGCAACAGTGTTCGGGTCATACGTGGGGTTGGAATACATAGCCAGCACTGAACCCGTGCGTGTATCGAGCACCACTGCACTACCTTCGCGATTACCCAACTGACGTTGTGCAAGTTTTTGCAAATCACTATTCAACGTCAGTTGCACTTCACCTGTTTGGTCGACACTGTTAAATGTGGAACCCACAGCAAGCAACTGTTGCTTGGGTGTATTACCCGCCAACACATCGCTATACAAGTGCTCTACTTGAGTAGCGCCATATGCATAGGTGTAATACCCACTTACATTGGCAAACAGTTCTTTCGTGGGGTATTCACGTTGATACGCGTAACTACCCGCATCACGTTGGTCCTTGGGTATCTCTACTGTTTGCGCAATGACCACACCATCGCTCGTCACAATGGGCCCACGTGGCGCATCAAATTGCCGCACACTTTCCCGGTTGTTCAACGGGTTCGCACGTAGCTCGGCACGCTTACCCACTTGCCACACATTGAGTTGCACAAAGAGCAGCGCGTAACACGCCAACAGACCAATAGCTAAACGACGAATGACCCTATTCACTGCGGCACCTCATGCAAGCGCCGTGCCGACGAATGACTAATGGCAATGAGCAACCCCAACAACATGTAGTTCGCCACCAGCGAACTGCCGCCGTAACTCATAAAGGGAAGCGTGACACCAGTAAGAGGCAATACGCGCAACACGCCGGCCAAAATAATAAAAGCCTGCACACCCAAAATGGTGGTGAGGCCAACAGCCAACAATTTTTCAAACGCATTGTCGGTGCGAATAGCCGTGCACAACCCGCTACCAATAATGAACACAAATGCCGCCAACACAGCTGTTGCGCCAAAGAGCCCCAGCTCTTCACCAATGGCAGCAAAAATAAAGTCGTTCTTTACTGCCGGAATGCGTGTGGGGTCACCCAAACCCAAACCTGTTCCCGATATTCCACCTTCTGCAAAACCAAACATGCCTTGCACAATTTGGTAACCCTTGCCGTTGTACTGGCTCCACGGGTCGAGCCAAATAGCAAAGCGGTCGCGCACATGGCCAAACATGTTGTACGCAATGAACGCGCCCAACATAAAGAGCCCGCCTCCAAAAACAATGTAACCAGTGCGCTCTGTTGCCACCCACAACAACACCACGAACAACGTAAAGAACAAGAGTGACGAACCCAAATCTTTTTCAGCCACCATGACCACCACGCTCACGCCCCACGCCAGCATGACCGGCAAGAACGTACGCATCTCGGGCAACTGCACACCAGCAATGCGCTTGCCACCACTACTCAACACTTCTCGTTGCTCTGCCAAATACCCCGCAAAGAAAATGGCCAAACACAACTTCGCAAACTCACCTGGTTGAAAGTTAATGGGCCCAATGCTCACCCAAATGCGTGCCCCACCACTGGAAAACCCCACACCAGGCACCAACGGCAACAACTGCAAGAACACACCTAAAAACAAAAACGTGTATTGATACCGCAACAAGTCGGCAACTCGCGGCAATGCCATCAGTACCGCAATAAAACACGCAACAGCAATCAGGCTCCATGTTGCTTGCAACCCCGCGAGGCGGTCGCTCAAGCGCGCAATCATCACATAACCAATGCCGTGCAACAACGTGGTAAGCGGTAACAAAAGTGGTGAAGCACCCGGTGCAAACTTGCGCACACCAATATGTGCACACACCAACAGCACTAATAGCGAAACAAGAAACGGCCCAATGCGCGCCGGCAAGCTAGCATTTTTTCCCAACGATGCCAACACATAGGCAGCCCCGGTAATAAACGCCGCCAACAACACCAAACCCAATTCACTGCGCCTACGCGCAACAGCTAATGGAGAAATGGTGTTCGCCAACTGCGCCTCACTCCACAACAGTGGAAGTAGTGCTCGACGTTGTTGAAGTGCTTGAAGAAGTGGTGGTAACAACAGCCGGCAAAGTAGTGGTGGGGTTCGGCTGCACTTCATCGCGAATGCCGTTCACATATGTTTGTGCTGCACTCGACTCGCTAAAGGTGGGCTCGCCAGCAATTTCCAATGCAAGAGAGTCAGTGAGGTCGCTACGTGTAAGTGTGGTGCGCGCTTCAACAGTGGGGTTAAACCACAACACGCCACCAGGGCGACCCTTCAACACCACAACATCGTCGCCTTGAAAGCTCACGAAGTAACCGGTGCGCCCGTAAGCAGCAAACACCACCAGCACCGCAAGAACAATGCCGCCAAGCGCACTCCAAAACAGCACTGGCCCAAAGCGGAACTTCTTTTTTGCAGGTGTTTCACGCATCACAAGGACAGGAGCATTATCGGAGTCACGTGGAGGGGAGATGGGCGATGGAGGCTCTTCCACCGGCACAACAACTTCTGCATCGGGCGACGCAGTAGACACCACAATGACTGTGATGTTGTCGCGGCCACCTGCAGCGTTGGCAGCATCGACCAATGCTTGAGCCGCTTCATGTGGCGAGGTGCAACGCCCCAACACTTTGGCTATATCGGCATCAGAAATTTCGTCGACAAGCCCGTCGCTGCACAACACATACCACGCACCCACGGTGACTGAAAAAGTGTTTGCTTCAACTTCTACATTGGCATCAATACCAAGTGCGCGCGTAACAATATTGCGCCGCGGGTGAGTGCGTGCTTCTTCAATGGAAACAATGCCTTCATCTACAAGTTCTTGCACATAGCTGTGGTCTTTCGACAAACGCGAGAGCGCACCTTCATGCCACATGTACACGCGTGAGTCGCCCACATGGGCCACCACAAGGGTGTTGTTCTCTAACACCACCATTGCTGCAAGTGTGGTGCCCATGCCGTGATGCAAGTGGTTGGTCATCGACTCGGCATAAATAACTTCATTGGCGTGCTCAAGTGCTTGCACTAAATCGGTTTCGGCAATAATGCCGCTCGCCGCTTCACGCAAATGATCAACAGCCATCACGCTGGCTACTTCGCCCGCGTTGTGCCCGCCCATTCCGTCGGCCACCATAAACACGTTGTTGTCGGCCAACAACGAGTCTTCATTGCTTGTGCGTACTTGGCCCACATGCGTTACCGCGCCATAAGCAATGGTGAACTCTTCCATTACTGCACCTCAAATACAGCGCTGCCGGTTTGCACACGGTCGTCGCGCTTTAGTTGCTGGGCCTCAGTAATTGTTTTCGCATTTACCAGTGTGCCATTCGTGCTACCCAAGTCTTCAACCCACCACGCGCCGTCACGTTCAAAAAACCGCGCATGACGAGTACTTGTATACGGGTCGTCGGGCATGACCACGCTGCACTCGGGCGCACGACCCACCACCACATCGCCTTCAAGCACAGTGACACTTCCACGGCGAGCAGCGGGCTCGACCATGAGCAATTGCGCAGGGCCTGCCTTCGTGCGCGAACGTGCACTTGAACCTGCAGCATTCGCCTTGGGCGACAAGCCAGCAGCAACCGGCACGCGCACTTCGCTCCACACTGCCCACAACACACGAGCGAAAAAGAGATAGAGCAAGGCCAGTAAGGCCACTTTCAACGTATTCAGCAGCTGGTCGCTCATGGCCAACGACCCCAATGGGTCATGCCACCTCGTAGCGCGCCTTGGTGGCGCCAAACACAATGGCATCGTTCTTGCGCAACACCTGCTCGCCATTGACCTTCACACCATTAATGAGGGTGCCATTGGTGCTGCCCAGGTCGACAAGAACCCACACCGCATCGGCACCTTCGCCGCGCAAGCGCAGTTCAGCATGACGGCGGCTCACATTGGTGTCGTTCAGCGGAATGGTGGACTCGGCCGAACGGCCCACCGAAATCACCCCAGGCCGCAACGCAATGCGCGAACCATCGGCCATGGCAAGCGTGGCTTTCAACATGGGCGCAGCCGCCGGGGCGGGCGCACTTGGCGTTCCACCCAACGACGGCAGTGGCGGAATAGAAGGAGTGGCAATAGTGGGCGGGGAAATAGTGGGCACGGAAACAACCGGGGGAACCACCACGGGCGGCACCACAACCGGAATTTCAATAGACGGAATGCCTGCAGCAGGCGGCTCGTCGCTGGGTTCCACCACCACAGGCGCAGCAACCGGCGCTGGCGCACTAGCCCCCGCATTCACGCTGGCATGCACCTCAAAACGCCCTGCTTTCAAGGCCGCATCGGTAAACAGGCTTACTTTTACCTCGCCCAGCAACTGGTATTGCTCGCTTTTCGCGTATTCCTCGGCAGCACCAACCAATTCGGCCAATAAGGGCTTTTCTAAATCGCCAAATGCAGCACGGTCTTTTTCATTGACATGCACCACAAACACGTTCGGCGCCACGGCCTTGCCAGCAGCATCGAGCGTACGCTGCGCATCGATTTCACGAATGAGCTTGCGCCCAATGTGAATGGGGCGAACTGAACTTTTAAATGCACGTTGAAACACGCCACCGACCATACGCTCTACACCCTGCTCGAATGATTGCAATTGCATACCGACTTCCTGTGAATTCAGGCTACTTGCAGGGTGGCACGCAGTGTGGGCAATGCG
>Ga0315905_10002910_pt1 | contig 17866 bp, 13 predicted proteins | sample LakEriMetagenome_5_FD_203522 | JGI IMG/M metagenome (GOLD analysis project Ga0315905, IMG submission 203522) | Freshwater fungal communities from buoy surface, Lake Erie, Ohio, United States - Buoy 4 MA121 | ecosystem: Environmental > Aquatic > Freshwater > Lake | place: USA: Lake Erie, Ohio... | reverse complement strand
AAGTTTGAATCAGACGAGAATTTTGATGTGACCATCAATGCCGACAAAGGTGATTTGGAAATTTTCAGAATTCGGGAAATTGTAGATGACAACTCCGAGGATATCTGGGACTTTGATAAAATCAGCCTTTCTGATGCTCAAAAAATCGAGCCTGACTTTGAAGTAGGCGAAGAGGTATATGAGAAAATTGAGCTGGAAGAGTTTGGAAGACGTGCAGTTCAAATGGCACGCCAAACGCTAATCCAGCGCATCAAGGACCTTGAAAAAGACATTTTATTTAGCAAATACGAGGAGCAAGTAGGAGAAATCATTTCAGCCGAGGTGTATCAGATTCTAGGACGTGAGATTCTATTGATCGACAGCGAAGGCAATGAATTGATTCTACCTAAGGGCGAACAAATTTCAAAGGATCGCTTTAGAAAAGGCGATTCTGTCAAATCAATCGTTCATCGTGTAGACATGATCAACGGAAATCCGAAAGTGATTTTGTCTCGTACTTCCCCGGTTTTCTTGGAAAGACTTTTTGAAAATGAAGTTCCGGAAGTGTATGACGGATTGATCACCATTGTGAAGGTTGTTCGTGAACCAGGTGAGCGCGCTAAAGTAGCAGTAGAGTCTTACGATGACCGGATTGACCCGGTTGGTGCTTGTGTGGGCATGAAAGGATCCCGTATCCATGCAGTCGTACGTGAACTACAGAATGAAAATATCGACGTGATCAATTTCACAGAGAATTTGGACCTGTATGTTTCCCGTGCCTTAAGCCCGGCAAAAGTTTCTTCCCTTTCCATTAATAAGGAGTCCAAGCGAATTTCCGTGTTTTTGAAGCCAGACCAGGTTTCCCTAGCGATTGGAAAAGGTGGCTTCAACATCAAGTTGGCCAGCCGTTTGGTAGGCTATGAAATCGATGTATTCCGTGAGTTGAACGATCATGAAGAAGAAGATGTGGACTTGAACGAGTTCTCAGATGAGATCGATCAGTGGATTATCGACGAACTCAAAAAGACAGGCTTGGACACAGCAAAGAGTGTGTTGGTGTTGAGCAAGGAAGATTTGATTCGTAGAACAGAGTTGGAGGAAGTGACCATCGATGAAATTTTCCGAATACTCCGAACAGAATTTGACCAATAAGGGGCTTAAACCCCGAAGATTACCCTAATTTTACTTAAGATTTCGAAAGAGGTTTTTGCTTATGTCAGAAGAAAAAATGATGCGATTAGGCCAGATAGCCAGAAAACTCAACGTGGGCACGGCAACCATTGTTGAGTCCTTGGCTAAAAAGGGCTATGAGGTAGAGAACAATCCCAATTCCAAGATCACGTTGGACCAAGTGTCCATGCTGGAAAAGGAATTCAAGTCCTCTGCTCTTGAAAAGGAAGAGGCTTCCCACTTATCTATTGGGAAGCGTCATGAGCCTACAGCATCGGAGCAGGATCTGCCGAAGCAGGAAAAAGCCGTAGAGCCAACCCCTGTGCCTGCACCCGTTCAAGTGCCGCAAGTTACTCCTGCGCCTGTAGCGAAAGCTCCAGAGCCAGTGGTAGAAAAAATAGCTTCTGAAGCGCCAAAGTTGGAAGGAATTAAAGTTTTAGGAAAGGTAGACCTTGAAAAAAAGCCTACTCCAACTCCTCCATCCCCTCAGCCGAAACTAAGCCCTGCACCTAAGCAAGAAGAGAAGAAGCCTGCACCAGTTACTCCTGCCCCTCCTGCTGCTCCAGTAGCTCCAGCCCCTGCACCTACCCCTAAGGTAGTTGAAGTTCCTAGCCCAAGCCCAGCACCAGAGGTGGTTCCGGAAGAACTAATCTCTGCCAAAGCTGACTCGCTTAAGGGACTTACTGTACTCGGTAAAATTGAACTTCCTGTAGATCGAACTAAGAAAAAAGGAGGTCCAGTAGCTTCTTCTGATGAAAGAGGAAAAGATAAGAAAAGGCCTAGAAAACGCATTGATAGTAAACCAGGTGCTCCAACCCCAGCGGGACAAGGTCAAACACCAGGCACCCCAAACCGTCCTCAGGACCAACGAGGTGGAAGACCTGGCCAGCCCAATCGACCTGGGCAGCCCCGTCCAGCGGGAGGTAATCCCCAGCAGCGTATCCAAAAGGCGGAACCAACTCCTAAGGAAATTCAAGATCAAATCAAGCAAACTCTTGCGAGACTTCAAGGCAGTAAGCCAGGTGGAAAAACCAAGTCTAGACGTGACAAGCGTGCCGAACGCGATCGCGATGTAGAAACTGAAGGAGATGAGGTAAAAATCTTGAAAGTAACCGAATTCATTTCTGCCAATGACTTGGCAGCTCTTTTGGATGTATCGGTCAACCAAATTATATCGGCTTGCTTATCACTAGGAATGTTTGTGTCCATCAACCAACGCCTAGATGCAGAAGCCATCACGATCATTGCGGATGAATTTGGCTTTGATGTGGAATTTACCAAGTCCATCGAAGATGAGATGGAGGAAGAGGTAGCGGATACCGAAGAGGAACTGGAAGAAAGAGCGCCGATTGTCACCATCATGGGACACGTCGATCATGGTAAAACCTCCTTGCTCGATTTTATTCGTATGTCTAAAGTCACTGCAGCGGAAGCTGGAGGGATTACGCAGCACATTGGTGCATACGACGTAATGACCAAGACTGGACATAAAATAGCTTTCTTGGATACTCCAGGTCACGAGGCCTTCACAGCGATGAGAGCTCGAGGTGCTAAAATCACCGACGTAGCAATCATTGTAATCGCTGCGGACGATAGCATCATGCCCCAAACGAAGGAAGCCATCAACCATGCGCAAGTAGCTGGTGTACCCATGATCTTTGCGATCAACAAAGTGGATAAGCCCAATGCACGTCCTGAAAAAATTAAGGAAGAGCTCGCCGGCATGAACTTGCTCGTAGAAGATTGGGGTGGAAAATACCAGTCCCAGGAGATATCAGCGAAGACTGGTCAAGGAATAGATGAACTTCTAGAAAAAGTCCTTCTTGAATCAGAAATCTTGGAATTGAAAGCCAATCCAGACAAAAATGCAGTAGGAACTGTAATTGAAGCCTCCTTGGACAAGGGCAGAGGATATGTATCCACAATCATGGTGCAAGCAGGTACCTTGAGAATTGGGGATGTATTACTTGCTGGTCAGCATTATGGCCGAGTAAAGGCAATGTTTGATCACAAAGGAAACAAGCTGAAAGAAGCCGGTCCTTCCACTCCTGTCCTGATGTTGGGATTGAGCGGTGCTCCACAAGCAGGAGATAACATTAAAGTATACGATACAGAACGAGAGGCACGAGAAATCGCCAATTCTAGAGAGCAGATTCAGCGCGAACAAAGTTTGCGTACCAAGAAGCACATTACCCTTGATGAAATTGGTCGTCGACTGGCAATTGGAAGCTTCAAGGAACTCAACATCATCATCAAAGGTGACGTGGACGGATCGGTTGAAGCACTTTCGGATTCCTTACTCAAGCTTTCTAAGGATGAGGTAAAAGTGAGCATCATCCACAAGGGTGTGGGTCAGATTTCCGAATCGGATGTTTTGCTGGCCTCAGCTTCGGATGCGATCATCATTGGTTTCCAGGTTCGTCCATCTTCCAATGCGAAAAAGCTTGCAGAACAAGAGGAAATCGAGATTCGCCACTACTCCATCATTTACGATGCGATCAATCAAATCAAAGATGCGATCGAAGGTATGTTGGAACCAGAATACGAAGAAGTGATTACAGGTAACATCACCGTTCGTGAAGTGTTCAAGATCACAAAAGTGGGCACTGTTGCAGGTTCATATGTGACAGACGGCTTTATCACTAGAAAAAACAAAATCCGCATCATCCGTGCAGGTATTGTGATCCACGAAGGTGAGATCGACCAGTTGAAGCGCTTCAAAGACGACGTTTCTGAGGTCAAAGCTGGTTACGAGTGTGGTATTTCTATCAAGAATTACAACAATATCGAGATCGACGATACCATTGAAGGATACGAAATGCGCGAAATCAAGCGTAAGAAATAAGTTTCAAAAAAGTGTATTTAAAAAGGAATGGCATTCGCTGTTCCTTTTTTAGTTTTAGGCCATGCTTGAAGTAATTCATTTGCTCTCCCTCGGATTGGCGTTTGCATCCGGGTTTCTGCTGCTCTTGGGTCTGATTCGACCGGTGCTCGCCCTCTGGTTTTTGGACCGATTCAATCGACTGAAGGTCATTCAGGTCTATGGCATTGCTACCCTTATTTTGTTGGGATTGAGTTATGTGTGCCACTTAGTTGTACAGTACTCCTAAAGTGAAGAAACTTGGGGATCTTATTGTTTTTGATCTCGATTCTTTCAATTTTTGGTTAAACATTCTCTGAATTGAAAAACACAGTAGCTATAGCGCTCCTTTTTTGCTTTGTCCTCTTTCACTTTGGATACTACGTGGTGTACCTTTCCGCGAATGTGTCCCTTGAGCGAAATTGGATGGATCAAATCTATGGGGAGCAGCAAGTACAGCTGGAGGAGCAAATTTTAGAGATTCCGCTCAATGCCCCGTATTTTGCCAACCAAGAGGATTTTCAAGCAACCAATACGCGTTTTGAATTGGAAGGGAACTATTACCGAGCCATCAAACAGCGCTACCAAAATGATACGTTGCAGGTGGTCTACGTGCCAGATACGGCCAGAAAAGTACTGGATGTGACGGTGAAAAAATGGATTTCTGCCCTAGCAGAAGATCAGCTTCCTCAAGATCAGGAGACGAGCAATTTGGGGATGCAGTTTGCCAAAGATTACTTAGGTACTGAACTACTTTCCTTTGAAGGGACGAGTGCACTAAAGTTTAAAACAGAAATTGGATTTATTTTTTCAACGTATTTGAGTCCTAGTTTCATTTTAGACAGCCCACCTCCCCAATTCGGGTAATTTTTATTTGGCCCAATTAAAACAAGCCTATTTCTGCTTGTGGGTTCAAACTAATCAACACGTAGCTCCAAATCAAGGCAAAATTCCTGCTTGGAATCGTGTATAATCATTTTTATTATACCTCAACACTTATTAAAGATGAAGAATCATTTCAGATTCCTTGGCTTGCTTTGCGCAAGCTTAGGGATCATCACTATAGCGCAAGCGCAAACTCCCTTGGATGGCTTGATGATGCCAAAAGGGGAGATTTGCCTAGCGATAGTTTATGAAAACACTACCTGGGACCGCTATTGGGAGGGGTCTACCATTCGAGTCAATCAAAACATCGGTACGTTTACCAAGCAAATGGGAATGCCCATGCTAGTGGGAGGGGTTACCGACAAGATCAATGTCATCTTGACTCTTCCATATATCAAAACTGCAGCTTCTGCGGGGCAACTTACTGGAGTACAAGGAATTCAAGATTTAGGGATTTCGGTGAAAGCATTATTCCTTGAAAAATCCATAGGCAAAGGCAAATTGACGGGATTTTCCAACCTGAGCTTGAGTACTCCAGCTTCCAATTATTTATCGGATTACATGCCCTTTAGCCTGGGTTTTGGAGCCAATGAAATGGGCATCCGAGCCATAGGAAAATACGAATTGGATAAAGGTCCTTACTTCAGGGCATCCTACTCCTATTTGCATCGAGGAGTTACCGAGGCGGAACGGGATTTTTATTATACGGATCAGGCCTATTACACGGCTAAAATGGATGTGCCTAATGCTTTTCTTGGACAAGTGACCCTTGGATCCTGGATGTTCAAGAAAAAATTACGGGTGGAGGCAAGCCTAACAACGATCAAATCTACCTCAGGTGACGATATCCGAGTTTATTCCATGCCCCAGCCCACCAACAAGGTTGATTTTGATCGGGTTGAAGGATTTGCTCAGTATTATTTTAATAGTAACGGTAGAGGCTTTGGGCTTATTGCTTCTTACCAGAAGGCAATTTCTGGAAGGAATATGGGCCAATTTTCTGGCTATGGCCTAGGAATCACCTACCAATTCAAAGCCTTTTAAATTCTGACAAGATGAAAAAATATAACTATACATTCCTTCTACTCGTATTCTTCGCCTTTTTAGGGAGTTCTTGTGTGGAAGACCTGCCCACCAAATACGAATTTACCGGGTATCAATTTTCGAATTTAGATGCCAATGCAGGGCAATGGAAATTGGTGCTGCATACTTCGAATGAACAAATTCCCCTTTCCACTCCAGCTGCCTCCGGCTCTTCGGAATTGCTCAAGGAATTGGCAGATGCCAAAGACATGCAGCGTAAAGCAACTTCAGCACAGCGGGAAGCGGTAGCCTATTGGACCAACAATCCATTGGTACGTTGGAATGAAATTGCTTTAGAGTTGGCAACCAAATACAATTTGATCCCGGCTCCAAATCCAGATGGAAGCTATCCTGTACCGGATCCTGCCAACCCTTCCAACTACCCCAAGTTTCCCTATTCGCATCCCCCTTACACCAGCAGGATGCTTGCCCATTTGAGTGTGGCACAATACGACGGCTTGATTATGGCTTGGCATTACAAGTACAAGTTTAAGCGCCAGGCACCTTACCAACTAGATCCTCAAATCAAATCTGCCTATGAGACTAACGGGCTATTTTCCTATCCTTCCGATGGAGCAGTGATTGCTACGGCTTCTCGGGATGTGCTATCAGCGATGTTTCCTTTGGAGAAAGAGTTTTTAGCTCAGAAAGCCCAGGAGCATTTGGAATCTCTTGTTGTAGCAGGCATTAACGTCAGCAGTGATGTGGAAGCAGGGAAATTAATTGGGGCCGCGGTGGCCAAAACAGCCTTGACTCGAGCGTCCACAGATGGGATGAAAAATGCCCAAACGACTCGAGCTAAATCAGATTCCATTAAGAATGCTGCCAAAGAGCGTTTTGGATGGGTTTGGGAAAATCAAGAGACTCCTCAGCGTATGGTTGGCCTGGTCCCACTTTTTGGCAAGGTTCGACTTTGGAATGTTCCCAATGTAGAAGCGGTCCGTCCTGGCCCACCACCAGCACCTGGTTCTCCTGCATTTGAGGCTTCGGCCAAGGCATTGAAGCAGTATGCTACCAACCTCACCACCAACCAGCGCAGGATAGCCAACTTCTGGAACGATGGGTTAAATACCTATACCCCTCCAGGGCATTGGAATCGTTTTGCCAAAGAGGAGGTCGTGGCTAGTAAGTTGAGTCCAGTCCGGACTGCTCGGGTATTTGCGTACCTCAACATGGCCATTGCCGATGCAGGGATTGCCTGCTGGGATGCCAAATACTTCTACCATTATCCACGGCCTATTCAAACCATCCCTGGATTTAAAACCATTTTAGGTACGCCAAATTTTCCAGCCTACACTTCAGGACATGCGGCGTTTTCGGGTGCTGCTGCGGAAGTAATGGCCCACTTTTTTCCAGCCAATGCAAGTCAGTTTCGAACTTGGGCTGAAGAAGCGGCCATGTCCCGAATTTATGGCGGGATCCATTACCAGTTTGATGCGGACGCCGGATTGGATCAAGGTCGAAAATCCGCTGCCTATTCCGTGGCAAGGGCAAAGCAAGATGGAGTGGATTAAATTCCTTGCCTGCTAAGAGGTCAAGAGGTCTTTTCAGATGTCTTGACCTCTTTTTTTAAACTTTGGATGGCCAAAAGAATTAACGCAATGGCCAACACGAATAAGATGGAAGCAATAACTGCAAGGATATAGCCTTCATCTTGGAAGTTTTTCCAAGCAAATAATCCCAAGGAGGCAAGCGTGACCGTAAACATGAAAAACATGGGGATGGTCACAAAGGTGGCGGAGATATTCTTTTTAATCAGCCACACGCCAATAGTCAATAGAGCTAGTGCGGCAAGCAATTGATTGGCAGATCCAAAGATTGGCCAAAGTTTCTCAAACTCTCCAGAGGCAAGCAATAAAACGGAAAGGATAATGACAATGGTCGTGGATAAGTAGCGATTTTTGGCCATCACTTGTGCAGCAGGCTGCGGCATGTCTTCAAAGTATTCTTGCAAGGTGAATCGTGCCAAGCGGGTGCAGGTATCTAGGGTAGTCAGTGCAAATGCGGAAACCGTCAAGGCCACAAATCCTACAGCAAAGGGTTCGGAAACCCCAAGACTAGAAATCATTCCACCCAATCCTGTAGAAAATAGAGCAACAGGACCTTCTACAGTAAGTCGATCTAGGTATTCAGTTCGTGATAGGATGATTACGGCACCTACTGAAATGATCGCCAAAAAGGATTCAATCAGCATACCGCCAAAGCCAACCATTTTGGCATCGCTCTCTTTGTCTAATTGCTTGGAAGTAGTGCCTGATGCTACCAAAGAATGAAATCCGGATATGGCTCCGCAGGCAATGGTTACAAACAAGACGGGAAAGAAATAACCCAAACTTTCACTTGAAAGGTTTACCTCTGTACTCATCTCAATGGTAGGATCTGCAACGATCACTCCAGCCACTGCGGCGATCATTAAGCCATAGAGCAAGAAGCTGTTTAGGTAATCTCGAGGCTGAAGCAATAGGGATACTGGCGTAACAGAAGCAATGAAGGCATAGAGCAACAGGCCTCCTACCCATATTGGATAGGTCAAAGTCAATGGAATCTGTGTGCCTAGGTAGACAAAGTAGTACATCAAGACCACACCAACTATGGTAATCACTATAAATGCCACGTTTTTATTCCCCACCCATTTATTGGCATACCCGAAGGCAATGGCTAAAAAAATGAATAGAATGGAAGCAGAGCCTACTCCAGGGTTGGCAACAAAGGTTTTGGCAATGATGTCTGAGAATACTCCGATGACTAGAATCAGTGTGGAGAAACTAAACAGAATAAAAAGCTGCTTGCCCTTAATTCCAATTTGGTTTCGAATAATTACCCCAATGGACTTTCCCTCAGTGCGAAGGGAGGCCGCCATACTGCCCAAATCATGCACAGCCCCAAAGAAAATCCCTCCTACCAAAATCCATATCACTGCAGGAATCCAACCAAAAGTCACAGCGATGATTGGCCCTACGATTGGTCCTGCCCCAGCAATGGAAGCAAAGTGATGACCTAAAACTACAATTGGCTTGCTCGGCTCGTAATCAATGCCGTCTCGGTGGGTGTGAGAGGGGGCTTTTCTGGCATCACTTAACCCAAACTTGTTGTATACAAATTTTCCATAAAACCGGTAGGCAAGCAAAAGAATGATGGCTGAAATCAGCAAGAGTAGGGAAAGGCTCATGGGCTTTGCTAGTTCGTGGGTAAGGGGTGGTTGTGCTGTAATTGAATTTCAAAGTACTAAAAAATAATCCCCAGAAAAAGGAAATTTAGGCTAGTGGTCAAACAGACCGAAAGAGGGGTTGATAATAAAATTTTAATTATAAGAGTTTCAAACTAAATTTGTCACCTTTGAGGCGTAAGAACATTCAAACTGGTTAAATGGCTTGGTTTAAGAGAACTGACAAAGGCATCAAAACTTCTACAGCGGAAAAGAAGGATACGCCGGATGGGTTGTGGTTTAAGACTCCCAGCGGGACAATCGTTCATACCCGGGAATTGAAAAGTAATGCCTACGTATCCCCAAACGATGATTTCCATGTCAAAATTGGTTCCAAAGAATACTTTGAGATCCTTTTTGATCAAAATGATTTTACCGAATTAGACGAAGGAATGAAGTCGGGGGATCCTTTAAATTTTGTGGATACCAAATCCTATTCATCTCGAATTGAGGCTACCATCAGTAAATCTGAACTGAACGATGCTGTGAGAGCAGCCTACGGGAAGATGAATGGCGTGGACCTCGTCATTGCTTGCATGGACTTCAATTTTATTGGTGGATCCATGGGTTCGGTAGTTGGAGAAAAAATTGCTCGTGCAATCGACCATTCCTTGAAACACAAAATTCCCTTCCTAATGATTTCCAAATCAGGGGGAGCACGAATGATGGAAGCAGGATTTTCGTTGATGCAAATGGCAAAGACCTCTGCCAAACTAGCCTTACTCGATAAAGCAGGCATTCCCTACATCTCCCTACTTACTGATCCTACTACAGGTGGCGTCACAGCATCTTATGCCATGTTGGGCGATTTCAATATTGCTGAACCAGGGGCCTTGATTGGATTTGCTGGTCCACGTGTGATTCGAGAGACCATTGGTAAGGATTTGCCCAAGGGATTTCAGAGTTCAGAGTTTGTATTGGAGCACGGTTTTCTTGATTTCATTGTCGACAGGCGACTGTTGAAATTAAAGTTGAGCACTTTGCTAAACCTATTGAAAAATTAATCGGTTAGAATACCAAAAAAGAAGTCAGAAATTGCTTCCAAATTTGCCAGTATTTTTGGCGTGCATTCCTGATTAATAAATATATTTGTGCTCCCAAATACGGGGTTTTCCTACGAAAAATAAAAATTAAGATTTCATGGGTTCTGTAATTATTACTTCCATTGTAGCGTTTACGGCGATCATTCTGCTACTGGTATTTATTCTCCTTTTTGCCCAGTCTAAGCTGGTGAATTCTGGAGATGTTAAGATTATCATCAACGGGGACGAAAGCAATCCAATTGTTGCTTCTGCGGGGTCAAGCTTGCTATCTACCTTAGGTAATCAAAAAATCTTTCTTCCTTCTGCCTGCGGTGGAGGAGGTACTTGCGCGATGTGCAAGTGTATTGTAGATGATGGTGGTGGGGATGTATTGCCTACTGAAGTAGGTCACCTGAGCCGTGCAGAACAGCAAGGTCATGTTCGTTTGGCTTGCCAAGTAAAGGTAAAGCAAGACATGAAAATCCGCGTTCCTGAAGAGATCTTTGGCATCAAAAAGTGGGAATGTGAAGTAATTTCCAATTACAACGTTTCTACGTTCATCAAAGAATTTAAAGTAAAACTTCCAGAAGGTGAAATTCTTCACTTTGAGGCAGGAGGATACATTCAGATTGATGTGCCTGCAATCAAGGTTAACTTCAAGGACATGGATATCACTCCGCATCCTGAATTGGGTCACCCTGCAGATGTGTACAAGAGCGATTGGGATAAGTTTGGTCTGTGGAGCTTGGTTATGAAAAATGACGAGCCCCTATTCCGCGCCTATTCCATGGCCAATCACCCTGCTGAAGGAAACATTGTGATGTTGACCATTCGTATCGCAACTCCACCATGGGATCGTGCCAACAACCGTTGGATGGATGTCAATCCTGGGGTTTGTTCTTCTTACGTGTTTGGATGCAAGCCAGGAGATAAAGTGATGATCTCTGGACCTTATGGAGAATTCCACATCAATCCTACCCAAAGAGAAATGATCTACATCGGTGGTGGTGCGGGAATGGCTCCATTGAGAGCACAAATCTTCCACCTATTCCACACAGAAAAAACTTCACGTAAGGTTTCCTATTGGTATGGTGGACGTTCCAAAAAAGAATTGTTCTATGTGCCTCACTTCAGAGAAATCGAGAAGGAATTCCCGAATTTCAATTTCCACATAGGATTATCTGAGCCTCTTCCTGAAGACAACTGGAAAATCAAGACTTCTTTGGAAGATCGTGAAGCAGATGGCTATGTAGGATTCATTCACCAGGTATTGTTTGAAAACTACCTCAAAAATCACCCTGAGCCAGATGAGGTAGAATACTACCTATGCGGTCCTCCATTGATGAACGCCGCGGTACTTAAGTTGTTAGACGACTTAGGTATTCCGAAAGAAAATATTCGATTTGACGATTTCGGTGGTTAAGTCGACCTAAAAAATCCTGCAACTGCAGGATTTTTTTTTAGGTATCATTTTTGATTAGTTTTAAAAACCTAAAGACTTTCCATGAACATTTCTTCTTTTTTTGAGCCTGTAGAATCTGCTTTTGTAGAAAAAGGCTACCTCGAGAACTCCTTTTTTAATCAGCTCACCATTCACCACCATGGCTTTCCAGAACTCAGAGGCATTCAAATTGCCTTAGTGGGTTTGAAAGAAAGTCGAGGAGCGAAGCGCTCCGAAAGTATTCAACGAGCAAGTTCTGAGATTCGTGAGAAGCTTTACCAGCTTAAAAAGGGTGTCGTTCCGTACCAAATTGCGGACTTGGGAGATCTAATCTCTGGGGAAAGCCTGAATGATACCTACCAGAATATCCGGCAGGTAGGGGATTACCTGATGCGGCAGCAAATTTTGCCTATCTTTTTTGGAGGCACACACGACCTCGATTACGGGCAATACCTGTCCTATCAAAAATTGAAGAAGCTAGTGACCCTACTCACTGTGGATGCCAAAATCGACATGGAAGAGGCTGGGCCGGAAAGCGATCGACATACCCAGGAGGTGGTCCTCCACCAACCCAATTTTCTATTCTCTTCCACACACTTGGCATACCAGAGCTTTTTGGTAGACCCTACTTTGGTAGCAGCCTTGGAGAAGCTCTATTTTGAACATGTGCGGCTAGGGCAGCTTCGGGACAACTTTAAAGAAATCGAGCCCTTAATTCGAGATGCAGATTTGATGAGTTTTGATTTGTGCGCCATTCAATCTTCGGTAGCGCCAGGCGCGGTAGATGCCCAGCCTTTTGGACTATCTGGTGAGGAAGCAAGTCAGATCTGTTGGTTTGCTGGTTCAAACGAGAAATTGAGCTCTTTTGGAGTGTATGGTTACGATCCCTATTACGACGATACGCACAATAAGACTGCTCAGGTAGCGGCTGTCATGATCTGGTATTTCATCGAAGGGTTTTACAGTAGAAAGGATACCCTTTCCTTCAAGAGTGCAGCCTACATGAAATACACCGTATCGATGGACTCCAAGCCCAACACCTTGGTTTTCTACAAAAGTAAGCGCAGCGGAAAGTGGTGGATGGAGATCCCCTACAATGATGCCAGCCGATTTGAGCGTGTGAGCATCGTTCCCTGTAGCTATGCAGATTACCAACAGGCGCAGCAAGGAGAGATTCCCGAGCGTTGGGTTACTGCTCAAATCAAGCTTTATTGATGAATCGTTACACCCGGCAGCAGCTCGCGCTTCGGAATGGTCAGGATAAGCCAGAAATATGGGTGGCCTTCAAAGGAGTCATTTATGATGTTTCCCAATCCAAACTGTGGAAAAATGGTAAGCATTACGAGCATTGGGCAGGGCAAGATTTGACAGCAGAACTTGGGGAAGCTCCCCATACGGAAAAAGTATTTGAAAAATTTGAGGCCATAGGCCATCTTCATCCAGATGATTTTAATAGCAGATAGTGGGTCTAGCAAAACCGATTGGCGGGTAATCCACAGGAATGGCCAAATCAGTCAATTTCGTGGGATTGGATTTAATCCCTATTACCTGAGTGTAGCCGAGATGACGGAGCAGTTGAAGCAGGAATTTTTGTTGAACCTTTCCCAAGAGATTGAAGAGATCTATTACTACGGGGCAGGATGTGCCGCTCCGGAGAAGAAGGTAGAGGTAGAACAAGCACTCCGTGCGATTTTTCCAACAGCCCAAATTCAGATTGACCATGACCTCTTGGCTGCTGCCAAGGCTACTTGTGGGCATCATCCTGGGATTGCTTGTATTCTAGGTACTGGCTCCAACAGCTGTGATTACGATGGAAAAAACATCATTTCTTCCCGCCCAGCTGCTGGGTATATCTTGGGTGATGAAGGTGGTGGAAGTGATGTGGGAAGAAAATTTCTGCAAGACTTCATTCATGAAGAAATGCCTGCTGCCATTCGTCAGGAGGCAATCGATCACTTTCAGCTCTCCCAGTACGGGATTCAGGAGCAGGTGTATCGAAAACCTTTTCCAAACCGCTATATGGCAAGTTTTTGCCGCTTCATTACCGAACACAAATCCAATCCATATTGCTACGGCTTGTTTTACGATGCTTTTCAAAATTTCTTCACCAAGCATGTGTGCAAATACCCGGATTTTCAAACTAAGCCGGTTCACTTTGTGGGATCTATTGCATTTTACAATGCGGATATTCTGCGGAAGGCAGCCACGGATCGGGGAATGCAGGTAGGGATGATTTTGGAAAGCCCCATCGCCGGACTTACGCTTTACCACCAAGAATTGGAATGAAAAAAATAACTGAAAGTACCTCAAGCTACGAGAATTTGGAGCAAATGACTGCCCAAGAGTTGGTAGAGAAAATCAATGCCGAAGACCATAAAGTAGCGCCGGCTGTAAAAGAAAAATTGAACCAAATCGCTGCATTGGTGGATCAGATTGTTCCCCGGATGCGTGAAGGCGGTCGATTGTTCTATATCGGAGCAGGTACCAGTGGGCGATTGGGGATCTTAGATGCCTCCGAATGTCCTCCTACCTATGGAGTGCCTCACGATTGGGTCATCGGACTGATCGCGGGAGGTGATTCGGCCATTCGAAAAGCAGTGGAGCATGCTGAAGATGATGTGGAGCAGGCTTGGAAGGATATTCAGGCCTATGGATTTTCAACCTTGGATACGGTCATCGGCATTGCCGCTTCAGGAAGTACTCCCTATGTGTTGGGGGGCGTTCAGAAGGCCAAAGAGATGGGTTTACTTACTGCTGGAATTTCCTGCAACCCAGATTCTCCACTTGGCAAGACGGTAGATCATGCCCTAGAGGTGGTCGTTGGGCCAGAATTTGTGACCGGAAGTACACGAATGAAGTCAGGCACTGCGCAAAAATTAGTGCTGAACACGATTTCTACTGCCGTGATGATCAAATTGGGTCGGGTCAAGGGGAATAAGATGGTGGATATGCAACTTTCCAATGCCAAATTGGTAGATCGAGGAACCAAAATGATCATGGAAGCCACGGGTGTATCCTATGAAAAAGCGAATGAATTACTTCTTACACAGGGTTCCGTTCGAAATGCCACAGAATATTATTATAAAAACGAAGCCAAAGGGTAAGGAATATTTTGAAAATTAGGTCAGTATTGATTCCTTTCCATGTATCTTTGTGCCCACTTTAAACCTTTGGTATTCAGAAGGTAAATTCATTTAAAAACTACAGCAGTGATGCTGCAACAGCATGAAAAAAAACAATCCTAAAAAGCCATTTTTTGGCGAGGAAAAAAAAGGATCTGGAACCTCCAAAGGAGGTCGATCTAGCAGGGGAGCTTCTTCTTCACGGGAAGAGGGAGCAGGTCGAGGACGGGGAAAGTCTTTTGGTGACGACAAGAAGCCTTACGACAAAAAAGGAAATGAGGGAGCTCCCTCTTCGAATTCTTCCAAGGGACGATTTTTTAAAGGCCAACCTGAGGAGCGGAGTGAACGTCCTTCCTCCCCTAGAGGTGGTGAAGAAAGCCGCGAAAGAAGAGGCTTTGGAAGCAAGTTTGCTGGAAAAGATTCCAGTGGTCCAAAGAAATTTGAAAGCAAAGAGTCTTCAACTTTTTCAAAAAAATCATTTGGAGAAAAGCCCAGTCGATTTAAAAAGGAAGAGGGCGGAGAAAAAAAGTTTGACCCTTCAGCTAGAGATAAAAAGTCCTACACAGAACGAAGCAGACCTGGGGATAAAAAATCATATTCAGAACGCGGTAGTTCCAACGATAAAAAGCCCTATTCTGATCGCAACAAATCAGGGGATAAAAAAGAAGGCTTTTCAAAGGGCAGTAGCTACGGGAAGGAAAAGGGGTACAAGAAAGATTCCGCTTCCGAAAAGCAAAGTTTAGCACCTGGAGAGAAGCGAGTTTACAAAGGAAGAGGAAAAGATCAACAGCCGGTTTATGCGATAGAAACGAAAACTTTTGGCGCAGAATCAAGTGGTGAAAAGCGTGGCTTTGGCAAGAACCGCAGCAAGTTTGTGGAGCTGAATGCAGATCGTCCGGACTATAACTTTGATGCCCTTCCTCAAAAAAAGAATAAAAAGGAATCCGAAGATCTGATCCGTCTTAACAAGTATGTAGCCAATTCGGGGATATGTAGTCGCAGAGAAGCCGATGAGCTGATCTTGAAAGGTCTTGTGGTCGTGAATGGTGAAGTGATCAAAGAGATGGGCTACAAGGTAAAAAAGACCGATCACGTGGTCTTTCAGGGAAAGAAAATTAATCCTGAAAAGCCAGTATACGTCTTGTTAAACAAGCCCAAGGATTTCATCACCACTACTGAGGATCCTATGGAGCGCAAGACGGTCATGAAGTTGGTTGAAAATGCCTGTGAGGAACGAATTTTCCCAGTAGGTCGATTGGATAGAAATACAACTGGTCTGCTGTTGTTTACCAACGATGGAGAGCTTGCAGCCAAGCTTTCGCATCCGTCGAATGAGATCAAGAAAATTTACCAAGTCACCTTGGACAAGGCCTTGACGGCAAAGGATGAGGAAGAAATTCTGGAAGGATTGACTCTTGAGGATGGCGATGCCAAAGTCGATGATTTGCAAGTACTTTCTAAGGACAGGAACATTCTTGGATTAGAGATCCACATCGGAAGAAATCGAATTGTCCGCCGAATTTTTGCTCATCTGGGTTACGAAGTAGAAGCCTTGGATCGGGTCATGTATGCTGGTTTGGATAAAAAGGATTTGAAGCGAGGACATTATCGATTCTTGACTGAACAAGAGGTCATCCGCTTGAAATATTACATCTAAAAAAAAGGGGCAATCGCCCCTTTTTTTATATAAATCCCTTGAGTTGTTTCAGCAGATCTGCGCTTGTGATCAGGCCTCCTTTTCGCCAAAGGATCTTTCCTTTTTTGAAGAGCATGAGGTGAGGGATGGAGCGAATGGCAAACTGTTGCGCAAGCTGTGGATGCTTGTCCACATTGACTTTGAAGAGGGTAACTTTGCCCGCTAGCTCAGCAACAACCTGATCCAAAACTGGAGCTAAAGTTTGGCATGGTCCACACCAATCCGCATAAAAGTCTACCAAGACTGGTTCTTGACTTTGATGTAGGACTTCTTTGGGCGATTTTTTAGCCATAAAAAAACCGGCCACTTGGGCCGGTCCAATTCTTATTTCTGAGCTGGCTTGGGAATTGGGATTCCCAATTTAGTCAAAACCAATTCTGTGAATTTATCTTCTTCCTTCGTGTAGAGAAGAATAGGAGACTGGCCTGCTGTTTCAGCGAAGATGTGTGTGTAGTTGTTTTCTGCTGCTACGGCATTGATAGCATTGATTACCTTGGTTTGCACCGGCTCCAAAAGCTCACTTAATTTTCTTTGGTAAGAAGTCTGAGCATCTTGTTCGTATTTTTGAACATCGTCACGAAGCTTGGTCAACTCTTGCTCTTTTGCTGCTCTAGCAGTTTCAGTCATGGTAGGAGCGGCTTTTTGGTATGCCTCTACCTGCTTTTGGAAGTCAGCAGCTTTAGTTTGAATGTTGGTTTGGAGTTGAGTTTGGTAATCTTGAACATCGGCTCCAATTTGTTCCATTTCTGGCATCAAATCCATTATCAATTCTACGCTGGTGTACCCAATTTTTACTGTGCTCTGAGCTTGTGCGGTGAACCCTACCAATAGCAAGGCCATTGTTGCTAGGATAACATTTACTTTCATCATTTTGGTTTGTATTTATTTGTTGTCTTCGATTCCTAATTCTTCCAGGACAAACTCAGAATAGTCATGTCTTGGATCTGTATAAATGATTGCAGAGGGACCAGCGGCCTTGTCAAAAAGGACGGCGAGGTTATTTCTGCGTGATACCCGTTCGATGGCATCGTATATTTTGGATTGGAGCGGCTGAAGTAACTCCGCCTGCTTCTGGTAGTAAATCCCATCAATCCCAAATACCTTACTGTTAAATTCTTGCGAAGCCTTTTGCTTTGCTTTGATTACTTCTACTCTCTTTTGGTACATTTCTTCGGTGAGCAGAACTTCTTCAGCCTTCAGCTGAGCGGATAGTTCCTTGATCTCTTGATCCAAATTTTGTGCCTCTTTTTTCCATTCCTCACTGAGCTTTTTCAGTTCCTCCTGCACCACTTTGTAATCTGGGTGCTTATTGAGAATGTATTCAGAATCGATGTATCCAAACTTTTGGGCCGCTAGCGGTCCTGAATACAGGATAATGAAAAGTAAAAGTACAATTTTGAATG
>Ga0315905_10002909_pt1 | contig 17867 bp, 16 predicted proteins | sample LakEriMetagenome_5_FD_203522 | JGI IMG/M metagenome (GOLD analysis project Ga0315905, IMG submission 203522) | Freshwater fungal communities from buoy surface, Lake Erie, Ohio, United States - Buoy 4 MA121 | ecosystem: Environmental > Aquatic > Freshwater > Lake | place: USA: Lake Erie, Ohio... | reverse complement strand
GGCCGTGTCATAGCCCTGCAAGGTGCCGCGAATCTCCGTGATGTATTTCACACCCGGTTCCGCGTGAATCCGAATGCGCAACGTGCCGTCGGTGAAGTTCACGTCATCCAGGGTGACGCCGGAAGACGCATAAAAATCGCCCGCCTTCATCGCCTGCACGATCTCATCGGCATCCAGCTTCGCCGCCCGCACCATCACCCAGCCGCGTCCTGGGCTGCTTTCCTCGCCATGGTAGTGATGCGAGTCGTCCGTGCCCACGCCATACAGCGGCGCTGCCTTGAACTGCGCGATGCGCAGTGTGTTCGCGATGTCCCACAGCTTTTCATGCCCCACGCGCGTCTCATCGCCATGCCAATTGATGCCTGGGTGGCCGTTGTAGATCTCCCAGAAGTTCTCCTCCAGCACCGCTGCCATGTCCTCCGCCGTGAAGGCCCAGCGGAAGTTCGGATGATTGATGTGGGTGAACATCGGCACGCCCAGCCGTGCAGACTGCTCGTTCACCAGCTTAAAATTGGCCCGCAGCACCTCCTGGATGCTGCCCAAGTCTTTGATCGGCTTGATCTCCTCCCGCAAGTTCACCGCGTTCATGTGGACCGGCGCCTTGCCCAGCCCCGCGCTGATCTCCTCCGCCTGCACGATCAAAAACTTGCCCGGCTCCTCAAATTGGGGCCGGTATTCCTCCAGTTTCTTCAGCCGCACCTCGGTCACGCCGTCCTGGTCTCGTGTCGTCACCCATTCGCCTCCAAACCGGGCGCGATACTTGTCCATCGTCGTCTTCCCCAGCGCCTTGCGTCGCTTTTCGACCGCCGGAACCCCCATCCACACCTCTTTCGCCTGCAGCACGTTGTGATCGGAGATCGCCAGAAAGTCGTAGCCCTTCTGCTTGTACCAGTCCGTGATCATCTCCGGGAAATCATTCCCATCGCTCCACAGCGAATGCGTGTGCGTGTTGCCCTTGAACCACTTCAGCTCCTGGGCTTGGGCGTTTTGAATCAATCCGAGAGCAAGTAAGCAGAAAACGGTTGGGCGCATGCTTCCCGAACGTACTCAATCGACCTCATCTCACTTGGGATTTCACACTCGGCGTGTTCGGAGACCCGGCTGTTACCGGAAACGCGGTCAGAACATCCACAGACACCGCCAATGCGGCGCTGTCGGACAAAATCTCACTCGCAAAAAAGACGCAGCGTTTACGCCTGAACGCGGGACTCCGAACGTCACGGCTCCACTTTGAAGAGATGCATCGAGGTGCCGTGCGGATTGAGGCCGACGTAATTGTCTGCGCCTTTCCATTCGTAGCTCTGGTTGTGCAGAAGGTCGGTAACTTTAAAAGGACGGCTGCCATCCAGGCCCAGCACGGCGAGATCCAGGTGCACCATGCCACCAGCGGGATGATGCGGGTCATGACTGATCACGCAGAGGATGCGGTTGCTGAAGTCAGGCGTGGCTTTGCTGTAGCAGAGGATCTGGTCGTGGTCGGAGCCGTGGAATCTGAGATTGTCGTAGAGATGCAGCGCCGGGTTGTCCCGGCGGATCAGGTTCAGCATGCGAATGAAGGCCGTGAGGTTGCCCGGCTTGTTGTAGTCGCGCTGCTTGAGCTCATACTTCTCGCTGTGGTTGTACTCCTCCTTGCCGGGATACGGATCGTTTTCGCACAGCTCGTAGCCCGAATACATGCCCCAGGTCGATGACAGGGTAGCGGCCAAAGCGGCGCGGATGCGGAACATCTGCGGCCCGGCGTTTTGCAGATGGCCAGGCAGGATGTCCGGCGTGTTCGGCCAGAAATTGGCGCGATAATACCAGCGCATGTCGCTGCGCGTGAGTTCGGTGGCGTATTCGGTGAGCGCGTGGCGATCCTCCCGCCAAGTGAAGTAAGTGTAGCTCTGCGTGAAGCCGATTTTGCCAAGCACCTGCATCATTTTCGGCTTCGTGAAGGCTTCCGCGAGGAACAGCACGTCAGGGTCTTTGCGCTGGATCGTGGCGATGAGCTCTTCCCAGAACGCGACGGGTTTCGTGTGTGGATTATCAACGCGGAAGATCTTCACGCCGAGATCGACCCAGTGCTGCACCACGTCGATCAACTCCTTCCAGAGATTACGCCAATCATCGCAGTGGAAATTGATGGGGTAGATGTCTTGATATTTCTTCGGCGGGTTCTCCGCATAACGAATGCTGCCGTCGGGCCGCTTGTAGAACCACTCAGGGTGATCTTTGACATACGGATGATCCGGCGAGCAGTTGATGGCGAAGTCGAGGGCGATCTCAAGGCCGCGCTTCTTTGCTTCTTGGATCAACCACACGAAATCTTTCTCGGTGCCGAGCGCTGGCTCAATCGCACGATGTCCGCCCGCAGGGCCACCGATGGCCCACGGGCTGCCGACATCGCCGGACTGGGCGGTGAGGGTGTTGTTTTTGCCTTTGCGGGCCGTGATGCCGATCGGATGGATCGGCGGAAAGTAGATCACATCGAAACCCATGTGCGCCGCATGATCGAGGCGGCCCAGACAGTCACGAAACGTGGAATGCTTGTCTGCACGGCCTTCGGCACCACGCGGGAAGAATTCATACCACGCTGAGAACCGAGCGCGTTCACGCTCGACGATCACGCGCAGCGTATCCGAGGTGGTGGACTGATCGCGGTCAGGATACTGATCCATCAGGCTTTGCATCTCGTCGGACAGCAGCACGTCCATGATATCGCCCGGCTTCATCGAGGTGAGCAGATCCGCGCAGTCCTCGAGCTGCGTCGCCGCCAGGGCGACTCCGGCGGCGCGGGCACGTTTGCCTGCCTCGCGCAACAACCTAGCGCCTTCTTGGGCTTCAATCGGCACATCGGGATCTTTGGCCTGCACCCGCACGGCGAAGGTCTTTTTCCACGAACGGAACGTGTCTCCCCAAGCCTCGACCACATACTCCCAGCGCCCGGCTTTTTCAAAAAAGCACTGTCCCTGCCAGCGGTCATTCTCCAGCGGCTTCATCCGCACCTCAAACCAGCGCCGCGTGCCCGCCAGCCGCCAGCGCAGCACTGCGGTCATCACATCGTGCCCGTCCTTGAAGATGTCGCACCACACATCCAGCGGCTCGTCGATGACCCGCTTGACCGGATGACGTCCGCCTTCGAGGCAGGGGTAGAAATTCTCGATGACGACCGTGGGAGCGTGGGTGGCGGACATTGGGAGATGTTTGCGGTGGTTGACGGTTGTTTACAGTGGTTGACGGTGGTTTTCAAAGAGCTTCCGAGCGGCGCAGTTGGGAGTCGCGGAGATTGTGGATGCGCACGGCCAAGTCATAAGCCTGATCAAGAAGCAGGTCAGTGGTTTCAGCAGATGCAAAGCCAAGATCGGTGGCGATGATCAAGTCTGACGCGGTTTCCATGAGCGAACCGTGCGTCTGGTTCGAGAAATGCGCCTGATCCTTGAAGCTCGACCTGCCACAACCTTCTGCGAGGTTGTTGGCGACCGAGACGGCTGCGCGTGTCATCTGGCTGGTTAGGCCAAAGCGTTCCTCACGCGGAAAGCTCCGTGAACATTGATACACGCCGCCCACGAGCTTTCGCGCGTCTTGCCAAACTTCGAGCTTCTCGAAGGGAAACTGTTTTCTCATGGGGTTTACGATGGTTGACGGTTGTTTAGAATTGTTGACTGTCGTTTCCGAGCCAGCGGCTTCGCCGTTCTGAAACAACGGTCAACCATCGTCAACCACAGTAAACTACCGTCAACTCCCTCCTCAACCCAGCAAAGGCCTTAGCATCTCACAGATCTCCGGCACCTTCACAAACGGGTCTTCCTTGGTCTCAAATTCGAGCGTGAACCAGCCCTGGTAGTTCGCATCACGCATGATCTGGATCACGCGTTTCACATCGCTGGCCTCGGCTTCCTTCGCGCCTTCACGTTTGATCTCCATCTTGAGCTGCACATTGACCGCGTAGGGCGCGATCTTGGCGAGGTCGGCATACGGATCGGCGGTGTGGAAGTTACCGCTGTCGAGGTTGATGCCGGCCCAAGGGCTTTTCGCGGCCTGCACCATTTTGATGAGGTTGTCCGGCAGGGCGACGATGCCGCCGTGGTTTTCGAGGCCGAGGAAGACACCCTTCTTGCCTGCGTAATCGAGGCACTCTTGATAAGCTTCCTGACAATGGGCGACGGCTTCCTCCTCCGTGAGGTCTTTGGGCTTCGCCCCGGCAAACACGCGGATGTGCGGTGCTCCCATCACCGCAGAGTGGTCGATCCACTTCTTTGTGTAAGCGATCTGCTCGCTCAGCTTCTCGCCCTTTGGGAGTGCGAAGTTGTTGCCGACTGCGGTGCCGGCGATCTGCACACCGCGCAGGTAAGCACGGCGCTTCACCTCCAGCAGGAAGGCTTCATCGACTTCCGGCGGGAAGAAGTAGCTCGTCACCTCGGCTCCAGGCACATTGTTGTCGCCGCACCAATCGATGAAATCGAGAATGCTCCAATGCGGACGGTCGCCCTTCGGCTTCTGCTCCTTGTAACGCATCCACTGGAAGTATTCGCGGAAGCTGTAGGCCGCGACGCCGAGCTGCATGCGGCTTTTGCCGGGGCGCTTGATCGGTTCAATGGCCGGAAGCGAGGTGACAGTAAGCGCACCGAAGCTGGTAGAGAGAAAATGACGACGTGAGATCATGGCGGGTGAAAGAACGAGTTGGAATCACAGGATTAACAGACTTCCAACCTCATGAACAAGCTTTCTCTTTTCGCTGCCGCGCTCTTTTTAACCGCCATCGCCCACGCTGAACCCGCCAAGGTGCGCCTCTGGCCGGAAGGCGCTCCCGGCGCGAAGGGTGACACGGACAAAGACCAGCCTTTCATCAATGTCTGGCCTGCGGCGAAGGACAAAGCCAATGGCGCGGCCTTCGTCGTGTGCCCAGGCGGTGGCTATGGTGGTCTGGCAGCGGATCATGAAGGCATTCAGGTCGCCAAGTGGTTCAACGGCCTCGGCGTCTCGGCCTTCGTGCTGCATTATCGTCTCGGCACAAGCGGCTATCACTTTCCCACGCAACTCATCGACGTCCAGCGCGCCATCCGGCATGTGCGTGCGAATGCGCAGCAGTATGGCATCGATGCGAACCGCATCGGTATCATCGGTTTCTCCGCCGGCGGTCATCTCACCTCCATGGCGGCCACGATGTTCGATGAAAAGCCCGCAGGCATGACCAACGATGCTGTCGATCAAGTCAGCGCCCGTCCTGATGTCGCCGCGCCAACGTATCCGGTGATTTCCATGATCCAGGACTTCGGCCACAAAGGCTCGCGCAAAAACCTCCTCGGCCCGAATGACAACGACGAACTCGCCAAGCACGTCAGCACCGAGACACGCGTCACTACGAACACGCCACCGATTTTCATCTTCCACACCGACGAAGACACCGTCGTGCCCGCCGAGAATCCCGTGGCGCTCTACCTCGCCTGCCGCAAACACAAGGTCCCCGCCGAACTGCACATCTACCAGCCCGGCCCCCACGGCGTCGGCCTTTACCTCGGAGATCCCGTGCTCGGCACCTGGAGCGGCCATCTGCGCGACTGGCTGCGCAATCAAGGCTTCCTTAAGCCGGTGAAACGCACCGCCATCAACGGCAAAGTCACCGTCAACGGCACCCCCGTGAGCTGGGGCAGCGTGATCTTCACTCCCGAAGATCCCTTCGCGCCCATCGCCTGTGCTCGCGTGATGCGCGGCAGCTTCAAGCTCGACGAAAAAACCGGTCCCATGATCGGCAAAGTGAAGCTCACCGTCAGCTACAGCGCTGCGGATGTCCCCGGCCTCGAAAGCGCAGATGGAACGGTGACAACCAAAGAGCAAAAGCCCGGCGCGGGTGACTGGAGCCTAGAGATCGGTGAGAACGCTAAGAGCCTGGAACTCCAGGTCTCGCGTTAACAGCCTTCAAAGATCCAATGATCAACCCTCGAACTTCTTGATCAGCAGCGCGGCGTTGTGACCGCCGAAGCCGAAGGAGTTGCTGAGTGCAGCGTTCACCTTGGCGGGACGAGCGGTGTTCGGCACAACGTCCACATCGACTTCGGGATCGAGATTTTCGACGTTGATGGTGGGCGGAACAATCTGGTCTTGGATGGCTTGAATGCAGGCGACGAGTTCAATGCCACCGGCGGCACCAAGCAGGTGTCCGGTCATCGACTTGGTGCCGGAGACAAGCAGTCCGTTACCGCTCTTCGCGTAGTCGCCAAACACGCGCTTGATGGCACGCAGTTCACACAAATCACCGACTGGAGTCGAGGTGGCGTGTGCGTTGATGTATTGCACGTCCGTGGTGTTCAGCTTGGCATGACGCAGGGCCATTTCCATGCACTTGGCTGCACCCAAACCTTCGGGATGCGGAGAAGTGAGGTGGTAGGCATCAGCGGTGGCACCGTAACCGGCCAGTTCGGCATAAATCGTCGCACCGCGCTTCTTGGCGTGCTCCAACTCCTCGATCACGACTACACCAGCACCTTCACCCATGACGAAGCCATCACGATCCTTATCCCAAGGGCGAGAGGCACGCTCAGGCTCGTCATTGCGCAGGCTGAGTGCCTTCATGTTGGCAAATCCGGCCAGACCGCAGGGACGGATGGAGGCTTCGGCACCGCCGCAAATCATCGCGTCGGCATCGCCAAACTTAATGATGCGCCAAGCTTCGCCGATGTTGTTGTTCGACGTCGCGCAGGCGGTCACGATGACCATGTTCGGTCCCATGAAGCCGTATTCCGCCGCGATCATGCCGCTGGCGATATTGGTGATCATCATCGGGATGAGAAACGGCGACACGCGGGAGGGCGATTTCGTCAGCAAAATCTCATACTGCGCCTCAATCGTGCTCAGACCACCGATGCCACTGCCGACCATGACGCCAACACGGTGCGGGTCGAGGCTGTCCGGGTTCAATCCAGCGTCCTTTGCGGCCATTTTCGAGGCAGCCATGGCAAACTGGAAGTAGCGGTCAGCACGCCGCGCGTCCTTGTGGTTGTTGAAAAACTTGGTGGGGTCAAAGTCCACCACCTCACCGCCGATCTTGCAGTCGTACTTCTCCGTGTCCATCGACTGGAGGCGGCGGATTCCGCTCTTACCGGCCACGAGGCTCTTCCAGAACTCCTCCTTGGTATTGCCGTTCGGGGAGACGACTCCCATGCCGGTGATGACGACGCGACGCTCGCTCATTGTATGTGAATTGGTGGGTTGATTTGAAAGTTGAGAGAACACGGTTTGCTCAGAGGGGCAAGGGAAAACATGGCAACGGCCTTTGCCACAGCACTTGTGACTTCATCGATTCTGGTCTCTGGGTGTAACCGTGATTCGTTCGTTGCTTTTCATCGCGCTCGCCGCCTGTCTTTTGCTCTCAGCTCAAGCAGCGCCGGAAGCATCGTCGATTCCACCGGTGTTTAGAGATTGGATAGCGGCGCAAAAGGACGCTGGCAGCATGCGAGTCGCCTTCAAGCAGACGCGCACCACGCCTGCGCTCAAAGAGGCCGTGGCCTCAAGCGGCCAGTTCTGGCGGATGGCGGATGGTCGCTTTCGCTGGGAACTGGGAAACCCCGCCACGATGATCCTCATCTTTGACCAGGCAACGGTGCGCCTCAAAGAAGACACCACCGCCCCCTGGCAGACCTTGAAGCCAGACGACAGCCGCGTGCGCATGTGGATGAAATTTCTGAGCGGTCGGGAGATGGACGCCGAATCGCTCACGCAGAACTTCACACTCAAGGTCACGCAGCAGGAGAAGACCTTCGTCACCGTCGCGATGATCCCTCGACCTCTGCTCATCAAGAAATACCTCAAACAGCTCGACATGCAGATCGAACCGGGCGGCAAGCGCCTCCTCGGCTTCCGCATCGTGCAGGGCGATGGATCAACGCTGCTGATGAACTTCGGCCCGCCGGAGAAACCGGGTGCGGATGTGGAGAAGCTGTTTCGGGTTGAGGCTCAATAATCCCGGTTCAGAAGATAATCCGAAAGCTGACGCAGCCGTGAAGAAGCCTCGCCAAACACATCCAGCGCCCGGTGCGAGACCTCAGTGAGCCGATGCGCCTCGGTGCGTGAGGCTTCCAGGCCCATCAGCGCCGGATAGGTGCTTTTTTCTGCGGCGAGGTCTTTCCCGGCGCTTTTGCCGAGTTTTTCGCTCGTCTGCGTCACGTCGAGGATGTCGTCGATGATTTGGAAAGCCAGACCCGTCGCCATGCCAAAATCATGCAGCGCCTGCATCTGTGCCACGTTCGCGTTTGCACTCATTGCGCCGAGTTTCACGCTGGCGGTGAGCAGCGCGGCCGTTTTACCTTCGTGAATGAAGCGCAGGTCGTCCAGCGGCAGTCGTTTACCCTCGCCTTCGAGATCGGCCACTTGTCCGCCCACGAGATGAAGGCTCCCTGCGGTCCTAGCGAGTTCGAGAACCATCGAGGCCGTGGTGTGATTCGCCGTGGCAGGGGTTTTCGTCACCAGTTCAAAGGCCAGCGCCTGAAGCGCGTCGCCCGCGAGCAGCGCCATCGCCTCGCCATAAACCTTATGGCAGGTCGGCACGCCGCGGCGCATGTCGTCGTCGTCCATGCAGGGCAGGTCATCGTGAATGAGCGAGTAGGTGTGCAGGCATTCCGTCGCGCAGGCATTGAAAATCGCGTCATCCACCGCCCCGCCGCAGGCTTCTGCTGCCGCGAGGCACAAAATGGGCCGCAGTCGCTTGCCCCCCGCAAAAACACTGTGCCGCATCGCCTTGTGAAGCGTCACGGGGCGTGTTTCCGCGCTCGGGATGAAACGTTCGAGCGCCGCGTCCACGATCTGGCAGCGCAGGGTGAGGTGTTCTTTGAGGTCGGACATGAAACGTGACACTTGGAGCCGCCTGAGCCGCCTTCAACCTCATTTCTGGCCCCATTGCCGCCAAATGGGAAGCCAGCGTGGGCTTTGGAAGAGGCTGAACTACCCCTTGCCAACTTGAGAAGTGCCCTCATATTCTCGCCCCTTTTATGGACATCTTCATTGGAATCCTCACCGCAGTGGAAGTCATCGTCAGCCTTCTGCTCATTCTCGTCGTGCTCATGCAGCGCCCTCGTCAGGAAGGCCTCGGTGCCTCCTTCGGCGACGCCGCCGCCAGCCAAGTCTGGGGAGCGCAAACCACCAACGTGCTGCAAAAATTCACCGTCTGGCTCGCCGTGATCCTCTTTGGCCTGACCCTGCTGCTGGCCGTGCTCGTCAGCCGCACCCACACCAGCGGCAAGTCCGAAAAAATCTTCGGCGACGCCAAACCCGCCCCCGCAGCCCCTGCGGCTGCCGCACCGGACGCCGGAGCCGCCAAAGTGCTCGAGAAAATCCAAGACGCTGTCAAAGCCGAGACTGCGAAGGCTGGCAAGCCAGCCAACGCCGTTGAAACTCCCAAAGCTGCCCCTGCTGCCGCGACACCCGCTCCTGCTACTGTGACACCCGCCCCTGCTAAGGCTCCTGAAGCACCAAAACCCGCAGCTGCGGCTCCGACGACTCCGGCACCTGCTCCATCCACAACGCCAGCCCCAGCCCCGGCTCCTGCGGCACCGGCCACGCAGCCGAAGTGATCGACTGATCTCACAAGTTCCCAACGAAAAAGGCACGACCGGAAGGTCGTGCCTTTTGTTTTGATGGCTTTGTATCGACTCGTTATGGCTTCGGCTTGGTGAGCATCTCGAAGTCGTCGCTGCGGAAGGGAGTGACGGGAAGACCTTCAACACTGAAGAGGTTGCACACGGGATTGTCCGACCAGGCGTAGCGAACAGCGACGGGATTGGCAACGGACGCGGCGCTGATTTCGATTTTGTCCTTGCCGATGATCTTGGCGGTGGCCCAGGTCCATTTTTTGTCCTCGCCACAGATGACGAAGCCCTTCACTTCATTGATATCGACGGTGCGCAGGCTGCTGCCGAAGGTGTCGAGCGTGACGATGGCCTTGCCACCGACGAACTCGGCGGATTTGAACTCGGGGCTGCGATAGGGCAGCTTCATGCCGTAGTCCTTGGCCAGCGCCCAGCGAGCGAGGCGCTCGGCCACGTCGCGCTTGTTTTTGGGATGGATGTCGTTGGCCTCACCGAGGTCGATGATGACGGCTTGGCCGCCGTTTTGGATGGCGCTCTGTGTTTTGGTCTGGCTTTCGCGCAGTTCGGCCCACTGGCTGGCAGTGGCCTGCTCGGCGTCGGCTTTTTCGGCCATGAAGTCGGCGAGCTGCACCCAGTAGAAGGGGAAATCACCCTGCTGCCACTCGTTGCGCCAGTTCTGGATCATGAAGGGGAAGAGGCTGGCGTATTCGTAGGCACGGCCTGCGTTGCTTTCGCCCTGATACCAGATCGCTCCCTTGATGCCGTAGCCGATGGTGGGCAGAAGAGCGCCGTTGTAGATGTTGCCGGGACGCGCATTGCCACGCAGCCAGCCGTCGGGTGCTCCAGGAGCGCGGGTGGTGAAAGACTTTCCGGCCGCCTTGGCGGCCTCGGCCTGTTTCTTCCAAGCGGCAAGATCGGCTTCGTATTTCTGCTTCGCGGCGTCGGAAGTGAGGAAAGCTTCATTCTTCTTCGTGTTTTCCATGAGCAGCTTGAAGCGCGGGTCTTTTTCCAGCTCGCCGCGATTCACCCAGGCTTCAGCAGCACTGCCGCCCCAGGCATTGTTGATGAGGCCGACGGGCACATCGAGCGTCTTGTGCAGCACGCGACCAAAGAAGAAGCCCACGGCGCTGAAGCCACCAACGTTCTGCGGTGAGCACTCGGCCCACGCGCCTTTGAAGTCGCTCTGCGGCTCCTGCGTGCCGACATTTGGCACGGTGATGAGGCGCAGGTTCGGATGTTTCGCGGAGGCGATCTCCAAATCAGCATCCCAAGAACTCTGCACGCTCCACTGCATGTTTGACTGGCCAGAGCAGATCCAAACCTCGCCGACGAGCACGTTCTTGAGTTCCTTCGCGCTGCTGCCTTTGATGGAAATCGTGGCTGGGTTCGCGTTGGCGGGCACGGGGTCGAGTTTCACCGTCCACTTGCCATCCGCACCAGCCTTGCCGCTCTTGGTTTGACCGGCAAACGTCACCGTCACCTCGGTTCCAGGCGTGTCCCAGCCCCAGATGGGATTCGCGAGCTGCTGCTGCAGCACCATGTGGTCGCCAATGATGGCGGGGAGTTTCAATTCAGCACGGGCAGTGAGGGCCAGAGCGGCGAGGAGGGTGGTCAGTGACGTTAATTTCATGGTCGGATGGACGAGCATGAACAAACGCACCCTCCCTCCGGTTTTCCATCAAACTTTCGTCATCACTCCTGATCTAGCCACGAGACAAGTCCACGCAGGGCGCTCAAACGGTCGAATGCGGCACCTTGGGGTGATTCTCCAGGTCATACAAAACTGAGGTTGCGCTCTCATCATCTGGGGCAGATCTGGCCTGAGGCTTACCGTCTTTGAACAGAAAAAACTGCCCATTTACGTTCCAGCATTCATTGATCCTGCCTGGGATGAGTGAGACTTATCTTGAGCAGAACACCTGCGTCTGGCAACTTTCGAGCCGTTGAGCCGTTGGTTCCTCGCTGATGCAAACGCGCCCGTCATTCAGACTCATCCTCATCTCGATCTTGCTCGCTGGGCCGGTGCGTGGTGAGGAGCAGCGTCCTAGGGCACCCAAAGCGCCCCAAACCGACCTCGCCACGCTGCTGCGCATTCAAACGGACGTGCAAAAGCTGCTGCCGCAGGTGCGTCAGGCGCTCGTCGCCATCCAAACCGGCGGCGGCACGGCCAGCGGTGTGATCATTTCGGCTGATGGCCTGTTGCTCACCGCCGCGCACGTTCCTGGCGGTCCAGGCAAGGACATGCGGGTCATTCTGGAGGACGGCAGTGTCACCACCGCGAAATCACTCGGTCTGGACAAAACGACCGACGCCGCGCTGGCACAGCTCAAGCAACGCGAAAAGCCCTGGCCCTTCGTGAAACTGAGCCGCGAGGTCATCCAGGCGCAGCCGGGCGAGTGGTGCTTCGCGCTCGGGCATCCGGGCGGTTTTGACAAATCTCGCGGCCCGGTGCTCCGCGTGGGCAAAATCATCAAGCAGACTGCCAACAGCCTGCACACCGACTGCGTGCTGATGGGCGGCGACTCCGGCGGGCCGCTGTTCAACTTCACTGGTGAGGTGATCGGCATCCACAGCCAGATTTGGGAAAACCGGGATCAAAACGTGCATGTGTCCATGGCCCCGTTCCTTCGCTCCTGGGAGGCGATGCAGAAATCCCAGGTCATCAAGGTCTGGGGCGTCGGCGCGGGCGGCTATCTCGGCGTCGCCACCGTCATGAGCGACGACGTGGAGCTGGAGGTGGCCGACGTGATCGACGACTCACCGGCACAAAAAGCGGGCGTGCGCGCGGGCGATGTCATCCTCAGCGTCAATGACGACGCCATGACCGACCAGCAGCAGTTCACTGCCACCGTGCGCTCAAAGGCCGCGGGGGACACCTTGAAGATCAGGCTCCGCAGCGGCGGCAAAGAGCGTGAGCTGGCGGTCAAACTGGCCCAAAAACCGCAGGAGGATTCGGAATGACGAATGCTGAAACATGCGCCCGCCTGTCTGGCATCTCGACTTCGTCATTGGAGCTTCGTCATTTCTTCGCCCTTCGGAAATTCGTCATTCGTCATTCCGCCGTCCTTCTCCTCAGCCCGTTTTTTGCCCTCGCGGACACGCCGCTTCCCACGCTGCCGCCGGAGCAGCGCACCAATGGCAAGCAGACACTCTCTGCGGTTTCCCCCTTGAAGCCGCTCACGCTCGACTGCGCCGCCCGCATTGAAAGCGTGCTCGAGCGTCCCATCTGCACCGCCACCATCGTCGGCGCAGATGGTTATGTTTTGACGAAGGCAAGCGAGGTGCCCGATCTCGACAAGGCGCGGGTTCGTTTCGCCGATGGCCGCACAGCGGCGCTACGGGAGGTGCATCGCGAAGCGCGGCTTGACCTCGTTTTGGCGCAAGCGGTCGGCATCACCGGTCTGCCGGTTGTTTCCTTTGGTGCGTCGAAGCCGCTCACCCTCGGCCAGTGGCTGTGCAGCACCGCAGACGCGGGCCAGGAGCCACGCATCGGCATCGTCAGCGCAGCTCGTCGTGCCATTCCCGGCACCGGAGCCGCGCTGGGCATCCGCATGGACGAAAAAACGCCGAAGGAGGTCAAAGGCGTGCGGATCATCGGCATCGCCAGTGAAAGCCCCGCCGAGATCGCCGGCCTTCAGGAGAACGACGTGCTGCTCAACATCGCGGGCGAGGCCGTGGCACAGTACCGCCGCGTGCATGAGCTGGTGAACAAACGCCAGCCAGGCGAGGTCATTGAAGTGCGCTACCTGCGCAAGGACAAGGAGGAGACCTGTCGCGTACGCCTCGCCAGCCGCACGAAAGTGCTGCAAAACTGGGAGGGTGAGGACTTCGCCAACGGCGGCATCTCCCTGCGCTCCGACAATTTCCCCGAAGTCCTTCAGCACGACATCCCACTCTACCCCAGCGACATGGGCGGGCCCGTCACCACGCTCGAAGGCAAGGTGGTCGGCATCAACATCGCCCGCGTGGATCGTGTGACGACGTTCGCGCTGCCCGTCGAAGCGTTCAGGACCGAGGCGCAGCAGTGGATCAAGGCGGACCGCCATCCGCCGAAAGCCGTGCCGGTGAAGTAAAACGAATGTCCACATTCGTTTGAGCGCGCGCCGAACCTTGCAACGAATGTGGACATTCGTTCTACCTTCCAATCATGCGCTACCAGCCCCTCCCCGCCGAACTGTTCGCCTCCAACCGCCAGCACCTTTACGCTAAGCTGCCGCCGCAGTCGGTTGTCATCGTGCATGCCAATGACGTGCTCCCCACGAATGCCGATGGCTCCCTGCCCTTCATTCAGAACAGCGATCAGTTTTACCTGAGCGGAGTCGATCAGGAAGAGACGATCCTCATTCTCTTTCCCGATGCCGCCGACCCGAAGCAACGCGAGATGCTCTTTGTGCGCGAAACGAATGAAACCATCGCGGTATGGGAAGGCGAAAAACTCACCAAAACGCAGGCCACCGAACGCAGCGGCATCCAGCGCGTGCATTGGCTCACGGAATTCGAGACACACTTCCGCTCCGTCATGTGCCAGGCGGACCATGTTTTCCTCAACTCAAACGAGCACATCCGCGCCACCATCCCGACGGAAACGCGCGAGACACGCTTCACGCACCGCTGCCAACAGGAATATCCGCTGCACGACTACCGCCGCCTTGCCCAGCTCATGCACGAGCTGCGTGTCATCAAGAGCCCGCATGAAATCACCGCGCTCAACGAGGCGATCCGCATCACCAGCGATGGTTTCGACCGGCTGCTGAAGTTCGTGAAGCCCGGCGTGCATGAGTTCGAGATCGAGGCCGAGCTATCGCATGAGTTCATCCGCCAGCGTGGTCGTGGATTTGCCTACACGCCGATCATCGCCACCGGCGGCAACGCTTGCGTGCTGCACTACATCACCAACCACTGCCAGTGCCAGGACGGTGAGCTGCTGCTGCTAGACGTGGCCGCCAACTACGGCAACTACAACGCCGACCTCACCCGCACGATCCCGGTGAATGGCAAATTCACCCCACGTCAGCGTCAGGTCTATGATGCTGTGCTCCGCGTCTTCAAACAGTGCTGTCAGATGCTCCGTCCCGGCGTCATCATCCGCGAATACCAAGAACAAGTTGGCCTGCTCATGCAGGAGGAACTCCTCGGCCTCGGCTTGATCACGCCAGAGGACATCGCCAAGCAAGATCCCGAGAAGCCCGCGTATAAAAAATACTTCCCACATGGCACCTCGCACCCGCTCGGCATCGACGTGCATGACGTCGGCCACATGTGGAAGCCCGTGCAGCCCGGCATGGTCTTCACCGTCGAGCCCGGCATTTACATCCGGGAGGAAAAAATCGGCGTCCGCCTCGAAAACAACCTCTTCATTGGCGAAACCGAAAACATCGACCTGATGGCGCATATTCCCATCGAAGCGGATGAGATTGAAGCCCTCATGAGTCGCTGACATGTCGCTGCCACGCTTCCATCTCCCCACCTTCGAGTGGCGCGAGCATCATCTCACGCTCACTGGCGATGAAGCGCAGCATTGCAGCCGTGTGATGCGCAAACAGCCCGGCGACATGATCGAGATTTTCGACGGCGCAGGCCGTATGGCTGTCTGCGAGATCACGCAGGTTTCCAAATCGGAGGTGCAGGCCCAAATCACCTCCGAAACGCGATTCGAGCCGTTTCAGACCGTGATTCATCTCCTGCCGGCCCTCATCAAAGCCGAACCCTTCGAGTGGTTGCTCGAAAAAGCCGTCGAACTCGGTGCTACGAGCGTGCAGCCTGTCATCACCGAGCGCACCATCGTCCATCTCGATGCCGTGCAGACGGAAAAGAAGCTCGCCAAATGGCGCAGGCACATGATCGAGAGCGCCAAGCAGTGCCACACGCCTTTCGTGCCCGAATTGAAGGCTCCCATCGCTTTCGCAGCCAGTTTGAAGATTCAGGCCGACTGCAAACTCATCCCCGCGCTCAGTGAGCACACGCGCACGCTCAAACAAGCCCTGCCAGCATCGAAACCAGCCAGCGTCGCCGTCTTGATCGGTCCTGAAGGCGATTTCACCTCCGAAGAAGAAGCGCAGGCATTCTCGGCGGGCTTTGTCCCCATCACGCTCGGTGCGCTGGTGTTGCGTGCCGAAACCGCCGCCATCGCCACGCTGGCGATTTTGGGGCATGAGCTAAGGTAGCGCGGACAATCCATTCAAATCCGCCGGCGTGTTCACATTGTGGAAAAGGGCAGCCTGATCGCTGCTCATCTCGTGAGTGAGGGCTGATCCGTTATGCACGCAGGCTTTGATCACATGCTGGAGTTTGAGATTCTTTTCACTCAGCGCCTGGCGCATGTATGGCAGCATGGCGGGAACATACATCCCCGCGAGAGCTTCAGCACCATACGAGCCGCAGAAAAACCAGCCTTGATCCGGATTTTCATGCTCACTGAGCTGTTCACGCAGAAAGGCAGCGGTCATCCAGGGCATATCGACGGCAAGGACGAGCAGTGGCATCTGCACGCACTCCAAACAGCGCGTGATCGCGCCCAGCGGGCCGTCATCCACACCGGCGGGATCATGGATGATCTCAACGCCGTCGTTCACGAGCAAAGCTTGCTCGCTGCGGCAGGAGAGCAGGACGCGTTCAGCGCCAAGAGATAGCAGTTTGTGCAACTGCACCTGCCACAGCGCCTGCTCATGCCAGTGAAGCAGCGCCTTGTCCTGCTTCATCCGGGTGGAACGACCACCGGCGAGCAAAACGGCAGCAAAGGGTGAGCTCATGACTTGCGGAGGATGCCATCGCTCAAAATCTTCGCACGCAGGCCGCCGTGGCCTTTGAGCGCCTCTTCCGCGCCTTCGGCGAAGGCTTGATTCATCCAATGGCATGGCGCGGCCTCCTGCGTGCCGAGGAAACGGATGCCCTGCACCTCAAACTCGGTGCCGATGAGCGTGTTGAGGTCGATGCCCTTCGTGATGATGTTGCGACGAAAGGCGGAGGGTGGCACGCCCATGACGCTGAACTGTTCGCAGAGCCGTTCATACTGCTCGTGCTCGAAAAAAGTAACTTGGCCTTTGTAGTCCTCCTTCCAGCCGAAGAAACGATCTCCCACCAGGCCTTTGCCCGCCACGCACTCGGCTTCCGGCACCTCGATCTCTGGTGCGGTGCCTGCGGGCATGCCATGGTGGCCGTAAAAGTTGTGCTCGGGTGAAAGGTAGATGTGCAGGATTTGCATGCAGGGCTTGGATCTTGGCGCAAACGTGTCACGATCCATACGTCTATGACCTCCCCAGAGCAACCCATCCGCATCGGCATCATCGGCGCCGGTGGCATCGTCAAATCACGCCACATGCCCGGCCTGCGGGCGATTCCGAACGTGCAGATCACGCAGGTGACCAACCGCTCCCTGGCGAGCGCCGAGGCCTTTTGCCAGGAATTTGCGCCAGAAGCCAAGGCGGTGGAACGCTGGGAAGAGGTAGCCTCGTCACCCGAAGTCGATGTCGTGTGGATCGGCACGCATCCCTACATGCACGCGGAGATGACGTGCTACGCGCTCCAGCACGGGAAGCATGCCTTCACGCAGGCGCGCATGGCGGCCTCGCTAGCAGAGGCAAACCAGATGTGGGAGGCGGCGATTCGTTATCCTGAACTCGTCACGGGCATCTGTCCTGCCCCACAAGGCATGAAAGGCGGTGAACTCGTCAAGCAACTGATCGCAGAAGGTGCCATCGGCACACCGCATCAGGCACTGCTGCACAGTTTCAACGACGCTTGGCTCGACCCGACCACTCCCACGCACTGGCGGCAGCAATCGGAACTGAGCGGCATCCAAATCCTCACGCTAGGCATCTACACCGAGGTGCTGCAGCGCTGGCTCGGTCACATCGTCGAGGTGGAGGCGCGTGGAAACGTGGTGATCCCCGAACGTGCGGGCGTCGAGGTCGATATTCCCGATTTCATGAACGTGATGGCGAAATTTCGCAGCGGCCTTGAAGCGACGATGCTTTTCAGCGGCGTGGCCGCGCATGCGCCGACAGACAAGCTGTGGCTCTTCGGCTCCGAAGGCACGCTGAGCTATGACTTCGCCACGGACGACCTCCAACTCGGCAAACGCGGCGGTAAACTGGAGTCGGTGCCGATTCCGACCGAGATGCAGCGAAGCTGGACGGTGGAGCGCGACTTCATCGCCGCCGTGCGTGATCCTTCGGCACCACGACCGAGGCCTGACTTCAACGAAGGCCTGAGCTACATGCGCGTGGTGCATGCGGTGTGGCAGGCGATGGAGGGCCGGGCGGTGGCAAGAGTGATGTGATCAAACCGCACGGCGGCGACCCATGGCGAGTT
>Ga0315905_10002908_pt1 | contig 17868 bp, 11 predicted proteins | sample LakEriMetagenome_5_FD_203522 | JGI IMG/M metagenome (GOLD analysis project Ga0315905, IMG submission 203522) | Freshwater fungal communities from buoy surface, Lake Erie, Ohio, United States - Buoy 4 MA121 | ecosystem: Environmental > Aquatic > Freshwater > Lake | place: USA: Lake Erie, Ohio... | reverse complement strand
GTTGTGGCTTTTTTATTTTTTTTTATTTTTCCCCCGGCGGGCCGTGCGCCCCCCCCCCCCCCCCCCCCCGACCAAAAAAAAAAAAAAAGACTCACCAGCCGGTCCATGACCTCGAGCTCCTCGAGCGAGATCTGGTCGATCTTGTTCACCACGTACAGCGCGGGGATGTACACGCGCCCGCCCTCCACCACGTCGACCAGGTCGTCGATCTCGTAGTCGTCGCCAAAGTAGACGTCGGCGTTGATCGCGCGGTACTCGCTCAGCACCGCCTTGACGGCCTCGGCGTCGACGCGCGGCTCGCGCACGGCCGGGTTGACCGTGAAGTTGATGCCGCCGCGCTCCTTCTTCTTGAACGTGATGTTGGGCGGCTTCTTGTTGAGGCGGATGCCGAAGGACTCGAGCTCTGGTTTGTGGGTGGTGGGGGCATCGGGGAAGGGGAGGGGCGGGGGGGGGGGAGCGAGGTGAGAAGGCAACAAACACAAAAAAAAAACCGAGGGAGCGCGGCCGAGGACGCTTTTTTGGCGCCGACACAACCTCCTCCTCCTCCATTCTTCCATCCCCGCCTCTATCTCTCCCCCCCCCGTAACAAACAACACGACTAGCTACTCACCGTGCTCGATCAGCTTCTTGTGCGTGAGCGGCTTGAGGCAGTCCAGCACGATCAGGATCAGGTTGCACGTGCGCGCCGTCGAGATGACCTGCCGCCCGCGCCCCTTGCCGTCCTTGGCGCCCTCGATGATCCCGGGCAGGTCGAGCATCTGGATCTTGGCGCCGCGGTACCGCACGATCCCGGGCACGGCCGTGAGCGTCGTGAACTCGTACGCGGCGGCCTCCGAGTGCGTGCCCGTCAGCTTGGTCAGCAGCGTCGACTTGCCGACCGAGGGGAAGCCCACGAAGCCGACGCGCGCGTCGCCGACCTTGTTGACGTCAAAGCCGTCGCCGCCGCCGCCGCCGCCGCCGCCGCCGGGCGCCTTGCTCGGGTCGAGCAGGTCGCGGCGGAGCTTGGCGAGCTTGGCCTTGAGCATGCCCAGGTGGCCGCTGGTGGCCTTGTTCTTCTGCGTGCGGGCCATCTCGTCCTCGATCTCCTTGATCTGGTGTTTGGTGGTGGTTGTTGTTTTTGGGGGAGGGAGGAGGAGGAGGAGGACGAGGCGGCGGGTGAGCGAGGCGCGCGCGCTCTGGCCGGCGGCGGCGTCGGCGTCGGCGGCGGCGAGCGGTTTTTGCCGTCCGTCCTCGCTTTGATCGCCGCGCTCCTCTCACCTTTTGCATGACCGACATCCTGGCCCCAGCTGCTTCTCAGGAGTCGTTGGGGCCAAGGGCTGCTCGCGGGGCCGGCGGGGGCTCGGCGGTCGGGTGCCCCCCCGGGCGGCGCGGGCGCGAGAAAGAGAAGGGACGAAGAGAACGAGGTGGACGGTGGAAACGCGGCGAGTGTGTGCGTTCGTGTGTGTTGGTCTGTGTGTCGTCGCGGCGAGCCGGGTTTGCTGGCGGTGTGTGTTGCTGATGAGTAGGCTGGGTGATCGGGCATGGAGCGCGCGCGAGAGAGTCGAGGGGCGCGGCGAGGCAGAGAGCGAGAGCGCCCCCGAGCCGAGCCGCCGCCACTGCCGTGTGCTGCGGCCGCCCCCCCACGCCCGCCCCCCGCTCCGGCCGCTCCGCCCGCGAATCGCGCGTGCGCCAAATCCGTGTTCAAAAAAAAGGCAGTCTAGAGCTATGGTGTCGGGCGGCCAAAAGCCTTTTGGCCGCCCGCCTACTTCAGGATCTTGGTGACCACCCCAGCCGCGACCGTCTTGCCGCCCTCGCGCACCGCGAAGCGCAGGCCCGGCTCCATCGCCACGGGCGTGATCAGGTCGAACTCGGCGGTGAACGAGTCGCCCGGCATGACCATCGGCCGGTCCTCGGGCAGCCTGACCGTGCCCGTCACGTCGGCCGTGCGGAAGTAAAACTGCGGGCGGTAGTTGGTCGTGAAGGGCGTGTGGCGCCCGCCCTCCTCCTTCGTGAGCGCGTAGACCTCGCCCTCGAACCTGGCGTGCGGCGTGACGCTCCCGGGCTTGACGACGAGCTGCCCGCGCGCGATGTCCTCGCGCTTGAGGCCGCGCAGGAGCAGGCCCACGTTGTCGCCCGCCTCGCCGCGGTCCAGCAGCTTCTTGAACATCTCGACGCCCGTCACCGTGGCGCGCTGGGGGGCGCGCAGGCCGACGATCTCGACCTCGTCGCCCGTCTTCACGACGCCCGCCTCCACGCGGCCCGTGGCGACGGTGCCGCGCCCAGAGATCGAAAACACGTCCTCGACGGGCATGGCAAACGGCTTGTCGAGCGCGCGCTCCGGCAGCGGGATCGCCTCGTCCACCGCGGCCATCAGCTTGAGGATCGCGTCGCGCCCGATCTCGGGCCGCTCGCCGTTGAGCGCGCACAGCGCCGACCCCCGGACGAACGGCACCTTGGCCGGGTCGTACTTGTACAGCGACAGCAGGTCGGCCACCTCCATCTCGACGAGGTCGACGAGCTCCGGGTCCTCGACCGCGTCGACCTTGTTGATGAAGACGGCGAGGGCGGGCACGCCGACCTGGCGCGCGAGCAGGATGTGCTCGCGCGTCTGGGGCATGGGCCCGTCGGTCGCGCTGACGACGAGGATGGCGCCGTCCATCTGCGCGGCGCCCGTGATCATGTTCCTTTTTTTTTGTTTTCGGTTTTTGGGGGGGTGCGGGGGTGGGGGTGGGCGTCGAGGCGGCGTGTCGATGAGAGACCGAGGCAGGTGGCATTTTTGGGGCGTCGTGCGTGCGCGGGTCGGGCGCGAACAAAAGCGCTCGCTCTCTCTCTCGCTCTCTCCCCCTCCCTCTCACTTGACGTAGTCGGCGTGCCCCGGGCAGTCGACGTGCGCGTAGTGCCGCTTGTCCGTCTCGTACTCGACGTGCGACGCGGCGATCGTGATGCCGCGCGCCTTCTCCTCGGGCGCCTTGTCGATCTGGTCGAACGCCACGGCCTGCCCCTTGCCGCCGCCGGCCTCGGCCAGCACCTTGGTGATGGCGGCCGTCAGGCTCGTCTTGCCGTGGTCGACGTGGCCGATGGTGCCGACGTTGACGTGCGGCTTGGAGCGGTCGTAGCCGCCGGCTGCGGCCGCGTAGCCGCGCTGCTGCTGCTGCTGCTGCTGCTGATGCTGCTGCTGCTGCTGCTGGCTGGCGAGAAGGAGGCCCGGCGGGGGGAGGCTGCGCGGATTGTTTTGTTTGTGCGTGTGTGTGGGGTAGGGTGGGGGGGGGGGGGGGGACGAGGGGCGAGGGCGGCGGCGCGTGAGCGGGAGAGAGCGACGGCGGCGGAGGCGGGGGGGCGCTTGTTGCGATCGCGCCAATGGGCGTCGCGCTGTCGTCGCGCCGGCAGCGCCGCCGAATGGATGCGGGCCATGCGTGATCGATTCGTTGGGTAGCCAGGCCACGGCACGGCCAGCTCCAGAGACGAGAGGGCGCAGAGAGCAAGGCGCGCGCGCGCGAAGCGCAGGGCTCCCAAACCGCCCCCACTGTCACTCACCGCACGGCCTGCTGCTCGCCCCGCTGCTGCGCGGCCGCCCACAGCGCCCGCTGCCGGCCGAGCGCCGCCACGACGCCTCGCCGGAGGGACATGGCGCGTCGCGGGATCACAAACGTGTGGGGCGCGCGCGCGAGGAGTGGCGCGACTGCTGATGTTTGTTGTGGTGCGTCGCCGTCGACCGCGGTGCGAGGGTGCTCGCGCTCTGAGACGGGCGGGGCGAGTACTACGAGGTGAGTCTGTGCGTATGGTCGAGATACAGCGAGCGACGGTCGTCGAGGCGGCTAGAAGTTTTGATCGGGCTGTGCGCCGGCGGCGTCGACTCGGCCGCCGCCCCCGCCCCGCCACCCCCCGCCGCCCTCTCTCTTTCGACTCCTCCGTGCTCTTCTCTTCAATACACGACGCGGTTCTGCATCACCCAGTACGCGTCCCAGAACAGGCCGCGCACGAGCAGGTCGATCACCTTGCTCGCCAGCTGCACGCCCTCCATCACGAGCGCGCGCAGGCGCTTGAAATCGACGCGCAGCAGCTGGCCCGACAGCCACAGCGCGCCGAGCAGGCACGCCCAGCTGAGCGCGGCGAGCGCCGGGTCGGGCGCGTCGAGCGCGGCGCGCGCGGCCGCCTGCGCGCCGGCAAAGCGCGGGTCGGACAGGTGGGGGGATGCCGCAGGAGACTGCGCAAAGAGTCCGCCCATGCCCGAGGCGCCGATGCCGACCAGGCCGAGCAGCTGCAGCGCCGACGCGGCCGCGAACGAGGCGCGCAGCGCGTCAAAGCGGCCGGGGGCGGCGTTGTGCGGGGGGGGCGGGAAGAGCGGGGCCGGGGGAGGGCTTGGGGGCGAGCGGGGGGACGGCAGCGCGTGCGTTTGCGGCTCGGCGTGCGCCTTGCCCGCCCCGGCCTCAGACGTATCGTCGTCCAGCCGCACGTCCACCACCGATGGCGCCGCCGCCTGTTGCGCCCCCGCCACCGCAACCAGCCCTCTGGCCTCGCGCCCCCGCTGCACCCGCCTCGAGCGCGCCACGAGCGTCAGCCGCGCCAGCAGCGACGCGCGCAGCGTTCCCGGGACCCCCAAGCGGCGCGTGTAGGCCGCGTGCTCGCAGAGGGCGTGCGCGTGCCCGGCGACCGCGGGCAGGGCCGCGACGCCCGCGGCCGACAGAAGGTAGGCGAGCGCGGGGTCGGCGGCAGAGGCGGCGGCGGCGGCCGAGGGGCCGCCTCCCCCCCCGGCGGCCGCGACCGCGCTGGCGACCGCCGGCAGGCCGCGCGGCCAGGGCAAGAGCGACGCTCCGACGGCCCACGCGAAGCATCCGACCGCCGCGGTCCACGTGAGCGTGAGCGCCAGGCCCTGGAACGTCGTCAGGTCCCGGAAGAGGTGCGCCAGGCTGGCGCGCGCGGCGGCCTCGAGGCTGCGCGGCCGGGGGAGCTCGAGCGGCGGCAGCGGCGGGGCCACGGCCGGCACGCGCAGGCCCCGGTTGAGGCGGTCCTGGCGGTCGATCTCGGCGGCCACGATGCGGCGGTCCTCGACGACGTCCGCGGCCCCGCCCAGCGCCTCGGCCACGGGCTCGCACGCAAAGGCGATGCCCGCGAGGGCGCCAGAGGCCGGGGCGACGAAGGGCTGCTGGGGGCCGTCGCCGGTGACTGAGCCGACGGGGTCGGCGGCCCACTTGAGGCCGCGCGCGGCGACGAGGGCGGTCCAGACGGACAGGCCGAGGCCGAGGGCAGGCAGGAGGAGGGCCGTGCCGGCCGCCGCGCCCCCGCCCCCGCCGCCCAGCGCCAGCGCCGCCGTCGCCAGCCCGAGCGCGTGCGCGAGCGCCGAGCACGCGCCAAACGCGAGCAGGGCGGCGTTGGGCCGCTGGTAGCGCCACGTGCGCAGCTCGGTGGGGAGCGGGTCGAGGGCGGTGACGTCGTTGTCTTCGGTTGCGTGGGCGGCGTCCGGGGTGGTGGCGTTGCGGGCGGGCGCTGCTGCTGCTGTTGCTGCTGCTGCTGATCCTGCCGCCGCCTTGCCGCGCCTCCTCACTGGTGCCGCCACGCCCTCGGCCGCCGCCGCGGCGCTGCGCACAAACAGGCTCAGGCCCGCAGCGCGCGCGCTTGCGGCCGCCAGGCACGCGACCAGGGCCGGGGCCATCATGCTGCTGGCCGGCCCGAGCGCGAGGCACGCCGTGAGGACGGACGAGCCGCCTCCCGCAGACCCAGGCAGCAGGGCGAGCGCGGCGAGCAGGGTGGCGGCCGCGGCGTGCGCGGCGGCGAGGGCGCCGTACGCGGCCGTCGTGCCTGCCGGGGGCTTGGGGTTGGGGGCTGCTGCTGCTGCTGATGTTACTGTTGCTGCTTCTGTGGGGGACGGCGCCGGGGCTGCTGCTGCTGCTGATGCTGCTGCTGCTGCTGTTGCTGCAAGGCGAGGCCGGCCGCTGCTGGCGCCGGCGCGGTCGCGCGACGGCGGCGACGGCGGCAGCCGGCGGCGGGCGAGCGCGAGTGCCGGCAGCACGCCTGCTCTCCTCGCGCCCAGCGCCGCCGCGCGGGCGCAGCCCGCGCTGGGCTGCGCCGCCACGCGCATGGGTGAGGCGAGCTGGGGGACGACGGGACAGCGCGCGTCTCCTCGCAGTCGCGACTGCGTGCTCTCTGTCGGCGCGAGGCTCCCGCTTGCGCCTGGGCTTGAGGTGCGTCCGAGCCAATCAGTGGGAGGTGCGTTGAGTCGAGGACGCCATGCAGGTGTGCTCGTGTTGCGCGTACGTGTGGCATTTGGAGACAGCGACGTGCGAGGTGAAAGGGGCGACTTGGAGTCGCGCGCGATCCGGTCGTCCGGCGGCGCCGAGCGCGACAGCGGGCCGCGCGCGCCGGTCGACGCCCCTGAATCGCGATCACTGTCGCGTCCCTCAATTCGCTCATCGTGCGTGCTCGTGACAGTCGGACCCACACGAACCGTCATCGCCGAGGTCTCTCGGATCGGATTCAGTCCGCGCGCGCATTTGCCAACCCCCCTAAACACCAAACGCCGATTCACTCCCTTCGACCCGCCCCCTCGCTCGCCCGCGGGAGGGCGCCACAATCAGCCACACCAATGCTCCTGGCCCGCCAGGCGCCCCGCGTCGCCTCGTCGTCGTCGGCGCTGCTGTCGTGGTGCTGGCGCGGCCGGCCACGCGTCGGCGGCAATGCCGCCGCAGCCTCGGCGCCGCGGCCCCCGGCCGTCGCGCCGGCCCAACCCGCAGAGCGCGCATTCACGACGCGCGACTACCCGCAGGAGCCCCGCGTCGGCGTCGGCGTCGTCGTCTTCCGCCGCCGAACCAGCCCCAGCCCGGAAATCCTCCTGATCCGCCGCGCGAAAGCCCCCTGCAAGGGCGAGTGGTGCTTCGCGGGCGGGTCGCTCGAGCTCGGCGAGACGGTCGCGCAGTGCGCGGCGCGCGAGGTCGCCGAGGAGACGGGGGTGAGGCTGGTCGGCGCGGCCGGCGCCGCCGCGATCGCCAACCTGAGCGACGCCGCGCGCAGCGACCCGGACTTGGGGGTGGGGCGCGATGCGGACGGGGACGCGCAGCTGGACCGGCCCGTGCCTTTCGCGGTGGTGGACTCGATCGTTTACGACGACGGGGGCGACGCGGGCGCGGACGGCGGCGGCGGGGGCGGGGGCGGGAGCGGGGGCGGGAGCGGCGACGGCGCGGCCAAGCCCAAGCGGCGGCAGCCCCAGTTCCACTTTGCGATCGTCGAGGTCGCGGCCGTGGCCGAGGACGGCGACGCGCCCCTCGCGCCCTCGGACGACGCGGACGACGCGCGCTGGTTCGCGCTGGACGAGCTGCGCGCGCTCGACGGCCTGACGAGGGGGTGCGCCGCGCTGGCGGAGCAGGCGGCGCGGAGGTTTCGGGTGCGGGAGGGGTGATTGGGGGAGCGATCCAAGGTGTTAACACGTTGTCTGATGTGACACGGGGACATGTTCAAGGGCACACGTGTAGAGGAGGCGCGAGCGGGGGCGGGGCAAACAGGTTGCGGCCGCGCGCGCGCGCGCGCGAGAGAGAGAGAGAGAGAGAGAGAGAGAGAGAGAGAGAGAGCGAGGCGTGGTCGGGGCGGCGGCGACGAGGACGACGACGGCGACGATCCAAAGAGCACGAGCCACTCGCGACGCAGCGACGCGATCACACTACACACACGACCAGCAACACACGCGCCCAACATACACACACACACACACACACACACACACACACACAAAAACACTCGCGCTCGAGCCCGCTCGCTCGTCATTCGTGCGCGCGCGAAAAACCGAGAACGAGGGGACCGAGTGCCGAAACCGCAGTCCCGACCGCCCGCGCAGCGCTCCAAGCACACGCTGTGTACCTCCCCGCCCTAGCTACCGCCCAGCCGGCGCGCGAGTATCCGCCGGACGAGCAGAACCCGCGACAAAGGCAAGGGAACAGCGAAAGCGATGGCCGACCCCGCCCGCCCGCCCGGCGGAGCCGCGGCGGCGCGCCCGCCACCGGCGAGCCCGTCGTCGGCGGCCGCAGGATCCGCGCCCTACGACGAGCTGTTTGACGCGGTCGATCGCTGCGGCGACGGCCTCGTCGACTTTGGAGATCTCGTCTATATGCTCAAGGCCGCTGCACCCGACCAGTCGCTGTCGTCCGCGCGCAACGCTGCGGTCGAGGCGCTACTTCTCATCGGCCGGGGCGAAGCGGCGATCGCGCCGCCCTCGGCAGCGTCGAGCGCCGCGCGACGCTTGGACCGCGCCGACTTTCGGCGGCTGCTCGACAAGGTCGCGGCCATGGCTGGGGTCGACTCCAACGAGATGGCGGGCAAGCTGCTGGTGCAGGCGCGGCGGGCGTCGTTTTCGCGTGGCGACGGCGGTGCTGGTGGCGGAGGCGTTGGTGGCGGCAGCGGCGGCGGCGGCGGCGGCGGAGGCGAGGACGCGGCCGTGGCGCGCGAGGTGGCGGCCGTCGACCGGCACGACAGCGCGGTGCTGATGCACGAGGGCGGAGGGGATGGGGGGGCGGCGGCGGCGGCGGCGGCCGCGGCGGCGGATGGGGGAGGCGCGCGCGTGCTGCCGTCGGCCGAGGCGACAGCGGCGGCTGCGGCGGCGGTCGCGGCGTCGGTGGTCGGGGGGGCAGGAGCAGCGGGAGGCGCGGGCGGCGCGGAAGCAGCGACTGACGCCGCCAGGCCGCCGCCGGCGTCCGGGGCGGCCACGACCACCACCCGCCGCAAAGCGCTCGCGCTCGCGACCGACCCGCAGCTCGGCCTGCTGTTCAACGCGTGGTGCCACGGGGGCGGGCAGTCGCCGCCGCCGCCCCCGGCGGCGTCGCCCCAGCAGCAGCAGCAGCAGCAGCAGCAGCAGCAGCAACCAAAGGCGTTGTCGCTCGCCGACGTCGCGCAGGGCCTGTGCCGCCTGCGCCCGCCGCAGACCAAGGAGGACGTCGCCTCGACGCTCGCCGAAGCCGCGCACGCCGTCGCGCGCCACGACGCCGACGGCGACGGCCTGCTCGCGCGCGCCGAGTTTGCCTCGTTCGTCGCGGCGCTGCTCGAGCAGGCCGGGGTCGCGTTTGGCGACGCCGCGGCCCCGCTGCTCGAGGTCGCGCAGGCGCGGCCGGCGAGCGAGGCGATGCGGCGCACGCTCGAGCGGCACGGGGAGTTGGGCGCGGGGAGGTTGGCGGAGGGGAGGCGGGCTGGGGGGGCGGCGGCGGGGCAGCAGGTCGGGTGAGCGATTTCCTGTTGTTTGCATGTCTACGTGTCTCTCTCTATGTGCGCGCGCGCGCGTGTGTGCTGAGTTTTTTGGGGGGACTCTTTGTGTGTGTGGGCGCGTCCTCGTGTCGTGGGCGCCTCCTCGCTCACGCGAGCAGCAGGCGGCGGCCGCCGTGCATCATCGGCGCCGCGTGGGCGTCCTTGTGCATCATGTCGCCGCCCATGTGCTTGCCAAAAAACTTGGACAAGGGGCAGGCGTTTGCGCCCTCGCCGCCCGCGTACTGGACGCCGCAGTCCTTGAGGATCTTGGTAACGCTCTCGCCCGTCACGCCGAAGCTCTTGGCCAGCTCGTTACTCTCCAGACGATCGAGCGCTTGAGAGTAGAAGAGCGGCTGGCACATGCATCCCGCCAACTCTCCGCTGCTTCCGAGCGCCAGGAGCGACTTGGCCGACTCGCAGCACGCCGAATTGACGCCCGCCGCGCATGGAGCGAGCTGGAGCAAGAGCGCCTCGTCGCCGACCGTGCTCGCGCGATTGGCGCACTCGAGCAGGCCGGGAACGGCTTGCGCAGCGGCGGAGAGGACCAGGGCGAGCGCGAGGACCAGGGCGAGGGCGAAGGAGCTGCGGTTGGCCATGTTAATGTGCTTGTTTTTCGTGTTTTTTTTTTGGTTCCTCGGGGGAGGGGGCGGGGCAAGGCGCGAGGCGGCGGAAGCGCAAACGGTTTTGTTTTTCTTCTTGTGTAGCCGCTGTTTGGTTGTCGCTTGCTGGGGTTGCTTGCAGTGCGTTGTCGTTGCCTGTGTGTACGCTCAAACGAATGAAAATCTCCGGCCCGTGTGGAGAGAGCCTCCCATGTTTCGCGCAAACGTCAAACATCGGGGGAACGCGCGCCAGCCGCCGCCAGCCGCCCCGCCGCCAGCCGCCCCCCCCGCCGCTGCTGAACCGTCCGCCAACAAACCGCCCCCCCCGTCGCCCGCGGTCGCCGGACGACACTACTACAGGGAGAACGCGCGCGGCCCACAAACAGCAATCACCCGAGGCCTGGACGTATTAAGGGGGGGGGGGGGCGGGGCGTCTTTACAGCCGAGGCGAGAGATTGATCGCAGGTCGCCGACCCGGCCGTCCAGCATGGGGCGCGATGCCTCGCGGGGGAAAAAACAAAAAAACAAAATCAGCTCCGCAAAAAAAAAATCAGCTCCACCCCCTCAAATCCTCACTTGAGCAGGTGGGCAAACTTGGAGCGGAACTTGGACACCTTGGGCGCGACGACGAACTGGCAGTAGGGGTTGCCGGGGACGCGCTCGGCGTAGCGCTGGTGGTAGTCCTCGGCCACCCAGAACTTTTTCGGCCCGGCCTGGAGCGGCGCCAGCTCCGTCGTCAGCGGCTTGTCGCCCCAGATCTTGGCCTCGGCCACCTCGCGCATGACCTTCTCGGCCGCCGCGCGCTGCGCGTCGCCGATGGTGTAGATCGCCGAGCGGTACTGCGGGCCGACGTCGTTGCCCTGCTGGTTGGGCGTCGTCGGGTCGTGGAGCGCGTAAAAGACGTTCAGGATCTGTTCGAACGACACGACGCCGGGGTCGTAGTACACGCCCACTACCTCGGCATGTCCCGTCTTCTTGTCGCAGATCTCCTCGTACGTCGGCGACTCGACGTGGCCGCCGGCGTAGCCGCTCAGCGCGCGCGACACGCCCTTCATGCCGTTGAAGGCCGCCTCGATGCACCAGAAGCACCCGCCGCCCAGGACGGCGACGTCCTCTCCCGGCGCGGGGGCGAGCGGGCCGGCGAAGCCGAGCGAGGCCCAGTCGACGGACGACGGGGCGGGCGCGGACGATGACGCCGCCATGGTTGTGGCGGCGCGGCGGCGGTGGGGGCCGGCGGGGCGGGGCGACGGCGCGGCCGCGGTGATGGTGGCGCCGGCGGCGAGCGAGTAGGATGAGCGGGGAGGCGCGACGACGGCCTTGGTGGCGGCCAAAGAAGAGGTCGATGCGGCAGCAGCGGCGGCCGTGGGCGCGCGCGCCGCGAGCAGGAGCGCCGGTTTTGTGGTGGAGGACGAGGCGAGGAGGGGCAGCAGGCGACCGCCGCAGCTGAGCCTCATGCTTGGTGTGTAATGTGTGGTGTGTTGTGGTGACGTGTACGTGATGACGAGCGCGATAGATGGGCGATTGAAGCGGGGCGAGGAGAGCACGGATCACGCGTTCTTCCTGCGGGTGTGTCGACGCTCAGGTGGGCAAGGCAGGAGGAGCCAAACCGCCCGTTAACCGCGCCCGCGCGCCGCCTCTCTCACCCGACCAACACCGTACTACTCTACTCTTCAGCTACGATTGCTCATCTACACTCGATCACAACACCACAGCGCGCGCGCGACCATCTCTGCTCGTTCGAGCGCGCTCTGCTTTCGAACGCTCCGACACGAGAGGCGCGCCCGCGCCGCGAAAGCGAGCCGCGCGCCAATGCTGCTGCTGCCCGTGCAGCAGCAGCAGCGGCTGGCGCAACCACCTCGCTCTCTCGCGCCCAGCGTCGTCGCCGTCTCGCCGACGTCGTCGCCGTCTCGCCGCACCGTCCTCAACGTTGCCACCGCCCCCTCGCGGCAACGGCGGCGAGCGCGCCCCGTCGCCGTCGCCGCCGTCGCCGCCGCCGCCCCGCTCCTGACCGACTGTCCCGTGTGCGGCGGCACGTGCCGCGAGCCCTGCGCCGACTGCGGCGGCGCGGGCGTCCTGGGTCGCGGCGGCTACGTGCGCCGCAACCCGCTTCCCAAGCAGCTGGTCGGCAGCAAGTGGACGGCGGCGGGCAAGGAGCCCGTCCTGGGCTGGCGGCACTTTGTGGTCGAAGAGGCGCGGCGCGGTGGTGGTGCGAGCGGTGGCGAGGTGGCGGCACCGGCAGCAGCAGCAGCAGCAGCAGCAGCAGCAGCAGCATCCGAGGCCTCGGCGGCGGCGGGAGAAGCGGCGGCGGCAGCAGCAGCCCCCTCCTCCGCAACACCGCCCCCCGTCTTTGTGCGGCTGCGCGCGTCGTGCGACCCGCAGGCGCGCCTGTGGATCTCGGCGCTGCTGCTGCGCGACCGCGCGCGGTGGGCGGCCGGGTGGCTGCGTATGGACGACGTGGTGCTCAGGGTGGAAGGGGGGGAGGAGGAGGAGGAGGGGGGGGAGGAGGCGGCGGCGGCGGCAGCAGCCCCCAGCGCCACAGATGGCGACGGCGGCTCTGCGGCGGGCCGGGGCACTGTCAAGCGGCGTGGTGGGGGCCGCAAGATTGTCGTGCGCGGCAGCCCCGGCGCCGGCGCGCCGTGCCGAAAATGTGCGGGGACGGGGTGGCGCCCCTGCAGCGGATGCCGGGGGGAGGGGCGCGCCGAGCTGATCTCGTTGTAGTCGTGTTTTACAGTCGATGCCTGCTCCTTCTGTCAAGCGGCGGGGGCTGCTGCTCGTCCTGCCGCTGCCGCCGTCGCCGCCGCCTCTTCTTCTCCTAGTCGCCGCGGCAAAAGCGGCTCCTCTGCCGTCTGCGTCTCCTCCTCCACCACCACCGCCGCCGCCACCGCCGCCGCCTCGGCAACCACCGCCTCGCGCCGCGCCGCGCGCCCGACGCGCTTGGCCAGCAGCACGCGCGGGCGCTTGCCGGGGACCACGGCCATCCACGCCGGCTCGCGCTCGACCTCGAGCCACCCGCCCGACGCGTACAGCGCCAAGGCCGGCGCGTTGTCCGCGTACACGTGCAGCGCCATCACGCCCAGGCCCCAGCACGCGGCCAGCGCCTCGGCCGCGCCGAGCATGGCGCGCGCGGCCCCTCCACGCCGGCACCGCCCGTCGACGGCCATCGACGCGAGGTAGGCGACGCGGCGCAGGCGGTTTTTGGGGTTGTTGGCGTTGCTGCTGCTGTTGCTGCTGCTGGTCGGGCCAAATGGGGCGAGGGCGCCCAGGCCCGAGGGCGTGGCCGCTGATGCTGCTGCGCTTTTGGCGGACGGCGACGACGACGACAACGACGACGACGACGACGCCTCAGGCGACCCCATGGCCGGGGGCAAGGGCGCGTCGTCGCCCTCGAGCGGCGGGAGCGGCGCCTCTTCGGCGCTCGCATCTGCCGCTGCTGGTGCCGCCTCCGGTCTTCCCGCCTCCTGCTGCTCATCAGGGCCCCAGCCCACCGCGACGGCCGCCGCCACCTGCTCCGCCGTGACCGCGGGCGCCGCTCCTCGCCGCAGCGCCGTGAGCACGTCGGCGTCGGCCGCCACGCGCAGCTCGACGACGCCGTCGACGGCGGCGGCCGCGTCAGCGTCAGCGTCGGCGTCAGCGTCTCCACCTGCCACCCGCTCCGCCACGAGGACGGCAAAGCTGCCGTCGGCGACGCCCTTGGTCTTGCCGCGCAGGGCGTCGAGGACCTCTGCCGAGAAGGATGCGCGCGCGAGCGGCTGCAGCGGCGCGAGCAGCACGCCCGCGGCGCCGCTTGGAGGGGGCGGCAAAAAGGCCTCGGACTGCAGCTGCGCGACGCGCCGCACCTCGTCGTTGAGCCACGTGGGCGGCTGAGGGGCGCGCGTTTGCGTGTCGAGGGGGCGGACGCGCCAGTGGGATGTGCTGTCGTGGCGGGGGAAGAGGTAGGGAGCTGGAGACGGGGCGGCGTCGTCGGCGGCTTGCGCGCTGGCCGCGACGGCGGAGACGCGCGCGCGCTGCCGGCGGCAATGCGCGTCGTTGCGGTGATTCCCTGCTGCTGCTGCTGCTGCTCCTGATGATGGTGATGATGATCGAGCGGCCGCGCCGCGCGGGCCGGGCGCGGCGAGGTGCATCGTCGTGGTCTGGATTGATTGTGCCAGGACGTGAAGCGAGAGCCTTCCGCAGCGGGCGGGTGAGAAGGGGAGGGGGAGAGAGAGCTCCCCTGGAGGAGAACGAAACGAAATCGACGGCCGCAGATGACGGGCGCTTGCGACAAGTGGACGATCGATTTGAGACTACATCACGCGCGAGTTGCGGCTACGGCGTGATCGCGGAGAGCGCGCGCGCCGAGGGTTGTTCCAAGGAGCGATCCCGCTTGCTGCTGGCATTTTCCTGGGAGAGTCGTCTGTGAGGTCGAGATCAGGAAGAGCACGCGCTCCCGGCCTCGCCCCCACGCGTCCAGTACCTGCAGCAGCACACCCCTTTGCACCCTCCAGAACGTCTCGCGTCCCAATCCATCAAGCCCCAGCATCGCCACTTGATCGCCAAAAGCAAGGGCGCATCCAGCGACGCTCCAACCCGTCTTGCCTCGAACGCAATCGCAACCGCGAGAGCGCGCGCGACCCGATCGTGACCATGCAGCTCACCAGCTCGGCGCGCTCGGCCGCGCGGCCGGGTGGCGGCGGCCGCGAGAGCGCCGTCATTGGGCGCCACGCGTGAGTTTGCATTGGTGTGGTGGTGGTGGTGGTGGTGGTGTTGTCTGGCGACCGACGACGCGCGATCGCCGTACGGCAGATCCGCCCCGCAATGCGCCCATGCGCAACGGCGAGTGCAGCGACCAAGCGCCATCTCACTCACAGCCCCGCGATCTCCTCATCCCCCCCTGATTCCCACGATCAAAACAAAATGCGCAGCCGCGTCTCGGGCGCCGCCACGTCGTCGGCGGCGACCTCGCGCCGCCCCCGCTCCCCGCAGCAGCAGCAGCAGCAGCAGCAGCAGCAGCAGCGTCCCTCTCTCGCCGCCTCGGCCCAACAAAGCAACAACAACAAGTCCTCCGACGGGGGCGGCCTGTTCGGCGCCCTCTCCCGCGTGTTCACCCCCTCGGCTCCTGCCAAAGCCTCTGGCGGCGACCCCTCATCCACCGTCCTGGTCGCGGGCGCCACGGGCCGCCTCGGCGCCCGCGTCGTGCGCGAGCTCGCGCTCTCGGGCGCCTACCGCACCGTGCGCGCGGCCGCGCGCGACCCGGACGCTGCGCGCCGCTCCCTCGGCATCGCCGTCGAGTACGGCGCCCTGACCCCGCAGGCCGCGCAGCGCGTGCAGATCGTGCAGCTCGACCTCGAGGACGCAAAGTCGCTCGCGCGCGCCGTCGGGGGCTGCGGCCGCGTCGTGTGCTGCGTGGGCGCCAGCGAGGCGAGCCCGCTCGACTCGACGGGGCCCAAGCGCATCGACGGCGACGGCACGATCGCGCTCGTCGAGGCGGCCGCCAAGGCAGGGGTGCAGCAGTTTGTGCTCGTCACGTCGCTCGGCACGGGCAAGCTGGGCTTCCCGGCGTCGGTCCTCAACCTGTTCTGGGGCGTGCTGATCCAGAAGCGCCGCGCCGAGGCCGCGCTCGAGCGCTCGGGCATGCGCTACTTGATCGTGCGCCCCGGCGGGATGGAGCGCCCCACGGACAGCTTCAAGCGCACAAACGGCGTGGTCGTCGCTCCCCGCGACACGCGCTTTGGCGGGCTCGTGTCGCGCCAGCAGGTGGCCGAGACGATCTGCGCCGCAATGGCCCTGGCCCCCGGCGGCGCCGCGGACAACAAGGTGGTCGAGCTGGTGGCCGAGCCCGGGGCGCTCGTGCCCCCGGGCAAGGCCATTGACTACGAGGCGCTGCTTGCGGCGGTCGCGCCGGACGTGACGGTCGAGGAACAAGCGCGGGCGAAAGCGCTGCGCGAGGAGGGCGCGGCGGCCAAGGCCGCGGCGCTCAAGCGCGCGGCGGCCGCGTCGGCGGCGCTCGCCGAGGCTACTGAGACGGTCGAGCAGCTGCGCGAGGCCGTGGCCGAGGCGCGCGCGCGCGAGCAGGCGGCTGCCGGTGGGGCGTCGTCGGCCGTCAAAGCCGGCAAGGCGGCCGAGGCGCGCGTGGCCAAGGCCGAGGCGGCCGTCGTGGCGGCGGCGCGCGCCGAGGCGGCCGCGCGCGCCGTGGCCGAGGCCGTCAAGCAGGGCGTTTCGGCGGCTGCGAATGGCGGGGGGCCGCTCGAGGACGAGGCGCTCGAGGCGGTCGAGGCCGAGGCGCTGCGGCGGTTTGATGCCGCGGCCAAGGCGGCCGAGGGGGCGGTGGCGGGCGGCACGGCGCGGAGGCAGCAGCAGCAGCAGAAGCAGCAGCAGGCGGCGCCGGCGGGTGGGCTGGCGGGGCTGTTTGGTGGCGGCTCGAAAAAGGTGGCGGCGGCGCCGGCGGCTGCTGCAGCTGCGGCTGCGGCTGCGGCGGCAACGGCCGCGCCTGCTGCGGCTGCCAAGGTGGTGGAGCAGAAGCGGCCGGCGCCGTCGCCGTTCGCCGGGCTCTTTGGCGGGCCGGCCGCGACGACGGTCCAGGTTGAGGAGGAGAAGGAGCAGGAGGTGGTGGTGGTGCAGCAGCAGCAGCAGCAGCGGCCGCCGCAACAGCAGCGGCCCGCGTCGCCGTTTGCGGGTGGCCTGTTCGGCGGGGCTGCTGCTGCTGCGGCGTCGGCGGCTTCGGCCAAGCCTGCTGCGGCGCCCGCTGCGCCCGCCGCGGCGGCGGCCAAGGTCGCGCCTCCTCCTCCTCCTCCTCCTCCTCCTGCTGCTGCTGCTGCTCGCGCGCCTGCCGCTGCGGCGGCCGCGCCTGCCGCCGCCGCTCCCGCTCCCGCCAAGCCCGCCCCGGCGGCGCCCAAGCCCGCGGGCGGTGGCCTGTTTGGCGGCCTGTTTGCCGGCCTCGCGTCCGCCGGCGGCGGCGCGGCCATCCAGGTCGGCGACGGCGACGGGGCCGTGCGCGGCCTCAAGGTGGCCCCCCGCCCGGAGGAGATCGAGGCCGAGGAGCGCGCCAAGGAGCAGAAGCTCAAGCGGCAGCAGGAGCAGGCGGCGGCGGCTGCGGCTGCGGCTGCGGCCGCGGCGGCCGACAAGGCCAAGGCGGCGGCCTCTGCTGCTGCTGCTGCTGCTGCTCCTCTGGCGGCGGCCGCCCCCGCGCCCGCGCCCGCCCCCGCCGCGGCCCCCGTCGACGCGGCGGCCGCCGAGCGTCGCCGCGCCGCGCTCGAGGCCGCCAAGGCCAAGCTCGCGCTGGCTGACGAGGAGGGCAGCGCGCTCGCGCGCATCCGCGCCGAGAAGCAGGCGGCCGAGCGCCAGGCGGCCGAAGCCAAGGCCAAGGCCGAGGCCGAGGCGCGCGCGCGCGCGGTGGCCGAGATGCGCGCGCGCGAGGAGGAGGGCGCGGCCAAGGCGGCGGCGGCCAAGGCGGCGGCGGAGGCCAAGGCCAAGGCGGCTGCGGCGGCTAGTGCGGCGGCCGCCAAGCCTGCGGCGCCGGCTGCTGCTGCTGCTGCTGCTGCTGCGGCTCCCGCTGCCTCCTCGTCGGCCAAGGCGTGGATTGCGGCGTGGCGCGCGGGCTCGGCAAGCCAGGACGGCGGCAGCGCCAACAAGGTCCCCGCCGCCGCTGCTGCTGCTCCGTCGGACGAGGCGGCCAAGGCCGCGGCCCAGGCCTGGATCGCGGCGTGGCGCGCGCGCTCGGGAGGCAAGGGGGACGGGGGCGCTGCCGCCGCGGCCAGCAAGGCCCCTGCTGCTGCCGCGCCGTCGGCGTCTGCGACCGAGGCAAAGGCATGGGTCGCGGCGTACGAGCAGCGGCGCAAGCAGGCCGCCGCCGTCCCCGAGCTCGCTGGCGCCAAGAAATGACCGGTTTATCCCTCTGCTCCTCACCCCCACACCAAACACAACACACGTGCCCTCAGTATGATTTTGCGCTTTCGTTTAAATATTTCGTGCGTCGTTTTTACGTCGGCGCGGGGGGGGGGGGGGGGGGGGGGGGGGGCGAAGGGGGAGGGGGGGGGCCGCCCCCCCCGCCCGCGGCCGCGGGCGAAAAAAAAAAAAAAAAAACGCCCGGGCCCAG
>Ga0315905_10002905_pt1 | contig 17873 bp, 21 predicted proteins | sample LakEriMetagenome_5_FD_203522 | JGI IMG/M metagenome (GOLD analysis project Ga0315905, IMG submission 203522) | Freshwater fungal communities from buoy surface, Lake Erie, Ohio, United States - Buoy 4 MA121 | ecosystem: Environmental > Aquatic > Freshwater > Lake | place: USA: Lake Erie, Ohio... | reverse complement strand
TCACCTCTTCTTCCAACAAGATCCAGCTCAACTTTAACCACCCTGTAAAGGAACTTCTATGGGTAGTACAGCGTGATTCTTTCGTAGATTGCTCTAACCCTTCTTGGCTATCCGCTGTGGGTGGCCAACAGCCTTTTAACTACTCCGATGACTTCTCTACGGAAGGCACGATCATGTCTCTGCTAGGTCGTGCTGGAGGTGGAGGTAGAGGTGCAGCCGCAAATGCAGCAACTAGTTCTAGTGGAGGTGTTACTCGTCCTCTTGGAGGAAACTTAGCCAACGGTGGTGGAACTTACCCTGGTGCAGTATCTGACGATGGTGCTGACGGCATGGGTGATATGTTTGATTCCAGCGTAAACTACCTGCTCGCCAAGGTGATCTTAGCATCTGGTGTACGTTGTGAAGGCAAGAACCCTGTAGAAGTTGCCAAGCTACAGCTCAACGGCCAAGATCGTTTCACGGATCGCGAAGGTTCTTACTTCGATCGCGTACAGCCTTACCAGCACCACACCCGTACTCCTTCCACGGGTATCAACGTGTACAGCTTTGCTCTACGCCCTGAAGAACACCAGCCTTCTGGCACTTGTAACTTTTCTCGTATTGATAAGGCCACTCTACAGCTCACTGTGTCCGTCAACACTGTACAAGCACAGACCACTGCCCAGGTTCGTGTGTACGCTCTGAACTACAACGTGCTTCGTGTGATGTCTGGTATGGGTGGTTTAGCTTATTCGAACTAAGCTCCCACCCAGTGATTTACACGGTACTAACTTTTATACAATAAAAATGGAAACAAACAATAACCAACAATATGAGACACAAGCAATGACTCATATTCCTGGTGAGAATGAAGGCAGAAAAAGAAAACTTGGAGGTGGAGTAAAAGGCATTCCTATAGTATATACTGAAGTTGATGATTATATTGAAGGGACATTAACTTCAAAGGGAAATCATGTAAAGTTTAAAATTGATAAAGATGATCTAGAAAGAGTTCAGGCAAGACAGTGGTGTAGTGCTTCAAATGGGTATTATATATCTTGTCATATCGTAATAAATGGTGTGAGAAAATTTGTATACCTACATAATTTTATTATGAATAATATCGTGTTTCCAGGGAAAGGTGCCAAAATGTCAATTGATCATATTAATCGCGATGGTCTGGATAATCGTAAAGAAAACTTGCGACTAGTTACACAAACACAACAAAATTTGAATCAAAAAGGAAGAAAACGTACAGCACCTCTTCCTGAAGGAATTACGTCTATTCCGGCACATATTTGGTACGTTAAAGCAAATGGTGCTCACGGTGATAGATTTGGTATCGATTTGAAAACAGAGAAAATTAAATGGAAAGGTACATCATCAAAAAAGTTTACAATTCAGCAAAAACTTGATGAGGCTATTCAAAAGCGTGAAGAGTTTTATGTACAATTCCCATATCTTCGTAAATAAAGGGGAAACCCATTTCTTAAGGTAAAAATTTACTCTAAGAAATGGTAAATATTTTGAATAAATTACCAAGCCATCACGATATCTTCTAGACGACATTCACCTTCTGCTTTATCTTTCTCTTCTTGAGATTGTACAAGTTCATTCGCGTGTTTCAGATCAGCTTCAGAAACATCAACTTCATCATCACCTTCAGGCATTCTTGATTCATCAACAAGAATATCTACGAATCCAGTACCACAAGGAGGAACTTGTCCAAACATAATGTTGGCAGAAACACCACGCATAGTATCAAATTCTCCTGATACGGCAGCTTCAAACAAGATCTTTGAAGTCTGTTCAAAAGAAGATTTAGCAAGAACACCGTTATCAAGTTTGGACATACCGAATCGATTAATTTCTACAAAATGGCCATGATAAGTCATAGCATCAACGAGCAGACATACATGATGATAATTAATATATTCTGTAACGAAAACTTTCATCAGTTCTTCGTACAATGTCATGCGAGCCGTTTCGATACCGAATACGTCAAGCACTTCATGAATAACATCAGAGAATGTACGAGTAGCATCAACATTTTCTTTAGTGAACAGTTCTAGCAAATTAGATCCTTCTGAGTCCAAAACATGTTGTTTCATAGGACGATAACCGCCAACCTTTTCATCATACACCAATTCATCATTAACTTCACGAGGGAATACACGACCAATTCCATCAACTCCAGTCAGAATAGTGTCAAGCAGTTTATCTTCAACAAATCTGAGCGACAAGGCGTTTTTGATAACATCAATACCAAATGTAATGCGCAAAACAAGTTTTTGAGCATTCACATCAGAATGTACACAATCAAATACTTTCAGAACTTTATTATTTTCAATACGAGATTGGATCAATGTCATATCAATTACACGACGTTCAGCAATTTTCTGATCATCTAGTTCCAAACGCATAATCCATGGAGATACACATGTACTCTGAGTCAATGAAAACTTTTCAAAATCTTTTAGGATTTCACGATCTTCTTGAACTGCAGTATCTGATGATACAGGATTAGGATCATAATAAATACGAACGGATTTTGTGATATCTCGCAAAGTAGTTTTCTGGATCATCTTCATAGCACTCAGAGCATTAGCTTGGGACAAAGAAAGTTCAGGTTTGAGATAAATTACATTTGACGGATTCTTAGGATTTTCAGATACATCTAAAAGTTCACGAATACGAGGAACACCTTGAGTAGCATTTGCTTTCGTAGTACCTGCAGTGTGGAAAGTATTCAAAGTAAGCTGGGTAGTAGGTTCGCCAATAGATTGAGCGGCCAAAGGACCTACCATCTCACCAGGATGAACTAGAGACTGAATATACTTATACTTGATTTCGGATACAAGTTCATCAAATAGTTCTTTTGATAGTCTGTACAGAATAATAGACTTGCGTGGAGCAAGAAAGAATCGTAGAAGAATATGAAAGAGTTTATTTGATTGAATAAACTGAGTCTTACATAGTTTTTCTAGTTCTGAGACGACATATTCAGGAGACAGATCAGTTTTTACAGAATAGGGATTACGATATTTGGAAATCAATCGGACAAGATGGACAGGACCGCGAATTTCAGTCTTGTTCTGGTAACGAAATACATGATGAACAAGAATACGACGATCTTCCAGAATTTGTTCAATTAGATCTGGAGGTTCTTCAGAAACATCTGTACATACTGCCTTATACTCATCACGAGTACATGCAAAGGAAGCGTACACCTGTTCCATAGTTAATACAGCTAAGTCACAATCATGATTTTCTACACAAGTTGAATCAATACCATCTTCAGAATACGTGAACTGAACAATACATCCGTTGATATCACGAACAGTATGATCTTGATCAACGTGAATATCTTCCATGAGTTTCACAAGTTTACGCTGAATGTAACCAGTATCGGAAGTTTTTACAGCTGTATCAATCAGACCTTCACGTCCACCCATAGCGTGAAAGAAGAATTCAGTTGGACGAATTCCTGAAATGAATGAATTTTCAACGAATCCACGAGATTCAGGACCATCATCAAATTTAGCAAAATGAGGCAGAGTACGATTGTCCATAGTGTACTGAATACGTTTACCATCGACAATCTGTTGACCAAGCAAGGCCATCATCTGAGTAATGTTTAGTTCAGAACCTTTTGATCCAGCACCTTTCGAAGTCATTTGAAGCATTCTATTTTGCGGATCCAAACTTTTAATTGATTCATTGCCAATAGTTGTATTAATATCACCTAATGCTCTTGTAATACGCAATTCTAGTTCTTCACCATTTGACCTACCTTCATTATTCACGAATCTTCCTGAATGCATATCTGACAGAATACGAGCGACTTCTTCTTTACCTTTTTGTAGAGCACCTTCAATTGTCTTTGCTGTTTCCACATTCGCAATCAAATCAGAAGGACCAGTTGAAAATCCAGAGAACAAATTAAATTTAGTTACGACATTTTGTACAGAGTTGATGAACTCACCAGCACGTTCATGACCAAAATCATTGAAGATATTATGAATAATACCCTTGGAAGCTTTGCTAAAAGCACCCTTGTTAAGACGTCCTGAAACGACTCGTCCATCTTTTACTTCCACAGATCCTGCTTTGAAATTGATGAGAGGAAATGCAGTAGAAATAATATCCTTTCCTGAAACAGGTTTATCTATTCTCTTAAAAGATTCTAGAGGACGTTTCATACGAGCCATCATATTCATTGCCAGATGTTCAGGAACAGCAACTGAGTCATCAGAAATACGGAATACACCGGTCAACGTATCTTGAAACAATTGAATAATAGGTTCAGAAGTACGAGGAGAAATGATTTGTCGAAGCAGAGATGCGATCATTTTCAGTTCAGTAGCTGATGTAACACTTTGAGGAACGTGCATATTCATTTCGTCACCATCAAAATCAGCGTTGTAAGGTTTGGTTGCCGAAACGTTTAGACGGAAAGTGGAGTAAGGTAGAACACGAATACGATGACACATCATAGACATTTTGTGGAGAGAAGGTTGACGATTGAATAGAACCACGTCATCATCTACAAGATGACGATGTACAATGTCTCCTTCTTTGAGATCTACAGTTTCACGATTTAGAAATCCTAGATGCATACGACGTCCATCAGTTTTGAATTCTACAGTTTTAGCTCCTGGATATTTTTCAGGACCATTGCGGACATACAACAGTAGACGATCACGATTAAATTTAGTTACAATTTCAGGGAAAGTTAGATTACTTGCGATTTCTTCAGGAACACCCAACTGATCCACATCAATATTAGGATCAGGAGTAATAACAGAACGTGCTGAGAAGTCTACACGTTTACCCATCAGATTTCCACGTACACGTCCATCTTTTGCTCCGAAACGTGCTTTCAGTGTTTTCAGGGGACGACCAGAACGTTGAGCGGCCGGAGGCATACCTTTGATATCGTTATCCACATAGGTAGCTACATGGATTTGTAGCAGATCAGTAAACTTGTTAATAATGTCACCAGATTCACCCTTGTCAATCTTGTCACGAAGAGCATTATTTTGGCGAATGATGTCGATCAACTTATGGGTCAGATCATCTTCAGATCTCTGATTATCTTCCATTACTACGGAAGGACGTACAGTCAGCGGAGGAACAGCCAAAACTGTACACATCATCCAATCCGGTCGTGAAAATTTAGGATTAAATCCAATAAGATCAATATGTCTATCAGTAATACGTTGGAAACAGCGCAACACAAGTTCAGGTTGTAGACGAAAAGGTTCAGAATCATCTTTGTAGGTTACGGCTTGGAGGGCAGTGACATTTCCATCAGCACGTGCTACTTTTTTAATAAGTTGAGATCCACAATGGCCACAAGAAGAAGATTCTTTCAAATCACGTTCTTTGTAGGTAGTAGTAGCTTCACGAACAGCGTTAAAACGTTGAGTTCCTTTATACGTCTTTTCCAGATCTTCCAAATAATCATCGGGCAAATAAGGATTGCTACAGGAAATACAGACTACAGCCAATACTTTTTGAATAACTTCAATAAATTGATAGAGGTACACAGGACGAGCTAGACGAATGTGTCCAAAATGTCCGGGACATAGCAGATGGGTCTGCTTGCATGTAGGACATGCTTTACCTTGTTCAGTAACACCAAATCTCGGATCAAAGACACCACCTACAGCAGGTACATCTCCTTGATACGTTTTATCAGTCTTGACTTCGACAACACTCCTAGAAAGGATGTCATCAGGGTTGGCAATGCCAAATTGGACACCAATAATTGTATCGCCCATTCTTATTATAATAAGCCTAATCTTTAGATCGATTCGTTTTCGACTTGTGTTTATGAGCAACTTGATGAGTCTTTTCTAGAAATCCAGGATAATCTAGAATACCGTGTACAATATCTGGCGGATAAGAAGCTAAAGATTCTAGAAAAACATCATATTCTACACCTCGACGATCACGAAACTTTCGGTCATCCTTGAATTTATGTGTACACATGTAACGAAACACATGATGACAAATCTTTTTTATATGTTTAGCATTATGAGGTTCACAATCTGACATTTCTACTACAGTATCACACCACTCGTGCATTTATTATCTACACTCATTTAAGAGCCAAGACGTTGAACCTTTATTGTGATATCCCGATCCTGGAGGTTCTACATATTTATTACGAGTTGATGTCAAAATATAAGATCCTAGATAATTTGCAGGTTGTGTTACACCAACACATTGTGAATTTAAAATACATCTTTGCTTAGCTTCATCTAAAGTTCCAAAACTTGTAGTCGGTTGAATCCATCCTCCAATAAAGTAATCTTGTAGAGGTGCAGCCTGAAATTGACAAGCTGGTTTTGGTATGGGTTGTATAGGTGGTAGGTTTGGATCTATGAGTTGTTGACTTCCAATATTAGATAAATATGAATCTAATTTAAATTGTAATTGTTCAATGATCAAATTAATATCGAATGGAATGTACGACATAGCAACTACACCAAAAAATATAGCTTCAATTGCGATAATAATCAGAGCCATAACAGCATTAAATTTGTACAAGGGACCTAAATCAATTGAAAACCAGCTAGAAAGACTATAAATTCCTATAGCACAACAGATCATAACTAAAAAATAAGTCACCACAAACAAAATAATAATTAATGTATTTTCATCAATATTTTTTTGAGGATTTTGTTGTATGACGTTCAATGCCACAGTATTATCAATTGGTGGTCCATTTTGATTTGCTAAAATCTCCTCCATTTGTTGATATGTTATAACATTTGATGCTACAAGTGCCATTAAATAATTAAATAACCAATTTGAATTATCAGAAGACCGAACTGCAAGATGTTCAATTTCACATACAAATCCTTTAATTTGAGCATTTACTAACGGCCTAGCAAATCCAATAATAAACGGCATCCAAAATGTCCAAAGAATTATTGTTGCTCCAAATCCGTTAATCAATGCTTTTGCATAAACAGGCTCCGGTGGAACCTGTGGAACTATAACAGGTATATCTTCCATTATAGTTATAAGGATGTTTTGGGTAGAAGTTTTAGTACATACCGCTTTCTTTCTATTTTTTCTACCTATATTTTACTTTGAATATGTAGCTCCATTACAATCTTATTCAGTAATCTCTGATTTATTTGATATTGTACAGCCTGAATTTCTAGATGTGGCATTATTAAACTCTATAAACTCTACACAAAATTTAACACAGTCTGTAAATACTGCTTTTGATATTTTGAAATCAAATTCCGATGTTACTACTTTTTTTGATGATACTGTAGAGGCCAATTCAAGAATTAAACTTAATACATATCTAACATGTGAATTAGTAGGATTTGGATTCTTATCTGCTGGAATCGGATTAGCATATTATTGTGGATTGAATATTGTTGATCTTCTATTGACAAATACGATTGTTCTTCTCTTTATTATCGTTTCTGAATTCTCTATTGTTGGAGCTTTTTTCAAGAATTTTCGTGAACTTGATGCTGATTTTGTGAAAGCTGGTTTAGCAAAAGCTTTTTCAAATAAGGGATATTTAATGGCAAATGGTGTATATCAATGTGGTTATACCAGTGATTTTTTGATAGGAATACTTCCAACATGGATTTCAAATCTTATATATAAGGATAAATAAATGCGTTTGAAAACTTTGCGAAGATCGCATCGACCTGAAAAGAAATGGGATGCTGTTTTTGTGAAAGATAACGGCAAAGAAAAAGTAGTACCATTTGGAGCTCGTGGAATGTCTGATTTTACGAAGCATAAGGATACGAAACGACGTTCTCGGTACCTGAAACGTCATTCCGGTATGGGTGAAAAATGGTCACAACCGGATACTGCCGGTGCCCTGAGTAGGTGGATCTTATGGGGTGATTCTACATCTATACGCAAAAATTTAAAAACATTTAAACAGAAGTTTAATGTTTAAAACGGATTCTTTTTTTACAGAAAAACAGTTAGCGGGGAATGAGCGAACCCCCTTGGTCTCTAACAGTGTAGACCGAGAAGGACCTGGATGATGTTACAGCATACCCAGGTTATAAAAATGCGAACGAAAATGTCTCAGGCCAGGCTTTGCAGACATTTAGCCTTTACAAATAAGTACAAACGATAATCGAATTGGAGGAATTGGATAGATCAGTCACTTAACATTTGCCACAAGCTCCTACGAGCAGGCAAACCCGCAAGGGAAAGGGTTTTTCGTAAAACGGATTCTTTTTTTACAGAATAGTAGTTATTGGGATTCTTAGAAAGAGTCCACGAATATGCTTAAACGAGATAAAATACACGAACACTACACTGATTATAGAGTAGCGAACATGTACATAAGGCGTTTGAAAACAGACGTGGACTTTTAAAGAGGATTCAGGATGGTACCCGTTGCAAAGGTATCATACGACGGACGAACATATAGTCTAAATGCGTGGAAAACATTTAGATTATAGTGATTCGACAGTGTTTGTGCGAGGAGGTGCACAGCATTCTTAGAGTTGATGGATTCTAAGAGGGAAACAAGGTTAGATAAAAAGTGAGTAAAGAAAAGAAGGCAACGGAAAAGAATGAAAATAATAAAGGTAGAAACTAGCAGAAGTCACACAAGGTGACTATGGTATACGCGGGAGGGGGCGTAGGAGGGATATAATGAGAAATACGCGGAGTAGACATACGAAGTGAAAAAAGTTATGGAGGTTGGGGCTAGCCCGATCACAGTTGAAATGCGCAGGGTAGGGCATTCAACCAAAAAGAATAAAGGGAAACTAGAGTAATTTTTGTTTTTGGAAACGGATTTTAAAGAATATGGTATAAAATCTTCAAAAGATGGACATGTATAATACATGTATGTGCTATATCACAGCTCGACAACTTCAAGTTGAAGTAATAGACTATGGCTACAAGGAGAATCTGAACCAGTACTTGCTGGAAAATTTGGAGGGAGCTTCTAGGCTCATTAAGTGTATGATTAACGAACTCCAGACAGCAAACAGTGTTCGTCTACCACAGCTTATGATAGAACTAGATTCTGCTGTTCTTGGGTGGGTGGAAACATGGAATGCTCTACATTAAAAAACGGATTGTTTTGACAGTCTTTTTTTCCATAAAAAAGAATGGACAATCTTCGCAGACTTGCTAGCGAGTATTCGCGGGTTCAGACGCTCATTGAGCAGAAGAACCGTGAAGTTCAAAATGAACGTGAGATTCGCAAGGGTCTTGAGACGCAAATCGTGGATCTGATGAAGACTCCCGAGTTTGCTACAGTTCGGAATTTCCAGCATCAAGGAGCAACATTCAAAGTTGATCCTCCAGGATCATGGAAAAGTTCGTGGTACCTATCAAAGGCCGACCTTCGTACTGACATTGTTTCCTATTGGAACTCAACTCAAGAACTAGATCCAACAGATTGCTTCAACTTCATTGTTCGAGCATCTGATCAACGTTCTCGTGTTACGGACTGGAGAATATCCTGGACGCACCGGGATTAAACAGAAAACGGATCCATTCAAATCCATCTGGATTTTTTACAAATGGAATATAACCCGTATAATGCTAAAAATGTCCTGTTTACTCAAGAAGATGTGTACACCATCTTGAGTAAACATAAATGTATGTATACACCTAAAAATTTATCGGTATTTCAGACTGCAATGGTTCATTCTTCGTATGTCAGAAGAACAGATTATACAACACCTACAGGAGAAAAAGCTATTCTTTCAGAAAAACCTCCCGGTTGTCTAGACTTATTTGAATCATCGTACGAGAGATTAGAACATCTCGGTGATTCAGTATTGGGTGTCACAGTTTCAACATATCTTTCTAAACGGTTTCCTACACAGCAAGAAGGATTTCTTACTACTTTGCGTAAAGAAATTGTTTGTAATGCTATGTTAGGATGTCTGACTCAAAAAATAGGTCTGGACCAATTTTATATTATTTCACGTCATAATGAAGATTCTTGTGCTGGTCGACAAAATACTAAAAAATTAGGTGATATTTTGGAAGCGTTTGTAGGAGCTTTATGGATAGATTCTGGGTATTCATTTGAAACTGTGTATACATTCATTGTATGTCTCATTGAACGATATATTGATATCCCTAAAATTCTTCTGAATGATACCAATTATAAAGATCAACTACAAAAATGGTGTCAAGCTGTACAGAAATATACTCCGACGTACAAAATGATTTCTGAAGAGAATGGATACACAATGGCTGTTATCGGAGGAGGAAAAACTCTTGGGTGTGGAACAGCTCCAACAAAAAAACAAGCAGAACAAATAGCAGCATCTGAAGCTCTGAAAAAACTACGCTCTAAATAAATGGCAACTGTCAAAGTGTATTACGCAACAGTAGGAAAATATTATGAGCTGGTGGAGTCTAAGGGTATAGCAGTAAACCCGCCAGAGTACCTTGGAATGTACGAAAAAATGGGCTCTAAAGCAAGAGACCAGCTTCACACGACAAGCCAGAGACCTTCGCCTGTGTATATCTTTGAGCTAAAAACGCTAGAAGACGAATATCCTATGCAGAAGGTCAGAGAAGTTGAAAAACGAGGAGGAAGAAGACGTAAATCACGTCATAGAAAGAGTAGACGTTCTAGGAAGACGGCGAGAAAGTAGTTCTTTTTTCGTTCCTACAATAGACATATCATCACCTTCGTGTACACCCTCAATTGCGCGCAGAGCTTCAGCTACTCTTTGCGGTTGATCAGAAAACTGGAGAAGAAGTTGAGTTCTAATTTGATCACGACGTAGAGGAGGTTTAGAGGTTCTTGTAGATCTAGAAATTGTTCCCATTCCAGTTCCTTCCAGATTAAAATTATCAACTTCATTAGATCTCATAAATTCCAGAATCTCTTGAGACAGTCTATTTTTTTCATCACGAATAGCTTTCTGGCGAACAGCCAATGTTCTGTTTTCATCATCTAGACGTACCCATGAGCGAATTACCTCCTTAATTTCTGGGTTCGCCATTTAGCTTTATGATGTCGAATCTTCGAAAATCGTTTACCACCAGAAGGATCTTCTTCTGCTTGTGGGACTGTTCCCATGGATTTTAATCTTTCACTTGCCTTGCGTCTCATTTTTTCCACGGTTCCTTCTTTTGAAAGACCTATACCACGACTAAATTTTTGTGATAATGTTGGTGGAGGAGGTGCTACAGCGTCTCCTAGGGAAGCAAGACCTTTAGATGTTGAATCTTTTACGGTTTGTGCTAACTGAGAATTCTTAGCTTGTTCGATACTTTCTTGTGCGCGCTGTTTGAGTTCTTGAGCACGTTGTTTAAACATATTCATCGTTTCAGCTCGTTTTTCTGGATTGTTTAAATTTTCTTGAACATTATTGTACAATTCAGAACTATATGCTTTAGCATCTTCAAAATGTTTTCCGGCCATACCTTTTAGCCATTCAGCATCTTCTTCAGGATCACCTTGATAAAAAGGATCAACTGTTATCCATGTAATCAACCATCCTAACCATGAAAAAATACCAGATTCATTGAGTTGATCAATAATTCTTAAACGAGCTTTTCCGTATCGTCCTAATAATCCATCACCAGAATCAGCAAAATTTTCAAGAGCCATTCCAACGAAAGGAATGAGAGCCAAAGATTGTTTAAAAGCTTCACCAAAATGATGACGAGTTGTAAAAATAATCATATTAAAAAAGATGAACATCGTAGAAATCATATAGCCAACTACAATACCTACTGTAGACGCTTCAGGAATTGGAAGAAATCCCATAATCATGGGTGTGTACATCTGAGCCATTTTTGCTGCATTTTTATTCATCTGGGCAACAACATCAACTGCCAATGCTAAAGTGTCACCATATACTGGAATAGATTCCAACGTTTTCAAAGGATACAAAAATGGACTAATCATATTAATTGGATCTTGTAGGAATGTGGGTGTCAATGCAAACCAAAATTTCAACCACCGATTAACAATAGCATCATACGCTGATCCTGAAGTATCTTCTGCTTGAGCAGGTTCTGCGTTTTGATACGATCCTTCTTGTTGTGGCTCTTGTTGAAGAGGTTCTTGTTCTGCTAACTGTTTCAATCCATCTTCGTTAGGGCTCAACTGTTCTGGAGACAGAGCACCGCCTTTTTGCCTAAAAAATTCCCAGACGGCTTTAGCATCGCCAGGTTTAAATAAAGGTTTATCATGTAAAAGAATATTGCGTCTCAATTCTGACGGCGACTCAAATTTATTATGAGACATAAACTTGAATAAGCCTAAGTTACGAGCACCTCGATGAGCAACATCTTTATTGCGAAAGAGTTTAAAAAGAATTTTGTACATCTTCTTTTCGTACGGATCTTTTACAGGATCATCGTAGACCCACACCATTGTTTTTATCATAGATTTATAAATGTCAGAAAAGAATGATGAAATAATTATTGAATGGTCTACTCAATTAGAAGATATTCTAGCACAAGAAGGAGAACGATGTAGAGGTCTTGCGTGGTTACACACTCGTGCTGAAATCCTTCTTTCTCGTTATAATACGTTCATTCAAGTTCCAGTTATTGTTTTGTCTACATTAGCCGGAACAGCATCAGTTGGTTCTGATACTTTATTTGGCGGAACATCGCCGGCATCGTCAATCGCAATTGGACTTGTTTCTATCAGTGTAGGAATCTTGAATACTTTAGGAGGATTTTTTGCGTATGCTAAACGATCAGAAGCTCATCGTATCGCTCACTTAAACTATGCAAAAATCTCTTCTAAAATATCTATTGAATTAAGTTTACCACGAGATGAACGAACAAGTGCTGAAACTATTTTGTGCCATGTTCGTGAAACAATGGAACGTATGGCAGAAACTACTCCTAACTGTCCCCAAGAAATTATTGATGAATTTAATAAAAAGTTTAAAGGAACACAAGGAATTGCATTACCTACAGAAGTCAATGGTCTACATAAAATTGATGTTTTTAGAGGCCAGACGCATATGCCATCCCCTGTAGAACCAGAATCGCGAGTTACCATACGTGTTGTTTAAAACTTCCATTTCTTATCACATTCCAGACATGTAACAAAGGTAGTCATAGGTTCATCTGCCGAACGTGTTTGTAGCTGATAATATTCGCATCCGGTCGTCTTTTTACAACGAGAGCAGAACATCATGATAGAAGCTGTCATCGACTTCGAGTACAACTTCTTATCCTTTTCAGCAGTCTTCTCATATGTATCAAGCCATCGCTCAGGGCAAGCATCTTGGGCAGACATTCTGACAAATGTTCTGATATCAAATCCATCAAGAAGACGATCTTTCCACAAATCAATATTTCGATAAACTGTTACAGACTTACTGCGATACGTGTTCCAAAACACTTTGTTATTCCAATCTACATCAATACCATTAGTCTTAGAATAATCAACTACAGCTTTCAAGATTTCTTCTTCGATAGGAATATCAATAACTTCTTTAAAGTTTGAAACAACTTTTTCTCGAAATGGATGGTCAACAAAGACATTTTTAGTTTGAACTATTACAGGATTCACAGTTCGATGAACAACTTCTTCCACTGATTCTTCATCTGATTCTTCTTCTTCCAATTCTTCAACTTGCCACATTGCGTACAACGTTTCGTATTCTTCTGTCTTGATATTCAGATATTCGGCCGCATCTTTTTCATAATCATCTTGATCAGATCCAACAGCAAGAACAACTATAGTTCCAGTATACGTTTCATCTTCAAGAGGAGGTGGCAGAATGTGTGGATTAATATCTTCATCATCATCAGTTGGACATCCAAATACAGATAACCATCGTTCTGGATTTCCTGGATCTTGAATTTTTCCTTGAAATTGCATACCCGGTTTCTTGAACTTCTTTCTCAACCAAGAAAGAACATCAGGAGTCTTGATGGGAACAGACAATTCTTTTAGAATACCAGAAGATTCTACAGCAATTCCAGAGACCATTGTATATTTTATCATCAACCAGTTAAGTTCCGTTTTCAATAATCAAAAACGGATTTGTGTCCTCTTTTTCAGTGATTAATAAAAAGAATGGCCGCTCCTAGCTATGAACCGTACATCGGTATCATGGACCAGAACGACTACAAGAACTGGGTTACTCAGTTCTATTTGAACGGAAGACGTTGGTCTTCTTCTATTGACTGGAGAGCAGTAACTCGTAGTTACTACGAGAAGCGAAAGGAACGGGATGTATGGGAACAGCATGTACAAAATGGTGGAACTCACTGGACTTTGTTTACCAAAGACAAGTGGCAATCAGCACCCGGAGACACGAAGAAGTGGAAAGACAAACTTCAGTCTAAGATCAGACGTCGTATTCGTGAAGACGAGTATCAGATGAATCTTCGCAAGGCAGACATTGAGTCAACTGAAAGTGGCTCTACTGTTGAGGAGGAAGAGTACTGGACGCAGGCTTAGGCACTAGAGTTGCTTTTTTTCCTGTAGTATTTTTCACCCAGTCGTAGACTCCAGTTAATACGTTAACTTTTGGATACATGTATCTCAGACCAAGTATAACTAGACCCGTGAAAAAAACAAAGAAAAATCCTTCAACGAAAGCATCCCAATTATCATTCAAATGTTTAGCAACCTTTGCTACTGTACCTGGCTCTTTGGCCGCTTCTCTTGCCGATGTAGTTTTTAAGTCGACTTTGGAGATTTCAGGCTTTTTCTGTTTCTGAGGTTTCAACGGTTTCATAACTAGATATGTCTTGTTATCGTGAGGTAAGAAACCAGTATCAGCTCCATCATTATAAAAAATTTCTCGGTTTCCTAGAGCTTGAATACTACGAGAACCAGCAGTAACTTTATTGACTAATAAAGCAAAATCTGTCTGATCAATATTTATAGATGACTTAAAAACAATTGTTTCGGCAGGCCAACAACCGGGTACCATAAAAGATCCATCGTACACGTAATACGAACCATCATCAGGAATCATTTGCTGTAATGACCATCCAGTCAATTGAATCAAGCCATTAGTGCTAGCATATGGAACTACTTGTTTGAAAAAATCTATGGAAGGACCCGGAGAAGGATTCACGTAAAATTGTACACAGACTTGTAAAGCTTCTCCTTGTGCAGATCTAAAATGAGCAATGACTTCACCATCGGCCTTAGAATTCTTTTCAATGGTGTGATGACTAGGGTGATTGATTAATAACATATCACAATTATAGGATATATTATTGTATGTACATGAACCAAGCGATTGTCCACTTAAAAGCAAACCTTCATCAGTGACAACAACATACCCAGTTGTCACATTAGTAGCATCAACTTTTAAGTCGCAGGTTCCCTTACATGGTTTTGCAGACCCTTGAGAAAGATGGATAGGACTCTGATTAGCACCGGCACACATTCCGGTCCAAGTTGTCTGTGAAGAGAAGATACTCATTTGTTTAGAAGCAGGACTTTGTTCTGAAAAGTCTCACATATAAATAAGAATGTCAGAAAATGATCCTAATAATTGGAATACATTGGATTACGTAGGAGTAATTCTGACTACATTAGTTGTTGTAGCACTTGTTGTTGTAGCAGGTTACGGATATTTTGTGTATGGATACGGATCAGGTATCTGGGTAGGTATTTCTGCGTTCTTGTTTGCAGTGGTTAACTTTATTCCGTTTGGATTGATCACGTTTGGATTTGTTGCTGATATGATTGGGCAGGATTTTCGTTATTCTATTGCTAGTTTGTTTGGGCTTCTGAGTGTAGCAATGAATTGGGTTTTTGGATTACCGTTTGGACATAGTTCATGGGCTGCAACAGGACCAGAACAACCTGGTACGGGATGGTGTATGATTCCTGGTCTTGAAGGCTTTGAAAATCGTGCTATGCCAATGAACTTAGTAGCTTCAACAACTGTACTGACATATTATCTGATTTGGGCACTTACTCAGCGTGATCTAGCAGTAAATACTTCTTTACTTGTTTCAGCCCCTTTACTCCTTGTGATTCAAATTGGATTATTCTATTCTTCAGGTTGTTCGCAGTATTATGTAGACTCTGCGTCATATCGAGCACTTGCCATACTTCAAGGCGCTGCGTGGGGTGGTATTGGGTACGCAATTATTAAAGGAACAGCATGGTGGTTAACACCATTCCAAAATACTCAAGGACAAGGAAATACAAATTCTGGAATGGGTAATCGTGAGAACATGTTATCTGGACCAGGATGGGATGGATCTAAGCAAAGCACAGTCTTTCAAAAATTGGTACCTCGTACAGGTGCCCAATGTTCAAAAGATCAATCTGAAGAAGGTGATGAATTTGTGTGTGAAGCATATAAAAACGGTCAGCTAGTGACTGAAAAAATTAATGCGTAGCCCTTACTTGAACACCTGCATTAATCTAAAATATCCAATAGCATCTCCGCCTGTATGTTTGTGTACACCAGTTGGTGTAACACAGACTAGAGTTGGAACTTGTGTAACTCCAAACTTTTCTCGAAGTTTTTCTGGGTCATCGTGTATGTCTACAGAAATCCACGAGATTCTAGGATGATCCTCTTTCAAGTCAGCGAATACTGGTTTCAGTCTCTGACATGGCGGACATGTTTTAGACCAAAAGTGATAGACACTCATTCTTTCTTAATTATAGTAGTACCTTCTACAATATTCGTTTTAGACGTGAGACGAGCAACTTTTTTCTTATTAATTAATTGACTTTCTACATGATACCCCATCTTGTGAACTGTTTTTTGGAATGCCATAAACAAGGCTGTTTCCAGATGTTTGGGATCCAATTTATCTAAGTTTTCCAGGCACCATTTTGTGATGACATCTTGATCTATTGGCGGACCCATCATTTTGAAGTCCATTCCCGGAAAGAGAGATTCAGTAGTAGAAATTACCTTTACTTCTTCAGGAATCAAGACGTGTACAGCCATCTTGTCTACAATGTCATTATTCTTAGATAAGTCATCTTGACCACCCGTATGAGCTCGTACATACGAAATTTGATGACGTTTAAATTTTGTCAGAAGCATAGCAGTTTCTTCAATGAGATCACGATGAGTAACGTCCTTTCCTGCTGCGGTTTTCCACTGTGTTTTCAACCATCCTGGGATCCATTTTGTCAAACAGTCTCGTGAATATGTCGAATCAGTAAAGATATGTAGTTCAGCTTGTGATGCGTCTGTCATTTCCAAGGCTTTTTGTACACCAGCATGAATAGCAAGAAGTTCTCCACGATTATTAGTTTGAGAATCTGTTTCAGGAATGCGGAAAGCACCTGACCATTCAGGATTTTCCGGAAAATAATAAGCATAGGACCCCTGTGCCCCACGCTTACCATTTGATTTACATGCTCCATCAGTGAAGAGACGGATCATTCCTTTGTATATTCTGGTGTCTTTATTATGGTTGGCATCCGTTTTGTAATACAACGGCTTACAATAGCACTCTGAATTCCTGATGGATTTTCTACATGAAACCATACTCTATTTCTAAATGATCTTTGCTCTAATTGTCGTCTCAACATTTGTTGACACGCGGAAGTTAAAAATTCTGCGTGCCATACAATCATAATACGTAAGTTTCCAGTTTGTTTAGGAATTTCTGAAATCCATGATGAAAATCGTTGGGAAAACATATCTGATGAATAGAGGATACACGCATCTATCTCTTCGACTTCAATACGATCTCTGAACTTTTCCTTGTACCGTTCAACAAACTTGATTGTTTCAGTATCATTCAAGGGTTCATACAAGATATAATGCGGACAAGGAAATTCTAATTTAGGACCTTCTTGGGAACTCATTCTCTTAAGAACTCTTGTCTTCTGTAGGCGGATTTACTCTCTTGACAGGAATGGAAGCATCTACAACGTACAAAGAATTTTCAGTCATCACAATGAAACAGTTCTCACATTTGAATACCTGCTG
>Ga0315905_10002902_pt1 | contig 17878 bp, 30 predicted proteins | sample LakEriMetagenome_5_FD_203522 | JGI IMG/M metagenome (GOLD analysis project Ga0315905, IMG submission 203522) | Freshwater fungal communities from buoy surface, Lake Erie, Ohio, United States - Buoy 4 MA121 | ecosystem: Environmental > Aquatic > Freshwater > Lake | place: USA: Lake Erie, Ohio... | reverse complement strand
ATTTTCTCTGCAGTATCACTACCCAACAGTTGATCGTTGTGTTCACCACCAACTATTATAGTTGTTCCATCAAAAAAACTACTAAAATGTTCACTAGACTTTAAATTAAAATTTGGTCTAATGTAATTATAATAAAAGTTAGGATTTTCCACTATACTTTCTGGAGTCATGGCTACATTTACTTGATCTCTTAAATTTGTTTTTATTTTTAAGAAAGATACTGCAACCATTGTAGAATCTATTCCACCAGAATACAGTAGCGTAATAGGTAAACCAGTTTTTGTGCTGTGATTTAAAAGTTCTTCTGAACGCAATAAACAACATTCTTCATAACTAAGATTAAAGTTAGTTAGGTCACTGGGTAGTTTAAATGGCTCATACAATTGAAATTTGTATGGCATGACAATTTGTTCTGCCCTATCAACCAAAGAAGCAACATGAGAGTTCACAAATCTAGCATAAAACTTATGCCACAAATCTACATCACTAGAAGACTCGTCGGCTAGACCTGCTACACTTGCCAAATACAGAGATTTATTAACTAAGGGCAGCTGCTGTATAGAATTCATAATATATTTTTTCTAAAACAGCTTTGGCATCACTTTCTGTATCGCATTGGTTTAATTGTTTTTTGAATTTTTCAAAATATGCAAATGCTTTTATTTTCACAAGACCATAAGAATCAAATCTCATTTTTAAATCGTTGTATGCTTCAACAGCTGGTATGTTTAAGATATCACTGTATTCTACTACTATCGGATGATTAATATTAAATTCTTGTGTAGGTAGATAATTATGTATCTCAACTTCTAGAGGAGAACATGATTTATCAACATATTTTTGAACAAATGCTTCTAGCTGTTGCATATATTTTATTCTCAGCTTGGTAACTTTTATCAGATTAACATGTTTTTCGCTGAGAGTAATTGTTGCTGGGTAAAGTTTATTCGGATGGGTATCACTAAACATTAATATGTTTTGTGGTGATTCAGGGAATTGACCAACACCACTCACATAAACTTTACTATTAAGAATACCCTCTCTAACTGCATGTAAAGCAGTAGCAGAAAGGGTATCGCAAAGAACTAATTTACTCTCAAGATCCCACAAAAAAAATCTAACAATGTTAGAAGACATTATTTTTGTTCAACCTTCTTAGGTGTTGGTTTAGGTGAATTTGGTGGAGGAGGACATTTACCATTCTTGTCTTTCTTCACACAATTAGTTACCTCTTTTGGTATTTCTTTCTTTGCTGGCTCTGCAGCAAATCCTGTTACTTGATATCCAACGAATGACCAAATAACCAAGTTTAGTGCGATTAAAAATTTCTTCATATTATTTCCTTATAAAATTAAACTCTACATTTTTATGACTGTCCATTAGGTCATACCATCTGGATCGCCACACGCTTACATTCTTCGTCATATCATCTGATCGCCCATCAACATATTGATGTGTGTAACTTTCAGTATTATCAGTAAACCAAGAATCACATCCGTATATATCTATCACAGTCGGAGTCATCTCTAGAACTTTTCTACACGCTGCATGTCCAGCAGAATCATAATCTGTTATGGTATTTACCAAACCTAGAAAGTGTTCTGTGAATCTTTCTCTGTCTCTTAGTTCTCGCCATGCAGCAACACTTGCGTAAAACTTAGTGGGAAACTGCCATTTGTCTAGAACATTTACATCTAACACAACTGTTGCATCTACTATAGTCCAAGGTATGTTACAACCGATAATGTAATTATACTCTGTAGATGGGTTGTAGTCAACTCTACTTGGACCATTGCAAAGAACTGCACATTTCATCATAAAGTAATATTATGCATCATATTAGCTTGCAAGGCAAATTTAAATGTTTTATCATATCAAAAAAATTGACACCATAAAACCCATGCCATTGAGTTCCTACAGTCTGAAACCATTGTAAATTTTCATGGTTAAATATATCACTTTTTTCTATATTCTCGTAACCTGTAAATTTTGGTCTTTCTGGCATATTAAAACCTGATAACTCATTAAACATCTTCCACTTTATAAAGTTGTTGTTTTGCCAACCCAGATATTTGTTTTCAGCCAAATCTTTATTCGTTGGATGCATTAGAAATGAATAATATTGTTCTGCTGTGTGAGCTAAGAAAAATGGATATCCATGGATCTTATTATGATCGAAATGTCTTAATGCCGAGTGTAATTTTTCCATTTCATTAACAACCCATACACCACCTGGTATTTTAAATTTTGTAATGTGTGGTGGACCATGACTACCCATAACTATTGTTCCATCTAATTGACTGACAGCATGAAAAGTGGAAGGTAATTCATATGCACCGCAACGAGATTCCTCGCCAATTTGTACTATTTTACCAGATTTTACAAAATCATCAAAATCAATGTCATATACTATAGGTTTTAATTTTCTAGACTCACAAAAGTCAATTGCATATTTAATATCGTGTTCGTTGTAATTGGGTTTCAATCTAACGATCACTGGAGTAATATCCATGCCCAGCGATAAGAATAATTCTAAAATATATTCACTATCAACACCACCACTATACATTAGATATAGCTTACCTTGTTTATTTGAATAAACTTCATTAGCCAAAGAAATGCAAGCATCATGAAACTTTATACTTCTGTCTTTTGGAGGATCAACCTCAAATCGAAATGAATCACCAGTTCCAGATACTCGTAAATAATTATCTTTTATAAATTGCATATTATTTAATAAAAGGTAAAAATAATCTACACGTATCGAATTCCCACCACTTACCACTAATACCACTACCAAAATCATAACTGGCTGGTGACTTATGATGGTTGTTATGCCAACCTTGTCCCCATGTTAAGTATGCAAGTGGAATATTATTTTGTGAATTATCGTTAGTGTCAAAGTTACGATATCCAAAGAATGCTTTTGTATGACCCAAAACATTCACCAAGTTATCTTGTGTCATACCGATAAAGGTAACCATAAAGAAACAAGTAAAAGCAAGTTGCCAATTAATAAGACAAATCAATAAAGGAACACCCCACAATATTCTTAAATATTGTTTATGGAACCAAACGTGATTTGGCTTTCTTAATAAATCAACAGCATATTTAACATTAACAGTTACATTGTTTTCTGTTATTTGAATTAACCATCCCATATATGCGTGCCAAGAACCATATACTACAGGACTGTGTAAATCTCTTTCGGTATCAGCATATGGATGGTGATATCCTCTATGCAACGCAGTCCAAAATATACTACTTCCTTCTCCAGCAAAAGTTGCGAAGAAAAGGATAATGTTTTCTTTCCATACTGGGAGTTTATGTGTTCTGTGACTAAACACTCTGTGATAACCGCAAGCGATACCTAATCCAGAAACTAAAGTCCACATAATCAATGTACCAAACAGATAATATAGTGGTATGATTCCTGTGAATAAACAGTAGACAGTAAACAATGTTAAAAATGCCATAGGCAAATAAACAAAATAAAATATTTTAGAAATAGATTTAAACATTATTTTTCCAATGCAGCAACATACTGTTGCATTCCATTAACCAGTTGTTTTCCAATAGGTTTGAATTTTTTATAAAGGTCTGGCCAATTATTGTAGAGAGCAGGACTTTTACCTTTACTCGACCTATCGAACCAATCGTAAATTGCTTTGTTATAGTCATTACAAGTTATCCACACATTATTATAACGTGCAGTTCTATCAATCATGAGTGGTAATAATTTATGTCCCACTATGTAAGTTGTTCTATAGTCTGGTCTGACTAACATTCTAACCAATACTAGAGCAGTATTATCATTATACTTATACCATCCAGAACCAGCGATAAAATTATCTTCATCATCAGTTATAACGAAATATGAACCATTCTTGAACTGCCCATTTTCTAATCTATAAAATAAATTGGCTGGGTTGTCTTTATATTCATACAAATAGTTTTCAAGTAACTCTTGTTTTTTAAACATAGACTTTGTAATACCAGTTTTTAATATCTCAATGACTTTGGTATTAGATAAGTCATTTATTTCATAGATATTCATGGAATATTTCAATCGCTTGATTCCAAGCAATTCTTTCGTTGTTCTTTTTCGGTATCAAAGAAATGCACCATCTTCCCAAATCACTATCATTCACTGCTCTATGCGGAACACCAACATTGACAAGTATTGGTTTATCTATGATTACACTTTCATGTATTTCAATTTGAGACGGATCAAAAATCATATGAGGACTTCCAGCTGTGTTATAACCAATTTTAGAATCGCAGTTTTGATCTATTATTTTACCCCATTGCATATAATGTGAATCATCTGTTCCCCATACAAAATTAATCTTAACATAATCAAAAAGAGGACTATATCCACTAATGTCAATATGCCATTTTATTTTAGATTGTGGTGCTGTATAAAAAAGTTCGGCAACCTGAATGGTGCATCCGTTTTGTTTAAACCAAGTATCATTAATAATACTTAAATCTTTACCTTCAATTCTCCATTGTTTATTTTTGTTCACATCTTCAAGTATATACTTTTTGACTAGCACTTCTTTATCAAAGAACGTGTTTTGAATATTTAAATACCTATAATACTCAGACATTTAATTTGTTTCCTAAACTTTCATAAGTTTCATAAAACCTTAGTGTCATACTTAATCTTTTACTACCAGTGCCTTTTACATTGTGTGGCACTTGAGGATTAAATATTACAGGTCCAGCTCCACTCCAAACATCTATAACTTTATCTGTATTTTCCCATGTGGTAGAAAAATCATATTTTCCTCTGTATGAGAATGTCGGCTTTCCACCTTCTGTCGAATAAAATTCTACATAGCTATCTTCTGAAAAGTTCCAATTGATACCACATAATCTTTTTTTAACAACAGTCTCATCTGAATGCCAATCACCATCAGTATGTGGGTTTTCAGGACCAGGAAGATTCCAGTGCCATATGATAAAGTTTTCACGAAGTTTAATTTTTTTTCGGGTAAAATATTTTAACAATTCGGGATTTAAAAAACTACTATCTATTAATTTATCCATACGTTTTTCTGGCCAATCGACCAAAAATTCTTGGATTGGTTTTGATAGTGGATACATATCAATAGGAATTTGTTTAAAACATTCAGTCATCTATGTAATCTTTCAATCTAATTTGTAATTCAGTGAATGTTAACCTATGATTAGTTTTTGCATCAATAAGACAAGCACTTAAACAATATCTTTCTTCATCTTTATTCCAAACATTATGAAATTTACCTACATGAACAATATAGAATCCTTCTTCCATAGTTGTACTAAAAGTTGGAGTTATGTCATCTGTGTTTATTCCCAAATAAATTGTATTCGCCCAACTTGTTCTTTTTTCTATTTTACTTGGTTCAACATCAGTGTACCAAGTCATCAAACTATCCTTTCCACCCACAACATAGTTTAATTTAGCTTTATCATCCAATTCATGACCATCACAGTGTATAGTATGATCGGCATTTTTATCCAAATAAAATGCCTCAACCCAAAACAATTTAATGCCAACACTTAGTAGTATATCATCTAGTTCTGATCCCATAATATCTTTAGGTGCTCTAATATGATTCCTATGTTGTTTTCTATAAGAAGTTAAATCTACATTAAGATTTGGAAACTTTAATTTAGTGCAATAATTATTCATTGAAACACTCTATTGCCTGTTGATGTGTCACACCTTTTTGTAAACTCCAACTCAAAGTAACTCTCATAGTATCCTTTTCGTTAGTGACTTTATGCGGTATTGAATTGTTAATTAGTACTGGTCTAATCAAAGTATGTCTGTAAACCTCAACTACTGGAGATTCAACTAAATCGTATATTCTACTTGCATCATACTTTGTTTTCAGTGGACCATCTGTTTCGTAAAAAACAGTATAAGTATTTTCTGTATCTTGTATAGGTATATTGAAAGCACAGCTTCTTTCAGTGTCTATATGTATTGGTATTTCTTTTCTAGATGGCAAAGGATATATGTTATAAATCACACTCAGCAATGGATATCGTTTTTGTATAGATGTCATGTATGGGTCATCTTTGACGAATCTGTGGTGTGAGGCTCGACCATCAATTGATTGATACTTTTTATCGTTGACTAGATTTGCGATATATTCCATATCCAAATCAATATCCAACTCGTATATAAATTTATTTCTTATCATTTTGTTTTCGTAAATATACTAAGACCCAACTTAGATTTTATTCCATGTTTTCTAAAATCGCTGGCGCAGTGTAATCTTAAACTATCAAATATCATACAAGATCCTGGCTTCCATTCAAACATAGAATGTAAACTCAATCCTTCTAACCATTGTGGCTTTAGGTGAGTGAAATATTTTTCGTACACTTCTTTAGATATTGGAGTTTCCACCAACCCATCAATTTTATCATATTCGTAAATACATTTATTATAATATGTTGGTATGTCCTTGCTATCTTTAAAAAATTTACTAGGACCATGGAAGTAGTGTTGATCAAAGAAACATAAATTTGAATACTCAGTAATTTCTTCATCACTGTCTAATCTAAGTGGTATTGTTATAGCCTTGTAAACATTATTAGGTAGTTCAAATAAATCATCATTATGAATAATATGTGGATAGTTGGTAAAGAAGAAAAACCCTGTGGTAATATCAAAATCACCTATTTGCGTTTTAATTCGATTTATGATAGCGTCCACTACAGGATCACTAAAATATTTGTGAATGTCCAATGTGACTGGACCAGTATTTTTGTATACTTTCTTTTGATTTGGATCAGCACCTTCGCCATTATCATTTTCGAATAAGTTTATTAGATGGTCAATTTCATCCTGACTTATAAAGTTATTCACTAAATAAGGATCGGAGAATGATTTTTTAATTCTATCAATCTGAGGTTGTGTTCTCATCGAGAGACTCCATATATTTTCACTAACCATATTTATAAGGTCTAAACATGATACTGGCTGACCATCTTAAAAACCGATTTACTGCTAAGTGGTGGGATAATGTACCATTGGAAGATAGTAAAATTGAAACTATATTAGAATGCGCATATCAAGCACCAAGCAAGCAAGGCTACCACGAATTTGAGATACACGTAATTACGGATAGTGTTGAAGGAAAACAATTTAAAGAATGGTTGTATTACGATAATACGGCATGTCTAGATAAAGTTAGAGGAAAACAAGGTATCGGAAAAAGAAGATACAATGGTCAAGTTCTTGCTCCTGTTGTTATGATTTGGTTAGCTAAAAATTATCCAATCACAACTAATCCATATGTAGAATCTAGTTGGTTACGTACTAATAATGATTGCATTGTAAGTTCTACTATGGCTATGTGCCAAGCAGAAGAGTTAGGTGTTAGAACAGGTTTCTGTGGTTGTATAGGTGGAAGAGAAGTAGCTGATAAACTAAATCGACCAGATCATACTGCAGTTATAAGCATTGGGTTTGGATATGCCACACCTGATGATTTAATAGGTAGAAAAGTATACAAAGATGGTGTAGAAATTGGATTTGATTTATCCAACACCGCATCAAATATTAGAACTGCTGAAAATAGATACCGTCGTCCAACAAAAGATTCTATAGTTAAATTTATGTGAGGAAGTAATATTATGGCAAAAAATATAATTGTACCACCAGGTATTAGTCAACGTCCAGTTCAGTATGACTCAAGTCAAGTCAGTCTAGAAACAGTTGCTAATGAACTTGCTTTATTACAGCTTGGTGACTTTGAAGCATTAGATTTTAAAATTGATGTCAAACAATTTATGTCTGAGATACAACAATATTCAAATGATTGGGTAGATTATTTACCAAGACCAAATGCGTTTAATAATAGAAAATCTTTAACTATAACAAACCTTCCTGGAAAAACTCATAAAGACAGTCCAAGTCAAGCACAAGCATATGTTGAACTTGGTCGTCCAGTGACTGAATTAGAATTCAATCAACCAACAGATGTTTATAATAGTTGTGATAGTTTAAAACCTTTATTAAAAACATTCTCACCTTTAGGAAGAACATTTTTAATCAATGCTGGAGTTGGTGGACATTTTGTTCCACACAGAGATCATCCATCGATGCCTCGACAATCATTTAGACTAGCTGCGTTTTTAAACAACTGTGGACCAATGGAATATGATTGGATAGCAGAAACAGATAAAAAACTGCAAATTGAGATGGGTCGTGTTTATTATATTAACACAAGAAAAACTCATCGTACAATTAGCTGGACACCAGATAGCATCCACCTAATTATAAACGTGCCAATGAATTCAGATAACGTGGCTAAAGTATTGTATCACCTTAAACAAAGACATTGATATGATTAGTGTATTAGATACTATCGAAACATCTTCAGTATTAACTGCTTATAAACAACTAGAAGATGGAATCAAATGGATTGAATATCCAAATGGTAAACAAACTGGATTGCAGTACAACGAAGGTAATGATCCATGGGAAGATGCTGTTGGTCGTATGAAGGCTGGACAGAAATGGACAACTGATGCTTTAGTAAATCCATATTTCAAAGATACTATTTTTGAAGAACTAATTAAGAAGTATAAAATGACGAGAACTAGGTTGATGTGGTTAAAACCGTATTCTTGCTATTCTATGCATAGAGATGACACACAAAGAATTCACATACCACTAATAACAAACGACCATTGCTTTTTTGTTTTTAGAGATAAGGGTTGTTTTAATCTATCAGTAGGTGAAGTTCATTTGGTTGATACCACACAATATCATTCAGCAATGAATTGTTCAACAGAGTGGAGACTCCATATACTTGGTAGCCAATCATAATCGTTGATTAGATTAATCTTGTTGAAATCGCCATCGCATTTTTCAACATATTCTTTAGCATCCAAGTAACCACGATAACTATGTTGATTTAACTTCTTATGTTTAATAACATGAGATTGATACACAATCAATGCATCACGTGGTAAAATTCCAGCAAAACATTTAACAGAGTGCCTGAAGGTATGTCGCCATGCCTCATATGGTGTGACGTCATACTTATGTATTGATAATGTTTTTTGTACGGCAACTGAGGTACTTGTTGCGTTTTTGCAGAAGTCGCCTTTAGACATATCTGAATTAATAATAGAATTCTTTTTCCAAAGTTTCACAGCACCGATCGTAGAAACAGAGTTGTCAATACAATCTATTGCTGTGTAAAAGATTAAGTCTTCACCTTTGGTTTCAGTTTCATTCAATTCTTCTAATAACCAATTATCTCCATCAACAGTCCAAAAGTGCGATGTTGTTGACAATTCATTACATATCACATGTGAATTACTGATACCCTTAACAGCATCAATTCGTTTAGCGTTTGGATGAAATTCTAAAACTCTCTGCCAGTTTTCTTCACGATTAGATTCATCATAACAAATAAAGAAAACATCATACATTAAATCTTTTCTCCAACAACCATATATCGACTAAACATTGAGTTGAATACAAGGTCATCTGCATAAGAGTATTTTAACGGATACTTACTTTTCATTTCATCTAGATTATTAACTGTATTAACGTGATCTGGGCATTTAAAGTTTGTAGATTGTAAGGCAAGTATTGTTCCTGCTTTAACTTTATCGAACCACCGATTATCTTCAATGTGTTCGCATGATGTATTAATAATTAATCCGTAGCTAGAAAGATCCAATTCATTAACGTCATTGTTGAGATGGTTAAATGTATTATTAGACATATTAATATGTCGTGCCATCTTTTCTAATCTAGAATCAATATCAGTTTCTGTGATAAAATTGAAACCTTCTTTATATAAACAATAACTGGTAAATCCCAACCACGATCCAATCACCAATACTTTGGTATTGCGATTTACATTCTTAATGTTATCTAACAACCATGCTTTACCTTGCATTTGATTGATTCGAAATGCATCACGTATTTCAATCAACGAGGTTGAATTTAAAATATCTGTTAAGTATAACGATTGAATAACGTGCGGGATATGAGCACAAATAGAATTATAATTTATGTCTTCACATTTCATTTTGTGTCCTCTATAGAATTAGTGGTAGCTTATTCTGTTACGAGGAAAGCTACCGAAACCCTAAGCAGTGTTTAGGCTGCTAATGCGAACTGTGCGTCGTTTGCGTTTACGTTTTTTGCTTCTACGACCGAGTTTCCCCAATCCTACGGGTTTCACATTCCCGTGCTGTCCACTTGTTTACTTGTTGCCCTGTCGAAACCTAGTCACCCCCATCAAAAACATACTTCATGGATGAACCCCACGTGTCACCTTTCGGCTAGAGTATGCTTTTGGTGGAGGTGGAGGGAATCGAACCCTCGTCCAGAACACCTTTCTCTTTGCTTCATACAGCAATACATCAATTATACATTATAAATCTTTGCAGAACAACTTTATTTTTTCTGTTGTTCTAAAACTTTATCAACGATTGGAGCATTACGCTTTTCATCAGCAAGAATCTTAGCAGTTAGATCTTTAGAGTTTAATAATTTCTTATCAACGAAGAAGAAATTATCATGAAGTTTTTGCTGAACCTCTTTAGATTGTACTGCTTTTACAAATTCTTTACTATACCAATCAACAACATCTTGTGGTGTTCCTTTTGGTAAAGAAATTGCCCAGCCCAAATTATAGACCATAGTTGGATATACAGAACTTACGGTAGGAATATCTGGGAATGCCTTTGAACGAGATTCGCTAGTCACAGCAATAATTTTAATCTTACCAGCAATATGCATCTGACTTGATGCAGCTAGCGGAACTACACCAAATCTAAGATTCTTATTAGCAACGTCAGTAACAACATCAGTTGGACCTTTATATTCAGCACGAATAATACGATCTGGACTTTCTTCTAGTTGAGCAACTGAACGAAATAATTCATATGCAATTCGACCACCAGAACCTGGATCGCCCATAGTAGTTTTTTCTGTTTTAAGAACTTTAACCAGATCCTGTATTGAATTAACAGGATCATTGGGATTAGCAATAATTGTCATTGGAGTAAAGGCATTACCCATAACAAAAATAAAATCACTTGTTGTATATGATTTATTTGGATTGACCATTCTATCAGTTCCAGTTAATCCTGGAATTGGAATTGGACCAGTAGTATAACCATCTGGGGCAGACTTAACAAATTGTTCATTACCAATAGTACCACCAGCACCTGGACGATAATTTGAAACAAAAGTAGCACCAGTATTTTTCTCAACCTGCTGAGAAACAATTCTAAACGCATTATCAGATGGTGTGCCAGCTGGCATATTGATAATCGCATTAATTGGTTTAGTTGGTTGCCACTGTGCAAAGGCGGATGTTAGAGTTAAAGCACTCAATAATCCAATAATAATCTTCATGTATAAAATCCCTTTAAATATTTTTTAAATTTTTGTAATCAAGTCTTAATTTCTTAAAACCATCGATCCACTCGTCACGTTTCTCAATAAACAATTTAGGATCATCATTATCTATTGCCATAATAATAACAAGTCTTCCCACTGGAATTCCTGTTCTTTCTTCAAATGCTACTGCATATGCTGCAGTCTGCATAAAGTAGTTATGAATGTCATCACGATCTTTTGCTCGAGATGCAGTCTTAAAATCTATGATACTAAGTTTACCTTGGAATTCTGCGATGCAGTCCACTGTTCCAGCGACTTGTAAGTGGTCAGAATAGAGCGGATCTTCCAAGCAGTGAATGTTGTCGATTTGGTCGAGCAAGGGTTTGATTGAGTTGAACATTTCTGCATCAAACATATCTGGTTCAACATGCTCTCCAAGGAGAAAGTCTTCACAGTGTTGATGTATTCTTGTACCTCTGGAACTGGCTTTTGCTGAGACTCGGTTTGCTTCTGCTTCCCCGACTCTCTTTCGCCATTCCATGATTCCTTTTGCTGAGTGCAGTCCTGTGACTGTGGTAACGCTGGGATAGGCTGAACCCGATGGTGTCTTGTAGACTCTCGTACCATCGGGTTTTGTGTCACGTTCAAGTTTGGGTAAATCATGATGTATAAATGTTTTCATTATGTAAGCAGTTTAATTGCATCCTCGTAGTGATGAATACGATCTTCAAGACCAATGTAACCACCATTGATCTTTTTCGTCATTAGTTTAATGTCGCCAGAATCAGCTTGAACATTTAACTTGTTCTTGTTCCAGAACCAAATAGCAGACATAAGAGCGAAGTCTTTATCTGATGTAACCCAGTCTGGATTCTCGAATAGATTTTCCCAGTCTTCAAACATGTCTTTGGCAAATGCACGATAGTTATCTTTTCCAGTCAACTGGATTGGTCCACGTCCACGATATTTCCATCCGTCACCTGATGACTCTGGTCCATTACCCATACGACCACCATAAACCTTATTGGCAATCATTTCTGGTTTACGTGCATAAGGTTGTGCTGATTCAATTGTAGGGAAATACTTTTTGAAGATACCATTTAATCCTTGTGCAGAATAGTTAAGGTTTTCTTCAAACGTAGTCCAACCACCAGACTCATGTCCACATTGTGCAAGGAATGCAGCAATACGTTTTGGTGTATTGATTTCGTATGTTGGGAACACTTCATTCATAGAAGTCGCCCAACCATCAGCATCTTGTGCTCTTGGGAATAAAGTTTTAAATTGTTGTCCTGTAATCATTCTTGATCCTTTATTTTTATTGTGCTATTTCTTGGAGTATAATTTGACTAATAGCTACTTCATAACTATCTTGTCCTGCAGAAGCTACTGTTCTATTTAAAAACAATGATGTTGCTCCAATACCACCAGATTGAATCATTAATCTATATGTTGTAGCATCAGTAGCTGCTGGAGCATCCATATAAAAGAAATAATTAGTTCTAGCAGTTGAATTATTATCTACATCATATGAAGGCAACCAAGTACCGCTCCAATAATTGGAATCGTTAACATTTATACCAATAGGAGTAGCACCTCTGTATAATCTAAACACGCTATCGTGATGCACTTCATATGTTAAGCACATCTGGATAAGAATTAAACTATTAGCAAATTTAGGAGTTATGGTAGTATCAAGAGATGTTATAAACGATCCAGGTTGTCCTGCGGTAGCAAAGGCAACTACATCTTTCGAATCTACTCTTTTGTAGATTGTTTGAATAATCATTCCTGGAGCATACAAAGAACCAACATCAGTTCCTTTGACAGAATTACCTGTTGGAATAGTTGTTAATGAACCAGTTGATGCTTTAAGAGTATTTGTATTAACAGTTCCAGCATGAAGGTTACCAGTGATTGATGGGTTATTGCTTAGAACCATACTGCCAGTTCCAGTGACAGTATTAGCAAGAGTAACACCACCATAGTTTAAAGCAGAAGATAAAGTAGTTGTTCCATTCAATGTCACTGCATTTGCAGCACCAACTGTTATGGCATTAACATATGGGTTGAGTTGATCCCTGAAATACTCAAAATTTTCATCTAAGTCAGAAAGTTCGATAGAAGCAGTTCTGCTACCGAGTGTATTAGGTATTACTAAACTCATGAATTATTTTCCCATGTTATCTGTTTACCACTGTTATTTATCATAGGTATCGGTTGTCCAAATTGATTAGTCCAAGAAACTGATATTTGATCTTTATACCTAGTTGAGTTTGCATATTTAAGAAGTTGATTTCTTCCATAAGTCCAATTATTAGTAACAACAATTGTGTAATCTGTTCTAGCTACTTCTATTGGAATTGGTGGGGTTGTATCATAATCATAAGCAATCGCTGTATAAGTATACGTTTTCTGTGTATTACTATTTGGACTATAATTGTATAGTTCATATAGGTTACTCTCATCAATTTCAGAAAACGAGTCTACCGTTTTACTTTGTTTATCTGATTGTAGATAAGTAACACTAATATCAAATGGGTCAGTATAGAAACCAGATATTCTACCATTATCAGTAGAAATAGTTACATTACTCTCAGTGGCAATAACAGTGACTGGATATGATACAGTTTCCATTGTGACTTCATCAACATACTCATACGTTATGGTATGATCGACATTCTTTAGAGCGTCAATCGTACTTAACAGAGATGTTGATGGCTCAAACAATTAGTTTCCTTCTATGATATCTTCATATTTCAGTTTAGCCAAGATATAATCTTTAACCAAACTACTTCTTACGATGTCATCAGGTGTAAATTCAATTCTAGTGAACGCACCCATATGATGAGCAATGTCAAAGAATTTTAAGATACCAGTTACATCGTTTTTCTTTTTATTTAAATCAGTCTGGCGATAATCACCACACCAAATAATCTTCGATCGATAACCAACACGTGTCATAACAGTGTCAATTTCCTCGAATGTTAAATTCTGCATTTCGTCAACGATAATAATGGCATCGTCAAAGGACATACCACGAATAAACGATGTAGAGATAAACTCAATGTGATGTTGTTCTTCTAAACGATCCCATGCATCTTTGCGACCAAATAATGTTTCGCAAATTTGACGATATGGTTGCTGGAAGATTTCCATCTTCTCATTAACATCACCTGGAAGGTGACCAATCTCACGTGACTGTACTGCTGAACGCACTACGATAATTTTATCGAAAGGATTTGCCTTATCCAACACTTCTTCAATTGCTTTGTATAAAGCAATAAATGTTTTACCTGTACCTGCCACTCCATGCAGTGCTACAAAGTAATCACCACGCTTATATGCGTCAAAGAATATCTTTTGATTGTTTGTTAATGGTTCAAAAGTTTTTAAGTCATCAATTCGTAATCTTAAATGATTACCATTTGGTTTAGGATTTCTTGTTGATTCTTTTGGCTCACATTGTACATTATCTGTTGGTTTTATTGCTGCTGGTTTACGAGCCATTCGTGTCCCTTAATTATAATTGTGATGAAGATTTTTGTAGTTGACTTCCTGGAGTCTTTTCGTGGATTCTTTGCAGCACCTCCTTAAATCCTGTGTCGAATTTGCGTGATGACGTCAATTTAGTTGGGTCACCAAAAGCAACTGATTGAATAACTGTTTCTAACTGGGGATTTTCTTCTCTAAACTTATCTAGTTCAGAGATCTTCATAATTTTTTCAAATTGCTCGTTTGTTTCTTTATTTCGAAATACATAAGTTGGCATAATATCTCCTTCACATGTATTTATGCTGGAACCATTTTGAATTTCACTTTATTCTTCTCTGAAAGTGCAATTGCTTTGTGATTTCTGATTTTCCACTCAGAAACATACCAAGATGGGATAGGTCTATTGGTCCAAACAGCAAATGGCTGTTTATCATTGATATAGTAGTTATGATACGCTTGAATCGAGTCTGGAACTTTATATTGTTCAGGCATACACTGTGGCATTGGTGTGATATTGCCAATTTTTATGTTTTTTGGTAAATTATCAAGGAAAGGAATCAATTTTTCAGCAACATGATGTTTACCATATCTAAAAGTATACTCTTTCATAAGATCTCGCCAGAGAGAATACAACCACATATAGTTAGCAGATGTCTCACGACACCAAATGCCTGATGGATGTTTCATATGTGATGCAAGATACAAATTATCTTCACGAACATCATCCAATTTCCATCGCATGGCTTTGCGACCAGAAATAGACTTACCTTCATACTCATATCCGTCAAGAAGACGATGAGCAGTAGATAAAAGTTGTGCGTATTCCAGAATCATCTTAACAACGTGTTTGTCAAGATGCTGTTTTGCACATTCTTGTGTATCTTCGTGAAGATAAAATATATTCATAGCATCCTAAGAAGACCTACAATATCAATAGTTACCAACAAGAGGTAGTTAGCCAACATCCCAACTGATTTCCGAGTATAAGCAGCCCAAGCATACATAGCACAACCAAGAATCCAAATAGGATACAAAATGAGTAGTGGAGGAGTGGGTACAGTGAGTGCCATGACAATCGCACAACCAATACTAATAGCCCAAGCCAACAACTCAATAATAAAGCGAAACTTACCACTATTCCAGTCATCACGAATCCATTCTAATGTAGGTTTTAATAAATCATTCATAAAGCAATCCTGCGGAGTGCATTCAATCCTTTAATTCCACGAATCACATCATGAATTTGTTGTATTGACTCAGAAGATTTGGTATGAAGTATACCGTGACCACCTTTAGCATTGAAAGGAGTGATACAACCAATTGAATCATCTACCAAAATGCTAGTTTCAGTTGCGTATTGAGCCTTTTCTTCTTTAGATCGCACAAAATTTGCTTTGTAAGGAATATTTTTACTACCAAGCCACTTCATTTTTTGATATTTTGCTTGATTTCCTTGATGTACGTCAAAAGTACCAAGTGAAGTAAGAATTTCAATGTTGATGCCTTCAAGTTTGCTGACATAATTCAACAATTCTTGTGTATCTGGCATAAATTCGAGGTCTTCGAAGATGTGAAAGTCCATAACAGCTGCACGAAATCGTTTTCCATCAGCTGCATGAGTGCGAAGTGATGAATATGCCTTGTCAAAGTTGCAAAGCACACCATCCATGTCTAAAAATAATGTAATCATAATGTAATTATACCTCAAAATTTGGTGCAAACCAAATTATTTTATAAATTTCGTCAAATTAGGTGGTGTCCAGCCCTCTGGTTTAAGGATTTTACCGTCTTCACGTCGTTTTACCTTGCCTGTAACTGGATCAACCTTTGCCATATTGCTTCGAAGCACTGCATCCCATGCACCTTGCACATCATAACCCTTCATATGACAAAATCCAAGTGTTACCCAGATCAAATCCATGCAACCATCAAGCATTTCTACTTCATCTTTGTTCCAATGAGCATTAATAAACTCATTAAACTCTTCTTCCATAAGAACTTTATACAGTGCAGCGTTTTCAGGTGATGCTTTTTGGTCGCATGCGTTCTGAAACACCAATACGTCAAGTGGCATTCCCATTATTTGTTCCTCTCAGTGTCAAAAAAGTAAGGAGATTTATCTGGGATTGTAAAATCTGGAATATCATCTTGTGGAGTATCCCACTCTTCAGTGTTCCACTCTGGATTAGTACCGTAGTATTCATCTTCTGTAACAAAATCTAAAATCCCAGGTGGATTAAATCCTGCTCCACGGAGGAACAATTCAAATTCTGACACAACATCACTGAGTGCTACTGCATCGAACTCAATAGTACGCTTTGTCACAACACCTGAGCTAAAAGGCATTGGATCATCTTCGCAAATAAAAGTAAATTTTGGCATTAGTCGTGCTCCTGTATTGACCATTTCAATTGTTTAATTTCTTCTTTGAGAATCTTATTCTCATCTTCTAGTTTAGATACTTTTTGTAACAGTTGTAGAACTGCTTCCTCAGTATCACTCAGTGGTATTTGTTGTTGCATCTAATTTCCTTAAAGTCCAACTACCATTCTTATTATCAATCCACTCAAGAGTGTCACCTTCTTTCCAGCCAGCAGATTCTAGAATCTCATCTGTGAATGGCATAATTAGATCTCCAGTCCCATCGTCTGCTTCTTCTAATTTAATTGTCCACGTCGTAGGTTTATTCATAGTTAATCTCCAACCAATTAGTTTCTTCAGATAGAACAACACATGTGCCACCTGCTCGTTCAACCTTGTCGATCAGATTGTTTAAAATTCCCTGACCATACATATTTGTTCCATAACTATTTTTATGGCACTCATAAACAGATCCAGAAGAACCCTCGAAGAAATAAGAATTTCCTTCGAGGATCACTTTGGTAATGCCACTGTTTAACTTCCATGAGTCAGCACCTGCCCATCCACCATACCAACAAGCAAATACTTTATGGATAGGTGAATGGTTATCACTAGTGATTCGAACAACAACCCATTTGTCTG
>Ga0315905_10002901_pt1 | contig 17879 bp, 21 predicted proteins | sample LakEriMetagenome_5_FD_203522 | JGI IMG/M metagenome (GOLD analysis project Ga0315905, IMG submission 203522) | Freshwater fungal communities from buoy surface, Lake Erie, Ohio, United States - Buoy 4 MA121 | ecosystem: Environmental > Aquatic > Freshwater > Lake | place: USA: Lake Erie, Ohio... | reverse complement strand
TTTTTCTCAAAAACAAGTCGCAATTATGGATGTTGGATGTCAAAATTTTTTACCATCTGTCCTTCCAGCAAACTCTCTTTCCAACTCATCTGTCCAATTTAATATTATTCCAAACGATTTTCAATCTATCCTTTCTAGACGCTTTCTTTTAAGATTTAAATTTCGCGTCAATATTACCTCAGCCGACCGAGGTCAAAAGATTTCAGAATCGTTTAGAACAGGACTTGCAAGTTTACAATCATATCCTATCAATAGAATTATCAGCAATACTACATTGTCATTAAACAACATTGGAGCATTTAACAATCAAAATAGCAGATTGATTCCAGCATTCCAACATATTAACTCTATGCAAGAGTTGATTAATGGACCATTATCAATGTCTCCTTGTCAACCTGATACTGCTACAGATTTTTCTATTACTAGAAATTCTACTGTTAACCCTATGGCATCTTATCAAAGCTCAACATTCCACGATTTTGGAAGAGGGGCTTTTGCATATGAAAATCTCGTTACTGATACTAACACTGCTTTCCAAGCAGATTTTACCTGCAGTGAATACGTGTACTGCCCTTTACTCTTGTCTAACAAAGAATTAGCTGGTTTGGTTTACAATACTAATATTGTTCTTCAAATGCAACTTGATAATTTACAAAATATTCTTAGTTATGATAGTGGAGCTCTTGGAGTTTGGTCTTCTGCTGCAGTCTCATTGGTTTCTGCTGATCTTTTATATAATTCTTATACTAACTATGAATTACAAAAGATGCCAGAAAATATTCACTACCCATATCTTAAATTGTCTAACGTAAATCAATCTCCAATTGGATCTGTTGCTGGAAGCACTGCATTTACTGCTCAAAGTAATACTTACCAATTACAAGGAGTTCCAACTAAGATAGTTGTTTGGTGTCAAAGAACTGAATCTACTAGAGATTATACTATGACTGACTCTTTTGCAAATATCTCTCAAGTTTCGATCACATTCGGAAATAAGAGTGGAATCTGTTCAGGAGCCAGCGAACAGGCCCTTTTTGCAATTAGTAAAGACAATGGGTTAGACATGTCTTGGCCACAATTCCATAGCTATCTTGGATCGATATTGGTATTTGATGTTCCAACTAATATTTCTCTTGAAAGTTCAGTATGCCCAGGAGTTGCAAATTGGACTGGTCAATTCAATATTCAAGTCACTGGAAGAAACTTGTCTACTAGTGCAGTTGATTTCAATTTGAATGTTGTATTTGTCTATGATTCAGTTATGACTGTTTCTCCATCAAATGCTCAAATCCAAGATAATTTGTTTACTCGCGAAGATGTATTGACTTCTCAATCTCTTCCAAGAATTCCAAAAGATGAACAAAAAGGCCTTGTCGGCTTTGGCTTTCTCTCTAAAGCTAATGAATTCTTGAAAACTTACAAACCAATCTCTAAAGTTTTGGATATAGTTAAATCTGTTCCAAATCCATATGTTAGTGGTGTAGCTTCTGTAGGTTCTGAAATTAGCAAATCTCTTGGATACGGAAAAGGAGCTAAAGGAACCAAAAAGATGGGAAAAGGAATAATTGGTGGAATGGCTTATTAAATAAATTTTAATCTAAATAATTTTTAAAAATAATTAAAAATTATTAATCAAGGGAGTTTAGCTTGGCACAACAAAAACAAGTTATCTATTATATTATATATTTGCTTTTGTTGTGCCAAGCTAAATTCTATAGTAATTTTAATTTAATATATATGCTCCTCTTTCATAAATAACATATTGAGGAATTCTTTTAGAAACTACAACCCAACGAGATGGTAGTTTTAATATATTGTTAATTTGAGATGGAGATAATCCTAATCCTGATTTTAAGAAATCTGTTAATTGTTGACGAGGAGTAGCTCCTGGAAAAACAACCATATGAGTAGTCTCTGAATTGACTATACGAGATTTTCTACCATTTTTAATTTCATGACGAATAATAATGTAATGTTGATTAAATTGACGAGCAATCTCAATTCCAGTAAATAAGAATTTTTCAACTGCATTTTTAACATCTGGATTAGCAATTCTTTCATAATCATCCATCACAATATAAGCTGGACAAGTTTTACTACCTTTTAAATCTTCAGGAGTTAATTCTTGTTCTAAAAATGAATCATCACATGGTATTCTAACAATATTATCTTCTAAACCATCGTCAAGACTCTTATCTTCATTCTTTCTACTGAATACATAAATTTTACAATTTGGAAAATATTTAATAACTTCACGAAGACACATATTTGCAAAGGTACTTTTTCCAGATCCACTATTTCCAGACACATTATAAACATTCATTTGTGTTTCATTTTTTTCTGGAAGTATTAAAGGTACAAATTTACTAGATGCTCCGTAAAGATCTTTTCCCTGTTGTCTTTTTACATATTTTAGACATTCTTGATAAACATTTTGTAAACTTGGTTTTGGATATTCTTTTTCAAAGATACATCTAGCAATTTCATCTTCATCTTTTTTTTGCATAGTTTTATACTTTTTTACATATTTTATAGCGTTTCTTATAATATCCCATTTAGATTCAACGTCGATTTCATCTTCATCGATCTCTTCTTCGCGATCTAAATAGATTCTTTGATTATCTATTTGATCTCCAAACATAGCTGCTACTGGTCTATCTGTAGGTTTAAGAGTAAACATTTAATAATAAAAAATAAAAAATTAAATTTCTAAAAAAAAAATTATAAACAAAAAAATAGTTGCAGTTATGTTTTATTTTTACACGAAAAAATAAAATATTTTGTAAAATTAAAATAAAATGAATTATATTTTTTCTTTTGTGATTAATAAATGTCTACAATATACGACTATGTATCTAGTTTCGGAAGTTATTTCAACCCACTTGCCTACTCTTATAGTTTCTACCCCACAAATAGCTCAGTCAACAGTATCGATTTCAAAAAATCTGATGAGAAAGATTTGGTATCGGAGAAGAAGAACGATTTACCTATAGTAATGAATAAACAATATATTATTGATAAATTACATTTAATCGAAGCTTTAAATAAAATGGAAAAAAAGAAAAAAGAAAAAAATTTATAAAAAAATTTTTTTTCTTTTATGTTATTAAACAATGTCAAATTTCGAAATTACACAATCTACATATATTAACAAAAACGTTGATTTATATGTCAATAGCGTTCACACACAAGGAGCATCATTTTTAAAAGCATCTGCCACTGCCGTCACTGCTACTATAGCTGCTGCTGATATTTTAGGAGGAATTATTACATGTGCTGCCGCTACAGGAAATGTTCAACTTCCATTAGGAAGTGCTCTTGTAGCTCTTTTTCCAAAAGCTCAAGTCGGAGATGTTATTTCTTTCTTATTTGCATCAGCTGGTGGAGATATGACTTTTACTCCAAATACAGGATGGACTATTAGTGGAGCACCAAAAGTCTTACAATATACATCTAGAGTATGTTATGTTAGATTTACAAACGTATCTTCTGGAACTGAAGCTTGCGTTTTATACTGAAGCGGCTTAAAGAATATGGAAATAAAATAAAATTAATTTTATAAAATATTTTATAAAATTAAAATGGAACAAGTTGAAGAACCTAAAATTGAAGAACAACCTCAAGTAGAGGAACAACCAAAAGTTGAAGAGGAACCTAAAAAACCATCTCATGATTGTAATTTATTATTGTGCAAAAAGTTATATTGTGAGGCTAATAATTTAGATGAAAAGAGAGTTCACGCTGTTGATAACGGAGACGGAGAAGGAGTATTTTTCGTAGTCGATGGTAGAAAAGTATTTGCTTCTGAATATTGTATTTGTGAACGATTAGAAAAAGAACCAGATTTAAAAATCATGGAAATTGAAATGAAAAAACAAATTGTTAGAGATGAATTTAGAAAAATTAGAGATTATAAATATTTAAAAAAGATTTTAGAATTTTTAGGTAAAACTGAAGATGAACTATTATTTTAAAATTACTATAGAATTTAGCTTGGCACAACAAAAGCAAATATATAATATAATAGATAACTTGTTTTTGTTGTGCCAAGCTAAATTCCCTAATCAATATTTGAATCGAATCTTAAAAAATATTTTGAGAAATTTAAAATATTTTATTATTTTTTAATATTAAACAATGGCATCTTTACCGTTAGAAAAAAATGATTTTAAACGAATGAAACAATATATTTTGGGAACTGGAACATATGCTAAAAGAAACCTTTGCTTATTTATGATTGGAGCATTTACTGGATATCGTATTAGTGAACTATGTAGTTTGGAAATACAAAATGTGATGAAATTTCCACCCAAGATTAATGAAAGAATAACTGTAGCGAGATCTAAAATGAAGGGTAAATACGATTCGAGATGTATTCCTTTAAGTCCTAAATGTCATAAATATATTCGAGAATATTTAGATGATTGGGATAATATGTATGAACCATTTTGCGATAAAAAAATTTTATCAAATCCACTTTTTCCATCTCGTAATTCAATCATAGTTGATGGAGTTCGTAAACCTAAACATGTATCTCCAAGAATGATTTCGTATATTTTTGAGAATGCTGCTAAAGAATTGAAAATAGAAAATCTATCTACACATACAATGAGAAAGAACTTTGCAAAATCGTGTTATGAGATTTTAAATAAAGAATTATTATTAGTACAAAAAGCTCTTGGACATAAAAGCGTAACGAGTACTCAAAAGTATATAAACTTCGATACTGAACAAGTTGATGAAGGGATCCTGAAGAATAATATTGACGATGATGAAGACGTGGAACTTGCCTAATCTTCAGTTTCCGATATTGCTGGTTTATGCAATTCAAATTTGAATCCATAGTCCTAAACAAATCTTGCAATTCGAGGTAGCTACGACCCCTAATCGAATTTCATAAAAAAATAAAAAATTTTTTTATTTTATTTTTGAATATTAAATGTTATCAGATAATGAAATGGACGATATACTCAGACCTTATGAACCTCAACCTTTTGATACAAAACCCAGAATAATTTGGAAATGCCACAATCTTAATAAAAGAACATGTAATTTTCAAAAATTCAATGAGAGTTATTTAAAAACTCTAGATAAAGATACAGTTAAAAAAATGTTATATGGTTTATACAATTTAGTTTATACAGAGAAAAGAGAATTAAAAAAAGATATTCTTAATTATGACGACATTGAAGATGAATTAAGAGATACTAAATTATTATATCGTATAGCTATGAGAGCATATGAAAATAATGCTGTATATATATTTATTGAAAGTATTGAAGAAAAACTATTATACAATCAAATAAACAACTATTATACATCTCATCCTTATCCATCTCTTAAATCATTCTTTAAGAAAACCGGAAGACTTCCATCAATTAAATCTGATAATTGGGATGAAGCTATATGCGCATATTTACATAAGACTTATGATGATGGAGTCGTTGATAGAAAACTTATAAAATATTCTAAAAGACCATATACTTTTAATTATTAGGGAGTTTTGCTTGGCACAACAAAAGCAAATATATAATATAATAGATAACTTGTTTTTGTTGTGCCAAGCGAAATTATATAGTAATTTTATTAATTAATTTTTATTAAATTTAATAATCTTTTCAAATTATTAAATGTATGTTAACGATTATTTTGATACTTACGGGCAAGGATTAGGAGATATAATACCAGGAATTAGGAGAGGAATTTCTCAACTTAAAATAGGAATCAATCCATTAGAATCACGTCCAAAAGAAGTTGATAGATTATTGAATAAATATGGAGATTATAAAATTACTGGAGTTAGAATTATGAAATCTCCCATTCAAAAAACAATCACAGATTTATTAAATGTTGCAAGTTTATTTCAGTTGAGAAAAACGTTAAAAAAATTAAATTACGATGATTTATATCATTTATATTTAAATTTATATTTAGAGAATGGAGAAGTAATCGGCCTTGAAAAAAATCAACGATTAAATATAGTGTATGGTGGATTCAATCCTAAAGATTCGGAAGCTATAACTATTGGATTTGAAAAGAAACCAACTCTTAAATCACTAATTGAACATGGAGAACGAAAAGGAGGAGCTAACTTTTATAGATATGATGCAGTTTATGCTAATTGTCAAAAATTTGTCATAGATCTAATTGGAAATCTAATTCCAGAAGAAACTAAAGAATGGATTATGCAAGATATTGAAAAAGTCGTACCTTCACTATATAGAAATATTGTTAAAACAATCACTGACGTAGCTGCTGTTGGAGACTATTTATGGAAAGGTGGAAAGAAAAACAATTAATAATGATTCCATAATAATGTTCCAGCTTTAATTTTTTTTGAAAAACAAAAAACATATTCTAATATTTTTTTTGTAATTCCTTTTTCTAAAACTTTAGAATTTAAAAATTTATATAATAATTCAACTTTTTTGTTAGAATTAATTATTTTAGAATCTCTCTTTGAAATATATGTATCATAATCAAAATCAAATTTTCTAATTTCATCATATAATCTAAGTGTATGAAAACAAAAATCAGAAGGATCTATCATATTAATTTTATAAGGAATTAAAATATATTTGGTTTTGGGAAAACTATATTTATTTTCAAAAAAAACAAATTTATCCCACGATTTATAAGTTATTTCTCCAAATATTTTTTCATATATTTCTTTATTAGATGAATTATTTAAAATAGATCCAATATAATTCCGTATAGGGCGACAATCATGTCTTTTATCGTCTTCTATCGTCAAATATCCAGATCTAAACGAATCAACAATAAAATTCATAAAATCATTAATTTTAGATTCATCTTTTATAAATTTGTCTTTTTTGATTTCATCTTTATCCATTTACAATATAGAAATATTTTATTTTATTCAAATTTCTTAAAATAATATTATTTTTATATATAAATATGAATAATTCAATAGATGGTGAAAAATATAAGGAAGATGTATTAGCAAGAGAAGAACCTCGAATAAATGCTTTTGTGAATGATGTAATTGAATCTCTAAAAAGTGGTGTATTTAAAATTTCTAAATATTATTATCCTTTATCTGAAGAAAAAATAAAAATTTTACATTCTCAATTAACAAATAGAGAAATATATGAAAAAATATTTGTGAAAATAACATGGAATACATGGAGAAGACATGCTATAGGTCTTAATTGTATTTTAATACCTTTTGACAATAATATGAGCTCGATGCTTCATGAAATTAATATTACAAATACAATTACACAGTCTAATTTTGATTATGATAAATATTTAGAGAGAACGTCTTTAGGATTTATGAAACGAAATAAAAAAGTGGAATATTTATACAATTTTTTAAATTCTAAAGTTAATGAAAAAGGAATAACAAAAGAAATCCTAAAATATTTATTTTGTTTTAAGAAAAATGAAAGATCTGGAGAGTTAAAATATCGGAATAAATCTTAGAGCGAAAATATATAGTAATTAATTTTTAAAAATAAATGAAAAAAATATTATATTTCTATATTATTAAAATGTCTTTGTATCAAATTGCAAATAATTTTGGAAACAGAAATGTGGATTTATATGTAAATGATGTTTATTGCAACGCTCTTTCCCCTCTTAGTATAAATTGTGTAAATGGGAATATTGATTTTTTAACGAATACAATACTTACAACAGGTTTAGTAAATACTATATCTATACAAAATGCATCTGGAGATATAAGAGTTCAATCTGGATTGAACGCATCCGGATCTTCAATTACATGTGATTACTTATCTACTAACAATACAGTTTACATTGGAGCTTCAGGAGTAAGCGCAACAGGAACAGGATTACAAGTAGCAAATGGAGGAATAGATTTATCTTACGGATCTATAAATAATAACTATTGTTGTCAATTAACTAAATTTGCGACACAATTAATCAATTCTGGAGTATATACTAAAATTACAGGTTTGGCATCTTCTAATACTTTTGGTTTCAACAATCAACTTGGAACAATGGCTGATAATGTTAATTCTCAAATAACTATTCAAAAAACTGGGCTTTATCATATAAGAGCACAATGCTATAATGAATTGGCCGTTACGAGTGGGGTCACGTTAGTCTTTGGAGTTAACGGATCTTATGACGATTTTGTATTTGGTCAATCTCAACAAATATTACCTTCAGACTGTACTGTAATTGAAACTTATAGAAGATTTACTACAGGAAACACTATTCAAATGTTTGTTGGAGTCCCTTCAAGTGGAAATTTAGGAGGTGCAGCGGCTTATCAAGGATTTTATTTATATGCTGGTTTAATCGATTAATTTTAAAATTAATTTTTAATATTTCATAACTATTAAAAATGTCTTTGTATCAAATAACAAATAATTTTGGAAATAGAAACGTAGATTTATATGTAAATAGTATTACATGTAATGAATTTATAACTACAGATTTATCAACTGACCAATTAACAATAACAAGTTCTGGTGGGATTAATACAAGTGGAGGAATAGATTTAAATATAAATGCCCCAGTTGTATTTCAAAATCCATATACAACTATTCCAAATTCATCTCTAAATGCATATTCATATCAAAATGCAGCAAATTTAACAATGTCAATAAATGGAAATTTTGCTCAATTTGCATCATCCCCACAATCTTTATCTATTATGTATACAAGAATTGGTAATCAAGTATCAGTTTATTACATAACAAAATTATTAACGTTAAATCCTCCTTCTGGAACTCCAGCAAATGGAACATTAGTAGCTGGAACATTACCAGCTGATATTATACCAGCTAACGATGTATACACTGTATCTGGTATAATTTATTTTAATGGTTCTTTTGCAACTTTATTATGCCAAATTAATTCTTCTGGGCAAATAATTTTTGGAGATATTGCAGCCGATCAACAATTTATACCTGTTATAGCACCACCACAAGATTTAGTGTTATTAGCTGGAACATTTGTTTACATGGTTGATAATTAAAATAATGTTCAAATTTTATTTATTTTTATTAAAAATAAATAAAATTTATTCAATGACTATTGGCCAAAGTTCGTCTTCTTTATGTTCACCATATAACTTTTCCATATATTGTTTAAAATTAAATCTATAAGTTCCTCTTAAAAAAGCACATAAAGCTTCTTCAAAATCTAAACTACTAATAGATGGATATCTAGAATGACATCTATGAAATTTTTTAATAGATGGATAAGGTTTGTCTGAATAATAATCATCTATCTTTCTTAACCATTCATCATAGTGTGAAAGATCTTTTTTATCTTTCATATCTAAAACATATTCATAAAATTTATTTTCTAATTCCATTTATATTTCAAAATATTTTATTTATTTGAAATAAAATATTTAAAATTTTTTATCCTCTATAAGAAGCTCTAGCGAGAGACAAAGCATCTTTATAAGATACACCATTTCTAGCAGCATAAGCTTTAACGTGAGCTATCCATGGATTAGCTGGTTTAGCTCCTCCTTTCTTCATAACTTTCTTTTTCATAACCTTTTTTGGTTTAGCTTGTTTCTTCATTTTCTTTCCTCCCCAAGTACCAAAACCAATGGCAGAATTGGCTTTAGCCAATTTAAGTAAGTGTTTTCTGATTTTTTCGACGTCCATTTTATAATTAAAAAATAAAAAAAATTATTTATTTTTTATTAAAAATTATTTTCCAGCTCCATCATTAGAATCTTTCATTTCAATTTTAACTCCAAAACATTCAGATTTTTTAACTTTATTATATATGATTGATGTTATTCGTTCAATAAGTAATGTACATACTCCTACAATGAGAGATATAGTTATCGGATCCATTATTAAATATAAAAAATAATTAAATAGATTTACAAATTATTTTACATTTTGGGATAAATAATGGAGGTTTATCCGCATTCATCATTTCAATTGTTTCTTCTTTGGTATAAGGAATTTTTTGAATCATATAACTATAAATTTTTTTCTGAGAATGTGGAGTAGCTTCTATAATAGAAACAATACCTTCATCTATTCCTAATTTTGTAAATAGTTTCTTAGCTGCTTGATGAGGTTGACCTTTAGAATAAGATGAACCAATATTTCCATCTCTATCTATTTGATGAAATATTCTATTTTTGGATGAAACTTTTTCTAATTCAACTTTTTCTTTTTTCAATGGTTTTTTAATCAATGCTTTTCCTCCATTCTTTTTACTCTCTTTTACTTTTATTGGAACGTCTCCATATGGATTTTGATCAGCTATCAAAACAGATCTTGGATTTTTTACTTTAGATTGAATTCCAACATTACCATATGGATTTTGATCAGCTATTAATATTTTTTTTGGATTTATTTTAGCTTTACCACATCCTATTCTCCCAGAATGTTCTTCTTCTTCTTCATCGTCAGATGAAAAATCTGGCATTTTGCAAGGCGGATGGTATTCTTGCCCATTACAATATTCATTTAACATATCTTGTATACTCATGTCATATCCTCCTCCTTGTTTTCCTTTTGCATTTTTCAATAAAAGTTTTCGAGATGTTTTAATTGGAACTTTCCCAGGAGGTTTATATTCAACCTTTCCATCTAACTTAGCTTTAAATGTAGGCATAATAGGATGTTTCATTTTTTCTTCAATATCTAATAGTTTAGACAATTCAATTAATTCTCGTTTACTGAGGCTCATTTATATTTACAAAAATAAAAAAAAATATTTCAGAATTATTAAAATGAATGAAAGAGAAAAGTTAGATAATCCTTTATGGGACAGTCAAATTAGAAAATTTGGCTTTGACGTTTTACCCTATAAAGATATTAAAATTAGAACATTAGAAAAATTTTTAGATACAATTGAAGATGGAATTGTTGTTCTTTATCAAAATACTCCAAATAGTGGACATTATTGTTGTATATTTGAAAATGATAAAGGTTTATTTTGGTTTGATCCATATGGAGTATTAAATAATGTATGGCTTATGGCAGATAGTCAATTAAAATGGGCTGGTTTTAAAAAATATTCTGGAAAATCTAAAATTCTAAAGTTTATGGATGAATATAAAAAAAGAGGTGGAAAAGTATTTGGGAACGATATTAAATATCAAAAAGACGATCCATCTCGAGCAACTTGTGGTTATCATTGTTTAATGAGATTAATTTTTTCATTCATGGATGAAGATGAATATTTTAGATTTATGAAAAATATTAAGAAAAAAACTAACTCAAAAGATTTTGATGAATTAGTTGTAAAATTATTGAAAAACTATGTTTAAAAATATTGATTAGGGAATTTAGCTGTGCCAACAAAAGCATATCTTCAATATAATAGTAAGTATGCTTTTGTTGGCACAGCTAAATTATATAGTAATTTTAAAATTAAATTTTTATTTAAATTTAATTTTTAATATTTCTTTTAACATTACATAATCTACATAATGGTCTTAAATTATTTGTATGAGAATCATGTAATTCTTTGAACATCAATCTATATTTTTCATCTTCAAATTCATATGTTGGAATTCTTTTTCCTCCTTTTTTAAATTTTAAAGTTTCAAAATCTTTCCCTAATTTATTTTTAAAATCTTGTAAAATATTTTTAAATTCATAAATGTGATCTATTTCTATTAGATTTGTAGAACCACATAACTCGCATTTATCACAGTTTTTTGAATTTTTAAAGTTTAAAACAGATCCTCCAATTGCTTCTCTACATGCTTCGTTTAACTTTTGTAAATCTGTAGTTTCTTTTTTAGTTATACATTTTAGTTTTGAACAAGACAACCATTCTCCATCTACTAAAACGTTTAATTCTTTCGATCTCTGAAAGTTTAAAGTAATTTTAATATCTGAAATGTTTTTATTAGTAAATTTTGGATGTCTACGAATAAATTTTTCCCAAAAATCATAATTTGAAGAATCTAAAGTTTTTAGAGAAATTTCTGGTTGATAAGTTGATAATAATTTATTGACATGTTCTTTGAGAGCTTTTTGAGTTTTAAATTCCATTTTATGTTTAAAATTATTTTTTTAATTTAAAAAAAATGTTTTAAAAAAATATTTTTTATTATTAAATAAAATGTTGGAATCTGAAATTAAAAATAGAGCAACTTTAAGAAATGTTCAAAAATATGAAATAGATGTTTCATCTTTTAAAAATATAGACGAACTTAGAACTTATATCAAAAAAATGTTTTACAAATCTTATCGAGATGAACATAAAGAATATTATCGAGATTATATGAGAGAAAGATATTCTCCAAACGAATATCAAAATAAAAAATTATTCAAAGAACTCCCTGTAAATATTTAATTAGGGAGTTTTGCTGTGCCAACAAAAGCATATCTTCAATATAATAGTAAGTATGCTTTTGTTGGCACAGCTAAATTATATAGTAATTTAAATTTTACTATATTTTCTTCTAATTTTTTTAAAATTATGTTTTAAAAAAAATGTTTTAAAAAAAATATTTTTATATATTAAAATGGAAACTAAAAAATTTTCCCTAACATTAGAAACTGCTAGAAATTCTAGAACCGACCCAGAAAATATTTTGATAGCAAAAGATCACTATAACAGTAAAAAAAATATTTGGGTAAAATCATATACTGATATGAAAATAAAAGAAGTTGAACAATTTGTGAATACAAGTGATGAAAAAAACTTTTACGAAGTTATTGAACCAAATAGAGAAACAAGATTAGCATTTGATTTAGATGCAGATTTTGACCCAAAGAAAAAGAATCCAATGTTTACGAAAGAACAATGGGATATGATAAATAATAATAGAGATCAATATTTTGATAAATGTTTGGAAATAATAAAAAATACATTTTTCAAATGTTTCGGAATAAAATTAAATGATGATGATTTTTTAATATTTTCATCTTGTACTGATACAAAATTTTCTTATCATGTTATCATAAGAGATTATTATGTAAAAGATTGGAAAACTGATGGAACTAGATTTATTGAAAACTTTCCACCAAAAAAATCATCGTTAGAAGCAGATATTATAGATAGATCTATTTATGGAAATAATAGATGTTTTCGTTTACCTCTTTGTTCTAAAGTTGGAAAGAAAAATAAGAAAACTTTAGTAAATAATAAATCTACTCCTTATTCAAGTCAATTAGTTTTATCTTCATTTAATAAAACATTAGTTGAATTTGATCCTCTTCCAGTTAAAGAAATAAAAGAAAAAGTTTCTGAAGTTATTTTTGATAAAAATAAATATGAAGAAATTAAAGAAATATGTTTAAATCATTTAGATTTGAAAAAACGTTCATGTTGGAAAGAGTGGTCTGATTTATGTTTTGCTTTACATTCATGTGGAGACGAATATTATGATATATTTGATGAAGTATGTTTAAAAATGGGATATGATTCCGTAGATGAAGAAAAAGAAAGATTAAAATTATGGAATAGTTATAGAGATGTGGAAAAAAAATTATTAGTAAAATCAATTTATTTTTGGTTGAAAGAAGATGACATTGAACATTTCAATAAATTAAGAGAGAATAAAATATTAGATTTAGAATATATATTACCATCTTATCCTTATCCAAATCAAGATGATGATGAAATATATACTGAAAGATATGTAAAAGAAATTGATTTTAAAAGTTCAAATAAAAAATGTTTTGTTTTAAAATCTGCATTAGGTACTGGGAAAACAAAAATATTAGATCCAATAAAAAATTCTAATATGTCTATGTTATTTTTATCCCCAAGACAAAAATATGCTAGATCAACTGCAAATAGATTTACAATTCCATGTTATCTAGATGGAAATATAAATTTTGATAGATTAGTTATTTCTATGGAAAGTCTTTACAAATTGACAAAACAAGATTATGAAGTTATTGTTTTAGACGAATGTGAATCGTTGTTGGCTCAATTTAATTCTTTAGGAACAATGAAAGAAAATTTAGAAGAAAATATTAAAGTTTTTGAAAATTTATTAATTCAATCAAAATATATTATTTGTTCAGATGCATTTATAACTCATCGTACATTTAATTTATTGAAAAATTTAAATATTGAATGGAAATTAATTCAAAATAATTTTAAATATAAAAAAAATGCAGAAAGAATTTCTTCAGTATATTACATTAAAAAGAAAGCAAAATATAGTCCAGATAAATTAAATGATAAAATAGTTGAAAAATTAAAAAGTGGAGAAAAAATTTATTATGTATCATGTTCAAAGAAAGTTTTGGAAGATTTTGAAGTTAGAATTAAATATGAAATGCCACATATAAAATATCGTTTATACAAAGGAAGTGGAAACGATTATAAAACTGACTTTAGCAATGGAGTAAACGAAATTTGGACAAATTATGATTTAATTATGACTACAAGTACAATTACTGTTGGAATTAATTTTGACAAGACTTATTTTAATTCTGTATTTATGTGGATTACTGGAATGTCTTGTTGTATTCGAGATATTTTTCAAACTCATTATAGAATTCGAGATTTTCAAAATTTATATTTTGCAATCAATGAAAATTTAATTCCTCCAAAAGAAACTCAAAAATCTATGGAAAACTTAAAAGATGAAATTTTAAGATGGGAAGAATTTATTATTAGAGCTGGTCAAAATAGTTATAGAAGAACAAAATGGTTTGAAGAAAATTATAAATTTACTCATTCAGAACAAAATGTACAAAGATTAAATAAATATAATCTTAATAAAATAGTCAAAAAATATTTAGATGTTTGCGGTTATAGAGTTATTTTTAGAGAAGAAGAATTACAAATTGAATCTAAAGATGGATCTATAAAAAATACTTATGAAAATATTAGAGATGTTTCCAAAGAAGAATTTGCTGAATTATATAGAAAGCAAATGGGTGGAGATGCAACTGAAGAAGAAAAAGAACAAATTTCTAAATATTACTTCAAAAAAAAGTTTGTATCTGGTACTCAAGATATTGGAGAATTATTTGATGCTAATTATATTCTAAACAAACCTATTTTAAAAGTTATCAGCAATTATATAAGCATAAAAATGGATAGAAACTATGAAATTAAAGAATTGATTGCTTCTGAAAAGGAAATAAAAAGTATGGTTGCAAAATTTATTTTAAATAAATTGCAAATAGAAGATGCATTTACTCCTAAAATGATAGAAAGAGATTTTTTACAAGATTTATTAGACCGAGAAGGAAAAGATTTAATTTATTTAATGACAGATATTTATGGAGTTAGAGATCAATCTAAGAAGAAAGATATTTCTGTAGAAAGATTTAATAAATTATTTAATGAACTCATTAAATCTCATCTCATGTCTGAGTTTAAAAATGGAGAGAGAAAGAGAAAGAGAGTTAATGGAAAAACTATTGATATAGGAAGTGTAAATTATATTCCAGATCAGAGATTAGAGAAAGTTAGAGATTTTATCAAAATTTAAATTACTATATATTTTCGCTGTGCCATCAAAAGCTAATTTACTATTATATTGAAGATATGCTTTTGATGGCACAGCAAAATTCCCTAATCAATTATTTTATAATTATTTTATTTATTTTTCGAAAAATAAATAAATTTTTTTAATATTTATAAAATATAAATGGAAACAGATCTTTTGAGACGAAAAATGATTGAAGCCTTTAAAGGAAAAGGTATACCTTCTGACGAAATGTCTATAGCTAATATGAAGAAAATTTTAATTGCATCTAAATTAGTAGATGCTAAAATATTGAGAAAAGCTAAAAGAGAAGAATTAAAAGAAATGATGGAACAATTTGGATTAGACTATAAGTTAAAGAAGAAGAGAAGTTTAAAACCAAAGAAAAAAGGAGTCAAATATAACTTAACTGTTGCTCAAATGAAAGAAATTATAAAAGAAAAACGACCAGATATTAAAATTTCAAATTTACTTAAACCAGAATTAGTAAAAATAATTGAATCGATCGATGTTAGTATTCCAGTTTATGCTGAAAAAGCTAAAAGAAAAGTTTATAAAAGAAAACCTGTCAAAAAATATTATGAACCTGAAATACAAGATATTATAAATAAATATGAAGATGAAGACGAAGAAATAAGTTTAGAAATTGAAGAAAAACCTAAAAAAGTTAAAAAAGCAGAAGATAGAGATAAACTTTTAGCTCAAGTAGCTAAACAATTGAGTCTCAAAAGAATGGAAAAAGAAAAATTAAAAAAACCCAAAAAAGTTGATCCTAAAATACAAAATCTTTTAGATATTTGGGAAGAAACTAAAATTCAAAATCCTGAAGAAATTAAAGAACCAAAAAAATATCAAAAGGCTAGAGAAAGTCTCTTAAAAGAAGTTGCACAATCACTTAAACTTAAACAAAAAAAACCTAAAAAACCCAAAAAACCCCTAACAGCCTATAATCTTTTAGTTAGAAAAGTTATGGAAGAAAAAGGATTTAAAAAAATCGCTGATGCTAGTGCATACATAAAATCTATGGATTTATATAAAAAATAAATTAAAAAAAATAATATTTATATATTGTAAGTTGATTGGTTGATCAACTTCCCGGATTTTTTACGGTTGGCATTTTATTATTTTTCACGTTGATTTACGTGAAAAATAATTTTTAATTTATAAAAAGTGTTTACGAGTAAACAATAATTTTACAGAAAAAGTTCTTCCTGGATACAAATACATAGGATATAAATTTCTATTGTGATCGTACCACATAATTTGCATATTAATATTAGAGAACGCACCTTGACCAATTATTGAGATCGATTTTGCATCAATTTCATTAATATTGAATACGTATTCGTTTACAACAGTAGGCATAGGTTCTATTCCAACGTTATATGTAATATGAAAATCACATAAAATACGTCTAAAATTATTACTCGAAACATTTAAGTTTGCATTATTTGCAAATGGTAAACTTTCTGCTCTCACGTTAAGATTGGTTAAAATTACAAGACCTGCTATTTGATTCAATGCTCCCAATTGTTGAGATTGTTGATACATAAAAACATATGCTCCTTCAACGTTGTCTCCTGTATTATAAATCTGCATTTCATAAGATGTTGTAGCTGGAGTATATCCTAAAAATTTAGATTGAAACGATGGAAGACGTTCTCCTAAAGCTTTAGACCATAATAAAGTTCCCGCACTAGCTGTCGACCAATTTACGTCTGCCTTAAGTGCAAATAATTGAATAGCTGGATCAAATATAAGTTTTGGAGGATTTGTTTGAGTGAGACCCGCACCACTACCAGCCTTTAATAATGCAAAGGATGTAGCCATTGCAGTATTTACCATATCACATAATTGTTGATAGTTAGTTATTTTATCAGTTTGAGTTGAATCCCAAGAAACATATATTAATTCTGTTGTGTATGTACTTCCACCATATGAAAAACTTACATAATATTTAGAAGATTCCCATGGGAATAACCAAGGGATAGCTGGTACCTCAAACCTTGGGATGGCCAGTTTCCAAAGTTCTTGTTCTTGTAATAATGGAATACTAGAAGTATCTTCATATCTCATTTCTATCGGAGTTGTTGTACTATTATTTGTAGCAATAGCACTATAATAGAAAAAGCCTTCAGTTTCTTCTCTAAATTGTTCATTTGATTCTCTTGATCTAAGTTGATGACTCATTTATTTATAAAAATATTAAAAAAAATTTTACTTTTATGAAAATAAATTTTTTTGCTTTTGTAAAAAAAAAATAATTTTTTTTTATATTTTTCAAAATTAAATGTCATTAATCTATGGATCAAAAGCCCCAGAGGCATTACGCCTTCCAAATGTAATCGATTTTTCTCAAAAACAAGTTGCAATTATGGATGTTGGATGTCAAAATTTTTTACCATCTGTCCTTCCAGCAAACTCTCTTTCCAACTCATCTGTCCAATTTAATATTATTCCAAACGATTTTCAATCTATCCTTTCTAGACGCTTT
>Ga0315905_10002900_pt1 | contig 17882 bp, 27 predicted proteins | sample LakEriMetagenome_5_FD_203522 | JGI IMG/M metagenome (GOLD analysis project Ga0315905, IMG submission 203522) | Freshwater fungal communities from buoy surface, Lake Erie, Ohio, United States - Buoy 4 MA121 | ecosystem: Environmental > Aquatic > Freshwater > Lake | place: USA: Lake Erie, Ohio... | reverse complement strand
CATCATGGTCTCCAATACAGAAGGTCGAGAAGCAGTACGATGACTGCAACGAGAAGGGCAACACGCTCGAGGCGTTGCCATGGGGTAAAGTTGTGCATAAAACAGACTCCAATAAAGAAGTGGAAAAACCCTTGGGCAAAGGGTAATTCCCCTAGCGCAATATCGCGCCCCGTACACAGTCCTGATTAACTAATGTACTGCGTACATTGTACCACATAAACTTGACTTTGTCAAGGGGCTCTCCGCGTTTTAGGCACTCATTCCGCCCTTTTGGGGATTCTTCCTTGCCGCGAAACCACGCTCTAACATATCGAAAAAGTCGTCGATGCTCTCCTCTTTCTCATCCCTTTGCACAGCGGGCTCGGCTTCTTTTCGCTTACGGATCACCAGTACGGGCTTATCGGGCGTGGCGGTCGGGACATCGTAGGTCTTGGTCAGCGACTTGGGGATGCCCTTGCCATCGAAGCCCGCTATGCTCGCGGATAGCATGAGCGCACCGATCAGCTCAGGGTCATGTGGTTTGAGCGTATTGAGCGTTACGCCCGCTGGGAGGTTGAGCAACAAATGCTCAGACGATTCTTGACGGGGAATCAGACCCGATGGGTTCAAGCCACGCTCAGCCATGGCTTTGCGCTGGCGTACAACATCGCCCGCTTCGCTGTAATGGTACGGATTGACGCAGAACTTGGATGTGCATCGTTTCACAAGCCGAGTGCTTGCGGGGATGTGTCTGCACAATGTGAACAGGATGCGAGGGACTGAGTTGGTGAGAAGCATCCGCGATAGTGGACTGGTTGGGCTGATAAGCGGGGACTTCAAATTAACATCGGGCCAAATGAAGCATCCGTTGACGAGGGTGCAGTTGTTCAAAAGGTCGTCTGCGGTGCGGTACTTGAGCTTACGGGACATGGTGACTCCATTAGTAGGTTACGGGGTTAACGGCGATTAAGGGTGTTTAGTATATCATAATTTTTGGGAAGAATGTAGTATCCATGCGGGTTGTGAGGACTTATGATAAATCATAAATGATAGGCTCACGTTTTGGCGAACAGGGGAAGGGGTTGAGAAGGCGTGGCTGAAATCATAGAAAAAGTTGAGAATAGGATGATTGAAGGGGAATTCCTAGACCCGCTCTCCCTGTTCACGATTTCCTGTACCTGTTATTTATATTTTATTATTATTATTATTATTAAGAGAAGAACACCAACAAAATCAAGGACTTGCACCTAGCGGGCAATTTGCTTAAATGATAAACTAAAACGGGTTATGATAACATAAGCGGGATAGTTTACTATTCGGGTATCGCGATCATAGAGTTTTTGTAAAACAAAAGTGTGCCTAATATACAACAGGCGTGCTAAAGTGTTACTTTGCCCGCTATGCCCGCACTGGCTGAGCGGGCTTGGCGACCACTGTTGCATAAAAAGCGCGGAAAAACCCTTTATGTCAGGGTATTTCCATGCCCGCCATGCCTCCTCCGATACGATACAAAACTGGTATCATGTACATAGCGGGCAAGGCGCAGCATTGTAAGCGTCACACGATAAGACAGAACCACGCCCGCCATGCCTACTCCGATAATGCACACAAGGCTAGTCCGATCATCGACACGACTCATCCGATCATCGTGGGAACTGGCTTCAAAGCCAAAAAATTTTGGGCGAAAAAAAACCGCCCGCTACACCAAAAGGCATAGCGGGCGAAGTTTTAACCCATGTAGTCACGGAACACGAAGCAAGAATAAATATCCTTGACGTGCGGATTGTCAGCCTTGAACTTGCCAACAACTTCAAAGCGATCTTGATACTCGCAATGAACTGTATGCAACTTGACCTTTTTCTCCATGGGTATCGTGTCACCACGCACAAACTGAACATGCGTGAAAAACTCGACTTGACCAAAAACAGCATCGGACATGATTGCCCCTCCAATAAAGGTTAAGAAAGAAACGCCCGCCATGCACAATTACATGGCGGGCATGGCGGGTTTAGTTACCCAGTAGCAATGCAACTTGCGTCAACAATGCGTCAGCGTCAGAGGTTTTGGACTTAGCCAATGCCCGCACACGCTCGACAATCTTGTCGACAGTAGCCTTGCGTGCTACTTGCTCAGCATCAAGAATCGGCTTTTGCCTTTTCTCTAGCTCAGCCGTAACTTTGGTAGCCTCAGCCATCGCTGACTTGCTACCCACCGCAACTAATGCGTCGACCTTGTTTTCTAGCTCAGCATCGCTCAGCTTTTCGAACTCAGCCCTACGCTTAGCCTCAGCCTCAGCCTTACGCTTAGCATCCTTAGCCTCAGACTTGGGGCGCACAAAACTAAACGATTTCACAACCGCATTAATTTGCTTGTCCCAAACTTGCTCAGCCGCATTTGCAGTTTTGCCAGAGTCAACACCGCCCGCAATGAACTGATTGCGGATATATTGAAACTCTAGATAGTTCAAACCTTTCACAAGGTCGAACAATGCAGTTTGGCATTGCGACAACGTGCGCTCAGCGATTTCAGTTGCAGTAACCGCCTTGCAAGAATCAAAACCCAACTGAAAAATAGTCGAGTCCCAATCGCTAGCAGGTTTGCCATGCAACGTGAGAACGGACTCAGCGACGGCTGAGGCAACTACTGAATTGACCGCAGTAGCAACGGCTTGACTTGATTTAGTCATAGCGAACTCCAATAAAGGAATGGTCAGAATGAAAGGAAAAACCCTTGACCAGAGGGTAATTCCTACGGCATGCGCTGATCGCCTTGCCATGATTGAACTATAACAAACGCACAGGAATTAGGGGAAAACCGCACACGCATTGCCCGCAATGTATATGTGTGAGGCTCGCACGATGTCAGCTTATATCTAAAAAAAATTTCGCCCTTCCTCCGGCTAGACCTCGTGTATCGAAAAAAATCGCCCCTAGACCCCTTCAAAAACAAAAATACTTGGTAAACCAAGACCCCACCCCCAAGAATTAGCAGGTAGGAGTCCCGACACACATACACTGTGTGTTGCACACCCGGTGAGCAAAATTTAAAAGTGGGGGGAGGGGGTATATTTTTTGGGGGGATAAGTCCGGACTTATTCCACCTATACAACCCCCCGGTAAGGGGACCCAAAATAAAATTTGCACTAGGTGTATTTTTTATGCTACAGTCCGCCCGTTGGGAGAGCTGTGCAAAGGCTTTCAAGCTTGCAGACGAGCAGCCGACCCAACACCCCGATAATTTTTCGGTGCCCTTTATCGCTATGAGCATGCATATTACGCCTGACAAAACTGTGCCGTATCCGGATTCGCTAGAGCCGGAGGTGGCTTCGACTCTCCGTGAAAACATGCAGATTGCGTCAAACACCGCCGAGGTGTTAAAAGGTCTAGGCGCAAAAGTCGATGATGACCCCGAAGTTCAAGACAAAGCGGACGATGTATTTAAAGCTTTTGCAGAACGGGCGAAGCAGCAGTTCGAAGACCTGACCCCCCAGAAACGCGGCCCGGGTAGGCCCCGCAAAGAAACCCCCGCCTCTCCGCCAACACTGTATGAATTACCAGTCGCCGAGCGCATAGGCAATATGTTGCGAGAATACAACAACGAGTTTGTGGCCGATGCTGCACAACTGCGTCAGGTTGTGACCAACAAGTTATTGGACCTAGCATCATGCGGCGACGCGAAGATCGAGATCAAAGCCACGGAGATGCTTGGCAAGATAAGTGACGTCGGGCTGTTCTCCGAGAAGACCGAGATCAGCGTGACGTACACCAACAGTGCAGATTTGGATCAGGCGATTAAGGACAACGTGCGCAAACTCATGCGTCTTTACGGCGGGCGTGAAACTGCAATAGACGTCGATCTGGACAAAGAGTTCGGGCCAACACTGGAGCTAGAGATGGTCGAGGAAGTCGAGCCCGATGAGCCAGCCGAGCCCGCCCCGCCCGCCGAGGAAAACCCTAATGCGTGAAGAGACTGCTGTTCTAACCATAGAAGCAGAGCTGGAAGCGCTTATTGCGAGTCTCCCGCATCTCCCGCCAGAGGAGAAAGCCAAGGTTTTGAAGAAGCTGGCCAGTAGAGTTGAGCTTGGCGAGAAGGACAAAGCCCGCAATGAGTACATGGAGTTCGTAAACAAGGTGTGGCCGGACTTCATTGGGGGCAGACATCATGCGAAAATGGCCAAAGCGTTTGAAAGAGTGGCCAATGGTGAGTGTAAAAGGCTGATTATTAACATGCCACCCCGCCATACAAAGTCGGAATTCGCTAGTTACCTGCTGCCAGCGTGGTTTCTAGGTAAATACCCTAACAAAAAGGTCATCCAGTGCTCAAATACTGCTGAATTAGCAGTAGGTTTTGGTCGAAAAGTACGAAATTTGGTTGATTCTGAGGCTTATAAGGACCTTTTTCCCAATTTGGAGCTGCGTGCGGACTCAAAAGCTGCCGGACGGTGGAATACCAGCAAGAATGGTGACTATTTTGCGATTGGTGTGGGTGGTACGGTGACCGGTAAAGGTGCTGACATCCTCATTATTGACGATCCACACTCAGAACAGGAAGCCGCGCTCGCCGCGAGCAACCCAGATGTGTTCGACAAGGTGTATGAGTGGTACACGTCAGGTCCGCGTCAGCGTTTGCAGCCGGGCGGGTCGATCGTGATCGTGATGACACGGTGGTCACTACGAGATTTGACCGGTCAGGTGCTTAAAGCTGCCGCTGCCCGCGGTGGAGAGCAGTGGGAAGTGATTGAGTTCCCTGCCATCCTGCCTAGTGGTAAACCCTTATGGCCAGAGTTCTGGTCTTTGGGTGAATTAGTAGCGCTTCGTGAAGAACTGCCTAATAGTAAGTGGCAAGCTCAGTACCAGCAGAACCCAGTGGGCAATGAGTCCGCGATTGTGAAGCGGGATTGGTGGCAGTGGTGGGACAAAGACGAGCCGCCCGTGTGCGAGTACATCTTGCAGTCATGGGACACCGCGTTTGAGAAGAACAACCGCGCCGACTACTCAGCCGGGACGACGTGGGGGATATTTAAGAATGAGGAAGACAACAATACGTCTCACATTATTCTGCTGAATACGTATAGGAAGCGTGTTGAGTGGGTTGAGTTAAAAAGAGACGTGTTTGCTGAGTACAACGAGTATGAGCCAGACGGCCTAATAATTGAGAAGAAGGCGACAGGTGCTCCGCTTATTTACGAGCTTCGTGCAATGGGTATACCTGTGCAGGAGTACACGCCTAGTAAGGGCCAAGACAAAATCGCCCGCTTAAATTCAGTCTCGGACATAATTGCGAGTGGCAAAGTATGGGTGCCCCGCACCCGCTGGGCAGAAGAGTTAGTTGACGAGATTGCCGCGTTCCCATCTGGGGAGCACGATGACTTGGTTGATGCAACAACACTTGCGTTGATGCGCTTTCGCCAAGGTGGGTTCCTGCGCTTACCCAGCGACGAGCCCGAAGAGATTCAATGGTTCAGAAGTCACCGCAAAGAGCGGTTTTACACAGTTTAAGGATAAATTATGGCAACGAGTTCTATGGACAAAGGTTTGTACGCGGCCCCCTTGGGTATTGAAGAGGACATGGCTCCTCCGCTGGAGATTGAGATCGAGGACCCAGAAGCCGTGCGTATTGGCATGGGGGATATTGAGATTGAGTTGACCCCAGATAAAGAAGGCACGGATGAGGAGTTCAATGCCAACCTTGCTGACTTCATGGACGACAGCGTACTAGGTACGCTAGGTAAAGAGTTGATTGATAACTTTGATAAAGACATCAACGATAGAAAGGATTGGATAAGGACTTACGTTGAGGGTTTGAAGTTGTTAGGCCTCAAGTATGAAGAAAGAACAGAGCCATGGGCAGGCGCTTGCGGTGTCTTTCATCCTATGCTAACGGAGTCTGTGGTGCGCTTCCAGAGTGAAGGCATCATGGAGACATTCCCTGCTGCAGGTCCTGTGAAGACACAGATTCTTGGTGAAGACACACCAAACAAAGAAGAAGCAGCTACCCGCGTGCGCGAGGACATGAACTATCAGTTGACTGAGGTAATGCTCGAGTATCGCCCAGAGCACGAGAAGTTATTGTGGAACTTACCTATTGCAGGCAGCGCGTTCAAGAAGGTGTACTTCGATCCATCATTGGGTCGCCAAGTTGCCATGTTTATTCCCGCTGAAGATATTGTTGTGCCGTACGGCGCGAGTAATCTTGAGCGGGCTGAGCGGGTCACGCACGTCATGCGTAAGACTGAGAACGAGGTCTTGAAGTTACAAGAGGCTGGCTTCTACAGCGACGTGGAGTTGGGCGAGCCATCAAATGAGCTTGATGATATTGAGAAGCAGAAAGCTGAAGAGATGGGCATGTCTGCTGTGCAGGACGAGCGCTTCCGCATTCTTGAGATGCACGTTGACTTAGACTTAGAAGGCTACGAGCACGAGGACGATGATGGCGAGAAGACAGGCATTGCGCTCCCCTACGTTGTGACTGTTGAGAAGGGTACGCAGAAAGTGCTCGCCATTCGCCGTAATTGGTACGAGGGTGATGAGCTGCACATGAAGCGTCAACATTTCGTGCATTATCAATACATACCGGGGTTTGGCTTCTATGGCTATGGTCTCATTCACCTTATCGGCGGATATGCGAAGAGCGCGACCATGCTCATCAGGCAGCTCGTTGATGCAGGTACGCTTAGTAATTTACCGGGCGGCCTCAAGTCCCGAGGACTCCGTGTCAAGGGCGACGATACCCCTATCGCACCGGGAGAGTTTCGTGATGTTGACGTACCAAGCGGATCAATCCGCGACAACATCTTGCCGTTGCCTTACAAGGAGCCCAGTCAGGTTCTCTTTGCCTTGTTCCAGAACATTGTGCAAGAGGGTCGGCAGTTCGCATCCGCAGGAGACATGAAGGTCAGTGACATGAGTGCGCAAGCACCCGTGGGTACAACACTAGCTATTCTTGAGCGTACGTTAAAGGTGATGGGCGCTGTGCAGGCGCGTATGCACTACTCGATGCGTCAAGAGTTCCGTTTGCTCAAAGCCATCATCGCTGACTACACGCCAGAAGAGTATGACTACGATCCGATTGATGGTTCACGTAAGGCGAAGAAAGCTGACTACGACATGGTCGCGGTTATTCCTGTTAGCGATCCAAACGCCGCAACGATGGCGCAGAAGATTGTGCAGTATCAAGCCGCTCTGCAGTTGGCGCAGACAGCGCCGCAGCTCTACAACTTACCGCTCTTGCATCGCCAGATGATTGAGGTGTTGGGTATTAAGAACGCCGCGAAGCTCGTGCCTGTTGAGGACGACGCTACACCAATCGACCCAGTGCAGGAGAACCAGAATGCGCTGACGGGTAAGCCAATGAAGGCGTTCCTAGAGCAGGACCACCAAGCTCACATTGCTGTGCACACAAGCATGATACAGAACCCCAAGATCATGGCGTTGGTGCAGAGTACACCACAAGGCCAAGCGATCATGGCTGCGATGATGGCGCACATCAACGAGCACTTGGCGTTCGCCTACCGCACAGAAGTCGAGAAGACTATTGGCCTGCTCTTGCCAACCGAGAAGCAGGAGAAGAACATGGAGCCGGAAGTGGCTGCACAAGTTGCACAACTTGCTGCACAAGCATCGACTCGCATGACTCAACAAGCTCAAGCGCAGGCCGCACAGCAGCAAGCGATGCAGCAGGCGCAGGACCCCATCATCCAGATGCAGCAGCAAGAGTTGCAGATCAAGATGCAGGAGCTCCAACTCAAAGCGCAGAAGCAGCAGATTGACGCTGCGGCCAAAGCCGACCAGCTCAAGATTGAGGAGTCACGCATCGCAGCGCAGAAAGAGATCGCAGCTATGCAGGTGGGTGCTACCGCAGCCGCTGCCAAGGACAAACTTCAAAAAATGCAGGAGCTTGAAGGCACAAAGATTGGCGTTGATATTGCCAAAAGCCGCGCTCAGATGGCAAACCAAAAACCTAGGAAGGACAGAAATTGAACGACTACAAACTGCTGGCGTACGTTGCCAAGGAAATTGAGCGTCTTAGAGAAGAGCAAGCATTCCACGTTGCCAGCGGCAGGGCCGCTGATATTGAGGAGTATCGAAGTATCTGTGGGGTGATCCGAGGTCTTAACCTTGCAGAGAATGTAATCAACGACCTTGTGCAAAAAATGGAGAAATCTGATGACTGAATTTAACGTCGCTGCCGTGGACTTGTCTGGCATTCTTAATAAGCCAGCCGAGGATAAAGCCAAGCAGTTGCCTGATCCAAAGACTTTTCACCTACTTTGTGTAGTGCCGGAAGCTATGGAAGAGTTTGCTGATAGTGAAGTTGGCCTGATTAAATCAAGCCAAGTCATGCACTACGAAGAAGTGCTGACCCCCGTGTTGTTTGTAGTCAAGCTTGGACCTGACTGCTACAAAGATACCACTCGGTTCCCTAGCGGCCCGAGTTGCAAAGAGGGTGACTTTGTCATCGTCCGCCCTAATTCAGGTACGCGCCTGAAGATCCATGGCCGTGAATTCCGCATCCTCAATGATGATTCGGTTGAAGCAGTCGTGGAAGACCCCCGTGGCATTACACGTGCATCATAAGGAGTAATCAATGGCACAAACTGAGCTTAAAGACGACTTTAAATTTCCTCATGAAGTAGAGGAAGAGGCTAAGGGTAAACCCGTAGATACAGAGGATGACAGCTTTGATGTAGAAATCGAAGATGATACTCCCGAACCTGATAGGGGCCGCAAGCCCATGAAGGAGCCGATTGAAGAGCCTACAGAAGACGAGCTAGCCTCGTACGATGAGAAGGTTCAGCAACGGATTAAGAAATTTACACGTGGCTATCACGATGAACGCCGTGCTAAAGAAGAAGCGCTGCGTGAACGTGAAGCGGCTGAAAAGCTAACTAAGCAGTTGTGGGATCAGAACCGCAAATTGCAGGAGCAAGTATCGCTTGGGTCAAAGGCGTATATTGAACAGTCAAAGAGCTCCGCTGAAATGGAATTTGACAACGCCAAGAAGCGTTTTAAAGAGGCTGTTGAGTCTGGAGACTACGATGCGCAGACTGAAGCGCAGGTAGAAATTGCGAAGGCAACACTGAATTTAGACAAAGTTCAGAACATGAGGCCTTTACAAGTTGAAGAAAATGATGTACAAATACAACAACGTAGTACAAATCAGCCTAATGTGTCACAACGCGATCAGCGTTGGATGCAGAAAAACACTTGGTTTGGCACCGATCCTGAAATGACAGCATCCGCCCTCGGGTTGCATCAAAAGCTGGCTAAGGAACATGGTGCTGAGTTTGTGGGTAGTGACGAGTACTACAAACGAGTAGACGCTACAATGCGCCGAAGATTTCCTGAGTATTATGACGATACTCAGAGCTATGAAGATGACGCCCCTTCTAAAAAGGCATCAGAACCGGTCTACGAGGATGAACCTCCGCGCCGTGCAACAAAACCAGCTAATGTGGTGGCTCCGGCCTCCCGTAGCACTCCGCCTAACCGCGTGAAGTTAAAAGCATCAGAAGCAGCGATCGCTCGCCGTCTTGGGGTGCCCATCGAACTCTACGCTAAACAGGTTGCTCAACTAAGAAGAGGTGAATAATGGATCAAGTACAAGTGGCTACGAAAACGCAGAACCGTTCAGCTCGTGAGCTGGACACACGTCAGACGATGCAACGCCCTGAAGCGTGGCGTCCGCCTGAGACTTTGCCTATGCCAGATGACCGTCCCGGTTGGACACATAGGTATATTCGTATTAGTACTATGGGTACTGCTGATCCAAGTAACATTTCTTCGAAGTTACGCGAAGGATATGAACCCTGCAAAGCAGAAGATTATCCGGAGCTCATGATGCACGCTTCCATCGAAGGTCGCTTTAAAGGCGGCGTAGAGGTGGGCGGTTTATTGCTTTGCCGTATCCCCGAAGAATTTATGACTCAACGGGCTAAATACTACGAGAACCTAAACAAGTCTCAAGTAGATTCGGTCGACAATAATTTCCTTCGTGAAAATGATCCTAGGATGCCTCTTTTCTCCGAGAAGAGAACCAAGGTCACTTTCGGTTCTGGTACTTAAATTTAGGAGTCCTTTATGGCTTATCCGGTTGTTGACGCCCCTTACGGGCTAAAACCGATCAATTTGATCGGAGGTCAGGTATTTGCGGGTTCTACTCGTGATTACCCGATCACTAACGGTTACAGCACAGCAATTTTCTACGGTGATTACGTAGGGTTGTCTCGTGGTGAAATCGTGCGTCTGTCTGTGTCTACTGGCACAGCAGGCAATCAAACAGGTATCTTCTTGGGATGCCGTTACACAAACCCCGTCACTAAACAGTTGACTTTCTCGCAATACTGGCCCGCATCAACTGCGGCTGGTGATGCAGTAGCTATTGTTGCTGATGATCCTGACCAAGTGTTCAAGGGTGTTGTTTGTTCTGCTACTACCGCTGTTGCTTCTGGCGCTCGCGCTATGATTGGTCAAAACTTGGCCATGATTAACAACACAGGTAGCACTACAACTGGCAATTCTAAGAACGCCATTCTTGCACCTAGCGATACTCCCGCTACTACATCATCCTTGCCCGTTCGCGTGCTTGGTTTGGTGCCTGATACGGCTGTTTCACTTGGAACTGTGACTTACACCAGCATTTCTACCGCTACTGTAACTTGCTCGGCTCTGCCGTTTGCGTTACCCGTTGGTACAGACGTTGGCTCGTTGGACTCTTCTGGAAACTATGTTTCTTCGGGTTCTTTCGTCGACACCGCCGCATCTGCCGGTGCTACATCGTTTATTTTGAACCAAGCTCCTGTTGCTACATTGAACACTACTATTGTGTTGATGCAGTACCCAGAAATTCTGGTCAAGATCAACTTTGGTCAGCATCAGTACTATGCTGGTACCAGCATTGCTTAAGGAGTAACTTAAAATGGCAATTTCACGCGCACAACTACTTAAGGAACTCCTCCCCGGCCTGAACGCATTGTTCGGTATGGAGTACGCACGCTACGGCGAAGAGCACAAAGAACTCTACGAAACAGAGACCTCTGAGCGTTCCTTCGAAGAAGAGACCAAGCTGTCTGGCTTCTCTGCTGCACCTGTTAAGAACGAGGGCTCTGCCATCGCTTATGACAACGCACAAGAGGCATGGACAACTCGCTATAACCACGAAACCATCGCTTTAGGCTTCTCCATCACTGAAGAAGCTGTGGAAGATAACTTGTATGACTCTTTGTCAGCTCGTTACACCAAAGCATTGGCTCGCGCTATGGCTTACACCAAGCAGGTTAAAGCTGCCGCCGTTATCAACAACGGTTTTAGCTCAGCCTATGTTGGTGGTGATGGTGTACCTTTGTTTAGCACTGCTCACCCACTGATTTCTGGTGGCACTAACAGCAATCGTCCTTCTACAGCCGCTGACTTGAACGAGACTTCTTTGGAAGCCGCCGTTATTCAAATCGCTGCTTGGACAGACGAGCGTGGTCTTTTGATCGCTGCTAAGCCCAAGAAATTGATTGTTCCCCCAGCTCTGCAATTCGTTGCTACTCGTTTGTTGGAAACCAGCCTCCGCGTTGGTACAACTGACAACGATATCAATGCGTTGAAGAACAACGGTTCAATCCCTGAAGGCTACACCATTAACCACTACCTGACCGACACAAACGGCTGGTACTTGACTACTGATGTGCCTAACGGTCTGAAGCACTTCATCCGCTCTCCTTTGGAGAACAAGATGGACGGCGACTTCGACACAGGTAACGTTCGTTACAAAGCCCGTGAGCGTTATAGCTTCGGCTGGTCTGATCCATTGGGTACCTTTGGTTCACCCGGTTCAGCCTAATAAAACGGCCTTACGAGGGCTATTTAGGGCCACCTTCGGGTGGCCTTTTTCTTGTCACAAAGGTAAACTACGATCATATTGCAGCCGCTGTGGTTGCATAAATCTTAGGGGCACATCATGAAATTTGAAATGGAATTTGGTTACTTTGGTAACAACAAGCTGTCTATTGAGACACACGATTTTGAGATGATTGAAATTTTCCAGAAGTTTGTGGAATTTCAAGAAAATTACGGTTGGGCAGTTGAGTATGATGTCGTGCTTAGCGACGAAGAGTTCGAAGACGACACCGAAGAAGAATTAAACGGTGCTGAGACTGAAGCCGCTGAAGAAGCTGCCGATAACAAGTAACACTAAGGGGCTTCGGCCCCTTTTTTCTTTTTGGCTTTTTTAGCAATACGTTCGTCGTGATGGTGAATGCGGTGGCAGTTGGCGCATAGCACAATACACTTTTGGACCTCTTCCATAGCCCGTTTAAATGCACGGTTTTTTATCAACTTATTAACCGACTCTTCCTTGGTGCTGCTGTCCACGTGGTGAAAGTCAAACGTAGCAGGGTGGTCTTGCCCACACTTTACGCAGGCTAATGTAGCTTTAAAGCTACGCCACCTGTCTTTATACGCCTTGGCAGACGCTTTACTTGCCGCGAGTACAGTCGCCTTATTGTTGGCATAGTACGTGTTGGAATACGTTTTTTGTTTAGTTTGCTTAACTTTTGGGTCTTTATACGGCATGTTTGATCCGATACCGCCAGTACAACGCCGTTTTGAAACCCCAAGGTTTAGATGGCTCAAACATTTTGAAACCTATAGCTATCAAACTGTTAGCGGATGCGGGGTTTTGGTGGGTGTCCGTGATGACCCAATTCATGCCTAGTCTCTTGGCCACTTTAAGGCGCTGTCGGATAAGCCGCTTCTGGAGTCCCTGTCCTTGATGAGCTGGTGCAACGCCTGCGCGACATAGGTACATAGTGTCAGACCAACGAGTAGAGGGGACAATACCACCAAAGCCAACCGCTTCACCGTTTTGTGAGTAAACAACATGCCAGTATCCTTGTGTAATTGGGTAAATTTTGTCGTGGGGAAGACATGCTTTTTGAAGCAATGTCAGCAACTGCACCACCTCTGGCTGACGAATATCAACAGGGACGACATGGTATTTCATGATCGTATGATGCCAACAAATTGTGACAAGAAAAATAAGTGTTGCACACTTAAAAATACCGTGATATAAACACAGTAATCCGGGCTTTCCGGTGCATCAAACAGTCCCGGCTGACGACATACAGATTGATGCACCTAACTTGTATGTAAGGAAATATCATGGGATTTGCATCACACCTAGGCCCTTGGCTGCTCGGTACTGTTAAAAACACTACTGGCACTACTGCTGGCACGATCCGCAACATGGGCGCAACTGTTGTTACACAGACTGGCCTGACCACTGTTAACGACACCACTGCTACTACAGAGTTTGTTTTGCCTGCTGGCGCACAAATCATAGAATTCTTTGTAGACATCACCACTGCTTACGCTGGTACTACTGGTAACACCATCACCATTCAAACCGCCGCTGGTAACTCTTTGGCTACTGTTGGTGGCGCTACTACTACACCTTTGGCTGTTGGCCGTGCAACTGTGACTGTTACAGGCGCACAGATCGGTACATATCTGAATGTTGGCTCAACTGACTTGATCGTCCAAGCGGTTTACGCTTGCGCTGGTACAGCCAGCGGCGGCGCTGCTACGATTACATGCGTGTACGTCGTGCGTGAATCTAACGGCTCAGCTAACCCCAGCCAAGTCTAATTAGTCTAGGGGGCTTCGGCCCCCGTTTACAAGGAGATTAATTATGATGCAGACAGACGTAAAAGCCTCTCATTTAGAGGCAACTGGCACGGCGGTCTCTGGCCGTACTAGGATTAAAGGCTATCAGTTTTTGACTGGTGGTACTGCTGGCGATATTGAATTTCGTGACGGTGGTTCTGGTGGCCCTATTCGTATAGAATTTAATATTGCTACTACGCCAACAAATCCGTTGTCGTTTACGATACCCGGCGAGGGCGTTTTGTTTTATACAGATGTCCACATAACTTTGCCTACAAACGCAAAAATCACGGTGTTTTATGGCTAAGAGCGCAGCATGGCAGAGGAAAGAAGGCAAAAACCCCGAGGGTGGCTTGAACGCCAAGGGGCGAGCCTCCGCCAAAGCGCAAGGCATGAACTTGAAACGTCCCCAGCCGGAAGGCGGCTCACGGCGCGACTCCTTCTGTGCAAGGATGAGTGGCATGAAAAAGAAGCTGACCAGTGCAAAGACAGCGAACGATCCGAACTCACGCATCAATAAGTCTTTAAGGGCTTGGAACTGCGCGGAAGGTGGCTATGTAACTGCGGCTGATGGCTGCGCTACACAAGGCAAGACAAGAGGGCGGATGGTATGAAACAAGAGAACGTTGAAACCATAAAGCATGTGGCAGACGGCGTAGCTGCTGTTACGGCTATTGGCACGTTAATGCAACTACTTCCTTCGGTTGCCGCCCTGTTTACGATTGTGTGGACAGGCATGCGGATCACTGAAATGATTGCGGGTAAACCTTTTGCTGAGTTAATCCGCAGGAAAAAAGATGCCAGCCAAGAGTGAAAAACAAAAGCAGTTTATGGATGCTGCTGCACACAACCCGAAGTTTGCAAAAGCTGCGGGTGTACCGGTATCGGTCGCTAAAGAATTTAGTGGCGCGAGCAAAGGAATGAAGTTTGGTAAGGACACAAATACGTCCCGCCCCGATCTTCAAAAAGTTAATAAACCTAAGACACTTCATGGCAAGATGTCACTTATGAAAGAAGGCGGTAACACTATGGCTTCCAAAATGAACCCCGGAATGATGGCAATGATGGCCAAGAAAAAAGGCGCAGCTAAAATGGCTGGTGGCGGCATGCCCATGAAAAATGGCAAGCCTGCGTTTATCGGTGATGGCAAAGGCATGAAAAAAGGTGGCATGTCATCTAAGATGGGCGCTGTAAAAACCGGTTCAACACCCAATGGCGTTGCGTCTAAGGGTAAAACCAAAGGCAAGATGATTAAGATGAACATGGGCGGCAAAGCCTGCTAAGGAGACATCATGGCACGACGTAAAGACCTAACAGCCCTTGCTGCCCTTGGCACGTTGGGCTATATGATGTCCAAGAGGGGCGACAAGAAAGACGAGAAGTCAACTTCCGATGCAGCAGAGCGCCGCATAGCTGCTGATAGAGTAGCTAGCGAAGCGCCTCAAAGTATGGAAAACGACGCTGGTATGGACCCAGAGGAAGCGGCAAACAGACGTACTGAACGTATGTTAACTAACCCAAACGCCAAAGAGTTTGGCGAAGCCGGTACGTCTATGACGGTCAGCCCAACTAAAAAGCCCGTTGCACGTAGACCCGTTGTTAAGTCACGTCCTATGAGTGCAGCGGCAGAAGCAGCGTTCCAAGAAGCAAACATTAGCCCCACAACTCGTGCTGAGTACGACATGGGTATTAGCAATGTTCCACGCCGTAATTCTTATTATAAAAAAGGCGGCGCAGTCAAAGGCTATGCTTCTGGCGGCATGACTTCTTCGTCCGCTTCTAAACGTGCTGACGGTATTGCCACTAAAGGCAAGACACGCGGCAAAATTTGCTAAGGAAATATCATGAGCCCAGCAGAAAAAGCAGCGCGGGAAGAGATGGCCGAGCGCAAAATGAACGCAGCCACCGAAAAAGCTTATTCCGAGTCTTTAACCAGCACGGAAGAAGCGCCTAAAAAGAAAGACCCACGCGACGCTGTTCGTGGACAAAAAGGTTACGCCAAAGGTGGTATGACCGCTTCTAGCCGCGCTGATGGCTGCTGCACTAAGGGTAAGACCCGCGGGAAGATGGTGTAACCATGATAGCCAGCCGTGGCATGGGAGCTATCTCCCCCAGTAAAATGCCCAAAGGCAAGCGTAAAGCTCGTCGGGATGATACTGACTTCACGCAATACGCCGAAGGCGGTAAAGTAAAATCCAAGGTGAACGAAGCTGGCAACTATACCAAGCCCGGTTTACGTAAACGGATTTTTAACAGCGTTAAAGCTGCGGCGATTGTTGGCACAGGCGCAGGTCAGTGGTCAGCGCGTAAAGCGCAGGTCATGGCTAAACGATACAAAGCCGCAGGTGGTGGGTATCGTGACTAAGTGGTCTGACAAGCGCAAAAAAGCCGTAGACTGTAATAACCCAAAAGGTTTCTCAGAGAAGGCGCATTGCGCTAGTAAGAAAATGGCCGGTGGTGGATTGGCTAAACCGCAACAGTCTCTTAAGGACTGGGGCGACCAAAAATGGAGAACCAAAAGTGGTAAAAAATCTTCTGACACAGGTGAAAGATACCTTCCTTCTGCTGCGATTAAAAGTCTCAGTCCAAGTGAGTATGCTGCAACAACGCGTGCGAAACGTGCTGGCAAAAAAGCCGGAAAACAATTCGTAGCGCAACCCAAAACAATTGCGAAGAAAACTGCAGGATTTAGATAATGGCAACCACTTCTGGCGCATCAGGTTTTAATCTCCAACTCGACGAATTGGTCGAGGAGGCGTTTGAACGCGCCGGTGGTGAGCTGCGCACTGGCTATGACTTGCGTACTGCTCGTCGTAGCTTGAACATTATGTTCGCAGATTGGGCCAATCGCGGCATCAATATGTGGACTATAGAGCAGGGTGAGATCACTCTTGTTCAAGGCCAGAATACATACGCTCTACCAGACAACACGGTTGATCTAATTGAGCACGTTATCCGCACGCAGCCTAACGCAGCTAATACACAGGCTGACTTAACAATCACACGTATTAGTGTTTCTACGTACGCTACGATCCCCAACAAAATTCAGCAAGCCAGACCAATCCAAGTCTGGATTCAGCGATACAACGGCCAGAATACCCCAATTGCCGCTACGCTCACAACGACGATTACAGCTACCAGCACAACTGTTGTGTTGAATGATGTAACAGGCTTACCAGCAACTGGTTTCATTAAGATTGATGACGAGATCATCAACTACGGCTACATCACGCAGAACACAAACGCCAAGTCCGGCACACTGTTTAACTGCTCCCGTGGCCAGCAAGATACGATCGCTGTGGGTCATACCGCTGCCGCTGCCGTGTACTGGGCGCAGGTTCCAGCTATTACAGTTTGGCCAACTCCCGATGGGTCACAGCAGTACACGTTTGTTTACTGGCGCTTACGCCGCACGCAAGACGCGGGTGGTGGTGTGAACGTGATGGACGTACCGTTTAGATTTATCCCATGTTTGGCTGCTGGCCTTGCGTACTATTTGGCGTTAAAGATTGCTGGTGGCGCTGAGCGTTTGCCGGTGTTGAAACAGCAGTATGACGATGCTTGGGAATTAGCTGCAACCGAAGACCGTGAGAAGGCGGCTATTCGCTTTGTACCTAGACAACAGTTTATTGGTGGTGGCACTTAATGGGCAATAGGTTTGCTTCTGGTAAGAACAGTATCGCCATGTGCGATCGCTGTGGCCAGCAATACAAATTAAAATTGCTTCGTAAAGAGATCATCAAGACAAAGAATTACGACTTATTGGTTTGCCCTGAGTGCTGGGATCCCGATCAGCCGCAGTTGCAGTTAGGTATGTATCCAGTGGATGACCCGCAAGCTGTGCGTAATCCACGTACAGATTCAACCTACATTGCAGCGGGCATAAATACTAATGGCAACCCGACTGGCGGGTCACGAGACATTCAGTGGGGTTGGGCACCGGTAGGCGGGGCCAGTAATTTTGATACGGAGTTAACACCAAACTACTTGGTGGCAACGGCATTTGTTGGTACAGTTACGGTAACAGTTACATAGGAGTCTAATATGGACAAGAAAGATTTAGCCCAAGACAAAAAGATGATTAAATCTGCTGTCGGCAAGCACGAGAAAAACATGCACCCCGGCAAGAAGCCTACAAAGCTTAAAGCTGGTGGCCCTACAACCGACGACCGCATGCGTTTAGGACGTAACTTGTCCCGCGCCGCAAATCAGGGGAAATAACATGGCCAAATTTAGCAAAAAAGTTATGGG